>Ga0268266_10002673_pt1 | contig 18753 bp, 15 predicted proteins | sample KBSS13metaG_FD_190356 | JGI IMG/M metagenome (GOLD analysis project Ga0268266, IMG submission 190356) | Switchgrass rhizosphere microbial communities from Kellogg Biological Station, Michigan, USA - KBS S1-3 metaG (SPAdes) (version 2) | ecosystem: Host-associated > Plants > Roots > Rhizosphere...
GTCCCGCAACTGTTCGAGTCGTTCGCTGGTTTCAGCGCCGCTTTCTGACAAGGGCTGGTAGCGCACCACCTGTTTGTCAGCAAATTCTGCGGCCAGTCGCGACGCCGCCAAGGTTGCCTGTGCCTGGCGAATGGTGGCCTGCTGTTGGACGAGAGCCGCTTGCGCACGCTCGATATCAGCCTTGCGCGCTTCAACGGTCGCGTCGGCCTGTTCGAGGCCGGCCTCGTAAGTTCGAGCATCCACTTTGACCAACGGGTCGCCGGCTTTCACGGCCTGGTTATCGATCACATAAACGCTCTCAACCAGGCCTGTCACGTTCGGGGATATGGTGACGGAATCCGCGTGCAGATAGGCATCGTCCGTGCTCTGCATGAAACGGCCGACAGTCCACCAGCGCAGGCCCCAGACGATCGCTGCACCGACAATAACAGCCGCCGCAACCAGCAAAACGCTCCGTGCCCGGGACTTGTTCTCGTTGTTGTTGCTATTTTCCGCCATGCAGAGGTCTCAATTTTACCAGGTGATCAATATCTACCGGGTGGTATAATTCTGTCAATGAAAGTGCCTCCCCCTTCCGAGGGATACAGGAAAAGTCCCGGTCGCCGCCGCCCCGCGGCCGGGTACGCTCGCGGCGAGGAAACCCGCCTGCGCATCATCCGCGCAGCGGTTGAGTTGTTCGGCAACCAAGGCTTTGATCGCGTCTCGACGCGTGACATTGCGGCCCGTGCGGAAGTCAACGCGCCGGTGTTGCAATACTATTTCGAGGGGAAGGAGGGGCTATACCTGGCATGTATAGACTACATGCAGCTACACACCACCAAGCTGCTGCGCCCCGTGATCGATACGGTCCGCAAGCGTCTCGAGGGCAAGATGACGCGCGAGGGGCTCATCGACTGCGTCTGTTATATCTATGAGCAGGCGGCCGACTTTCTCCTGACTCACTCGGAAATCGACTCCTGGAAGCGCTTCGCGGCCTGGGACGTGGTGGATCGGGACAAGATTCCCGCCTCGGCGCACGAAGCCTTGAATATGGGTATCCGCCGCGAGTTCCTGCAGTTGAAGTGCGAGCTGGTGGGCCGGATCATCGGCAAGCCGCCGACGGACGAACAGACCCGGATCCGGGTGTTGACGCTCGGTAGCCAGCTATCGTGCTTTCACGACGCCCGCCGCAAGGCGTTAGGTGATCTCGGTTGGACTGAAGTCAACGAGCGCGGATTGAAGTTACTGAAAGAGGTGGTTCGTGAGCAGACGGCGGCGGCGTTGCGCGCGGCCGCGACCAACATGGCGAAGAAATCATGAAGCATCTATTGCTCGTGCTCGCATTGGCCTTTGGAGTTGTGCACGCGGCGCAGCCGCAGCGGTGGTCGGCGGAGCAGGCGAATGCCTGGTACGCCAAACAGCGTTGGCCCCTGGGAAGTGACTACATCCCGTATAACGCCATCAATCAGCTCGAGATGTGGCAGGCGGACACATTCGATCCCCAACGCATCGACCTGGAGCTGGGTTGGGCCCAGAAGCTGGGTATGAACACCCTGCGTGTGTTCCTACACGACCTCCTGTGGCAGCAGGACCCTGCAGGGTTCAAACAGCGTATCGAGAAGTTCCTGGAGATTGCCGCGCGCCACGGTATTCGCCCCGTGTTCGTGCTGTTCGACTCCTGCTGGGACACGAGACCTCACCTCGGGCCGCAACATCCACCGATTCCGGGCGTTCACAACTCCGGTTGGGTGCAGAGTCCGGGGGCTGCGAAGTTGCAGGACCCCGCGAGCTATCCGCAGCTGCGGGAGTACGTAGAAGGTATCGTCGGCGCCTTCGCGAAGGACTCCCGGATTTTGGCCTGGGACGTGTGGAATGAGCCCGACAATCACGGACCGCAGGAGCACGATCCGTACGAGGCGCCCAACAAGGTGGCGCTCGTTGCCAATCTGCTGCCACAGGTGTTCACCTGGGCACGCTCTCAACATCCCATCCAGCCGCTGACCAGCGGCGTCTGGAATCACGATGACTGGTCGCCGGGCGCCTCCCTCACGGCTATCGAGTCCATCCAACTGAACCAGTCGGACATCATCTCCTTCCACGACTACAACTGGCCGGAGAAGCTCGAGGCGCGAATCCTGCAATTGCGCAAATACGGGCGCCCCATCCTGTGCACGGAGTATCTGGCGCGGGGCGCCGGGTCGACCATCGATACCGCCTTGCCGGTCGCAAAGCGCCTGGATGTCGGCATGATCAATTGGGGATTTGTGCTGGGCAAGACCCAGACCAACTTCCCCTGGGATTCATGGCAGCGCCCTTACACGTTGGAGCAGCCGCCAGTCTGGCACCACGACCTGCTGCGACCCGACGGCACCCCTTACCGGGAACGCGAAGTCGAGATCCTGCAGACCTTGAGCGCGCTGCCGAAGGGCGTGACCACCCCGACCCATTGATTGGGTGTGTAGTCGAGAGCGCCGTCGTGCGCTCGCACGGTTCAACTGGCGAGCAGCTCTCGCATCATTGCCAACAGCTCGTCAGCCTTGATCGGTTTACTGGCAACGCGGATCCGCTCATCCACGGCGAGATCGCGAATGGCAGACGAGGTATCACCGGTAATCAGCACAGCCTTCACGGGCCGGGCCAATTGTTCGCGCACCGAGGCGACGACCTGGGTGCCGGTTTCCGAGCCGCCCAGGTGATAGTCCGTCACCAGCAGATTGATGTCAGCGTCCTGGCACGCAACCTGGACTGCCTCCGCCAGTGAGCTGACAGCGCTGACCTTGTAACCTTCGACGCGGAGCAGCATCCGCGTTGCGTCGCGAACGCCGCTGTCATCTTCCACCAGCAGCACGTGAGTCCTGCCTGTTTGTTGCGGTGCTTTCGGGGTGCTGTGTCGGCTACCCACCGGGGTGGGTAATGGTTGCGTCATGCTGCCGGGCAGAACCAACGTAAAGGCGGATCCCTTGCCGATCTCGGAACGCACATCGAAGCCGAGGTTGAGCAATTTCACCAGTCGCTGCACGATACTGAGCCCGAGGCCGTAACCGTCGCGCGTGCTGTTGGCCGGGACGCCGATCTGATAGAACTCATCGTAGATGTAGGGCAGCTCGTCGGCAGGGATACCGATGCCCGTGTCCTTGACCTCAATGCGTACTTTTGAGTCGCCGTCCTGTGTACAGTGGAGGACGACCCGGCCGGCCCGGGTGTACTTGATGGCGTTCGAGAGTAGATTGCGCAGTATCTGTTCGACGAGCGAAGGGTCGCTGTACACATGGTGCGCGCTGCTCTGGATCCGCAGGTCGAGCCCTTTGCGTGCGGCAATCGTCGCAAACTCGTTACGCAGCTCCTCGAAGATGGCCGCCACCTTGAAGTCCGAGAGCTCGGGCTTGATGGCGCCGGACTCGAGCTTGCTGATATCCAACAGGGCATTCAGCAAGCGGGCCATGGCACCAATGGCCAGCTCCTGTTGAGTCAGGGCCGCGACGGCCTCGGCATCATGGACGAGCCGCAGCAGGGTGCCGTTCAGCAAAGCGAGCGTTTGCAGCGGTTGGCGCAGATCGTGACTGGCGGTGGCGAGGAAGCGGCTCTTGGCCAGATTGGCCCGGTCGGCCGCTTCCCGGGCGTCGATCAGTTCCCCCTTGACGCGATTGCGTTCGGAGATGTCGCGGATCGCGGCCGCAATCAATACCTGGTCGCCGTCCTGAACGGGACTCAGGCTCACCTCAACGGGAAACTCGCTGCCGTCCCGGCGCAGTGCATACAGGTCGAGGTTCGCACCCATGGGCCGCAGCCGCATGCTGTGTGCGTACTCATCGCGATGCCGGCCATGTATCCGGCGAAAGCGCTCCGGCATGAGTGCTTCAACCTGCTGGCCGACGATGGCGTCGTGCTCGTGACCGAACAATACGGAGACTTGCCGGTTGGCAAAGAGGATCTGGCCGGAAGCATCGATGATGATCATCGCATCCGGCGCAGCATCCAGGGCGCTACGCGCGAGTTCGGGCCGGGTAGAGCGCATGGTGAGCCCTGATTATACCGGGGTTCGCACATCTACGTATCAACGGATTGCCCGAGATGGGGTCGAATGGGGCATCGGATCATCTCATCAGGAGTGTGTGTCATGAGTCCTATCAAGCGCATTCTGGTGGCCGTGAAGACCGTTGACCGCCCGTCAGCGGCCGTGGTGAAGGCGACGCAGATTGCCCGCGCGACCGGCGCGAGCATCGAGCTGTTTCATTGCGTCGATGCCGGCCTCACCCTGCAGGAGCTGGCCACCTACAAGAACGGTATCGACGAGTTTGAGGCTGGCCAGCGCCGCGTGTGGGAAGAGGGTCTGGAGCGCCTGGCCACGCAGATCCGCAGCCATGGCGTGCACGTGTCAACTTCAGCGCCGGTTGATCATCCCATACACGAAGGCATCGTGCGCCAGGGCCGTCGCGTTCAAGCGGACCTCATTGTCACGGATGCTCACGTCGGATCCAACTTCGCTCCGTCCCTGTTGCAGGAAGTTGATTGGGAGCTGGTACGCCTGAGCACGGTGCCGGTGCTGATCGCCAGGAATCCCGAGCCGTATCAGCATCCCTTGGTGCTGGCGGCGTTGGATCCCTGTCAGAAACACTCAAAGCCGACGACGCTCGATGGAAAAATACTCGACATGGCTGAAAGCTTCACCAGCCTGCTGCAGGGTGATCTGCATGCCATGCATGCGTACTCCCTGCCGGCCGTGTACGTGGAGGCCTCTGCGGCATCGAGTGCCAATGTAGCGATTGAGCTGCAGGCCATCGATGCACAGAATGCCCAGGCGGCCCTGGACGCGGCGCTGCGAGCCAGCAGCATTCCGCCGCAACGACGCCACGTTCTCCCAGGCTCGCCTGCCGATGCGATCATACAAGCGGCCACGGATTTGAAGGCATCATTGCTCGTTATGGGGAGTGTTGGGCGATCGGGGCTCGGCGGGCTCCTGGTCGGCAATACCGCGGAGAAGGCGCTGAACCGGATTCCGTGTGACCTGCTGTTGCTCAAACCGGACGGCTTCGAGAATGCGATCCCGGACAAGCGCCGGGGCGCGCGCCTGGTTGCAACCGGCGCGTATTATTGAGGCGACGCGGGCTCGTCGCGCTCGACTGCGATGAGCCCCTGAGCTACTGACATACCCAAAGCGGCTACTCAGGGCGCAATGAGTCCGGCAGCAGCCAACGGAACTGACACCAGGTTGTATACGAGAGCCCAGGCCAGAAACCCATTGGCAGACTGATAACCGCCGGCACGATGACGGCCTGCCAGCTCCAGAACACAAACGAGGCCAATGTGGGGCGACGCCACGATACCGACACCAACAACTGTCAGAATCGGTACTCATCCCTACGTAGTCTCCTCGAGGTCCAGCATCATCCGGACGAGCTGCGCAAGTGAGTGGGCGTGCATCTTTTCCATTACGCGCGCGCGGTGGATTTCGACTGTACGCTGACTCACATTCAGGTCGGCAGCCATGACCTTGTTGGCCTTGCCGCTGGTGACGAGTGCCAGGACCTCCCGCTCTCGCGGTGTCAACGAGTCAAACCGTTCACGCACCTTCGCCCGTTCACTCAACTCAGCGCGGTTCACCTGATCCTTGGCCAACGCCCGTTGCACCCGCTCGATCAGATCCTGGTCGCGGAAGGGCTTCTGCAGAAAGTCGAAGGCCCCCTGCTGCATGGCTTCGACGGCCATGGGGACATCTCCATGCCCGGTGATGAAAATGACCGGAATGATGGCGCCGCGCAGATTGAGCTGTTGTTGCAGCTCGAGCCCGCTCATGCCGGGCATGCGCACGTCCAGGATCAGGCAGCCGGGTTGCTGGGGATCGTAGGTGGACAGGAACTCCTGCGCGGTGGACAGCGGCCGTGTCGCCAGTCCCAGCGATTTCATGAGCAGCCGGATGGAATTACGGACCGCATCGTCGTCATCGACAATGAATACCAGGGCCGGGCGGTCTTTCATGCAGGGTCCGTCGGTTCCGGAGCCAGGCGCAGATTGAAGCGGGCTCCGTTGGGTTGGTTGGGCTCGAAGTCCAGGGTGCCCTCGTGAGAGGCGACAATGGTGCGGCTGATGGCGAGTCCGAGTCCGGTGCCGGTCGCCTTGGTGGTACAGAAGGGGTCGAAGATCCGGTCTTTCAGCGCCTCGGGAACTCCCGGTCCGTTGTCGCTGATGGAGATTTCCACGCGGCCGTCCGGCAGCCTGCGTGTTGCGAGGACAACCTCGGCTCCTGCGGTCGCGGCGCGCTCGGGGGCCAGGGCTTCCAGGGCATTACGCACCAGATTGACCACCACCTGTTGAATCTGCGCGCCGTTGGCTGAAACGAGGGGCAGGTCCGGTGCCAACTCCTGCCGGCAGGACACGCCATGCGCCTTGGCGTCGCTGTTGATCAACGTCGCAAGCTCCTCAATCAACGTGTTCACGTTGACCGGCGCCCGAGCCGATTCCTCGCCGCGGGCGAGCGCTCGCATGCGGCGGATGATGTCTCCCGCTCGAACCGCCTGATCGGCGATGAGCTTCAGCGCGGAGCGCACTTCTTCGATATCGGGATCGGGCAAAGCCAACAGGCGGTCGCACGCATGAGCGTAGGTCGCCATCGCGGCGAGAGGTTGGTTCAGCTCGTGTGCGATACCCGACGCCATTTCGCCTACTGTGGCCAGTCGCGAGACGTGTGTCAGTCGGTCCTGCAGCTGATGGGACTCGGCCTCGATGCGCCGGCTGTGGGTGATGTCATGAATGAAACCCACAAAGCGAGGCGGTTCCTGGCCCGGGATGACTCCAACCGACAGATGCGCCGGGAACTGCGTGCCATCCTTGCGGCGGACCATCACATCGCGTCCTGTGCCGATGATGTGAGGAGTCCGCGTCTCGGTGTAGCGGGCCAGGTAGCCGTCGTGCTCTTTCTCGTCCTCACCCGTCATCAGGATGCTGACGTTTCGCCCCAGGACCTCGTCGCTCGAGTAACCGAACAAACGCTCCGCGGCCCGGTTGAAGCTGTGAATCTCACCCAAATGGTCGATGAGGATGATGCCGTCGACCGCGGCATCCAGCAGGGCGCGAAGCTCTCGGGAGGTGTTTGTAGTCACCTCGAGAGCTTAGCCGGTTTGGGCAGTCCCCGTCTGCGCCCGCCATTGCGGAAAGTACGTATCAGGTGCCCCCGAAACGGTAGCCGATCCCGATGGTGTACCAGTTTGACTTGGCTGTCAGGGTCGACGCAGATGTTTGAACTACCGATGTGACTCGCTGCGATCCAACTCAACTGCGGATTACGATTGCAGAGTCGGACCACCTGCGTTGAGCCGCAGTATTGACCAGGTAATCCGGCGCGCCCGACCAGTCTTCCGATCCTGACGAGAACTTCTTCCTGGCAGACGCGCCGGACTATTCCAGATTATTTGATGCGTCGCGGTAGCCGCGCTGCGCTCGGCTCGGAGCTGTGAATTTCAATGCTTGTGATTGGATTGTCATCGACGCGGCGCGCATACTAATGACAACCCGATACCGATTCTCGGCCCCGGCAGCACAGCTCCTCGGCTTCAAAGGAATCATGAGGCGAATTTTTTCCACGGATGATCTCGAGCCGCGAGATCGCTACGACTGCTGGCACGAGGTCATCTGCAAATACGTCATTCCGCACGACTCCGTGCCGGATCACCCGCAAGCCTTCGCAGCCAGCCTGGACGCGGCCGCGCTCGCCGATCTGGCGCTGGTGTCGTTCGATCTGGGCTCGATTATCTGTCGGCACGAAAAGCATCACCTGGACGAGACGGCCGATGAGTTGATTTTCGTACGCCAGACCCGGGGTCGGATGGTGCTCCAGCAAGGGGACCGCGCCCTGAGCCTGGATCCGGGCGAAATGACGCTCGTTGAGCCGCGGATGCCGTACCACGCCCGGCTGGCTGCGGGAACCAGTGTGCTGGTGACGAAATTCCCGCGCCGCAACCTCACCGAACGAGTCGGCAGAATCGATCGATTCGTCGCGCGCAAGCTGGCTGCCGACGTCGGCCAGACCGGCCTGCTGTCCGACTTCCTGCGCGTGCTGCCGGCACACACCGAAGCACTCGGTGCAACTGCAGCGCAGGTATCGAATCAATTGTTGGATCTGTTGGCCGCCGGACTGTGGAAGCTCGGTGGGGATGAGATTCCGCGCGTGGCATCCTCGCGCGCCCTGCTGCGCATGCAGTTGCGTGCGGTCATCGAGAGAAGCGTCGAAGACCACACCATCGATGCCAAGGGCATCGCGAAGTCAGTGGGAATCGGCCTGCGGTATGCGAACGCGATCCTCAGCGACGATGACACTTCGGTAGGGCGATTGCTGCAGGCGCGACGCCTCGAACATTGTCGGCGTGCGTTGGCCGACCCGTTGAAAATGCATCGGAGCATTTCCGATATCGCTTATTCGTTGGGCTTTACGGACATGACTCACTTCGGCCGCCGCTTCCGGCAGGCCTTCGGCATGCTGCCCAGCGACTATCGCAGGTTGCAACGCGACGCCCGCGGCCCTGTGAATTCGTAATTTCCCTGAGTGACCTGAGCACGCTCGCACCGTTAGACTCGATTGCGGCGATGGTGGAGGCCGCGCCGATTCCGTCTTACCGATCCTGACACGGAATCGGCGGCCTCTACCATCGACGACGGCTCAGCTACCGCGGCGCAGCGTTTTGAGGAGGCTCGAGTCCAATACCTCGAACGTCACATTCGCGTGGCGGTGCCTGAGGGCGGAGCGTTGCCATTTCGTGGTCAGGTTTCTTTCCGTCAGGCGCCGTTCCGTGAGCGTCAGCTGCTTCCACTTCACCTCCGAGACAACCAGCGTTTGCTGATCAGGCTGTCGGCGCTCACTGCGGACGAGATCGAATTCGAGACCCCCCTCCCAATACCGCCGGGCATCCATGAATTGCCGGCGGCAAAAATCCCAATGAGCACCAAACATTATGTTCGTCAATCATAATGTTCGAGAAGCATAGTTACCGTAAAGCAGGCGTCTTGACGTACGCTGACACCTCGAAATTAGAAGGCGTAAGGGCATCTGCATAAAACTCTAATGACTGAAATACTGATCCAAGGCAGCTGGGAACCAGCCGAGGGGGCGGCTGTCCACGAATTGATCGATCCTACGACGCGCAAACCGCTGGAACTCATTCAATCCGCAAGTCCGGCGCAGCGTCATCGGGCCGTTGAAGTTGCGCGGAGCGCACACGATAGCTGGTCCCAGCGTGCTCCCGAGGACAGGGCGGCAATAGTTCAGGGCATCGTCGATGAGATTCGGCAGGCGGCCGGCGGGCTCGTTGAGCGGCAGGCGATCGAGTCGGGGCAGCCGTTGCGCGAGTGTCAGGATCTCGTTGTGAGTGCCCTCCGGCGGTTGCGGGCCGCAACGCCATCCGATGAGCCAGCGGACGTCCAGGTTCGTCGGTTACCTGCGCAGTCGTTGTGGGCCTTCTGGGCGAGCGCGATTGACGCCATCGGAGGCGGGTCCACGATTGTTTGTGAGTTGCCGGCGGACCGCGCGCTGACGGCGTTAGCCGTGGCGCGCTGCGCGCGCGAGTTGCCTCCTGGCGTACTCAACGCCATCACCGTCGATGCAGACACGGAGTCGCAACCCGACACGGCGACTGACTTTGTGTATGTTGGTCCGGACACCTATCTGGATGTAGCTGTGGCCGGATCCGCGGCACTGCGGCTGTATAACACCGGACAGCGAACAGGGCAGAGCGCCAGAATTCACGTCGAGGCGTCAATCGCCTACAAGTTTGCTGACCGCCTGCATGAGTACCTCGCGTTTCTCGAAGCCGGTGATCCGCGCAAGCCGATCACCGACCTCGGCCCGCTCCAGTCGGAACGCGTGATGGATCGCGCGATAGAACAGCTCGCCACCGCATTGAAACAAGGCGCGCTCGTGAAGCTGGGCGGCCGCCAGTACCAGCCGTGGGGCTTGCGGGGCTACTTCCTGCAGCCAACCCTGTTGATTGAAGGGACGGGCCCGGAGCGGGCGCCGCTCGAATCCATTGCCGGTCCCGTGGTGATCATTTCACCTACGGCCGACATCGGTGCCGCGTTGCGCGAAAGTGTTGGTGACCGCCACGCCGCACTGCGCCTGTGCGCATTTACTCAACGAGCGCAGAAGCTCGAACGATCGCTGCAGGCCGCCTCACTCGCGCAGCGCACGACGGTCGAATGGATCGAAGCGCCGTGCTCCGACTGGTTTCCCTACAAGAACCGCCGTGGGATCAAGCTTTGACACTCACCTACGAGCAACTGCATCAGCGGATCGAGTCTGCCGGCCTGGCGGCTCGGGGCGGGTTCCACGTTGCGCCTGGCGACGAGCTCGGGGATGCGCGCACGCTCATTCTCATCGGCTTCACCCGTATTCAACATTGGGAAACATTCGCCCACAGCCCGGAATACCGGGACGGCCGGCCTGATCCACTCGACCGTTGGTCGATGCGCACGATCAATGTGTTGGCTGAGGAGATTGGGGGCAGGGCACTGTACCCGTCGGACGGGCCGCCGTTCTGGCCGTTCCAACGCTGGGCCCGGCGGGCGCTGGCGTTGCACGTATCTCCGTTGGGAGTACTGCTGGACCCCGAGTTTGGACTGTGGCACTCATACCGGGGCGCACTGGCCCTGAGGGGTGAGATGCCATTACCCACCCCGGTGCCGTGGCCTCATCCCTGTGAAAGTTGCGAGTCAAAACCCTGTTTACATACTTGTCCGGTGGGGGCCGTGCAAGCGGGGGCGTATGAGGTCGACACCTGTCGTTCTTATGTCCGATCGACAGTGACCGGCTGTCGGACAGTGGGCTGCCTGGCCCGCCGGGCCTGCCCGATCGGCGCCGACAAGGCCTACTTACCGGCACAGGCGAGCTTCCACATGAGGGCCTTCGCAGGCTGAAAGGCCCTCGCAGCCGGCAAGGACTTTGCACCGCGGAGTGATTGAGTCCGGGCCCGAGTGTTGCTTAACATCGGGGCATGAGCTGGCCCGCTGTTATCAACTCCTTCCTGTTGCTGATGGTCGCGAACTTGATGCCGTGGGCATTGGGGCGTACCTGTGGCTCGTGGTGGGCCGCACCGTTGGACTGTGGCGTGACGCTGCACGACGGCCGGCGGCTGTTCGGATCCCACAAGACCTGGCGTGGCCTCGGCGCGGCGATCGTGGGGTGTACAGTCACAGCCGGATTGCTGAGACTGCACTGGTGGCTGGGTGCCGGGTTCGCGGGTCTTTCGATGCTGGGAGACGCGATCTCGAGCGCCTGGAAGCGGCGCAGAGGGCGTGAGCCCGGCGAGGACGATCCCGGCCTCGATCAACTTCCCGAAGCCCTGCTGCCGTTGACTGCTTTGCAGGGCCCGCTCAATCTCGGTTGGAAGGAGATCGTCCTCGTGACCGCGGTATTTGCGATCCTGAACCTCATCAGCCTGCGCGTGCGGCATCCGCGTCCGCAAACAGGCTGAAACCAACAGCCAGACGGTTCGGCCTGGAATCAGTTGTCGTCCTCACCGCTGCGCAGGGTGACCGGGACCCGGAGCTTTTTCCCGTCGCGCCAGACTGTGAGTTGCACGACCTCGCCCGGCTTGCAGTCATCGAGCTTCGCGAACAGCCGGCCGACGCTGTCGATGGGCTTGTCATTGAGCGCGACGATGACATCGCCCGGGTAGACGGCATTGCGCCGCCCGAAGCGCACGCCTCTGAGGCCCGCTTGCTCGGCGGGGCCGCCCGGGCGGATGCGCAGGATCACAGCGCCGGTGACACCGAGCTGGCGCGCGATTGAGCGACTCAGGTTCTCGTCCGTCTGGATACCGAGGCTCGGTGCGGAGTAGTGGCCTTTGGCGATCAGCTCGGGGACCACGCGGTTGATTGTGTCCACCGGCACGGCGAATCCAACACCGGCGCTGGCCCCGGAGGGGCTGTAGATGGCCGTGTTCATGCCAATCAGCCGGCCTGCGCTGTCCAGCAGCGGGCCGCCCGAATTGCCGGGATTGATGGCGGCATCGGTCTGTACCAGATGTTGGTTCAGCACGCCGTTCTCGCCGGTGAGGGAGCGGTCGAGCGCAGACACGATGCCCACCGTCAACGTCCAGTCGAGACCAAAGGGATTGCCGATGGCGTAGACCTTCTGTCCCACGAGCAGATCGTGACTCGTCCCGATGGGAATCGCCAAAGCCGCGTTGGTGGGGATTTTGATCTTCAACACGGCAATATCGTGTGCCGCGCTGACGCCGACCAGCGTGGCCGGATAGTCCTTGCCGTCAGAGAGACGGATCGTCGCTTCGGCAGCGTCGGCAACGACGTGGAGATTGGTCACCACGTGTCCCGCGCTATCCCAGATAAATCCCGACCCCGTGCCGTGCGGCACCGTCATGATGTTACGGGTCCAGTAGTCGAGAATGCGCTCGCTGGTCGAGATATAGACCACCGAGGCCTTCGAATTCTCAAACACGGAGATGTTGTTCTTTTCTTCCGCGGTCATGGGACCCCGGGGAGTGATGGGCCGCGGAGCCGCGTTCGCGCTCCCAACCAGCACACAGATCGCAATCAGGAGGAGCCTCATGCCAATGCCTCCCGCAGCGGCGTGAGCCACGGCTCGAAGTGACGCCAGTCCGTCAGCCCGCTGCGATAAAGGGGCTGGCGCACCTGTTCCGAGCTGGCTGTGTTGATGGAGCGGGCCGTGCGATGGAACTGCAGGCATCCGGCTTCCGGTTCCAATCCGCAGTAGCGCAACAGCCGCTCTACCTGTGTCTCGAAATCCTCTACCAGGTCCTCGTAAACAACATGCAATACCCGTCCAGGCAATACTGTGTCCCAGTGATTCATCAGTCGCACATAACTCTTGTAGTAGCGCCCCAGCGAATCGAGGCTGTAGCTGAAACCCTGTCCGGCCGCATAGAGTTGCTTGAAGTTACTGAGGCAACAAGCCATGGGGTCGCGCCGCACATCGATGATCTTCGCGCCCGGCAGCATGAGGTGGATCAGGCCGATGTGCCAGAAGTTGTTCGGCATCTTGTCAATGAACAGCGGCCGCCCCAACGGGGTGTAGGCCCGCGTTTCATCGAGGTAGCGGTCCCCCGACCGACGATAGTCTGCGCCGAGGACCCGGCTGAGGATGGGCAACTCCTGCGTGCCCTCGACGCAGGAGTGCGAAGCCAGAATCTGCTCAACCAGTGTCGAGCCCGACCGCGGCAGTCCCACAATAAAAATCGGTGTCCGCCGCGAGTTTGAAGCACCGGACTGCGATGCGAAACGAGCGGCGTCAAAAGTCGAAATCAGGTGCGACACCTGCTGCTCGATCGCCCGTGGATCGTGTGGCGTCTGCATTGACTTGAGTCGATTCCCGAGCTCGTAACAGCGCCACGAGTCTGCGTACTGTGCGCGATCTTCCAACGCCTTGCCGAGCGCAAAACAAGCGTGATATCGATCCACAAGGGGTGTGTTGGCAGCCTCTGACAGGGCGCGCATTCGCGCGATTTCATCGTCCGAGAATCGATAGGTTTTCAAGTTGGCCAGACTCCAGTGGGCATCGCCGAGCCCGGGCCGATGTGTTGCAGCAGCCTGATAGGCGTCAATGGCTTCCTGTTGGCGACCGACCGCTTTGAGTGAGTTGCCCAGCAGAAGGTACAGGTGAACCCAGTCCGGCGCAGCGGCGAGCACTCGTCGGTACGCTGTTATGGCGCGCTCGTGCTGTCCCAGTCCTGCCTGGATGGTTGCACCCAGAACCACATAATCCCGATTGTCTGGCTCTCGCTCGAGAAGCACATCGAGTTGCTGTTGGGCCTGAGGGTACGCGCGTCGTTCGATGAGCGTGCGTACGTAGTCGGCTCGCGCCGCGCGATAGTCGGGTGTGACGGTCAACACTTCTTCGAACAGGTCGGAAGCCTCATCGAGTTGTTGACATTGGTGAGCGATTCTGCCGAGCAGCCGCAGCGCTTCCGGATGCCTGGCGTGTTCCCGCAGGAATTCCCGCAATACGCGCTGCGCAGCGGCCCACTCTCCGGTTGAGAACAAACTGCCGGCCTGGACCACGGCAGGTGGCAGGCGCTCGAGTGTTTCCCGATGGCGTGCCGCGACGGACGCCTTGGTCGTGTCGCCACTGGCACGGTACAGCCGTTCGAGCTCACGCCAACCGGACAGCAGCGCCGGATTGAGGCTGACACTGCGTTCCAATGTGTCAATCAACTTCACGAAATCTTCATGGGGTTGCAACTTCGAACTCACTAGTCTTCGCGTGCCTCAGGTTGAGTGGAAAAGGAGACATCATGAAGAATACCGACCGTCGCGAATTTCTGCAGATGCTCGGCATGGGTGCCGTAGCCGGTTCGCTGGAAACCAGCATTGCGCAGGCTCTCGAAATACCTGCGAACAACCGCACGCGTAGCATCCGCGACGTTGAGCACATCATCATCCTCATGCAGGAAAACCGGCCGTTCGATCATCATTTCGGCACCATTCAGGGTGTCCGTGGTTTCAACGATCCACGCGCCGTCAACATCCATCTGCCTTTGCAGAACAGCACGGGAACGACTTCAGCCTCCGTCTTCCTGCAGCCCGCGGGCGCCGCAAACGTAGCCTTGGGTTACGGTGTGCCGCCTGATCAGGGCTCACTCGGCGGACCTTCCAACGGCGTCCCGGTCATTCCTCCGTTCCGCGTCGATCCCAAGGCGATTCCGAAGGACATCGGCCTCACGTACTTCCCGGGAACGGATCATAGCTGGGGTCACACGCACATCGCCTGGAACCAGGGGCAGTACGACCTCTGGGCCACTACCAATGGCCCGATCACGATGTCCTACATGACGCGGGCGGATGTCCCGTATCACTGTGCGCTAGCGGATGCCTTCACGGTCGGCGATGCCTATCACTGCTCCGTAATGGGTCCTACGAATCCCAATCGGACCTACCTGTGGAGCGGCTGCATCGGCAACCTCGATAACCTGGGCGCGGGCGGTACGGACGGCCACGGTGCAGGTCCGATGACCTTCAACGGCCAGAGTCACAACGGCGCCTACTGGACCTTCTCGACCTTCCCTGAAGTGCTGGAGAAGGCGGGCATCAGCTGGAAGGTGTACCAGGACATCGCGGGGAATCCGTTCGCGCCCGACTTCGGCGACGGCACCTCCAACTCGTTCGCCGGCAACTTCGGCGACAACTCGCTCCTGTACTTCAACCAGTACGCCACCTCATCGCCCGGCAACCCGCTGTTCGACAACGGCGCTACCGGCACCGAAATCATCAAGACGATTCCCGCCTCCGATGCACCCGCCAAGGACTGGCAAGCCTGGCAGGAAACGCTGTTCGATCAGCTGCGCAGTGACGTGAAGACCGGCAAGCTGCCCCAGGTCTCCTGGATCGTGGCACCTGCCGGCTACACCGAGCATTCCGACTGGCCGGTCGACTACGGTGCCTGGTACATCTCGCAGGTCGTGGACATTCTCGTCTCCAATCCACAGGTGTTCAGCAAGACGGTCCTGATCGTCAATTACGACGAAGCAGACGGCAGCTTCGATCACGTGACCCCACCGTTCCCGCCGCAGTCCGCGGACTTCGGTGCCTCCACGGTCGATGTTCACAACGAGATTGTCACCACTGACACGCCCAACGGTCCGATCGGTCTCGGCACGCGCGTGCCGTTCCTGGTGATCTCGCCGTGGAGCAAGGGCGGGTACGTCAATTCACAGGTCTTCGATCACACCTCGGTGATCCAGTTCATTGAGAAGCGCTTCGGGGTCGTGGAGAAAAACATTTCGCCGTGGCGCCGGACGGTGGCGGGCGATCTGACCTCTGCGTTCAACTTCACCAACCCGAACGAAGGCCGGGTTCATCTGCCCTCGACCGATGGTTTCCTGCCGCCGGTGAATGAGTTGGCGGGCGGCGATGTGGATACGTTCATTCCGACACCGAGCCAGGTGCTCATCGGACTGCCGAAGCAGGAGAAAGGCCTGCGCCCGTCGCGTGCGTTGCCTTACGAGCTCGTAGTGAACGGGCACGTGAATGCTTCCAACAGCACTTTCGGGTTGGACTTCATCAACACCGGCAAGGCGGGTGCGGTGTTTCAGGTTCGCTCCGGCAATGCCGCGGACAAAGTGCGCGCGTACACGGTGGAGCACGGTAAGCAACTCAGTGGCACCTGGAATTTCGCCTCCAAGTACGATCTGAGCGTGTACGGGCCGAACGGCTTCGCGCGTTACTACAAGGGCAGCGTCGGTCGTTTTGCCGCCATCCTGGATGTACGCACCCGCTATGACAAGGACGACCACGGCTCTGTGGGTTTGCGCATCACCAATGTGGGAACGAGCAAGGCAACGGTAGTTGTGCTGGATGCCTACACGGGTGAGCACAACCTGCGGCTGTTGTCGCCCGGTCAGTCGTTCGAGTCGGATCAGCGCTGCGACCGCTTCTTCGGTTGGTACGACCTGGTATTGAAGGTCACCGAAGACGCGACTTTCCTGTGGCGCTTCGCCGGCCACGTGGAAACCGGGCGCGACAGCTACTCTGACCCGGCACTCGGTGGGCTAGTTACCCTGAAGGCCTGATCTGATCCTACGCAGCGGGTGGTCATTCCGGCCACCCGCTGTAGTGGACAGTTGATACCAGGTGCTCCGACTGGAGCACGCTATCGCCGTTGGTGATCGAGGCATACCAAAAGACCTGCTGTTCGCGAGCGAAGGGCAGCAGCGTCGTGGGATCGGTGACGATGCGGGTTGTAATTGAGGCGGCGTAGCCGTTGATGTGAGCGCTGTCGGTTCGGTTGTTGTAATCGGCGAGTAACCGATCGAGCGCCTCCTTATCGGGCGTGAGGCGCATGACGATCTCCGCGCAGACGGGCGCAGTGTCTCCTGCGGAGCAGGGTACCATCCGGGTGAATGCGAACTCGACCCGGTGTTGAGTCGCAATTCGAGGTAGGCCGGGGAGTGTGAGCGATGCATTCACCTCGTACCAGACACCTTGGTCGAGCGTTGCGCCGATCCACATTGCCGTCTCGGACTGGTAGTTTTCGGCTGTCACGGCTTCCAGCATGCCCGGTGTCAGGTTATCCGGGGCGGTTTCCACCGCGGCCTCCATGAGGTCCTGTGCTTGCTTGCCGGCAGGCGCAGACGTTCGTATCAGTTCCTCGGTTTTGGTCGCCAGTTCATCAGCGAACGACCCGGACTCCGTGACGACATCAAACTCCCCGCTGGCACTGACTTTGTATCCCACCTCGGAAAGCAGGGCGGGAGGGAAGGCCATCGGCGGTGTGCCCGGTGAGGTGGGCCAAACTCCAGGCATGTACTGAGTCAGGCGATGCGCATAGGAAACGGCCCAGCCTCCATCGTCCGTCGCCGCGATCCGTCGGTCAAAAACAGCGTCTGCATGACTCGTCACCAGTTGTTCGTGCATCAGACAGGAACGGCGACTTTCGAGGGTCACCTGAGCATCGCGAGCGCTCCAGCCGAATTTCAGGACTGCCTGGCGCCGGGGAAAGTCGTGCATGAGTGTTGCGACCCGGTCGTCGCTTGCAGTCTCGCCGCGCCAGGTCAGGAGCAGCTTGTAGTTTTCCGCGGCGTCGTCCGCGAATCCGTATTCACGGTCCATGTCGAGGGCGGTCTCCAGGGCGGTGATCGCTGCTGGGCTGTCACCGAGTTCATGCAGCGCGACGCTTGCGTCAAACTGCATGACAACCATCGAGTGATAATCAAACTGGTTGCGATATAACTCGGCCGCTTGGCGTGCTGAGCTGACGGCTGTGCGCAGCTCTTCGTTGTGATGGGCTTCGCCGAGGCATTCGGCGCGGGCTAGATGGATGCGGTACTCGAGGTCGGCAACGGTTGCCCAACCATCGGGATACATCACTCGCGTCCTGGAGCTTGCGGCGACGCTACCTACCTGTTGTTGTGCTCGTTCGAGCCGCGTCGCGCAGGTGTCATTGTCTGCGGTGAGCAGGAATTCCGCGTAGTTGAGTTGCGCCTTCAGGGCGTCGGGGGAAATCGAGTTGAGTTGCAGGCGCGGTGTTGAACAAGCGCCCAGGAGGAGGGCGGTGAGGACCCCGCTTGCAACACCCGGGCGCATCGGCCGGCGGGCCGCTCAGGGAGTCGCTGGGACCCGTGCCTTGACCGCCTGCGGAAGCTCGTCGGGATTGCGATTGCAATTCCATTTGCGACTGTAGGGGTCGCAGAGTTGATAGAACTCCTGGAAGCTGCGAATCGGCTCGTAGGCGTTGAGGTACGTTTTGACGTTGTGGTGATGGTGGTGGTGATGATCATGAGAGCCGCCGCCGTCATGGTTCGCTACGCGAGTAGCTGTGGCGGCACTGCCGGTTCTAGGGCCGAGTGCCATAGCACTGCGCTGCAGGCCGGCGGATTCGGAGCCGACGATGCTGTAGCCGCCGCGGAATCCATGGGCGCCCTGGGGGACGTAGGCACCGCGGGTTGCGAGACCAGTTCCGTTGGCGCCGTGCCTGGCACCAGCGTCTCCACCGGCACCGCCGTGTCCACGACCGCTGTCACCCGCGCCGGATCCATTGGCCGCTCCGTCGCTGCCGCCGATGTGGGTGCCGGTGCCCGGCCTGCCGCTACTACCCCAGCCGCCACCGCTGTGGCCGCCCGATCCGCCGCTGCTGCCGTGGCCACCGCCACCACCGTGGCCACCACCACCGCCGAAGCCTCCACCGCCGTGGCTACCACCACCGCTGAAGCCTCCACCGCCGTGGCTACCACCACCGCCGGAGCCGCCACCCCCGTGGCCGCCACCGCCGCTGAAGCCTCCACCGCCGCCGCCGCCGTGGCCACCACCGCCTCCACC
>Ga0268266_10002674_pt1 | contig 18751 bp, 17 predicted proteins | sample KBSS13metaG_FD_190356 | JGI IMG/M metagenome (GOLD analysis project Ga0268266, IMG submission 190356) | Switchgrass rhizosphere microbial communities from Kellogg Biological Station, Michigan, USA - KBS S1-3 metaG (SPAdes) (version 2) | ecosystem: Host-associated > Plants > Roots > Rhizosphere...
GCGGCGAAGCCCACCCCGGAGCTGCGCTATCGCCAGGTGCCGCACGCCGGGGCGATGGATCAACTGCCGGCGATCCTCGACATCGAGTACCAGGTCTACGAGCCGGCGCGCCGCACGCCGCCGGCCGAGATCCGCGCTGCGATCGAGGATCCCGAAGGCTCGCTGATCGTCTGTGAAGCGCCCGGACCGAGCGGCAACTGGCAGCTCGTCGGGTTCGCGATCGGCGGCCCGCTCGAGGACAGCAAGGACGTCGAGGGCTGCGACGACGATCCGATGCTCGGCAAGCGCAACACGATGTACTCCGTGTCGATCACCGTCGCGCCGAGCTATCAAGGCTCCGGCGTCGGCCGCAAGCTCAAGGAGCTCCAGCTGCGCGATGCGGCGGCGCGCAAGACGGCCGACAACGGCCCGCGCTATCGCTACGTCACCGGGCGCAACCGCGTCGGTCGCACCGCGAACATGACGCACTTGAACCGCGTGTTCGGCGCGCACGTCGTGCAGGTGATGACCGGCCAGTACGAGGATCCGGAAGGCCAGGCCATCTACTACCGGATCCCGCTCGGCGCGCTGCAGCCCGATCCGGTCGTGAAGCAGGAGGTCGCCGCGCGCCACGCACGTCGCGACGAGCCGGCCGAGCCCGTGATCCTCGACGTGGCGCTCGGCCTGACGCGGCCGTTCGCGACGCCACCCGCGTCGCTCGTGCAGGCCGAGACGCGCGGCTTGCTGTATGGCCCCGCGGTCAACAAGCTCACGCTCATGAACTACGCGACGCCCGGCATGGTGCGCGCGATGGAATGGATCGGCGCGCTCGTGCCCGAGCTGCCGCACATGTACCTGACGTCGAGCCGCGACGAGTCGCTCGACAAGGCGCTGCGCCTGATCCGCTGCACGCGCAAGCAGGCGAGCGTCGCGATCGGATTGGAAGGCGGCTATCTCGGCCACACGACCGGCTCGGCGCGCTCGCTGTCGGATCCCGACACGCATCGCGGCGGCCCCGCGCACTTCGCGTGGCCGCGCGTGCCGCACCCGGCGCTCGCCGGCACCGCGGCGACGATCGCGGCGCTGCGCGATGCGGTGACGACGGCCGGCAAGGACAACGTGCTCGGCTTCGCGTACGAGCTCGTGCAGGAGCGGACCGGCCTGGTGCTGCCGGCCGACTTCGCGCTCGCGCTCGGCAAGCTGCGCACCGAGCTCGACCTGCCGCTGATCGCGATCGAGACCACGACGCACACGTATCGCTCGGGGCAGGGTGCGTTCCTGTCGCAGGCATTCGGGCTCGTACCCGACGTGCTCGCGTGGTGGGGCGGTGCGCAGACCGGCTATCTGCACACGTCGGCGCGCTGGTTCATCGGCTCGCCGCTGACGCTGGTGTCGACGTGGGATGGCGACGAGCTGTCGCTGGTGCGCCAGCATCATCAGCTGCGCGCCGCGCGATCGATCGACGTCGCGGCCGGCAGCCGCGCGCTCGAGGCCGCGCTCGCGAAGGTCGGCGGCCACGGCCTCGGCGCCTATCACGTGATCGACGGTGGCGGTGGCATCGCCGAGAAGCTCGCCCACGCGCAGATCCGCGCGCGCGCGTTGCCCAACGGCAGGCTCGCGATCGTGCCGCCGCTCGATCGGCTCGAGGAGGCCGCGCGCGCGCTCGCGGCGGCGCTGTGATGCGGACGCTCGAGCTTCCAGCCGACGCGTCGCCGCGCGAATGGGGCCGCATCCACGGCGAGAGCTTCCGCGGCGAGATCCACGCGCTCGCGCAGATCCGCGCCTATCTCTGCACGCGCGTCGGCGGGTTCAAGACGCGCGAGCAGGTGATGACCGCTGCGACCGCGCACCTGCCAGTGCTCGAGCGCTACGACGCCGCGCTGTATGCCGAGCTTGTCGGCATCGCCGAGGGCGCGGCGTGCACGCCCGAGGAGATCGTCGTCGCGAACCACTACACCGATCTGCGCGATCTCGATCCGGATCCGAGCACGTGGAAGCCGGCACCCACCGGCGATCAGCCGGGCTCGGGCTCGGGCTCGACGAAGGGCGCCGACAGCCTCGGCGGCGACGGCTGCAGCGTGATCTACGCCGACACGCCCACCGGCCGGCTGCTCGCGCAGACCTGGGACATGCACGCGACCGCGATCCCGTACGTGATGTACCTGCGCGTGCCCGAGTCCGCGGCGGGCCCTGCGGCGCGCCTCCTGACCGTCACCGGCTGTCTCGGCATGGCCGGCATGAACGGCGCGCGCGTCGGCATCGCGATCAACAACCTGTACTCGACCGACGCGACGCTCGGCATCGTGTGGCCGGCGATGGTGCGCAAGGCGCTCCAGCAGCGGACCGCGGCCGCGGCACGCGACATCATCATGACGTCGCCGATCGGATCCGGTCATCACTACCTCGTCGCAGACCGCGAGAGCGCGTTCGCGATCGAAGCGTCCGGCACGCGGCGCAAGCTCGTGTTCACCGGCGCGTCCGGCAGCTACTGCCACACCAACCATTGCTTCGACAGCGACATCGCCGCGCGCAGCAAGGTGCCGCCCGCATCCACCACCTATGACCGCATGAAGTGGCTCGAGGCCGACACCGCGCGCGCGCCCGTGCGCGACCTCGCCGACGCGTGGCGCCGGCTCGGCAGCGAAGACGGCTGGCCGCGCAGCATCTGCACCAACATGGCGACCCCCGAATCCCCCCACGGCGCCGCCACGTGCGGCGCGATCGCGATGAACCTGACCTCGGGCGACGTCTGGGCCCAGCAGGGCTTCATTCACAATGTCGACCCCGAGAGGGACGCTCTCCACTAGCTCAACCTGAGGCCACCTAACGCCGCGATTTTCTACAAGCGGCGAGGGACGGACTAAACTTGAACGACTTTCCCTTCTTCTTCACCTGGACCGCGCAGCACGCCGCCAAGCCGCTCGAGCTCACCGGCGGCGACGGCGCATGGTTCACGACCAAAGGCGGCGACCGCTGGCTCGACCTCGGCGCGCTGAGCTATCAGGTCAACGTCGGCCACGGCGAACGGCGCATCGTCGACGCGATCAAGCGCCAGGCCGACGAGCTGTGCATCTCGGCGCCCAACGCCGTGTTCCCGGCGAAGGTCGAGCTCGCGCGGCGCCTGCTCGAGCTCGCCGGCCCCGCGTTCGACGGCGGCAAAGTGTTCTTCACGCTCGGCGGCGCCGAGGCCAACGAGAACGCGCTCAAGATCGCGCGGCTCGTCACCGGCCGGCTCAAGAACATCGCGCGCTATCGCAGCTACCACGGCGCGTCGATGGGCGCGGTCGCGTTGACCGGCGACTGGCGGCGCGCCGCGGTCGAGCCCGCGCTCGCCGGCGTCGTCCACGTGCAGGACTGCTACTGCGACCGTTGTCCGTTCGGCAAGACGCTCGCGACCTGCGCGCGCGAGTGCGCGACCAACATCGGCGACGTCATGCAGCTCGAAGGGCCGCGCTCGATCGCCGGCGTGTTCCTCGAGCCGGTGCCGGGCGCGAACGGCGTGCTCGTGCCACCGGCGGAGTACTGGCCGATCGTGCGGCGCGCGTGCGACGCCGAGGGCGCGCTGCTCGTCGCCGACGAGGTGCTCACCGGCTTCGGCCGCACCGGCCGCGCGTTCGGCTTCCAGCACTGGGATGTCGTGCCCGACCTCATCACGGTCGCGAAAGGCCTCGCGTCCGGCTACGCGACCATCGGCGCGGTGATCGTCCATCCGCGGATCGCGAGCCACTTCGAGCAGCACGTGCTCGCATGCGGGCTCACGTATTACGCACATCCGACGTCGTGCGCGGCGGCGCTCGCCACGCTCGACGTCTATCGCGACGACAAGCTGTTCGCGAACGCGGCCGCGCTCGGGCCCGTGCTGCGCCGAGAGCTCGATGCGATCTCGATGAAGCTGCCGAAGCAGTCGTTCGTGCGCGGGTTGGGCCTCTTGGCCGCGCTCGAGGTCGAGGCGGCACTGCCGGCGTGGCAGGCGCTCGGCGCCGAGCTCGCGGCGAAGAAGCTGTCGCTGCACGTCGACGGCAAGCGCGGCACCGCGATCTTCGCGCCGCCGCTCTGCATCACCGAACAAGAGCTGGTCACGGGCGTGCGCGCGTTCGGCGACGCCGCTATGGTGGCGTTCGCATGATCGGAAGACACGGCAACAAAGTGCGCGCCTCGATCGCCGAGGCGCTGGCACCGCTCGAGGACGGCATGACGATCCTCGTCGGTGGATTCGGCCTGTCGGGCAACCCCGAGGCGCTGATCGCGGGCGTCGTCGAGCGCGGCGTGCGCGAGCTGACACTGGTCTCCAACAACGCCGGCAACCTCGGCAAGGGGCTCGCGACGTGGCTGCGCGCCGGCATCATCAAGAAGGTGATCTGCAGCTACATCGGCAACAACCAGGATCTGCACACGCGGATGGCGTCGGGCGAGGTCAAGGTCGAGATCACGCCGCAGGGCACGCTCGTCGAGCGGATGCGCGCGGCGGGCGCGGGCGTGCCGGCGTTCTTCACGCCGACCGGTGCGGGGACGGTCGTCGAAGAAGGCAAAGAAGTGCGCGAGATCGACGGCAGGCGCGTGATCCTCGAGCGCGCGCTGCACGGCGACGTCGCGCTGGTGCGCGCCTCGAAGGCCGACCGGTTCGGCAACCTGCGGTTCTGGCGGACCGCGCGCAACTTCAACCCGGTGATGGCGACGGCGGCGCGCCGCACGATCGTCGAGTGCGACGAGCTCCTCGACAACGGCGCGATCGATCCCGACGACGTGCACCTGCCGGGCATCTTCGTCCACGAGATCGTCCACGTGCCGCAGCACGAGAACGCGTTCGAGTACAAGACCGTGAGGCCGCGCCCATGACCTGGACCACTGAAGAAATGGCGCGGCGTGCCGCGCAGGAGATTCCCGCGGGCGCGATCGTGAACCTCGGCATCGGCTTGCCGACGCTCGTCGCCGACTACCTGCCGCCCGGGCACGCGTGGCTGCACTCCGAGAACGGCCTCCTCGGTACCGGGCCGTTTCCGTACGAGGGCGACGAGGATCCGAACTTGATCAACGCCGGCAAGCAGACCGTCACGGTGCTCCCCGGTGGCTCGACGTTCGACTCGGCCGCGTCGTTCGGGATGATCCGCGGCGGTCACGTCGACCTCGCGATCCTGGGCGCGATGCAGGTGTCGGAGACCGGCGACATCGCGAACTGGGCGGTGCCCGGCGGCAAGGTCATGGGCATCGGCGGCGCGATGGATCTCGCGAGCGGCTGCCGGCGCGTGATCGCGATGATGCAGCACACGACGAAGACCGGCGAGGCCAAGCTCGTGCCGAAGTGCACGTATCCGATCACGGCCATCGGCGTCGTCTCGCTCATCATCACCGAGCGCGGCGTGTTCGAGCCGCTCGGCGCCGGCAAAGGCTTCAGGGACGCTCTCCACTAGCTCAACCTGAGGGCACCTAACTCGGCGAATTCACAGATCCGCCGAGGGACGGACTAAACTTGCCCTCGATCCTGAGGTGGTCCGCGATGCGTTCCACCACGCGCTCGCAGATCGCCGGCGCTTCAGAGTGGCGGGCGATCTTCGAAACGGCTTGCTCGCTGATGCCGAGCACCGACGCGAGGTCGGCGCCGGTGAGCCCGACGAGACGACCGGCGTGGATGATCACGCGGCGCGCCTCGACGAAGCGCGGGCCGCGATTGCGCGAGCGCACGTCGGCGGCGGGCACGCCGAGCATCGTGCACGCCAGCTCGACGACGGCGCGCGGGTCCGGGCGGATGCGCGCGAACGGCCGCATCACGAGCGGCACGGTGCTCTCGTCGGGCGTCGCGACGATGACCGCACCGCGCGGCTTGACGGCGCGCGCGACCGCATCGACTGCGGCGCCGTCGACGACGCCGGCGTCGGCGTGCGTGTATGCGGCGAGCTCGGCGCCGGTCGCGAAGCCGGCGAGGCGCAGCCCCTCGGCGACGTGCAGCCAGCGCGGCGTGTCCGCCAAGCCGAGGTACGCGCGGTGGCTCGTCCAGCCGCTGTCTTCGGCGCGCGGCGCCACGCCGGCTCGCACCGGGTTGTTGTGGATGTACGCGAGCAGCGTTGCGGTGCGCGCCGACGCGAGCGCGTGGTCCTTCGCGCGGTCGCTGAACAGCGGGCCGAGCCGCCCGTGCCGCTCGTTCATCCAGCGCGCGAACGGCGTGTGAACGCGCCGGCTCCAGCGCGCGAGCGGCTCTTCGCCCGCGATCAGCGCCATATGGACGTGGTTGCTCATCACCGCGTAGCCGAGACACCGCCAGTCGCTGTCGTCGAGCGCGCGGCCGAGGCGCTTCAGATAGGCGGCGCGTTCGTCGTCGTCGGTGAAGAACCAGCTGCGGTCGACGAAACGCCAGATGAGGTGGTGGACGATGCCGGGGACGTTGAGCCGTGCGATGCGCATGGCCGGCGTATCGGCACGTCCTGGCCGAAGTTGCCTCGGTTTAGTCCGTCCCTCGCGGTCTGTGTAAAACCGCGGGGTTGGGGTGGCTCAGGTTGAGCTAGTGGAGAGCGTCCCTATCGTCGTGCCGACCGAACCAGGCTCGCGAACGGCGCGCACGAGGTCTCCAGCGCCGAGCTTGCCGAGGATGTGAATCGCGCCGACACCGGAGTCGACGACGGCGAGCGCTTCCTCGATCTTGGGGATCATGCCGCCGGTCACGGTGCCGTCGGCGATCGCGGCGCGCGCCTGCGCGGGCGTCAGTGTGCCGATGCGCGAGGTCGGATCATTGACGTCGCGGAGCACGCCGGGCGTCGACGTGACGAGGAACAGCCGCTCGGCTTTGAGAGCCGCGGCGAGCTGATTGCCGACCATGTCCGCATTGATGTTGTAGACGCCGCCTTCGGCATCGGCGCCGAGGCACGCGATCACCGGCACGAACTTGGCCGCCCACAGTGCATCGAGCAGCGCGGTGTTGAACCCGACGACGTCGCCGACGAGGCCGAGATCGACGGGCTCGGGCCCACCGCCGGCGTAAACTTTCGGCGGCCGCTTCACGGCACGCACGACGAGACCCGATGCGCCGTGCAGGCCGACCGCGGCGACGCCGGCCGCTTGCAGTGCGGCGCACAGGTCGACGTTGAGCTTGCCGGCGACCGCCATCTTCATGACGTCGAGCGTGGCCGCGTCGGTCACGCGCCGCCCGGCGATCTGCTTGGTCTCGAGGCCGAGCTGCTTTTGCAGCGCGGTCGCCTGCGGGCCGCCGCCATGGACGATGGCGACGCGCGCGCCGCCGTCGACGAGCACGCGCAGGTCGGCCGCGAGCAGCGCCGCTTCACCGGAGCCGACGACCTCGCCGCCGATCTTGACGACGAGCGGTCTCACGGCCAGTTCCCGGTGTCCGCGAGGCTGGCCTTTTCGTCGACCCCGAGGATCAGGTTCATGTTCTGGATCGCCTGGCCGGCGCCGCCCTTGATGAGGTTGTCGAGCGCCGAGAAGATCGCGATCGTGCGCCGGCCGTTCGTTGCGGCGCCGCACGTGAAGCCGACCTCGGCGTAGTTCGAGCCGTGGACGGCGACGACCTCGGGCAGCCGCTTGTTGCCGGGACGGCGCACGAACGGCTCGCGAGCGTAGCGCTCGTCGAACAGCGCGCCGAGCTTGGCCGAATCGACGGCGTCGGCCGCGACCTCGACGAAACACGTCGCGAAGATGCCGCGCGTCAGCGGCGCCGACACCGGCACGAACCGCAGCTCGACGCCCTTGGCGCCGGCGTCGCCGAGCGTCTGCACGATCTCGGGCACGTGCTGGTGCTCGAGCGGCTTGTACGTCTTCAAGTTGTTCGCGCGGCTCGGGTGGTGCGTGCCGGCCTGCGGCGCGATGCCGGAGCCCGACGAGCCGGTGATGCCCTGGACGTGGATGACGGCGTTGTCGAGCAGGCCCGCCGACGCGAGCGGCAGGAGCGCGAGCTCGATCGTCGTCGCGAAGCAACCAGGCGACGCGACGTACTTCGCTTGCTTGATCGCGGCGCGGTTGAGCTCGGGGAGCCCGTACACGAACGTGCTCGCGAGCAGATCGGGGTGCGGGTGCTTCTGGCCGTAGAACTTCTCGTACACGGCGGCGTCGCGGAGCCGGAAGTCGCCGGACATATCGACGATCTTCACGCCCGCCGCGATCAGCTCGGGAACTTTGGCGGCGGTGACCTTGTGGGGCAGGGCGAGCAGCGCGACGTCGCAGCCCTTGGCGGCGTCGGCCGGCGACAGATCCTCGAACTTCAGGTTCGTCGCGCCGTCGAGGTTCGGGTGAACTGCGCCGAGCGGCTCGCCGACGTGATCGATCGACGCGACGCGCGCGAGCTCGACATCCGGGTGCATGAGCAGGCGGCGCGCCATTTCGGCGCCGCCATAACCGCTGCCGCCGATGATCGCGGCCTTGAATCGCTTTGCCATGGTACGCACGGTATGCCATGGGAACACCGTCCGAGTCACTCGACGCCGCTCTTGGGCAGGCTCTTGCCGCTGTCGACGCCAACGAGGCCATCGCACTGACGCGGCGCTGGGTCGAGATCAACAGCTACACGGCCAACGTCGAGGGCGTGAATCGCGTCGGGGCGATGTTGCGCGAGGCGTTCGCGCTGCCATCGCTGAGCGGACAGTCGATTCCGGGCGGCGACGGCTACGGCGATCACCTGGTGTGGCGGACCGCGGCGCCGGGCGCGCCGATCATGCTCGTCGGCCACCACGACACGGTGTTCCCGCCGGGCCACTTCGAAGGCTGGCGCGAGAGCGACGACGGCCGCGCGACCGGGCCGGGCGCGCTCGACATGAAAGGCGGGCTCGCGGTGATCCGCGGCGCGCTGGTCGCGCTCGAGAAGGCGGGCCTGCTCGCGAAGCTGCCGATCGTGATCGTTTCGGTCGCGGAAGAAGAAGTCGGCTCGCCGACGAGCAAGCCGCACCTCGAAGCGCTCGCGAAGGGCGCGCGGTGTGGTCTCGTGTTCGAATCCGGGCGCGCCGCCGACGCGATCATCACCCGGCGCAAGGGCGTGGGCGCGATGACGGTGACCGCGCGCGGCAAGGCGGCGCACGCCGGCAACAATCACAAGGATGGCGCGAACGCGATCTGGGCGCTCGCGAAGTTCGTCGACGCCGCGCAGCGCATGACCGATTACGCGCGCGGCTGCACGGTCAACGTCGGCATGTTCAACGGCGGGACGTCGAAGAACACCGTGCCGGAGACCGCGAGCTGCATGCTCGACCTGCGCTACGAGACGGTCGCCGACGCGCACGCGCTCGTCGAGAGCCTGCGCGCGGCCGCGCGTGATGCTGCGATCCCAGGCGTGACGCTGGAGGTCTCGGGCGGCGCGAATCGACTGCCGCTCGAGCGCACGCCCGCATCGGCCGAGTTGCGCGACGCGTACGCGGCGTGTGCACGCGACGAAGGGCTCGGCGACGGCGAGGCTGCGCTGCTCGGCGGCGGATCCGATGCAAACACGATGGCGCCGCTCGGCGTGCCCGTCATCGACGGGCTCGGGCCGCGTGGGGCCGGGTTTCACACGACGACCGAGTACGTCGAGCTGGCGACGTTCGCACCGAAGATTCGCGCGCTCGTCCGGTTTTTAGGGACGCTCTCCACTAGCTCAACCTGAGCCGGGTCAACTCGCCGAAATCACAGACGCGCGGAGGGACGGACTAAACTTGCGCCGGAAAACGCGCGCGTTTTGTCGCGCGGAAGCGCGTGCTCGCGGTGCGCGTCGCGCGTCCGAACCCGAGATAGTGGAGACCGTCCCTCGCGGGTCGAGCAATGTCGCGCTCTTAGGTCGGCTCAGGTTGAGCTAGTGGAGAGCGTCCCTAATGGAGGGTGAGCTGGCTGGCGATCTCGACGGCGAGGGCAAAGCCGTCGCGGTAGTCCTCGAGCGCGTTGTCCCCGGAGGCGGAAGGCTCCAGCTGCTGAAGGCGCTGCTCGCAGCGATCGCGATACGCGGCGACGAGCGGCGCGAGCGCGGGGTCGGGTACCGACAACGTGGCGAGCCGGTCGCGGACGAGCATCAGCCAGCCATCGTCGTGTTCGCGGAGCGCGACCTCGAGCAGCGTGGCGATCGGAATCTCCGCCACGGCGTCGGGCCCCCGACGAGCGAACGCGCGCACGAGCGACGTTTCGTTGCCGATCGCGGGCGCGACGTCGCGCCAGTGTGCGACGCGCACGGATTCGACGAGCAAGCGACGGAGTCGGCGCGACGCGTCGGCGAGCTGCGTCGCGCACGCACGCAGGCGCTCGGATGCGCTGCCGCCACCGGGCACGCGCGCGGTCCAGCGCAGGAGCGCGATGCGAGCTTCGGCCTCGGGGGCCTCTTCGAGCCACGCGAGCGCGGTCGCGGTCGAGGTATCGCCGGCGCGCATGAGCGCCTCGAAGGCCTCGTAGCGCACGTCGCGGTCGGCGTCGTCGAGCATGCGGCGCGCGAGCTCGCGCTGCCACGCGGGTGCGCCGGCGAACACGGTGCCGAGGATCGCGATGCGAACCTGGGGCTCGTCGTGCTCGGCGCGCGCCTCGACGAGCGCGGGCGGCAACTTGCCGTCGAGCGCGAGCCGCGCGACGAGCTGCGTGGCCGCGGCGCGCACTTCGGGCGCCGGATCGCGCTCGGCGAGCGCGACCAGCAGATCGAGCTCGCCGTGGCCTGCGAGCACGACTGCGAGGTTGCGGCGTACGCCGGCATCGGGCTCGGAGCGCCGCACGAGCGCGCTCACGCCCTCGGGCGTCGAGAGCAGCGCGAGCGCCCACAGCGCCCACACGCGTTCTTCGGGCCGTCCGCGATCGAGCAGCACGCGCAACTCGGGCTCCGAGAGCGCCCGCACGTCGTCGTACCGCTCGGCCATCACGCACAAGCGTACCTCCTCAGGGCGTGGCGAGGTACTTCTCGAAAAATGCCAGCATGTGGCCGATCGCGAGCACGATGTTGCTGCGCTTGCCCTCGCCGTGCCCCTCGTCGGGGAACAGGATGAGCCCGCCCGGAATGCCGCGGCGGACCAGCGCGTCGTGGATCTGGACGGCTTCGCCGACCGGCACGCGCGGATCGTTGACGCCCGCGATCATGAGGAGCGGCGCGGTCACCTTGCCGACGTAATTGATCGGCGAGAGCTGCTCGAGTGCCGCGCGATCCTTCACCGGATCGCCGTACTCCGAGACCCGCAGCGCGCGTCGATATGGCGCCGTGTTCTCGAGGAACGTGACGAGGTTCGAGATTCCGACCTGCTCGGCGCCGGCATCGTACGAGCCGGCGAAGTACGTCATCGCCATCAGCGTCGAGTAGCCGCCGTAGCTGCCGCCCATCACGCCGACTTTCGGCGCGCGGCCGCCGACGGCCCACGCCTGCTTGATGTATGCGGCGCAATCCGCGATGTCGGTGATCACGTTCAAGCGCTTGGGGCCGTCGTCGGCGTGCAGCCACGCCTTGCCGTAACCCTCCGAGCCGCGCACGTTGGGCCGGACGACCGTGAAGCCAGCGTCGACGTAGATCTGCGCGCTCGGCGCGAAGCCGGCGCGCGACTGGCTTTCGGGCCCGCCGTGGAACTCGACGATCACCGGGCACGGCTGGGGCGCGCAGCTCGCGGGCCGCCACACGAACATCGGGATCTTCGTGCCGTCCCGCGCGGGATACGACTCGAGCGTCGGCTTCGCGAACTGCGACGGGTCGAGCTCGGGCGTCGACGGCTGAGTCCACGCGGTGAGCCGTCCGGTCTGCCAGTCATAGATCACGGCGGTCGACGGCCGCGTCGCGGAGTCGTACGCGAGCTCGACGAACCGGCCGGTCTTCGAGAGCGCCATCACGTGCACGTTGTCGGCGTCGGGCAGCTTGGGCAGCGCGAGCGGGCGCAGCGTGTGCGCGTCGAGCGCGTGCAGCCGCGTGTAGCCGTCCTCGTCGACCGAGTAGTAGATCCGCGCGCGCGCGTGATCGATCCACATGCTCGAGACGTCGTGCGGCGCCTCGGGCGTGATCGGCGTCAGCGTGCCGCGCTCGAGCGAATAGAGCCGGCGAAAATCGCCGAGCTTGTTCGTGCGCACGAGCACCTGGCCGGGCTTGGCGCCGAAGCGGACGTCGTACTCTTCGACCTCGTTCTGGCCGAGCAGCGGCGCGAGCTGCTTGGTCTGGGTGTCGTAGCGATAAACCTCGACCTGCGCGTTGCCGATTTCCTTCACGAGCAGCCACTCGGTGCCGCGCTCGTCGACGACCGCCCACAACCCGGGCTGATCGAACACGAGCTCGCGATTCCCCGTCGCGAGGTCGTAGCGATAGATCGCGTACGACGCGACGTCGCGATCGTTGGCGCGGAAGTAGATCGACTTCGAGTCGTCGGAGATGAACAGGAGCTGGGTCTGGACCTTCGGCGCGTGCTGGATCACGTGCAGCGGCCCACCGGTGGGCGACAATAGATAAAGCCCGGGGTTCTCTTCGCCGCCGACGTCGCGGCTGACCACGACGAAGCTGTCGTCGGGCGCGAGCCCCACGACCGACGTCGGATCCTCGCCGCCGGTCAGCTGCACGAGCTCCTTGCCGGGGCCGTCTTGCCGCCACACCTGCGGCGTGCCGGTCACGCGCGACGTGACGAACAGGCGATCGCCGTTCGCGCTGATGAGGCCCGTCGGCGCCGCGCGCACGTCGAGCATCGCCTGGATGTGGCGCGAGACCTTCGGATCGACCGGCTTGGGCGCGTATTCCGCGACCTCGGCCGGCGAGACGCTGCTCGCACCGAGCCCCTTGTACGTCGGCGATCCGTGCGCGAACGAAAACGGATCGAACGGGTTGGGCACCGGCGGATCTGCGCGCACCACGGCAACGAGCGCGCAGACGAACAACAGCGGCCTCATCGGAGACCGACGTTATCACGCCCGCTTTACATCTCGACGTGGCCGCGGTGCTCGCGCTCGAGCGCGCGCTTGAGCTTGTCGAGCGCCGAGTTCTGGATCTGGCGGATGCGCTCGCGCGACAGATGATACTGGTCGCCGATCTCCCGGAACGTGCGCTCCTCGTCGTCGCCGAGCCCGAAGCGCTTGGTGAGCACGTCGGCCTCGATCGGCGAGAGGTGGTGCAGGAGCCGCTTGATCTGCGAGGTCAGCGTCTGCGTCGTGAGCTGGTCCGCCGGCGAGTGATCCTCGGTGTCCGGATCGGCCATCGTGTCGCCGAAGCTGCGATCGTCATCGTCATGCACCGGCCGGTCGAGCGACATCGGCTGGCCCATGATGTAGCGATGCATCTGGTTGAGCTTCGCGAGCGGCACGCGCGCGGCCTTCGCCAGCTCTTGCGGAGTCGGCGGACGGCCGAGCTCGCCGACCAGGTGCTGGCGGACCTTCTCGAGCTGCTGCTGCGCCTCGAGCATGTGGACCGGGATGCGTACCGCGCGCGCCTTGTCGGCGAGCGCGCGACCGATCGCGTGGCGGATCCACCAGCACGCATACGTGCTGAACCGCAGGCCGCGGCGGTAGTCGAAACGCGCCACCGCGTGCATGAGGCCGAGGTTGCCCTCCTGGATCAGATCGGCGAGCGGCATGCCGCCGCGGTCGTAGCGCCGCGCCATCGTGACGACGAGGCGCAGGTTCGCCCGCACGAACTCGTCGCGCAGGTTGGCCGCGTCGCGATACGCCTGACGGAGCTCGTCGAGGTACGCGCCGGCGTCGGGGCTATTGCCCTCGAGCCACCACGTCTCGTTGCCGGCGAGCGCGTTCTCGCGCGCACGATAAAGCTCGCGCACCACCGCATCGATGTGAACGCGATCGAGATCGAGCGCACGCAACTTCGTCGCCGCATCCTTGGCTTGAGCCGCGAGCTTCTTGCCGAGACGCGAGTCCTTGAACGCGCGCTTGGTCTTGCACATCTCGTCGGCGCACTTCAGCAGTTTCGGGAACGCGACGGGCGTCTCGAGGTTCGGCTCGACGAGCGCCAGCACGGCGCGCGCGACGTCGGCGCGCGCGAACACGCGCTCCCACGTCAGGACTTCAGTGTCCTCGATTCCCTGCGAGAGCTCGCGCTCGTCCTCGGGCGTGAGCAGATCGTGCTCCGCCAGCTGACGGAAATATGCAGCGAGGTGATCGTCGGCGTCCGGGCTTCGCATCGGCTTGACCGAAACCGCGCGCACGGGCTTCTCGTCGTTCGCAGCTGGCGCTGCGACGACGGGCGCCGCCTGTCCGGTACGCGTACCGGTACGGTGGACCCGCCCATGCGTCGAGGTCCGGCGCGTGGTGGGCTGCCGGCGACGAGCTGTATGAGTGGTGGTCATGGTGAGTACTCCTGATTCTTCATTTGACGCCGAGTTCCGACGAACCGTTGCAACCGGCTCGTTGTTCCCTTCATGAGGAGTACGAGTCGACCGCAATGTCGTTTCACTGCACGTTGCGCACCGAAGCGGTGCATCGCAACGACCCGACCGGTCAGGTAGGGACCCACCCGCCGATATTCAGCGGGTTGGAACTACCCCAGGACGGCCTTTCACAGCGTTGGCTCGACCCGCGGGAGCCGGCATGAATGCCACACCGAGCGCAATCTGTCGAGGAGAATGATCGCCGTGTCAGGTTTCTCGACACGTGTCGGCAACTTGGGGCACTTTCCGAGGTGCCATTCAGGCAACGCTGCGGTCGCCCAGGTGACGTTCTAGCCGGTCCAGAAGTGCGGCCTGGTCCGGGTGGATGATACGCCGCGCGCGCGTCAGCTCGATGAACTCGACCTTGTCGACTTCCCACGATGCACAGCTCGGCACCGCACCGCTCGGTGCTTCGCCGGCATAGCCGTGAACGCGTTTTTTCGAGCGCGTGTAGTCGACATGGCCGAGATCGACCAGCGCGCCGGTGACCTCGATCCCGGTCTCCTCGAACGTCTCGCGACGCGCGGTCGCTTCGAGCGCTTCATCGGGATTCGGCGCGCCCTTGGGAATGCCCCACGGCGCGCGGCGGTTGTAATTTCCCGACGGGTGCACGAGCAGCACCTCGGTCGATTCGCCGACGAACCGGTACAGCACGGTACCGGACGCGATCTTGGAGCGCGCGTCTCCGCTCGAGGCCACGGTTTGACCGTGCAAGACGCCCTGCGGCAAAGCAAGAGCGCCGCACGCGTTTGTAAACGGGTGTACCGTTTCGGAATGTCCCAAGATCCTCGTAAGGCGTGGTTCGCGAACGTCGTCAAGTCGGGTCTCGACAACCAGATCTTCAACCCCGCGGACGTGCTCGCACACGCCACGCCCGACGTGCTCGCGAACCACCTGCCTCCCGAGCTTCTGAGCAAGGTCCTGCAGGCCTCTCTGGCCGCGGGATCGATGACCCCAGAGCGGGTACTCGAGACCATCACGCCCGAAGTACTCGCCGCGCACGTTCCGCACGAGGTGCTGTGGGCGTGCATCGCTGCGGCAGCCGCACGTGCAGGGGTCACCAGTTCGGTGGCGTCGTGAACATCAAGTCGTTCTTCGGTGACGCGCTCGGCCAAGCTCTCGAGCTCGGCATCGGGACCGCCGACGACGTCTTGCGGCACGTCACGCCCGACGTGCTCTCGACCCACTTGCCGCGCCCGTTGTGGGCGCGCCTCCTGATCGCGTGTCTGGGCGCGCCCAAGGTCGACGCCCAGCTCGTGATCGAGACGATCGGCATCCCGAACCTGTGCGAGCACGTTCCGAGCTCGCTGATCTGGACCGTGATTGCCGAGATCGGCGCGCGCTCGCTCGGCCAGACGTTCACCAAGCCGATCATGACGCGCGCGAGCCTTTCGAGCTCGTCGTCGAGCTCGAGCGCGAGCTCGGCGCCGACGCGGCCGACGCCGCCGCCGATGACGAGCGTGGTCGCGCCGCCGCCCACCGCGACCGACGCGGCTGCATCTGCATCTGGCGGGGCGCCGGCAAACCAACCGCTCGCGGATCTCATCACCGAGCTCGAGGCCGACGATCGGCCGATGACGCCGACGCGCGGCCGCACGCCGACCGCCCAGCGGTTCCGGCAGAGCAACACCGGCATTGGCCGGCTCGGCACCGCGGCCCAGCAGCGCCGGCCGATGGTCGCGGCCGCGACGCCGCCGCCGGTGTCGACGGCGATGAACAGCAGGCCACGGCGCACGGGCACGGAAGTCGAAGAGGCCGAGACGACGAGCGGCTCGCGCGAGATCGCGGTCGACGACTCGCAGCTCGTCGACTGGCAGTCGGCCGAGACCACGCAGGCCTCCGGCGACGACGACTTCAGCGATATCGGCCGGAAGCGCTGAGCGTCAGTTCGCCGAGCTCGCGCCTGCAAGCTCGCGCATGTACGCGCCGAGATCGGACTCGGGGAACTTCGCGAGGTAGTGCGTCGCGACGTCGTGCGCTTCGTGCGTGCGTCCGAGCGCCGCGAGGATCTGCGCGCGCAAGCCGAGCGCGCGCTCTTGCAGCGGCGAGTCGTCCTCGTCGGCGCGCGCGATGATGAGCGAGCTGAGCGCGAGCACGGGCTCCGACAGATCGTGGAACCGGAGATACGCCGCCGAGTAGCCGGCCTCGGCGCGATCGGCGCCGGTGAGCTCGCGGGCCGCGCGATCGTACGCGGACGCGGCGTCGTCGGTCTTGCCGAGGCCGCGCGACGCGTCCGCGACGAGCAGCCACCACGGACCGTCGAGCTCGCCGCGGACACCGGCGCGCTTCGCCGTCGCGAGCGCGTCCTCGAGCTTGTTTGCGGCGACCTGCGAGCGCGCGAGGTCGTAGAGACGGCCGAGCTCGGCAGGCGTGGCGGGTTGCGGAGCCGGCGTCGCCACGATTGAGGCCGGAGTCGGAACTGGAGCCGGAGCCGGAATCGGGCTCGGGCTCGGGCTCGGGCTCGGGCTCGGATCCAGGACGGCGATGGGCAGGGGCACGGGCGACACGCCCGACGCACGCTCGCTCACCGCCGAGCTAATGCTCGGCGCGAGCGCCGGCGGGCGGGCGAGCGCGATCGCCGTCGAGTGCGTCGCGCTGTCCCAGACCGAGCCGGCCGCGAGCAGGTGCTCGTCGCCGCCTTGCTCGACCTCGACCACGCCTTCGTACACGCGTACGCGCGAGCCGGTCTTGTCGGTCTCGACGGAGAACACGGTGCCCTTGGCGGTCGCGACGAGCTCGGGCGTGGCGACCGCGAAGTGCTGGCCGGGCGCGACGCGCGCGACGTCGAACAGCACGAGGCCGCCGTGGAGCCGCACGCGACGATCCGTCGCGGCGACGCGTTCGACGTCGAACCGCGCGCCGCCGACGCCGGTGAGCCGGTCGCCGGTCGGCAGCGTCAGGTGCAAGACGCTCGCGTCGCCGGTCGCGATCTCGCTCGAGCGCGGCACGAGCCACGCGATCGCGACGGCGGCTGCGGCGGCTGCACCGGCGAGGCCGAGGGCCCACACGAGCCGGCGCGAGCGCGTCGGGATCGCGACGCTGCTGTCGAACGCGCGATCGACGATCCAGCGCGCTTCGCCCTCGGCGATCGGCGGTGGCTCGGCGCGCCCGGCGATCCGGGCGAGCTCGTCGACGAGCGCCGAAGGTGTGCGCCGTGTGCGCGTCGTCATCGGGCCTCCTCCGGATCGATCCAGCGCGACAGATAGGGATCGTGCTTGAGCATGCGCGCGACCTCGCGGCGCGCGTGGATGAGCCGGGCGCGCATCGCGAGCGACGTGGTGCCGGCGACGCGCGACGCCTCGCTCGGCGTGAGCCCTTCGATCGCGCACAGCACGAACGCGACGCGGCGCTTGGCGGGCAACCGCTCGAGGCAGCGGTGCAGGCGCGCGAGCGCTTCGCGCGCCATCATCTGCGATTCGATGCATTCGGGATCGACGAGCTCGGGCACGGCCTCGAGCGGCATCTCCGGCGACGATCCGAAATAGCGATAGCCGACGCGCACCGTGATGCGATACGCGGCGGTCTCGAGCGACGAGCGCCCCTCGAATCGCGGCAAGAAGCGCGCGATCTCGGACAGGGCTTCCTGCGTCGCGTCGTCGAGATCGGCCGAGTTGCCGATCAGCCGATACAACCAGCCGCGCACGCGCGGCAGCAGTGCACGCAACGCGTCGCGCGTCGCATCGGGATCGCCCGAGCGCAGCAGCAACGCGACCTCGGTCATAGCGGCAAGCCCCATCGCAGCGAGCCCATCAATGCGGCAATCTCGTCGTGGCCGAGCGTGTCGATCAGCACGGTCGGCGCGAGCGCGGCCTCGAGCACGCCGCTCGGCAGCTCGTACGCGAGCCCGAGGCGCAGCGACGCCATCCCGCCGGTGTCGGACTCGAAGTCGCGGTTGGCGGCGCCGTGCACGAGGCCGGCCGCGACGCCGACGTCGACGTGGATCGTGCCCGAGCCGACGTAGCGCAGCTCGCCGCCGGCGTCGTAGAGCTGCGTGCCGCTGTCGTAGTCGCCGATGCCGTCGAACAGCTGGTTGATCCCGCCGAACGCGCCGAGCCGGACATGGCGCGACAGCGGCAGTGCGATCTCGGCTTCGAGGCCGAACGTCGCCGGGCTCGCGGTCATGCCGAGCTCGACAAGCGTGCGCGTCGCGTGATCCTCCGCAGGATCGATCGGCGGGACGATCACCGGGCGTGCGGCGATCGCGACGACTGGCGCGGGCGGCGTGATCGTGACGGTGACGTGGACCTGCGGCGGCCACATCTCGCCGAGCAGGCTATTCGCGATCGACGCGACCGCCGTCGGCGTCGCGTTCGCCGGCACCGCGGCGTGGCGCACGAACCGTCCGTCGGACGACACGGCCCACACGGTGTCGGCGTCGAGCCACACGCCGGCGTCGGCGTTGCTCGCGATCGCGGCGTGCTCCACGGCGGCCGCGCGATCGAGCGCGAGCGCGCCCTCGGGCGGGGGCAGGGTGCTGAGCTCGACGTGGCGATCGG
>Ga0268266_10002675_pt1 | contig 18751 bp, 16 predicted proteins | sample KBSS13metaG_FD_190356 | JGI IMG/M metagenome (GOLD analysis project Ga0268266, IMG submission 190356) | Switchgrass rhizosphere microbial communities from Kellogg Biological Station, Michigan, USA - KBS S1-3 metaG (SPAdes) (version 2) | ecosystem: Host-associated > Plants > Roots > Rhizosphere...
TTGCTCTGGGTCCGCCCGCGTTAAGACAACTTATGGCAACCATGATGGCACCTGTCGAGCAGCGCGAGGTCCTGCGCTGCGACCATTGCAGCCTGGTCCAGTTCCGCACAGCAAATTCGCTGTGCCGCCGCTGCCACAAATCGCTCGAGGTCGAAGAACCCGAGCCAGCCCCAGCCCCACTGTCCATCGTTCCCCAGACCACGACCAGCGCTGATGGCCTGCAGGTCGCCACTGCGGTTCGTGACCTTCGGCACGTTCGCAACCTCTCCCAGCGTCAGCTTGCGGCTCGCATGAACGTGCCTCGCACCTACATCTCCAAGATCGAAAACGGAAAGGCGATGCCGACGCTCTCCTCGCTCGACCGGTTGGCGAAGGCCCTGCAGGTGGACATCTCCACCCTGCTGCGCGACCCCAACACCCGGCACCGTGACGAGACAGCCGTTCTGATGACCGATCCGTTCCTAGCCGAAATTGCCGCCTATACCTCGCAGTTGGACGCACTGCAGCGCTCCATCTTCTTGAATCACGTTCGCGAACTGGCAGCCGGCAGACGCCGCACCGCCTAAATCAACAACGTGAATTTGCTGTAAACAAACCCTCCGTGCCATGCCGATCCAGTGCGAATGGAAAGGCATGGCATCCTCCGCCTTCCTCTGCTTGGCCCACGGGTTGCCTATCACATCTTCGATTCATTGCGCAGGCCACTCCGGTGTGCTAGCGTCATGCTTTGTGAGGTCGTTTTTGCCGTCCAATCTTCCCAGCCGCGTGCACGAGCTCTCCGCCGAGGAACAGAGCCTCTACCGGCAGCTTGACCCCTCCCGCATCCCGCAGCATATCGCCATCATCATGGACGGAAATGGCCGCTGGGCGGGCAAGCGGGCTCTCAAGCGTTTTCTAGGGCACCAGCAGGGAGCCGAGAGTGTTCAGTACGTCGTCGAGACCGCCTCGCGCATCAATCTTCCCTGGCTAACGCTTTATGCCTTCTCGCTTGAAAACAATCTCAAGCGTCCCAAGTCCGAAGTCAGCTTCCTGATGAAGCTGCTGAAGAACTACCTCATCGGCAACGTCAAGCGGATGAACGATAACAACGTCCGCATGGCCTACATCGGCCGCACCTATGACCTTCCGCAAGAGGTGCAGGACACGATGCAGTGGGCCATGGAATCGACAGCGAAGAACACCGGAACCACCCTCACCCTGGCCCTCAACTATGGTGCGAGATCAGAGATCGTCGACGCTGTCCGCCGCATCCTCACCGACCTCACGACTGAAGCCCATACCCGCGGCTGCGCCGTCGAGGATCTTCTCGGCGCCGGAGCTCTCGACTCCCTCGATGAGTCGACTATCTCCCGCGCCCTGTATACGGCCAATATGCCGGACCCTGATCTCATTGTCAGAACCTCAGGGGAGCAGCGTATCTCCAACTTCCTTCTCTGGCAGATCGCCTACTCGGAGATCTACATCACCGATCGGCTGTGGCCCGACTTCCGCGGCATTCACCTGCTGGAAGCGATCGCCGACTACCAGCGTCGCGATCGTCGCTTCGGTGGCTTGAGCGAGAACTCGGACGAGAAGATCGACACGCTCCAGCCTGTCTCCGAGCTCGAAACAGAGATCGCCACCGAGCTGCTTCCTCCGCGCGAACTCACTCGCCGCTAGCCAACGAAATCGTCTCCGGCTCCCGCTTCAGCTGTTGGATAAACTCACTCAGCGCCGGACGAATCTGCGCAAATATCGGATCGTTGCGACGCATCAGTGTCACTTCACTGAAGAGCTTGAGCCCCACGCCGAGCGAGGCTGCCGTTCCTGCATCCAACGGCAGCTTAGCTTGAAGCCGCTCCACGATGGCGAGAATGTCGTCATGATTCGCGGCGTAGAAGCTGAGGCTCTGGCCATGGACCGGTTCGCCCCTGGCATCGCTCAGCTTCTCCACCGTGACACGATAACGATACGAGTTCATCCGATCCTCTCGATCTGTTTCGCTGCTGCGTCAATGATGTCGGTGACGGCATGAATCTGCTCTTGCGTGAGCGAGCCCATCTTCATCCGCAACGCCATACGAAGGTTCTCTACGGCACGCTCAATCTGCTGCGGCCGCTGACGAGAGTATTCCTGGCGGAGGTTTTCGATACGGGCAAACAAAGCGGCGACCATGTCCTTGTTCTCGGCCAGAGCCTTTGCGCCTTCTTCGGTGATCGTATACAGCTTCCGCGTGCCTTCCATGACGACGCTCGCATGCCCCATCTCTTCCAGCATGGTCAGCATGGGATAGACGACTCCCGGACTCGGTGCATAGTTCCCGCCCAGGCGCTCCTGAATCGACTTGATGATCTCGTACCCGTAACTCGGCTTCTCCGAGATCAGTTGCAGAATCACGTAGCGCAGGTCGCCGGAGCCGAACATGCGGCCCTCTCTACGCCCATAGCCTCTGGCTCCATGGCGTCCGTGGCCGAACCCGCCAAACTTCCCGCAAGATCTCTCCTGCCGATGGTGTTGATGTTGTTCTCCGCGAAAGTCTTCTCTTCCGCGAAATCCTTTGTAGTGTTCGTAAAACATAGTTTGATACGTCATACAGAATATGTATCAAGATATATCTTTATGCGTCAAGATCATTTTATAATTTTCTTGTGGAGCGATATACTGGACCTCCCATGAAGCGAATCCTCACCGCTACTGTGCTCATTTTTCTGGTCTTTGCGCTTATCTTCTTTGGCCAGCTCTGGATGCTTACTCTCGCAGCCGCTCTTGTGGCTGAGCTAGCAGCCTATGAGTACCTCAAGCTCGCTGCAGTCGGGGCCGAAACCCACGGTGCCCACCTTCGCATTCCGACCTGGTGGATGGCGCTCGGCACAGCGCTCGCCTTCGTGGTCACGTTACCTAACTTCCCCGTGGAAGCCCAGCTTCCCGTCCTCAGCGCCCTCACGCTGATTCTCTTTACCTGGAATGGTTTCCGTGCCCCGCTGATCCAGGTCCTGCCGGATACGGCGCAGGGCCTCTTCGGTCTCCTCTGGATCGCCTATCCCCTCACCCTGGTCCCACTCCTCTGGAAGCAGGAGGACGGCCCTGCGCTGGTGGTCTTCCTGATGGTCTGTGTCTGGGCAGGGGACATCGCCGCCCTCTACATCGGCCGAGCCTTCGGACGCCATAAGCTGGCTCCGCGCCTCAGCCCCGGAAAGACCTGGGAGGGTTCCATCGCCTCCATCTTCGGCAGCATCCTCGCCGCAGGACTCGTACTGTGGGTCAGCGATTCCCTCACCGCGCGCGGAAACCTGATTCTGCACATCTCTGAACCCATCTGGGAGACGCTCGTCCTCGCAGCCATCGTCAACATCGCCGCGCAACTAGGAGATCTGCTCGAATCGGCAGTAAAACGCGGCGCAGGCGTGAAGGACTCCGGGACCATGCTTCCCGGCCACGGCGGCATCCTCGACCGCATCGATGCCCTGTTGGTCGCTGCCCCCATCCTGTGGTTTGCGCTTCAACTCAAGGACTACTTCGGATTGGGCAGATTCTAGAAACCTTTCTCCCCCGATCTGAGAAAATAAGATCTGTGAAAAAGCTCGCGATCCTCGGTTCGACCGGTTCTATCGGAACCTCCACTCTCTCCATCTGCGAATCCTTTCCCGACCGCTATCAACCGATTGCATTGGCCGCAGGCCAGAACCTTGAAGCCGCTTTGGCCCAGTGCGTCCGCTGGCGTCCTCAGGTCATCTCCATCGCCACCGAAGAGCTTGCATCCGCGCTTCAGTCGCGCCTCAATGCAGCAGGCATCTCTGGGACTGAAGTCGTCCACGGCACCGCCGGAACCGTACATGTCGCCACCCTTCCCGAAGTCGATTTTGTCGTCTCCGCTATTGTGGGCGTGGCCGGACTCGATGCCACCTACGCCGCCGTCAAAGCCGGCAAGACTATCGGACTCGCCAATAAGGAATGCCTCGTGGCCGCCGGAGAGCTCATCATCGCCGCCGCGAAGGAGCACAACGTTGCCCTGCTCCCCATCGACTCCGAACACAACGCCGTGCATCAGTGCATGCGTGGAGGTGAGGCTCGCGAGGTCCGCCAGATCTGGCTCACCGCCTCCGGAGGTCCTTTCCGCAACACGCCTCTCTCCGCCTTCGAGAGCATCACTCCTGCTCAGGCTCTCAAGCACCCAACCTGGGTAATGGGTCAGCGCATCACCATCGATTCGGCAACCATGATGAACAAGGGATTCGAGGTCATCGAGGCCTGCCGCCTCTTCTCTCTTCCCTCGTCTCAGGTTCGAGTCACCATCCATCCCCAGTCCACGGTGCACTCCATGGTTGAGTTCATCGACGGAAGCATCCTCGCCCAGATCTCCGTCACGGATATGCGTCTTCCCATCCTCTATGCGCTCGCCTACCCCGAGCGCGTAGATGCCACGTCGGCGCGCGGCCTTCAGTTCGACCTTAGCGCGTTGAGCCAGCTGGACTTTTCTGCGCCCGATCTGGACCGTTTCCCCTGCCTTCGTCTCGCCTACGAAGCTGCAGAGACCGGCGGAGAAGCCTGCATCGCGCTGAACGCAGCGGACGAGATCGCAGTCGCCGCCTTCCTGGAAGGTCAAATCCCCTTTATGGGTATTCCGCGTACAATAGAGCAGGTGCTACAACAAACGTCAGGCCGTGCACTTTCGTCTATTCAGGAAGTGCTTGAAGCCGATCTTGTGGCACGGGCGCGTGCGCGTGAGGTAATCTCCCACCAGCTTTCTGACGTATTGCGATAAAGTTTCGATTCTCCGAGCGAGGTCTCCACTCTCCCATGTCTACAATCATTCAATTAGCCATCGTGTTGGGAATCATGGTTCTCGTGCACGAATTCGGCCATTTCGCCGTTGCCAAACTCTGCGGCATTCGAGTGGAGACCTTCTCCATCGGCTTTGGGAAACGCCTCATCGGCTTCCGCCGGGGCGATACCGACTACCGCCTGTCCCTGCTTCCCCTCGGCGGCTACGTCAAGATGTCCGGCGATAACCCGGGCGAAGCCCCTACCGATCCCGGCGACTTCAACGCGCATCCCCGCTGGCAGCGCATGCTCGTCGCCCTTGCCGGGCCCTTCGCTAACTTCATCCTGGCCATCGGTCTCATGACCGGCGTCTCCATGCTGCACAACGAAGTGCAGGAGTATCTCACCGGTCCCGCCCTTACCGACTACGTTCCGACCAACACTCCAGCCTCTCGCGTCGGCATTCAGTCCGGCGATCGTATCGTCCACTACGACACCATCGAGAATCCTACCTGGGATCAGGTGGCGATCCGTTCGCTGCTCAATCTCAATCAGACCATCCCCTTCTCCTACGTGCACGATGGTCAGCGAGTAGACACAAAGCTCTTCGTCGAGGCCAAGGACGGCGCTGACAACTTCTCCCTCGACCGGCTGGGCGTCATCCCCAAGATGCAGGACACCCCTGTTGAGGTCGATTCCCTTGAACCGAATATGCCAGCCCTCCGTGCAGGTCTGAAATCCGGCGACAAGATCGCCTCCATCGACGGTCTCCAGCTTCACTCCGTCCCCGCACTGCTCTCCTACCTGCAGGACCAGGCCGGCAAGCCCGCCTCCCTCGTCGTCCTTCGCAACGGCCAGTCGCTTCCCATTCAGATCACTCCTCAGCTGGCCGAAGTTGGCGACGGCAGCAAGGACTATCGCCTCGGCTTTCGTCCGGTCCAACCTCCGGTCAAGGTCGAACGTCTTCCCTTCACCAAAGCAGTTGCTGCTTCATGGGAGTACAACAAAAAGGGCTCAATGCTGATCGTCGAAGTTCTGAAGCGCATGTTCACGCGTCAGGTCTCCGTGCGCTCACTCTCTGGTCCCATCGGAATCGGCCAGCAGATTCATCAGGCCGCCTCCATGCCTGGCTGGATGCCCCTCATCGGCTTGATGGCCTATATCTCGCTGAACCTGGGTATCTTCAACCTGCTTCCTATCCCTATCCTTGACGGCGGCATGATTCTCTTCCTCGTGGTCGAATCCATCCTGCGTCGCGATCTCAACCAGCAGCTCAAGGAACGCGTCTATCAGGTGGCCTTCGTCTGCATCCTGGTCTTCGCCGCGATGGTCATCTTCAACGACATCAGCAAGTTGAATCTCTTCACTAAAGTCAAGCCCTAACCACCGTAAAAAACGAAAAGAGTCCGGCAAGTTAGCCGGACTCTTTTTGTTCTTCAGAGCAAAATCTTTCGGAGCAAGACCTGTAGACAGACCTAAGACTCGCTACTAATCGTCTTCACCACTTACACGACCGTGACTTCGAGGTAGCCCTGCCGGACGTTCATCCAGCTCAGTCCGACCCCATTTGGTCTTTCCCATCGTAATGGCAGCGAACAAAATCAGCAGAACAACAACGACACCACCCCACAAAACAGGATTCATCGCATACCTCCACGTTCTTCTGAGGCTCTGCCGCCTTACATCGGTTGCCTTAGCTGGCAGTCTCTCTCGCCCTTAACTCGGCAACAATCTCTGTTGCCGCTCGGCGCGCATCGCCTTCACGATCCGGAGGGAAGCTGATCGCGCCAACCCTGGCATGACCTCCGCCGCCGTAACGCTCGCAGATCACCGCCAGATTCGCCAGCTTATCCCCTGGTAGCTTAGTCCAGGGATTCGTCCCGACCGACACCTTCGTCCGGAAGCTCGACTTGCTGAGGCCGACATTGTAAGTCCCTTCGGGGAACAAATAGTAGGGAATAAATTTGTTGTATCCCTCCGTCGGATGGTCCGTAATGTCGAAGGTGATCACACCACGCTCCACCGAAGCTCGCTGACCGATCAGGTCCAGCGCAGCCCGATGCCGCTCCATCAACGGCCCCAACAGCTCCTGTACGAACGGTTGATCCAAAAGCTGTTGCAGCGGCATCTCGGTCAGCAACGGAATCAGCTTCCTGCCCAGAGAATCATCCTGCGTGCTCTCGATCACCATCGTCAGCTTCATTGCCGGCGCAGCCATCTCGACGGCCGCCTTCGCACTCTCATACTTCGCTCCGTCGACAATGTCGGCCCACTTGATTAACTCAGCCAGCGGCTTCACATCGAAGCCGAACTTCGTCGCGCCAATGTGCGCAATGAAGCTCGTGCAGGAGACGAACTTTGGATCATAAAACTTCCGCATCGTCTCCGAACCATCCGCCTGACCTCGTTCGTAGTCGGCCTGATCCTCCGGAGTCAGAAACGCACTGAGGTGATGGTCGAACCACCAGGTCACTTTTTTGGATGAGAAATATTTGAAGTCGACGATCGCATTTTCACCCTCGATAAACTGGGCTTCATCAAACAGCGCGCCTGCCCTGTGCACCAGTCCCTGATACGAGAAGCTCGAAGCTGTCTTGATGCACTCCCGATGAAACCGTGTGAACACCGAAGCCGAGCAAGCTCCATCGAAACATTTATCGTGATAAAAAACTCTGCAATCCAAGCCTTAAGCCCCCAATGCGAACGCTCTCTGTGTCGCGTCCGAAGCCTTTAGCATATCTGCACCTTGACCCACAGCCAAGCTGTCTCCTATATGCTCTCTTGAAGTGCAAAAGCACGCTTGCGAGGCCCTCTTGTCCGAAAACCTCCCCGAACCGGTAACCCCATCCACTCCGCCGAATGCTTCACGCATCCTCTTCTTTGGACCACACGGCCTTCGCGCAGGCTGGAGCCTCCTCATTGCTTTTGTTCTCGTCTTCGCATTTTTCACTGCCGGCAACCACATCTTGCGCGCAACCCACCTGGTCACACCCCATGTTCTCGAGCACACCCCGGGGCCACTTCCTGTTTTTCTATCTGAGCTGGTCGCCTTCCTTGCGGTAGCTCTGATGACATGGATCATGGCGAAGGTTGAGCGACGCCCCGTCTCTGTCTATGGGCTTGGAGGAGACCGCAAACTCTCACGCTTTCTCGTCGGCACAGTCCTCGGCCTCATAGCCATCTCGCTTCTGGTCTTGATCCTGATTCAATCGAAACTGTTGATCATCGACCAACGGCTCCTCTTCGGCTCTTCTGTCCTGCACTATCTTCTCCTCTGGGTTCCCGCCTTCCTCGCCATCGGTTTCTTCGAGGAGTATCTCTTCCGGGGCTATCTGCAATTCACCCTGGCGCGCGGGCTATCCGGCCTCGCACGCTATCTCCCAAAAGATATGGACCCACGGGCCGTCGGCTTCTGGCTCGCCGCCTTCATCGTCTCCTTCGGCTTCGGAGCGGTTCACGGCTCGAATCCGGGAGAAAGTCCCGCCGGTCTGATCTGCGCCGGTGTGGCATCTCTCCTCTTCTGCTTCAGCCTATGGCGCACTGGCTCACTTTGGTGGGCCATTGGCCTGCATGCCGCATGGGACTACGGGCAATCCGTTCTCTTTGGCGTAGCGGATAGCGGAGCCCTCTTCGACCACCGGCTCCTCCAGACTCACCCCGTAGGCACGCCTCTCCTCAGCGGCGGCGCCACTGGGCCCGAAGGCAGCATCTTCGCGCTTGTCCCGCTTCTCCTGCTGGCCGCTGTCATTCATGTAACCCAGCCGCGCAGCACAGGCAGCTATATCTCGCTTATGCCCCACTCCCCATCCCCGGCTCTACCGAGTAGCGATGGCGGCTCTTCCTCACTCACTACTCTTTGAGTCCGAACTTCGTATCCTCGAGATCCAGCTCACGCTCCAGTCTCCGGAGCACGTCGTCGCTGATTCTTCCTTCATCGCGTAACCGGATGATCGTTCCTCGCTCCACTTGAGCTGCGGCGCGAGCTGCGCGGGTCAGTTCGTGGTACACCTCAGCCTTCGAAGCTCCATGCTCTTCTTCGTCGCTCACCTCGGCGAGTCTGTGCTCATACCGATCGATCAGATCTTCATACGCATGCGCCAGACCGTCGGCGGTGTCCCGCTTCTCCTTCTCTAGGTACTGCATCGCGTCCTTGATCGCAAGCTCTCTGGCGTAACGCTCCTCTGGCTCAATCCCCTGCTCTCGCGCCAGTCCCAACGCGCGGATCACTGAAGGAAGCGTAAGTCCCTGTAACACGAGCGTGACAAGGATCACTGAAAACGTCAGAAACACGATCAGATTCCGCTGGCCGAACTCCTTGCCATTGATGACTTCAGGAATGGAGATCGCCGCCGCCAAAGCAATAACTCCGCGCATCCCCGTCCACCCGATCACAAAACTTTCGGGAGCTGTAACGCTCTCCGCGTCAGGATGTCGTAGCTTCTGAATCCGGTTTGAAAATTTGATCGCTGGTGTCACCCAAACGATACGCAGCGCGATCAGCGTAACGCTGAAGATCGCTCCGTACTCTACCAAAGTGACCTTGCTGAACCCGCCATGGATTCCAGCCAGAACGTAGGGCATCTGCAAGCCAATCATGAGGAAGACAATCCCATTCAAGGCAAACGTCATCGCCTGCCACGCACCCGTTACCTGAATCCTCACCGACGGCGAAAAGATCCGTGGGCTCTGTCGGCTGAGATAAAGGCCAGCAGCGACAACCGCCAGTACACCGGACGCCTTCGCCTCCTCACCCGCAAGATAGGCCGCATAGGGAACGATGAGGCTCAGCACCAGCTCTACTGGACCGTTATCAATAAACTTTTCAAAGAACGCGACAATGATCCCGATGATCAAACCGATCCCAAGTCCGCCGAGAATCAGATAGATCAGCCGTACCGTCCCCTCCTCAACCGTGGGTAGACTCCCTTGCTCGAGCAGACGCAACCCAATCTCCAGTGCCAGCAGTCCGGTAGCGTCATTCAGCAGACTCTCTCCTTCGAGAATGTCCACAATCCGACGGGGCAGCCCCAGGGACTTCGCCACGGAAGTCGCCGCGATAGCATCCGTCGTCGAGAGCACAGCTCCCAGAAGGAAACCCGCCTTCCAGTCCAGAGCCGTGATGAACCGGTCGGAAAACTCCGCCACTCCCACAACTGTGAACCCAACCAGTCCGATGGCCAGCAGGGAGATGATCAACAGGTTTCGCCTGAAGTCCCTCCACGACACCGTCCAGGCAGCTGCATAAAGCAATGGAGGTAGAAAGATCACAAACACCAGGTTCGGATCCAGGGGGATGTGAGGCATATGCGGCAGAAAACTCAGGACCAGACCAGCCAGCACAAGCACAATCGGATACGGCACCTTCAGTCGGTGCGCCATAACAGCGAACGCCGCCACCATGACCAATAGCAGCAACACCACTCTCTCAATTGCATGGAGACTGGAAACCGACTCCAATTCAACCCCCTCGAGTCAAAATCCTTCTACGCCCTCAGTAAAACAAAATTTGCCGTTCCCTGTCGCCATCTGAATATTCATAACCTTCGTTACATCCAACCCAGCATTTAGACTTGCCATAACGATGAGCCTTCCCCGCCCCAACGATGAGCCGACCCTGATCCAACGCCGCAGAGAGAATGAATCCGCCCGTTCTCGCCCTCGTTCAAGCCGCTTCTCTAAGTTCCTCACCATAGCCGTCTCCATCCTTCTTATCGTTGGACTCACCGCCTTCTTCGCCGCACGCAGCTATGTTCAGCATCTGTTGACAGCATCTCTCCCGCAGGTGGATGGCGAACTCGGCATATCCGGCATCTCCGCGCCGGTCGCTGTCCAACGCGATGCCCACGGGGTCCCCCACATCCGTGCCGCCTCGCTCGACGACCTCGTCTTTGCCCAGGGCTTCGTCACCGCCCAGGACCGCCTCTTCCAGATGGACACCCTCCGCCGGCACGCCGCCGGTGAGCTGGCCCAGGTCCTCGGGCCTTCCCTTCTCGAGCATGATCGCATCCAACGAACTCTCCAGCTGCGCGCCACCGCCGACCGGGCCGTCTCTGCTATTCCCAAAGAGCAGCTTCACTATCTCGAGGTCTACGCCCGCGGAGTCAATGCCTCCCTCGCCATTCAGCGCGACCATCTCCCCCTCGAGTTTCAGGTCCTCCGCTACAATCCCGCGCCGTGGACCCCCCGCGACTCCATCCTCGTCGGCCTCGTCATGTACCAGGACCTCACTAACGGCTTCCCCACCAAACTCAGCCGCGAAGCCATCACCGCCCACCTGCCTGCTGAGCTTCTCGCCGACCTCTACCCCGTAGGCTCATGGCGCGACCATCCCCCCGAGCAGCCCATCATCGATCTGACCGCCCCTCAGGACCTCCCCGACATCCCTCTCGACGAGTCCCAAACCAAACTGACGCGCCCAGCAAAGCCCTCTGCACCGACGGCAGCGGCTGCCGACATCCTCGCGCTCGCCCATGCGCTCCATCCTGCCTGCGAATCCTGCACCGCCGGTTCCAATAACTGGGCCGTCAGTGGTGCCCATACCTCCACCGGCAAGCCGATGCTCTCCAACGACATGCACCTCAGCCTCAGCGTGCCGAATATCTGGTATCAAACCGATCTCGCCGCCCCCGCACCCTCTGGCAGCTTTCATGTTGCAGGCGTCTCGCTTCCCGGAATGCCTTTCGTCATCGTCGGCCACAACGACCACATCGCCTGGGGCTTCACCAATCTCGGAGCCGATGTTCAGGATGTCTACATCGAGCATCTCCGCGGCTCAGGGCCTTCCGCCGAGTTCCAGTCCCCCGACAACGCCTGGCACTCCGTTCTGCACCAGACCGAGTTGATTCACGTCCGAGGCAAGCCCGACGTCGAACTCGACGTCACCTCGACCATGCATAACGGCGTTCCCACGCCCATCATCTCTCCCCTTCTTCCCACCGAAAAACGCTCCCTCGCGCTGCGCTGGACGATCTACGATCCAACTACCCTCTCCGCTCCTCTGCTCACCATCGACTCCGCCAGCGACTGGCCCAGCTTCCTCGCTGCCTTCTCGCAATTCGGTGGGCCATCCCAGAACGTCGTCTACGCCGACGATCAGGGCCACATCGGCTACCACGCCGTAGGCGCTATTCCCATCCGCCGAGATCCGGCATCGCCCTCAGCGCCTCCAGCACCGCCATCCTCTACGCCACCTGCTGCAGACGCCCAGCCTGTCGCCACTCCTGCGACTCCTCTAAGCCCTGTCCCCGTCGACGCCGTCACCGGCCACTTTGAATGGACTGGATACATTCCCTTCGTTCAGCTCCCTCAGTCCTTCGATCCTCCTAACGGAATCCTCGCCACAGCCAACGCACGCGTCACGTCCGACACCTATCCCTACGGCATTACCCTCAACTGGGCCGCACCCTACCGCAACGAGCGCATCTGGAAGTCGCTCCTGAATCGCGATCACCTTACGGCCGCGGATATGTTGACGCTCCAGACCGACGTCTACTCCGACCTCGATCACAACATCGCGCAGCGGCTGGCTTACTCCATCGATCACTCCACGGCCCACGACAAACGCCTTCATCAGGCCGCCGATCTCCTTCGCAACTGGAACGGACAGGTCGACGCAAACTCTCCGGCCCCTCCCATCGTCAATGCCGCCCGCGAAGCTCTCTGGCAGCTTCTGCTTGAGCCTCGCCTCGGCTCCCAACCTCACCCCACTACCCAGGGCGACATGGAGCCTCTATGGAAGCTCTATGCCTGGGGCGAGAAGGGCTACGCAGGCGAGCAGATCATCATGCACACCCCCGATCGATGGTTGCCACCCGGCTACAGCAACTGGAATGAGCTCCTCGCCGCTGCAGTCTCGCGCGGTCTTGTAGCTGCTCACGCGCCCAACGATCTCTCCCGCTGGACGAATGGCCAGGCGCATCCCATCGATATCGAACATCCCATCTTCTCCCGTTCCCCCTTCCTGCGCAGTCTCATCAAGCTCCCCATCGGCACGGGAGTCAAACCGCAAAGCGGGGATACCACCACGGTCAAACAGGTCGGACGCTCCTTCGGTCCCTCCGAGCGTTTCACGGCCGATCTCGCCGACCTCGATCGCTCGAACCTCAATCTCGTTCTCGGCCAATCCGGCAATCTCGCCAGTCCCTGGTTTATGGATCAGTGGTCGGCCTGGTACAAAGGCACCACCTTCCCCATGCCCTACACCACCGCCGCCGTCAACGCCGCCACCCGACATACCCTGACGCTCCAACCCAATTAGAGCTACGTGCTTTGTCTCTAACTCATCCGCCCCCACAGAAGTGAGGTTCCGAGCGAAGCGCAGCGGAGTCGAGGAACCCCCGCATTTTGCCTGTCGTGCCATACGCGCATCAGCAAGCAACGAACTTCTGACTCACCACACCGGAGTTGCATGCGACTTCATCGCGATTTACAAACTCGGAGGCGGCGACTTCTTATCTGCCGACGTTGGACTCATCAAACCCACAGCGATTCCATCGGGATCTTCCAGCACCGCATAGCGCGCTCCCCAAAGCGCATCGTACGGCTCCTGCAACCCGCGATACCCTGCAGCCGTCATGTCGCGAAAGATCTCATCGACGTCCGTGCGCGTGGGCACCGAAAATCCGACCACCACCCGGCCTCTCAAATCGCTTCGCCCCTTCCAACCGCTGTTCCAACACTGCGCGAATGCGGTGGAATCGAGATCGAAATGGACCTGTTGATCCGCTGGCTCTTTTGAGACACCGGCATGATGTCCGCCCGTAGCCGTACGCCAAACCTTGGCGTCGGGAATGTCCACACCCAGCCTGCGGTAGAAGGCAATCGATGCATCGACATCGCCACATACGAGGTTGATCTGGTTGAGAGTTGGTTTGCTCATAAGCCTTCCCCTCCGCACATCTTAATCTTCCGTGACTCCGGAAGATCCTCCCTTGTACCCTGTATCAATGCCTCGCGATCGTCGGCCCTTCATCCTCCTTCCGTTGGCCGCCTTCATCGCTATAGCACCTATGCTTCTTCGCGGCTGCTCCTGCGGGCACGACTTCGACTTTCACCTCATCAACTGGTTCGAGGCCGCCCATCAATTCACGCATGGAAACCTTCATCCCCAGTGGGCCTTCACTCCTGCCTGGAATGCAGGCGAGCCACGCTTCGTCTTCTACCCCCCGCTCTCTTGGGTTGCGGGCGCGATCCTCGGTCTGCTCATACCCTGGACCTGGACTCCCATTGCCTACACCTGGCTCTGCCTCACAGCCGCAGGCTTCGCCCTCTATTACGTAGCCCGAAGCTACGTAGTCCCCAATGCTGCTCTCATCGCCGCAGCCATCTACATCACAAATCCATACACGCTCTACACCGCCTATGAGCGAACTGCCTACGCAGAGCTGCTCGCCGCCGCCTGGCTTCCTCTCGCCTTGCACGCCGTCCTCAAGCGCGACATCAGCATCCCTTCCGTAGCCATACCCGTCGCTCTTCTCTGGCTCACCAATGCCCCAGCAGCTGTCATGGGATGCTACGCGATGGCATGCATCGTCGTTATTCGCCTGACGCTCTCCCTTCTTTCGAACTCTCCCCGTCGCCCGTCGACAGTACGCCTGTCGTTGAACTCTCTCCTCGGAGTCCTGCTCGGTCTGGGCCTCTCCTCGTTCTATCTCCTCCCGGCAGCCTATGAACGTCGCTTCGTCCAGATCAACTACGCCATCCTCCCCGGCCTTCGCCCGTGGGATAACTTCCTCTTCCAGCACACCAGCGACCCCAACCACGATGCTGTCCTCCGTACTGCCTCAACCGTCGCCCTCGTCCTCATCACCCTCACAGGCATCGCACTCCTCCTGTCATTCAGAGCGAATCGTAAAACTCCCACTCAATCTCCTCTAGAAGTACCCGCTCCATCAAAGCAGGATGCAGAAGCGCCATCTCGACCGCAGAATCTAGAAGTGTCATTTCGATCTCAGAACACAGAAGTGTCATCTGATCCCGAAAAACTAAAAGTGTCATCTCGACCGGAGCGGGACGGCTTCATCGTCCCACGGAGTGGAGAGATCTGCTTCTCTACCACTAGCTCTCAATCGCACAGCACAAACCCAACTCCGCTCCTCGCCCTTGCCATCGCACTCATCTTCCTGCTCACCCCGCTCTCGGCGCCTCTCTGGCGCCACCTCCCCGAGCTCCGTTTCCTCCAGTTCCCCTGGCGCTTCCTCGCCGTGCTCGCCGTCGTCTTCGGCCTCGCCACAGCCGGCGCGCTCTCCCGTCTCTCTCTCCGTCGGACCATGCCGATGTCCGTCCTCTCCGCCCTCGTCTTCGTCGTCCCCAGCTACTACGCGTTCCATCAATACTGTTACCCCGAAGACACCACCGTCGAGCGTCTCCGCATCTTTCAATCCGCCAATCCCGGTACAGACCCCACCGACGAATACACACCGCTTGACGCGGACAACGATCTTCTCAAATCAACCAATCCTGGCTATTGGCTTGGCGAAACCGCAGATGCGCCTCCTCCTTCCTCCTCTACGCCCGCACCCGCCCCACAACAACTCGACCTTTCCCCCGCTGCACCTGCAATCCTTGTCCTCAATCTGCGTAACTATCCCGCCTGGCGCGTTACGGTAAACCGTTCGCTCGTAACCACACGGCTGAGACGCCAAGATGGGTTGACCGCGATTCCCCTTCCCGCTGGAGCCGCACATATCGCGATCGCCTATGTCACCCTTCCCGATCAGAAGCTCGGCTATCTCCTCACGGCTCTCTCAATCCTTGCGCTGGCTGCACTTCGCCTGCGCGCAAATCATCGAACGACACTCCGGCAACCGGACCTGCGCGCATACTGATTTATCATCAGCATTGAGATGACCTTCTCCGTGCAAAATCTGCTCCAGTCCGGTGCCGAACTCACAGATGCCGCCCTCGAGCGCCTGCTTCCCTCCCCCGATACCGCTCCGCACTCCATCCATCGCGCCATGCGCCACTCCGTCTTCGCGGGTGGCAAGCGGCTCCGCCCGATTCTCGCTATGGAAGCAGCACGAATGACCTCCGTGACCGGAGAGATTCCCCCCGGTGCAGTGGAACTTGGTGCCGCCGTGGAGATGATCCACACCTACTCCCTCATCCACGATGACTTGCCCGCACTCGATAATGACGATCTCCGCCGTGGCCAGCCCACCTGCCACGTCGTCTTCGGAGAAGCAATGGCGATTCTCGCTGGAGACGCTCTCCAGACCCTCGCCTTCCAGACCCTCTCTCAGCTCCCCTCCCCTCCCGCTACGACCGTCTCCATCCTGCGTGAGATCTCGCTCGCTATCGGTACAGGCGTCGGCAAAGCGAGCCCGCTTCCTCCCGGCATGATCGGCGGTCAGGTCGTCGACATCGAGTCGGAAGGCAAGCAGCCCACAGCTGAGCTGGTGGAATCGATTCACCGCGCCAAAACCGGCGCCCTCATCACCACCAGCATCGTCTCCGGCGGAATCCTCGGTCTCGCGCACACAGACCACGACTTCCACGCCGACACCATCGGCCGCCTTCGCACCTTTGGAGAAAAAGCAGGACTGGCCTTTCAGATCGTCGACGATGTCCTTGACGTAACCCAAAGCTCAGAAGAGCTCGGCAAGACCGCCGGCAAAGACACCGCCAGCATTAAAGCCACGTGGCCAGCGGTCTTCGGAGTTACACAATCCCTCAAAGACGCCGAAGAGCTGATCGCCGATGCCTTCGCAGCCCTAGAGCCCTTCGGCCCCGCCGCCGCGCCTCTCAAAGCATTGGCCACCTACCTCGTCGAACGAAAGCACTAGAAAAGATCGAAGCACGACTTCATCACGCGGCCCGAAATCTCGTCATTTCGACCGAAGGCGGCGCTTTTGCCGCCGAAGCGGAGAAATCCCTGTATTCCTCCCGAAGCGCCACCAAAGGCTGTCAAGCCCCTATCCAAGCCAAGCCACACCAACCAAAGCACTTCCCCACTGCCGATCAGTTACACCCAAATCCCTAAAATAGAAATAGCACGTAGAACCGAGCCGAGGTCCCGTCTCAAAAGCCGGAGGTCCGGACCTAACCATATAAAGAATGAATACTTTGCACTAAATAAAGGGGAGGGGCCTCAGGGCCGATGGTCCTTGGAGTGGCTCGTAAACTTCGGCAGAACGAACTCCTGCACAAGGGCATTCGCGACGCGTCCCGCCGTGAGGATTCCAACATTCTGAAACAGCAGCCCAGCCCCACGATCTTGTGGCGGGTAATAAAGGTTGGAGAGGGACGAAGAGGCCAGATCGCCTCCAATGCTCGAGTAATTGAAACCCCACTTGCCGTTGTCTCCCCTAGCCCAGAAAGGAGCGGACACGGCATGGAGCATCCGGGACTTCGTCGTTCCCGTCCCCTGATAGAAGTAGCGCGGGTCCTGATGCAGAAGCGAAGGAAGAAGAGCGCCTCCAATCAGAATATTAGAGACACCATCGGCGTAAGAAGCCCCGAAACGCTGCCCATACCCCTTCCACCCTTGCTGATAAGCGGGAGTATCCGCAGCCTGATTGATGCCGGCGATAAACGCCGCTCCCGCGATGCTGACCGCATCCGTAGCAGAACGCGCAGCAAGCTCGAACTTGAGCTTCGATGACAGCGGAACCGTGTTGGGATCGTAGGCTACGTAAAAGTTCGGAATCACTCCGAAGACGCGTTGCTTCTCTGCATCTTTCACCTGCTCGATCGCAAGCTGCTCCTGCGAGACCGCGCTCACAGTAGTCTCAACCACAGCAAGAGTGAGTTTGATATCCGCGAGATCGAAGTCCTGACCTGGTCTGAGATTCACCACAGACGAGGTCCAGTCTCCAAAACCTTTCGCATTCACCTTCACCCGATAAGAAACAGATGGGCGCACATTCTTCAGAACAAAAAATCCATCCTGATTCGTAACCACGGAAGGCGGATCCGAGCCATCGCCACTCAGCATAACAGTCGCTCCCGGAATCGCATCTTCATCCAGATCGGTCACGGTACCGATGATGCTTCCGGGCTGCGGCTCAGGTGCAGAGACGATTTGCTGGCACAGCGCATGAATCGAAGAAAAACAAATTAGAAAGAGACAACACGATCGAAGAATGCGCATAGTTCAAAACTGTCTCTATAAAGACGCGCATTACCGTCGAACGATTCACGAATTAGCGCTTCAATCGCGGGAAAATGACATTTCCTTACAAAAGTTTTTTTAACTTTTTATTTGCAACTTTTCTGTCGCAAACGGGTCGCCGTCGTACTTCTCATCATGAATCTCCCATCAACAGATATGATTAAAATATCGATGCTCACGGAAGCCGACATCTTGACTGCATTGCGAGATTGTTACGATCCCACACTCCCTTGCAACATCGTCGACCTCGGCTTGGTACGTGAAGTGCATGTCTCTCCCGATCCCGAAGCTCCCGGAGTTGGAATCCCAGGTGTTCCGCAGAAACATCGCATTCACATTGCATTCACTCTCACTCATCCAACAGAAGAAGCTGCCGCACAACTTGCAGCACAGATTCAGAATCGCATCGCAGGACTCGAAGAGGCGGGAGAGACAGAGATCGATGTAGTCACCGAACCTGCGTGGAGTCCGCAACAGATCACCCCTGCAGGACGCCGTATCCTCGGCCTCGACGGCAATCCCAATCTCATTCAGATTCGCTGACCTCCTATGTCCTCGAAATCCTCCAAGTCGAAGGTTCAGCCGATCCGCCCCCGCGATCTGCTCAAAAACATCGCGACTCCCATTCATCCCTTCGATCAGATTCACTCCACCGACACCAGCGGCCTGGTCCCTGCACACGATCTTGTCACCGGCCATCCTAACGACGAGCATGTAACCGCCTACTACGCCGTCGCGCCGTCCATCCTGCGCTCCCTCATCGATCGCTGGCGCGAGACCTCTCCGCCACACCACATCACTGACTACACCTTCCTCGATATCGGCGCCGGAAAAGGCAGAGCCGTTCTTCTCGCCAGTGAGTTTCCCTTCCGCCAGATCGTCGGCGTCGAGCTCAATCCA
>Ga0268266_10002677_pt1 | contig 18731 bp, 13 predicted proteins | sample KBSS13metaG_FD_190356 | JGI IMG/M metagenome (GOLD analysis project Ga0268266, IMG submission 190356) | Switchgrass rhizosphere microbial communities from Kellogg Biological Station, Michigan, USA - KBS S1-3 metaG (SPAdes) (version 2) | ecosystem: Host-associated > Plants > Roots > Rhizosphere...
CCGGCCCCCGATTGCTCGACGGCGCGTCGCTGGACCTGTCTGGAAAAGGCTGATCCTTGCGCGGTTCTGTCTCCGATGACCGACAGCCCTGAGATCACCGGACCAACGCGATTGAGCTATCACTTCCTGGCGAGCGTTGTTGCGAAACCTGAGAGACGATCCTCGTCTCCCTGTAATGGCTTCCCTGCGTTGTGGATTCGCAACGACCTTCAATAGCGTGCCCTTCCACATGTGGTATTGCCATCGCTGGCGGTTGGGTTCGCGCCGGCGCTGTGACAGCGCGCCGGCGAGAGTCAACGCCGCCAGCGACGAGGACAGGTGACGGGCCGCAGAGCTCTCTGCAGAAAACTCTGGAAACTGCGAGGAGGTAGAACAACGCCTTGGTTCGCAGCCCCATTGGCAACCACGCCTGACTTGCGTCAGTATCACGCCTCTGCCCACATGGCTGGTGGGGAGTATGACGAGCGGCGCGGCCGATTTCTAGCGCAGTTTTCGCAGAAAACTGCGAGGCTTTGAGGGGTTGAGGCTTTGAGGACTTGAGGAAGAAAAGACTGCGACACCAACCCGAAGCGCGAGCGAGGGTTCTTCGTTCGGCGCCGAGAATACGAAGAACCCTCGCTGGCGCTTCGGGTTAGTGAAGTTCTCTTCGTCGTGCCGTCGTGTCGCTGTGGTTCCCCATGATTTGGGCAAGACTAATGGATCACGAAAACACGAAAACACGAAACGAACGAAGAGCCGGAGGGCTTGCGCTGACGCTAACGAAGAGGGTATGTACGCAAGCGCGGTGCGCACTCCGTGCGTACCACAATGCGTTTCGCATCGCGCGCGATATTAAATGGAACGTGTGGTTCTGGCACGCACGGGGTGCGTGCCCTACGAGACGCATGCTCAGCCTGGCACGATGACTTTTGGCGTTTCGGTCGGCTTTTTCTCGTCCGATTTTTCGCCGTCGCGTGGGCCGCGCTCTCGGTTTCCGTCGCGTGGGCCTCGGTCTCGACCAAATCCTCCGCGACCGCCGAAGCCGCCGCGGTTGAGGGCTCCGCCGCGCAGCAGCCCGCTGAGGTTCGAGGCGTCGGTGCCAAATAGCTTGCCGGCCTCTTCGAGGATGTGCTTGCGCCCTTCGGCGTCGATCGGCGAATCGACCCATTGCTTGAAGGCGCTCTGCATCAGCGCCATGCCGATCTTCTGTTCGTCGTTCCGGTTTTCAGCCACGACTTGGAAAATGCCGAAGCACATTTCGTCGGTGCTGTCATTGCCGAACAACACCCGTTGCGGCGGCTTGCTTGGATTCAGGGCGTTCTCTTCCGAATTGTCGTACTTACTGACGATGTCTAACCGCGTGCCGGTCGGCAGCTTGACGGGGTCTCGATAGACATAGTTGTCTTGCCAATAAAAGTTCCAATCCTTGATCCAGACGAGTTGCTTGATCTCACCGTCTGGCAGTGTGGCCGTGAGCCGCATCTCTTTGCCGACCAAGTGCATGTGAGGCAGCAGCGAGATTAACGTTACGTCCAGCGGTAGCGTCACGCTGGAGGTGATGCTGTAATCTTTCGCGCCGGGCGGAATGTCGATCATCAGCGAGCCAATGACGAGCGGAGCCCCGGCCATCCGCCGCGCGACTGGCTTCTTGGCGAAGTAGAGCGCGATCGACGATTGATCGACTTCTTCCTTGCCACTCGGATGCAAGTGGAGTTGCACAACCACGTCAGCGCGCTTGCTGACAGGCAGGCCGATGTTTTGTGGGAAGAACTGCGGTGTCATCCCGGGCGTCCAAACTCCGACGATGCCGGCAACCGGAATGCCGATCGAGCCTGATGTGCGGTAGCCTGGCTCTGGCGTTTCTTCGTCCTTGCGGCGTCCGACGCCGCTGGTGTCGAGGAAGATGATGGCGTGATGCACGACCGCGGCGTTGCCGGCGCGGAATTCCCAGCCGACGATTTCCTTGTCGTCGTCCAGATTGAGCGGCAACACAAAGTGCTGAAAGATGTCCTCGCCGCCGGCCGGAACCGTGAACGGATGGGGGATCTTGATCTCCACGTCCGGCTTGCCGAGTCGCCAGCCCGACGCGAATTGCGGTGGCTGCGGCAGGTCTTCGGCAGCGCCCTCGGGCGCGCCCTCTTTGGCCCAGGTTTCGAGCAGGGCAATCTGCTTGTCGGACAAACGGCGCTCACCCAGGAAACCAACGTGGCCGATCTCCGCCCGCCAGGGTGGCATCTTTCGGCTCTGCGTAACTTGCGCCAAAAAGTCAGCCCGCTTCGAGGCGTCGGAGTAGCTCAACAACGAGAATGGCGCCACTTCGCCTGGGCGATGACATTCGGCGCACTTGGCGAACATGATCGGCGCGATGTCGCGATTGAACGTCGGATGCGGCGCTTTGTCGCCAGCCAACTTGGTTTTGATTGGGCAGCCCACCGCTTCGGTTTTGGCGACTTCGACTTTCTTGTCCGCAACGACTGTCGTGATGGCGTCGGCCAGATCGTGGCTGGTTACGTTCGGACGCTTCTTGCCAGCTTCTGCGTAGAGATCGTCGATTCTTCCTTGGTAGACAATGTCGGCGTCGGCGTTCAGCACGAACGCCTCGGGCACCCGCGTGGCGCCAAGGGTCTCGGCCAACTCGCCTGACGCGTCGAAGAGCAATGGGAACTCGATCTTGAATTCTTTTTGAAACGCCACGGCCGCGGCGCGCGTGCATGATGGATCTGTGATCACACCATAGAACTTGACGGGCTGGTCTTTTTGCGCTGCGGCCAACTTGTTGAGCGTGGGGACGTACTCGCGCGAGATCGGGCACTCGGTGGTCATGAACACCAGCACGGCCGCGCGATAGCCTTCGCCGTTGCCAACGAAGTGGGCCTGGCCCGTGGTGTCGAGCGCGCACAAGAAACGCGCGGGCGAAACCTTGGCGTCGGCCGGTGGTGGTGGCGGGCCATCGTCTTTTTTGGGCGCTTCCTTGCTGGCGTCTTCGGTCGGCTTGGCTGTGTCGGTCGTAGCCGCGGTCGCGTCGGACTTTGGCTCATCGCCAACAGCTGACTGCCAACGGAGCCCAACCACCGTGAGGCAAACTGCCAGCACGGCCAACGAGACCAACGGGCGACGACGCGGCGAACGCCAGGCGAGACGTTTCATGCACCAAACTCCTTCAAAGAAATCTTGGCCGGCGCCCCGCTAGCGATTGCAAACAGCAGGTCGGCGTGAGTGGCAAAACAGAGCTTTCGGACGATCATACCCAGGCAGCGCAACAATTAGCGCCGAAACGAGTATCCCGCTCGCCCGAAGTAAAAGCAAGACAAGCCTTTGCGGAAAGCAAAATTGCTGACGAAGGATGAAACCGGGCTGCCGGGGTAGCCGGAACCCCGGGCGATGCGGCGGCGGAGAAGAACCCTCGCTGGCGCGTCGGGTTAGTGTCCGTAGGCCAATCGACGTTAATACCGAACGCCGAAACCGACGTTGGCGAAGAATGGCGCCGCTTGCTGGGTGATGCCCCAGCCGACGCGGAGACCGAGCTCGACGTTCGGCGTCAGCATGAAGTGGCCGCCGGGGCTGAAGAAGGCGCGGGCGGCCGTCATGTCGCCCCCTTGAGAGAAGTTGCCGAAGTACTCGGCATGAACCTGCCAGCGTTCGTCGAGCGGCACCCGTAGCACGACCGACGGCGCCCAGCGCTGCGTCATGGCGCCATCTTCGCGCCCGGTGGCAAAGCGCATGGCGGAATCGAGTCGCCACTGGTTTGGTAGTTCCCAGCCATAGGTATACGTCGTGGCCAATTGTGTCGCCTTGGCTTCGCCCGAGGTGGGAGTGAACGCTTCGACGATCAGCGCACTGCGAGGGATCCAGCCGCTCTGATCGGTGATTTTTGTTTTCAATCCGTAGAGAAAGCGAGACTCACGATTAATGCCGGGCTCGAACAAGCCTTCGGCGCCTTCGTTGTTCGAGATCACGTTACCGCCGCCGCCAATTTCGTAATTCCAACCGAGCCGCAACTCAATGCCAGGCAGTGCGCCGTAGCGCCACAGCAGTTCCGGAAAACTGTGCGTGTCGGCCGAACCACTATTATCTATGTAAGAATACGACGATTCCAAAACGGACATGCCCTGCATCACCGGACGCGTGGCAGGAGTGAACGCGTCACGGTCCGTCTCGAACTCGGGCATGTCGGGACTGAGATCATCGAGGAATCGAATCCGCTGCTGCGCGTGCGCCATCCCAGGGCAGAGCGCCGACCACAGAGCGAACAGCCCAAGCATCCGCCAGAATGTCATTCCTGCCAGGCCACGATGCATCGATGCGTTCAATCCACGGCGTCGTTTGAATGACTGAATGGCAGCGAACCCCCACCGGCGACCCGATCGGCCGGCTAAGGGTTTGATCGAACGCATGGCCAGGGAAGTTGACGATCTCCATGAGATTGACGGTCAGGTAAGTTACGGGAGGAGTGTTTCGTTATTTCGCGCGGTTCTTGCCCGGAAATTGGATCCTGGAAGGATCCCAGCGCATAGCCGGGGGATGAGCGCAGCGATTCCCTCGGAACCGACATACGTATCGCATTGTTGTCGTCTCGACCCTGGAGGGGTCGCACTGCCGTCGCCACCTCAATCGCCTGCCTCAATAGAGCGATGATTGCGTGCGATCCCTCCAGGATCGACGACGGAGTGTATCGCGATGATTCCCGGCGGTGTCGCTGCCGCTCAACCGCCGGCTATATCTTTGACCCCTGCCGGGGTCAGAACTCGCCACGAACGCCTTGGCTCAAGTTCTCATGCGCTGCGCGCCCTTGCAACGAAATGTCGATAACACTGGTAGGGTCCTGTAAAGCCAGTCGCACAAGCGTCAATCGCCTTACGAAGGCTTGCGCAATGTCAGGTCCAAGAAGCGGCCGTCGCGGTCGAGTTGGATTTGCAGGCGTTCTTTCGCGTCTTTGAGCGCGGGGCCGACGTCGGTGGCGGAGTTAACCTTGTGGCCGTTGATCGTGATCAAGCGGTCTCCGGCGCGAAGGCCCATGTCGTCCGCCAGCGTGTTGCGATCGACCGTGCGCACGTCGAGCCCACCGGTTACCGCGGGGTAGCCCGTTATTCCCAGCCGCTCAGACTGCGGCGGGGGCGCCTGCGGCGAGACTGTGGGCTGCTTACCGATTGGCTCGTAGCTGCGGCCGTAGGCGGCCAGCGAATAATCTGTTTTGCCTTCCTCGCGATTGAGGTAAATCTTGCCGGTCCAACCAGCCGCCAACAGCGGCGGGCTTTTCGGGCCGACGAAGCCACTCTGAAACGCTTCGGGCGAGACGTAGTACGAGTCGAACTTGATCTTGGCGCCGCGCGTGAGCTTCGACTTCGAGCGATCGACTTTGACGACAGTTGCCGTGCATTCGAAATTGCGCATCGCGGCGCTGATCGGCTCTTTCTCCTTGACTGCGTCAATGCGGATCTGTAACAGCTCCTGGGCGTTGCGCTTCAATTCTTCATAAGCGCCCGGCGGCAGCTCAGCACGGGCTGGCGCGGCGAGTGCGGCAATCGTGATCAACGCGACGATTCCAAATAGCTGCTTGAGCGTTGGCATGGCGAATGGTTTCCTGGATTTGCCCGATCGAAAATCGTCCTCAGCGTCGGCGCCAAGAAGTAAGGCGGCATTTTGAGAAATCGAAGTACCAGCCGCAAGCGGGGTGTTCGATTGGACGCCAGAGCGGCGGCGCAGCAACGAAGTGATGCGCGCACATTCAGCGCATTGTGCGAACTTGCGCAATGCAGGGATTTTTACCGCGGTTTGGCGCGGCGGGCGCGTTTGGCCTGGTACATCGCGCGGTCGGCTTCGTCCAGCAGGTCTTCGGCTGAGACAGCGTTGCGACCGATCGCCTGGCCAATACTAACGGAAACGGTCAGCACGCCATCGGCGAGCGGGATCGGGATCGCAATTTCGGCCGCGATCCGCGAGACAACCTGCTCGACCTGACCGGGTCTGCGCACGCCGTGCAATAGCACGACAAATTCGTCTCCGCCATAGCGAGCCACGAGGTCGTCTGGTCGCACGCAGGAGAGAAGCCTGGCAGCAATGGTTTGCAACACGCGATCGCCCACCAGATGGCCGTGGGTATCGTTAATTTGCTTGAAATGATCGACGTCGAGAAACAGGACTGCGATCTGGTCGAAATCTGGCTCGGCGCGTTCGTCTGCGGCGCGCAGGCAAGCCGTCAGCGCGGCGCGACCGCGAAGCGACGTGAGATAATCACGTTCCTCCGTCACGGCGTGCATTGTGGACGCGTAGCCACTCGCCGACTGATCGCGAACGACCGCGACCAGCAGCGGATCATCATCGGCGTCGACCAGCTGCCAATGCAGTTCGACCGGCAGATCGCGCCCGGCCTTGTTGCGCTCCAAGGCCCGCAGGGGCGCTGGCAAAGCGTCGGGCGTGAAATCCGAGTCAAAGTCCGGCTCCAGGCCATCGTCGCTCATCACGACATCTGGTAGCCGCAAGAAGAGGAGTTCGCTGGCGTCGTATCCGGTGCGCGCAGCAGCGGCCGCGTTGGCGCCGCAAATTTGCAACGTGTCTGGCGTCACAAAGTAGACGGCGTCTGACAGCAAATCGAGCGCAGCGGCAAACGCCGGATGCGCGTCGCGCCAATGGGGAGGACTCAGCGATGCCCCCACCGCTGTGTCGAGCCGGTTCGGCACGACGTTCCTCTTGACCATTGGGCGAATTCGGCCTGGGTGGAATCCAGTACGATTCATAGGTCCATCAAGTTGTTAAAGATCGTCTTAGTTGCACGACACAGGTGGGCAAGCGAGGGCGTGCGAACAATCAGGCAGGCAGGGCGGAGCGAATCTTGGTTGGCGTAGCAGTTGGCGGGAATGACCGGGCTGGGGTAAACAGCCTGGGGTCAATGATAGTCACGCGCCCGACGAATGGAACCATTAAACAGCAGCTTCTACCTCGTTTTCTTTTTGTTCGATATTTGTTAGGTGGGGGGTGGACACGCGACTCTTTGAGTCCACCTCTAAAAACATTTCGCGCATGCGAGCAACATGCACAGACCAAATAAATTCGTGCGCAAATCGTTCTCGGGCGTTTTGCCCGAATTCCTCGCGTAATTGGGCGTTTTCGGCCAGTTTCGTCAATCGATCTGCAACGGCGTCCGGGTCGCGCGTCTCGACCAGGAAGCCCGTCTCTCCATCAGTCACGATTGATGGGATACCCCGCCACTCGGTGGCGACAATCGGCAGGCCGTAGGCCATGGCCTCGAGCAGCACGACGGGGAACGCTTCACTCTCGTAATGCGTGGGCATACAGAACACGTCGGCCCGCGCGTAGGCGGCAAATTTTGCGTCGCCCGTTAGCATGCCGAGAAATGTGATCTGATCGTTCAGTTCCAAATCAGCGACGCGCGCGAGGACCTGCTCTTTGAATTCCGGGCTGATGAACTGGCCCATGATCTCCAGCCGGAAGGCAACGCCAGCGGCCTTCAAACGCGCGGCGGCTTCGATCAATACCAGCACGCCTTTCGATTCGCGCAGCATCGCCACGAACAACAATCGTAGTGGACGGGCTTCGCTGACCGGCGCGGAAGAATGTTGCGGCGGGCCAGCAGGGCAGGGGTCGTCAATGCCATTGGCAATCACGTACTCGCGCCGTGCGCGCACGCCGCGGGCGTCGTCCGGCGTGAGATCCGAAAGTCGGATCGCGGCGTCCGGATAAAAGTACGCGCGGCGAAACAACCACCGCTGCCAGCGGGGCAGACGCGGATACATCTCGGTCAGACCACTCGCGTGAAAATGGAAGATCGTCTTGCGGAACATCCACCGGGTTGGCAACAAGATCGCAAAGTCGCGAAACAACGTCACGCGGTTCGGGCCGGCCGGCGGATAGTAAAGCACGTCCACGCCGCCGAAGATCCGCGCATAAATAATCCGCAGCACGATCGGAAGCAGGCTGAAGACCTTCGACCAGCGGAAGCGACCGACCTCGTTGGCGTCGCCCGATAAGACCATTCGCAAATGATGCAATTGCACGTCCGCGATCTCACTCTCCAGCAAACGCTGGAGCATGATCGGCTGGCCGAGATAAGGCGGCGGCGTTTGTCCGACGACGAGCACCTTAACCATGAACAGGCTCCCTCGTGATTGCGACTGTGTCTCGGGTGTTGATCGATACTGTCGGCGGCGTTTGCAAATGAGCGGCTGGGTTTACTGCTGCTGGCGCCTCGGTGGCCGTTCGCTGCTGGGCCAGGGCCACTTCGCCTACGTCGGCGGCGATTTCATTGCCGATCATGCGGCGACGCTTCGAGATCGCATATTGCAGCGGCTTGAGACTGAACAGACTGAGCGCTGCCAGGACATAGCCCTCGGGGTGTAGAGGGCTGTAGCGAATGGCCTTCCAAAACAACTTTCGCGCGACGCTTGCGCGACCTCGCATCGCCTGTTTGGCGCCGTGAGCGCAAAAGACACGAGCTTGTTCTTTCCGCGGCACATTCGCAAATTCGGGCATCCGCATGACGCGGTCTTGAACGACCAGCTCGCCGTCCAGCGTCTCGGCCACGCGTGAGGTTACTGTCATCTCGGCGTGGAAGCGGTAGCACATCAGCGGTTGATCGACATAGAAGAACCGGCTGTGGGCCGCCAACTGACGCCAGAAATCGTAATCTTCGCCGCATTCCATGCTCTCGTCGAAGGCAATGCCCTGAAGCGCCGACCGGCGAACCATGGTCGAGATCGTCAGGAAGCACCGTCGTCCCAGTTCGCCCAGCACCCAGCCTGTAGGATGCACGCCTGGCATGCGCTGGCTGTAGAGGCCGATCGTGTCGCCTGCGCCGTTGATCAACCGGGCGTCGCCGTAAACGACATCGACGTCACCGTGCGCTTCGAGCGCTGCTGCGCAAAGTTCGATGGCCCGCGGCGTGAGCAGGTCGTCGGAATCGAGAAACATGACCGCGTCGCTTTGCGCTTTGCGCAGACCCGTATTGCGGGCGACTGAGCGACCGCTGTTGACTTGCCGAATCACGCGCACCTGATCGCCGAAGCGGGCGAGCACGGCGGAGGTGTCATCGGTCGAGCCATCGTCGACTACCAGAATTTCTTCCGGCCGTCGCGATTGCGCGAGGACGCTTTCAACCGCCGCGCCAATCAGCGATGCGCGATTGTACGTCGGGATGATCACGCTGACCGTCAGGCGCGGCTTGGTTTCGGTTGACATCTTGTTCTGCTCGCAATGGTTCCGTGGCCGTAACGCCGCGAAAAGGATTAACGCGTGGCCGGGCTATAGCGCATAGTTGTCAACGTTGATCGCGTGGGGTCGACCGCGGTGCTTACACCGGCGTGCACCGCGGCTGTGACGCCGTACGCGGCGCCCAGGATGGCGAACAAGGAATCTGTGAAATAGATGTTGTAAAGAATCGTGTTGTCGGTCGCGGAGCTGACGAGCATGGCCCAAAACGCCAGCCATACGGCAACGTACGCGGAGCGCACCGCGCCGCGCGTCGAGCCAATCTGCCGGTGGATCACCACTAACTGGTAGATCGCAGCGAAGACAAAAAACGCCAGGCCGATCACGCCCGTTTCGAAGAACAAACGCAAGTAGTCATTGTGGCAGTGGTTCGTGTCTTCCCAGACTTCGGGGACGAAGTCATACGCCGAGCCGACGCCATGCCCAATCAGTGGCCGCGTGCGGGCTTCTTCCCAGATCAGTGGCCAGGCCTCAAAGCGACCGGCGCCGGCGTAATCTCCCTGGAACGCCTCGGAAAGCTTGCCGCTACCATCTTCGAAGAACCGCTTCTGGATCACTGGCGTGTAGAACAGGCCAATGCCGAGCACGGCAAACAAACACGCGGTGGCGATGTTGACGCGCCGGGTTTTGAACATCGGAAAAATCACCGGCGCCAATAGCAACGTCATCGCAGCCATGCGGCTTTGAGTCGCCACGGTCAGCACGGCGCACGCCAGCCAGCCAATCACCGGCCATACCTTGCGACGCGGGTATCCGGAAAGATAAACGCAGCCCACCAGGGTCATGGTCAAAGCGGCGGGGCGAACGCGGGTTTTGATGTACTCTTCGTCGAAGACGCCCGAGACGAACACGACCGTAAACAACGCCAGCAGAACGAACGTGATTGAAAACATCGAAATCAGTCGGCGCAGATCGGCCCGTGTGCGGATCACGCTGGCGGCAATCATCCCCACCAGGATCGGCATGCAGAGCTGAATGGTTTCCTGAACATTGCGGCGGCCAATGCCTGGCGCCCAAAGCAGGGAGATCCAGAGCACGCCGCTCCAGGCGATCCAGGGCATCCAGGGACGAAGGTCTCCGCGATGTTCGTCGGTAGACCAGAGCATCGGCAGCAGCAACACGCCAATGGCAAACTGCAACACCCACAGCAAACCGGTAACGGTGAAGCCTTCGTCCGACTTGATTTCGAACGTCGATAAGCCTGCCAGCACGGGCGTGCTCCAGACGTACCACAGCCCTAGCTTGTGGAAGAGCGTGTTCTCGGCGTTTCGTGCGTGAGTCGCTTGCATGGTTTGTGCGCCGTTTTGAGGATGTTTCAAACCTAAATGCAGGGGGACAATCCCCGAGGTTTTGAAACAGTTTCTTAGTGATATTCGAGCCAACTGCGGCACCGGTAGATCAACTGCGCCGGGGCTCGCGCGGGAATGTTGAGCGGAGACGATTGAATCCAGTTACGGGTTTTCTGCCAGGCGTTGCGGATCGCTGCGGAAAGGGGTCGGACGTCGACGGTCCCTTCAGCGACTGTCGTGGCGCCGGACATGAAACGCCGTTTGAATTTCTCGGGGCCTTTCCCGAGTTCAATGCGGCGGATGCCGAGTTCCTGCGCTGCTCGCATCGTCTCGAACCACAACAGTGTGCCGGGCGAATAGTGCGCGAGTTCCCGGTCGTACGACGGAAACCAGGCGTGCAGCACGTCGCAGTACCGCAGCGAAAGATTGATCGCCACGATCCGGTCGCCGGCGTACAGCACCGACATCATGGTCGAGAAAGTCTCGCTGCGCACGCTGAATAGTTTGTCGAACAGCGCCAGCACCCAGCGAAACGCAAACAAGTTCGGCAGTTTGGTTCGCCGATATTGATCTGCTTTCCACTCCACGCATTGCGAGAAGACAGCAGGGTCTGTCACATGAGGTTCGAACCGCAGCGGACCTACTTCGCGCGCCAACTTGCGCGAGCGCTGACCATATTCGCTCAGCAAACTGCGACCGTTCGGTCGTTGCGACATGTACGCGTCGTAGCCGTCCGTCAGGTCGATGTACGGTGAATCATCTTCGCGCCACACAAAGGGGCGAAACGACTGCTGCGAAGCCAACAGATGATCGAAGCTCAAGCTCGACAAGCCGCAATCGCGAACTAGCAGTTGCGGGTCATACTGCGTTCCCTGGGCGGCAATCAGGCCCTGAAAGTCTGAGAGACGGCCGCCGACAGGCCGGCCATTGTTCCAGAAGGTGCGCTGGAACGGAAAGAACCCGACCGCCGAGCCGGCGCGACGGAGCACCGCCACCTCGACATCATCCCGCACGGCCGCCACGGCCTGCGTGAACTCGGGGCTGAAATACGGGCTGTGCAATTGGGAATTCGCGCGCTGAAACGCCGACCATGCGCCGATTTCATCGGCGGTCAGTTGGCTCGGCGGTTGAACGCGAATATCCATGGTTCTCTTAGTTGGCTGCCAGCGACGGTTGCTCGCAGGCCGGTCCGGCGGACGCAACTTGCGATGATTCGAGCAATGCACGATGCAGCAGCACGGCGCGGATCGCCGTGCCGATCGTGACGCCAATCAGCGAGGCCAGCGCCGCGCCGAGCGCGCCCTTGGTCGGCGCCAGGCAGACTGCGGCCGTGATCGTTATGCAGAAAACCAACACATCAATGGCAAAGTTGCGGCGTTGCTTGCCGAGCACCCAGAGCCCGACGACTGCGATCATGCCCAGGCTGCCCATCAGCACATTCGCGGCCAGCGCTGCGAGCAGGGGACCACAACCGCGGAACTCTACTTTCTTGAAGACCAGGATTGCCAACCAATCTCCCGTGAGCAGAATTCCCAACAGAAACGCGCCAAGTACGCAGGTAAACAGCAGCGCGGCGACACAGATCACGCGCCGCAAACCGTGGCTGCCGGAGTTTGCAAACGACTCAGCGGCCTTGGGCGTGAGGAAGTTACCGCCACCCAGCACCAGAATGTTCGTCACGCCGACCAGCGTGGACGCCGCGCCGAATAAACCGGCCGCCGCCGTGCTGACCAGCGAAGTGACAATCCAGGGCATAATGAACGGGATCGTGCTGCCAACGATGAAGCTGTACAGCGACCAACTGGCGAAGTGCCAACTGTGATTCCAGTCACTCCAGGTTCGCGAAGGAACAATCCGCGACGACTTGGGATGGAAGATCAACCAACCCAAGCTGGCCAGGGCGCAGGCGCCAGCCATGACCGAGAAGATGGTCACAATGGACATCTGGTCAAGTCGCGCGAGCAATAGCAACCCCGCCAATTGCACGACGGAAACCGTCGTGTCGACTGCGATCGCCGCGTAGAGTTGTAGCCGCGCAAAGGCGAACCGACGAATTGCCTCGCGGAGTAACAGCAGCGGCAGCACGCACAGCAGTAGCGTCAAACCGCGGGCGTTGATCCACACTCGCAGACTGTCGGGAAGCATTTCGGCAACGCCTGGTAGAGACGTTACCGCGATGGCGATCGTCAGTAGAGACCCGAAGATCAGCGACAGCCCCAGGTAGTGAATCCAGGCGCTGCCGGTAAATTCCTGCAGATCGCGACCACTCCGAGCATTCGAGAAAATCGTGAATGGCGAAGAAATCAGCGCGTCTTGAATGCCGATGGCGATGAACGCGATCGTCAGCGTCAGGTAATACAGTCCCAGGTCATCGGCCGAGCAAGCCCGACCAACGATCACCGCCGAGACAAAGCTCGTGCCGCTGAACACTGCCTGATCGCCGATGGAAAGAAACGCCTTCAGCAGATCCGACCGACCACGAAATGGGTTGAACGAGCGCGCAGGCTCAACGGCCGGATCGACGACTTGGATCGTCCCGTCTAACTCCGGCGCCAGGACCGGCTCGGCTTGCATCGTGCTTTGGCATTCCATGAAAAACGTTCGCCAACGGTTGGTTCAAAGGCCGACACCTCGCCCGACATCAGTCTCGCGACGCCAGGGCGTCAACTTCGACCGGCGTCGTCGCAACTTCGTGGGAATGGTCCTGATTATCCGTCACAGGGGACGTGGGAATCGTTGGTCGCGCGACGGTCGAGCGACGCAAGGCACGCAGTTGGTCGACAACGGACGTGTACCAGCCAGACAACTTGCCGGCCAAACTGGCCGCGGTATCGTGACTTTCGACACTGAAGCGACCCCACTGCATCGGGTCGCTGTTCAATGAGTTCAGGTGCGGAACGGTCGAGAGGGCGCTTGCCAATCCTACTTGCCGAGCAACCTCGATCATGGCCGGTGTGCAGATGCCATGCGGAAAGGCCAGGGTGGTTTGCTGGATGCCGAAGTGTTCACGCAAAAACTCGACGCTGACCGTCAGATCTTTGCGGAATTCCTCGGGGTCGTTCATCAACTTGCGATGCGTGTGTGTGTGCGTTCCCAGTTCGATCAGGCCGGTTTCTAGCAACTGGCGGCATTGGCGCGACGCGAGCGGACGCCAGCTACCCGGAGGCGCCAGCCGCGAGCCCGAGGCGCACCAGTCGTCGAACGGAAACTTACTGGAGGAGTCAATAAACGAAGTTGCCAGGTAGATCGTTGCCGGGACGCCGAGCGCTTCCAGGATCGGCAGTGCATTCAGGAAGTTGTTCTCGTAACCGTCGTCGAATGTCACGACGAAAACCCGCGGCGGCAGTGGTCGCGCTTCACGGCGAGCTTGCAGCACCGCAGAGAGCGACCAGGCGGAGAACCCTCTGGAGAGCAATCCGCTGAGCTGGCTGTGGATTTGGTCTGGTGTGGCGTTCCAGGTTGGCGCTGGGATACCGGGCGTTTTCTCGGCGACACGGTGGATGTCAGAATGCCGAATTCGTTCGGAGTGTTGGCCGGAAACGTGGCGTTTAGCGCCGCGGCTACGCGCCCAACTGTCCAAATTGCGCCTTCTCGGAGCGTGGCCTTGGTCGAAGGTCTCGGCTGACGCAGCACTGTCACCGGCTCGCTGACCGGTGGTTCTTCGGTCAGCACGCCCCGGTACAGGTCTGCCATCTGCGAGCCGAGGCTCTTCCATGTGTAATCTTTGGCGCGCTCGATGGCGGCTGCGCCTAATCTTGCGCGGAGCGGTTCATCGTTCGCCAAATGGACGATTGCCGCGGTCAGGTCCACAACAACTTGTCGAGGCGTTGTCACCGGGACCTTGATGCCGCATTCTTCGGTGACCACGTCGCGAACGCCTTGGTGGTCGAGACAGATGATTGGCACGCCGGCGCCCATTGCTTCGAGCACGACTGTGCCGGAGTTATCTCGCAAGCTGGTGAACGCGAAGACGTCTGCCCAGGCGTATTGCTGTTTCGCTTCCGCGTGTGGCAACCAGCCGGCCCATTCGACGTGCGCCGAAATGCCGAGCCGGTCGGCCAGCCGCTTCCAGCGTTTTTCCAACGGGCCGCCACCGACCACGCGCAACTGATAGTTCAGGTCCTTCGGCAAGCGGGCCAAGGCTTTGAGCAGTAAAGACAGCGCCTTGCGCGGAGCAAATTGGGCCGACCACAGAATGTGCAGCGGTCGACTGACATCGCGCCCCGGCTTGGGCTGATCATTGACCGTCAAGATGCCGACGTCGAGCATCCGGACCGGTTGCACGCCGTGATGTTGGCGGAACTGCTCACAACTGGTCGAGTTGGCGGCCAGCATCAGGCGAGCTTGTTGGGCAGCCTGCGCGACGCGCTTGCTGTAGCGCATTTGCATGGTGTTGGCGACTCCACGCAGCCCTTCGGTGAGCGCTCCGCGCCAGCCGGCTTCGAGCAAAAAGCGCCACGGATAGTTGTGCGTGCCGCCGATCGGCCCCCAGATAAACGGGGCGTCAAGCTGCCAGGCGTAGCCCGGCTCGCGGAAGCCTGTGTTCGTGATGTGGTGGATCATCTCGAACGGCTCCGCGGTGTGCAGCCGCTGCGCCAGCTCGAACGCCTTTTGTTGCCAGCCGCGATAGGCGATCCACAGCCGGCCGCCGACGTGCGTCGGATATTTCTTAAAGGCCTCGCACGGAATGAATTCAATGCGCAAGCCCTGCACTGGCCCATGCTCGGCCAGCCAGGCGTTGATCTCGGCTTCCTGCGGACCGCCGAGCGTGATCAGCGTTGTGTCAAACAGCTTGGCCGCTTCCAGCGCGCGGTTCCAGCCATTGGCCCATTCGGACCCGTGATTGGGACTGCATTCGAACGCCAGCAGCAACACTCGCTGGGGCACACCTGGACTAACGTCAATCATCGTACTGCTCTCCCGGCTCCCCTCGACAGTGCCGTTCAGCAAGCTCCCTTGCGGAGCACGACAGCTGGCAAAGTCTGGGCGATCAGGGCGACGTCCGTTACCAGCGACCGCGAACGAATGTATTGCACGTCCATGCGGACCCACTCATCAAATGTCACCTTCGAGCGGCCTCGCACTTGCCAAATGCAAGTCAGGCCAGGAGTGACGTCCAAGCGCCGCTGTTGCCACGGCACGCAGCCTTCGGATTCGTTGCAGGGCAACGGTCGAGGACCGACGAGCGACATGTCGCCCGTCAGCACGTTGAACAACTGCGGCAATTCGTCGATGCTGGTCTTTCGTAAGAAGGCGCCCACGCGAGTCACGCGCGGGTCGTTCTTGAGTTTGAACGCCGGGCCGTCTTGTTCGCTGATCGATCGCAGCGCTGCTTTTTTCGCTTCCGCGTCAACGCACATGGTGCGTAACTTGTAAATCGTGAACGTACGGCCGCCCAGGCCGTGCCGACGCTGAGCAAAGAAAACGGGACCGGGCGACGAGACCTTGACGGCGATCGCCGCCAACAGCAGCACGGGCGAGAACACGATCAGCGCAGTGGCCGAGCCAATCACGTCAATTGCCCGCTTCCACCACGGCATGGCCTGCACAAACAACAATTTCATCGCTTCACCGGAGCGCGGGTGCTGCTCCATAACGACGGCCGTCATGGCCGTCGCTTGGGTGGCGGTTGCCACTGTCGCCTCGGCAACGGCGACTCCGGTCGACTGACCAAGCCCAACCGGCTGATTGTTCTCGATCGTCTGGTCGTCTTCAGCAGGCTGGGATGCTGCGTCGATTGGTTCGCCCGGCGAGGTGTTGTCTCCCGCCGCGATTTGTTCGCCTGGTTCGCGCGCCGCCGGATCACGATCGGCCGGATGGACGTAAACTTTGCAGTCCGGGCGCGGGAAGCTGGCGGGCAAGAGCTCGCAAACGTTGTCCGCAACCTTCCAGGCTCCGACGACCGAAGTCTCGGGCAGGACGGCGCCAACGCAATTTGGGCCGAGCACGCCGGCGTCGTCAGTGACGCGCAGTCGCTGCTTCAGCACTTGCCCCAGGCACTCGAATTGCTCGTCCGTGCAGGGTTCGACCAGTGTGAACGTAAGCATGGCGAACATCGAATTGCCACGATCGGAGCGCATCCGCTCGCGATCGATAATGGCGCGCATCCGCTCCATCGAGTGGAGCGAATCCGCATGGGGCGCCACTTTACGATTACGGCCCAATTTACGCGCAAATTTAAACATGCCTGTCATCTCTTGCTGTCCCGCAAGGGTGGAATTTAGAGCCTCGAGTACAGCCAGCCCGGAATGTGCTGGGTCCGCTTGTTCATGATCACGCCGAGGATGTTGGCCTGGGAGTGAGTCAGATTCTGTTGGGCGCGGCGAGCCGCCTCGTGGTGGGTCCCTTCGGCTTCGATGACCAACAGCACGCCGCTGAGCAGTCCAGCCATGGCCAAAGTCAGGCTCGACTCGGTCGCGGGGGGCATGTCGACGATCACCAAACCGAATTCGTCGTTCAATTCATTCAGCAGCGCACTGACCTTCGATCGATCCAGCGGAGCGTGCAACTGCTCGGCGTCTCGACAGGAGAGCAGCGACAGATTTTGAAAACGCGACTCGCAGACGCCGGACGATGGCGCCGCGATCGGAGCACTGGGATCCTGCAGGCCCTGGGCGCTCCACACACGCAGCGTCGCCGCGCGGCGAACGTCGGTCGGATTCAGATCCAAGAGCAACACCGGACGCGACGAAATGCCGGCCACGGTCGTCGCCAGTTGAGCCGCGACTGTGCTCACGCCTTCGCCGGTTCCGCTGCTGGTAATACCGATTGTCCGCAGCGCTGCGCCGGCAGTTGTGGTGGCCGACAGCAGGCGATGCGCGAGCGCCTGATAGTTCTCAACGATTGGCGCCGGTTGACGGTTGCTTACTTTGGACGGTTCGACCAGTTCAGTTACTGTAATCATGGCATTAACTCTCAGTTGTGAAGGTAGTGGCGAGCGGGGATGCGCGGCACAGACAACAGCACTGGCAATCCTAACTCGCGCTCGACTTCTTCCGGGGTCTTCACCGAGCGATCAAAGTGCTCCACTGCAAAGGCCAACAAGACGGCGCCCAACAGGCCCATCACAAAGCCCCCTCCCAACATCAGCCCGACACGCGGACTGGTAGGCTTTGCGACAAACGTAGCAGTTTGGACGACGTTGACGTTCGAGATCTTGTCGGCCTCGAGCGCGTCATCAATGCGAGCCTGCTCACGGCTCTTGGAGTATTCGCGATAGTTCGCTTCCAGCAGTTCTGTGCGACGCACCAGGGAGTTGATCTTTTCCTGGCTGTCGTTCAGCGTATTCAACTTCGCGTGCACAGCCGCCAGTTGCGTATCGAGCGATTTGGCTTCCGCCTCTTCTGACGCTTGGAGCGCCTCGGCAACCAGCAAATCTCGTTGCGTCTCTTGATACACGGGGTTCAGCTTGCGAGTCGTCTGGGTGCGTCGGGCGTCTTGCTGTGCCAAGATCGCCTCGGTCTCGGCGACTTGACGCCGCAGAGCTTGGACCCGTGGATGATCCGCTGTCAGGCGGGACGAAGCCTCTTTTTCGTCGATTTGCAGCTTGTAGAGCTCGTTCCGCATCGCATCGCCGGCGACATTCGGCAGGCCGGCGACTTGCTCGGATTCCAGCTCCTTGGGTATGCCGGCCAGTGTGCTCTTCAACGAGTTGACCTTGGCGGTCGACGCGGCCAGGGCCCGAGTATTTTGGAGCTTGGCGCCTTCCAGGCCGTCGAGCTGCGTTTGAATGTTGTTGCGCTGGCCATCGATCGAGAGCAAGCTCGTTTTGTTCTTGGCGGCGCGAAGCTCTTCGTTGGCCTGGTCCAGCTCGTTACCCAGCTTTTCGCTTTGCTCGACAAAGAACTCGTGCGAGCCAATCGTGCGGTTCGCCTTGGCGTGCTTCTTCAGATAGGCATTGACGAACGTGTCGACAATCTGCTGGGCGAGCCGCGGATCGCGGGCCTTGCACTTGACGACGATCACGTTCGACTTCTTGGGCGACGTGCAGGTCAGCGTCTTTTCCAATTTGGTCACGGCCCGTTCGTCTGGACTGAGGTTGCCTGACTGGCTGGCGACATTCATGACCATGGAAACTGGCGTCATCAGCAGGCCGAACCAGGTCTGCTCGCCGTTGGGCGATTCGCGCAACACGACGTCCGAGCCGATCTTGTCGACGACGTCTTGCAGCAAGGCTCGGCTGCGGAGGATTTCCAGCTCGGAGTTGATTTCGCTTTCGCGAGAGCTTTCCATCGGCACGGT
>Ga0268266_10002680_pt1 | contig 18712 bp, 18 predicted proteins | sample KBSS13metaG_FD_190356 | JGI IMG/M metagenome (GOLD analysis project Ga0268266, IMG submission 190356) | Switchgrass rhizosphere microbial communities from Kellogg Biological Station, Michigan, USA - KBS S1-3 metaG (SPAdes) (version 2) | ecosystem: Host-associated > Plants > Roots > Rhizosphere...
CGGAAAACAGGAGGTCATAGTCGGACCGGACGCCGAACACACTTCTCTGGTTCAGCAGGTTCTTGTTATGCGCATTGGTCACAGCGATGCCGGGCGCGATCACCACCGCGGCGCCGACAGCCGAATCCAACCCCAGATGTACGCGGCCATAAAGCGGTACATAAGCGGCTGCGATGCCCGGTTCCGGAATCGCAGTGGCCGGCGCGCCTGAGGAATGAGCGCACGCGGCAAGCATCAGAGAAACGAAGAGGCCGGCGAAACTAGAACGGGATTTCGTCATCCATCTCGTCGCGCTGGAAACTGGCCGGAGCCTCGCTGGCGCCACGGCCGCCGCCGCCACCACCACCGCCTTCACCGCCGCGGCCGTCCAGCATGGTCAGTTCACCGCGGAAATTCTGCAGCACCACTTCGGTGGAGTATTTCTCCTGCCCATCCTTGTCCGTCCATTTGCGGGTCTGGAGCTGGCCTTCGACATAGACCTTGGAGCCCTTGCGAAGATATTTCTCCGCCACATCCGCCAGGTTTTTGTTGAAGATCACCACCCGATGCCACTCAGTCTTCTCTTTGCGCTCGCCGCTGGCCTTGTCGCGCCAGCTTTCGGAAGTCGCCACGGACAGGTTCACCACCGGCTCTCCACTGGTCATGCGGCGGACCTCCGGGTCCTTGCCCAGATTGCCGACCAGAATCACCTTGTTGACGCTACCTGCCATGCTCTTCTCCATTAACCGGCGGCGACGTTAGACAGCCGCGTCTGCCCGCGCCATCTCGCGCTTTCGCTTATCCACCTCCATAGCATCGTTCCTATTTTGTTCCAATAGGCTTTCCCATAGCTTTGGGCCGGCTTTTCCCCGATAAGGCACTGACGACGCGGGCGAAAGCTGGGCATGCCCTTCAATTCCTATCCTTATTTCGTCTTCCTGGCCGTCGCGGTGCTGGGTTTCCGGCTGTTGGAGAAGAACGCGCTGACCACGCGCCGCGTGTTCCTGCTCCTGGCCTCTTACGCTTTCTATGCCTGGTGGCGGGCGGACTTTCTGCTGCTGCTGGCGGGCTCGACCCTGGTCAATTACGCCCTGGGGCGGGAGATCGAGCAGCGCCGGCGGAGGCTGAAAGATCGGCGCGGGTTCCTGATCGCCGGCCTGGTCTTCAACCTGGGCCTGATCGCCGCTTTCAAATACGGCACCCTGTTCGTCTCCACCACCAATGACGTTCTCGGCATCGGCCTGCCGGTGCCTCACTGGTTCCTGCCGCTGGCGATCAGCTTCTTCACCTTCGAGCAGATCAGCTATCTGGTGGACGCCGATGCCGGCAAGACCGCGAACTACACCTTGCTGGATTACGCCCTGTTCGTGGCCTACTTCCCGCATCTGATCGCAGGCCCGATCGTGCGCCACGGCGACCTGATCCCGCAATTTCGCCAGACCCGTGCCGCCAATGACGATCTCGCCACCGGCATCACGCTTTTCACCATCGGCCTCGCCAAGAAAAGCCTGATCGCCGACAATCTGGCGCCGTTCGCCGATGCCATCTTCAATGCCGCGGGGCGTGGGCAGGCGCTGGGGCCGACGGACGGCTGGCTGGGCACATTGTTCTTCGCCTTCCAGATTTATTTCGATTTTTCGGCCTATTCCGACATGGCGCTGGGCTCGTCGGTGATGCTGGGCATCCGCCTGCCGGTGAACTTCCATTCGCCCTACAAGGCCGCCAGCATCATCGAGTTCTGGCGGCGCTGGCATATTTCGCTGTCGGCTTTCCTGCGCGACTATCTGTACATTCCGCTGGGCGGCAACCGCCATGGTCGGGGGCGGCGCTATCTCAATCTCTTCATCGCCATGCTGCTGGGCGGCCTCTGGCACGGCGCCAACTGGACCTTCATGCTGTGGGGCGGACTGCACGGCTTCTATCTTTCCGTGAACCACGCCTTCCGCCGCGTCCTGCGCGGCCGCGACGTGCCGCGCGCCTGGGCGCTGCCGCTGCATGTGGCATCGGTGGCGCTGACCTTTGCCGCCACCAGCCTTGCCTGGATCGTCTTTCGCGCGCCCACCCTTGCCGCCGCGCGCAATGTCGCCGGCGGATTGGTGGGCCTGGGCAATAGCCACGTCGTGAGCTTTTCGCCGCTGGCGGCGGTCGCGCTGCTGCTCTTGTTGGTCGTGGTCTGGTTCATGCCCAACAGCATGGAGCTGATGTGGCGCTATCGTCCGGCCCTGCCTTCGCCTTATCCCGATCAGCCGGTCGAGCCGGCAGGGCGGCTTTCCTGGGCGCCGACACCACTCAACGCCGCGGCTTATGGCCTGGTTTGCATCCTGTCGGTGCTGGCGCTGTCCAACCTCAAACCTTTCATCTATTTCCAGTTCTGATGGAAAAGCGCGCTCATATGGAGAAGACGGGCTACGCCGCCTGGTTTCTGGCCACGGTGCTGGCAACCGTGGCGACGCTGGCCGGATTCAACGCCGCCGCAGGCGCTTACATTCTCCGTCATCCGGCCGGCGCCAGCGTCCAGACCCTGTCAGGCTTTGAGCGCGCACTGAAACCGGTCTGGCTCGCCCAGTTGAAACCGCAGCTTGTCTTCGTCGGCTCCAGCCGGGTGCGCGACGGCTTCGATCCCAGCCTGATCGATCCGGCGCTCGGCGTGCGCAGCTTCAATTACGGCGCCTCCAGCATGACGCCCTATGAAGCGCGCCGCTTTGTCCAGGATGCGCTGGCCCAGCCCTCGGTGAAACAAGTCGTCGTCGCGCTCGACGCCTTCACCGGCGACGGCGGACCCGGCCAGGCTCTGCCCAGCTTTGACGAAACCCGTCTGGCGGTGACGCCGGAGGGTGCGCCCACGCCTCGCCGGTCCTTGTGGCTTTTCACTACCCGTTTCCTCAGCGGCGGCGCGCTTGGGATGAACGCGCTGAGCGCCTGGACGCTTTGGCAACTCAAACCGGGCCAGGCCGCCGCCGACCGGCCCGACCTGTTCAACGCCTACGGCCATATGAGCGAAGCGGTGATGCGGCGCGACCTCACCTATCGCCGGGCACGGGTGATGCGGATGGAAAAAGGCGCAAACCGCGAATTCACCACCATGCTAGGCGCAGCCTGTCATGCACACGCTTCGCTGGTGTTGTTCTTTCCGCCCGACAATATGGCGATCGTGGCCCGCTACCGCGACGGCGATGCCGCCGGTTTGGACGCCTTCAAGGAAAGTGTGCGTCTGGCCGTCGCGCGCCAGAACGGCGGCTGCCCCAACAAGGTGGCGCTGTTCGATTTCATGGCGCCCAATCCATTGACCTTGGAAGGCCTGATCAACGGACAAAGCGCCGATTATGTGGATCTGGTGCACTTCCGCCCGCCTGCGGGGCTTTGGTTGCTCCGGCAGATGGGCGTGCGAGGTCTCTGAAGCTCAGCCCGTGGTGGTGGGTGCGGCGCAGGCCGTCGTGCAGCTCTGGTTGTCGCTGGTTGCTGTCGCAATAACCACGGCGGCGACCGTCACCAGGACCGCGCCGCCGATCCAAACCAGCTTGGAAACATGCTGCGCCTGCTGCACACCGCCCGGCTTGCCAGGGGCAAGCATCGTACCGTCCGCCGCCATGGCCTGAGACCCTGTCAGGAGCGCCGCCATTGCCGCCGCGGTCATCGCCGTCCTGAACTTCGTCATCTCGGTGTCCCCTAAAATCTTGTTTCGCTTGACCGATTCATGCGGCCTATTACGGCGTTATTACGACGCATCCCGGCATTTTTGCAAATGAACAATCATAAGCGTCAGCATCTGTGTTCTCTTTTTGTTTCATCCGCGGGCGAGAAAGGCTAAGAACGGGCTATGGAGTCGCTCCACCAGATTCTGGCCCCGTCCCGTCTCACCAGCATCGTGGATGTGGGGGCCAATCCCATTGATGGCGATCCGCCCTACAAGGCGATGCTGGCGGCCGGCCTCGCCGAGGTGATCGGCTTTGAGCCGCAAGCCGAGGCGCTGGCGCGGCTGGAAGAGAAGAAGGGCCCCAAGGAACGCTATCTGCCCTATGCGCTGGGCGACGGAACTCCGGCCATGCTGAACATCTGCGAGCTGGAGGGCATGACAAGCCTTCTGGTTCCGGAGCCCAGGCATCTGGCGCTTTTCAATTTATTTCCTATATGGGGAAAAGTGAAAAACCAGATCCCGGTGGAAACCAGAAAACTGGATGACATCGCCGAGATCGCGCGAATGGATTTCCTCAAGATGGATGTGCAGGGTTCCGAGCGGGAAGTGCTGTCCCATGGCCGTAGCCGACTGAAGGACGCGGTGGTGGTGCAGACCGAGGTTTCCTTTGTTCCGCTGTACCAGAACCAGCCGGTGTTCGGAGAAATCGACCTGATGCTGCGCCGGGAAGGCTTCATTCCCCATTGCGTCACCGGCACCAAGATCTGGCCGATTGCGCCCATGACGGTCGGGGACCAACCCAATCGCGGCATCCGCCAGCTACTGGAGACCGACATGGTCTATGTCCGCGATTTCAGCCGGCCGGAGAATATGGACGCGGAGCAGTGGAAGCAGCTCGCCATGGTGGCGCATCACTGCTACGGCTCCTATGACCTGGTGCTGAAAGCCATCGTTACCCTGATCCAGATGGGCGCCCTGCCGGACGATGCCGGCAAACGCTATCTCGCCACCCTGCCCGCTCCCCGGAAATCCAACTGATGCTGAAGAATATTTCGATCCGCGGCGCCCGCGAACACAATTTGAAGAATATCGATGTCGAGATTCCGCGCGATACCCTGACAGTGCTGACGGGCCTTTCCGGCTCGGGCAAATCCTCGCTGGCCTTCGACACCATCTATGCCGAGGGCCAGCGCCGCTATGTGGAATCGCTGTCGGCCTATGCGCGCCAGTTCCTGGAGCTGATGCAGAAGCCGGATGTGGACCATATCGAAGGCCTGTCGCCGGCCATCTCCATCGAGCAGAAGACAACCTCTAAAAATCCCCGCTCCACCGTCGGCACGGTGACGGAAATCTACGACTATCTCCGCCTGTTGTTCGCGCGGGTGGGCGTGCCCTATTCCCCGGCCACCGGCCTTCCGATCGAAAGCCAGACCGTCAGCCAGATGGCCGATCGCATCCTGGCGCTGCCCGAAGGCACGCGACTTTATCTGCTGGCGCCCATCGTGCGTGGCCGCAAGGGCGAATACAGGAAGGAGCTGGCCGAGCTGCAGAAGAAAGGCTTCCTGCGCGCCAAGGTGGACGGCAAGTTTTATGACATCGGCGCCACGCCGGCGCTGGACAAGAAACTCAAGCACGACATCGAGATCGTGGTGGACCGCATCGTGGTCAAACCCGATATCGGCAACCGGCTGCCAGATTCCATCGAGACCGCGCTGAACCTGGCGGATGGCCTGCTGGTCGTGGAATTCGCCGACGAGAAGGAAAAGGACGGCAAGCCGCGGCAGATTCTGCTGTCGTCCAAATTCGCCTGCCCGGTTTCCGGCTTCACCATTCCGGAGATCGAGCCGCGCCTCTTCTCCTTCAACAACCCTCACGGCGCCTGTCCGGAATGCGACGGCCTGGGGGTGCAGAATTATTTCGACGAGGCGCTGGTGGTGCCCGACGAGACCCTGACTCTGAAGAAGGGCGCCATCGCGCCCTGGGCCAAATCCTCCTCGCCCTATTACCTGCAGACGCTCGAGGCGCTGGCGCGGCATTACAAATTCTCGATGAACGAACCCTGGGAGGACCTGCCCAAGAAGGTGCGCGAGATCATCCTGCATGGTTCGGGCGATGAGGTAATCAAGTTCACCTATGACGACGGCATGCGCCGCTATGATACCAAGAAGGAATTCGAAGGCGTCATCCCCAACATGGACCGGCGCTACGGCGAGACCGACAGCGCCTGGATTCAGGAAGAGCTGGAACGCTTCCAGTCCGAAGCGCCGTGCGAAGTGTGCAATGGCTATCGCCTCAAGCCGGAAGCGCTGTCGGTCAAGATCGGCGGCCTGCATGTCGGTCAGGTTTGCGAGCAGTCCATCCGCGACGCCGACGGCTGGTTCCGCGACATCGACAAGAAGTTGAACAAGCAGCAGCAGGAAATCGCCATCCGCATTCTGAAGGAAATCCGGGCGCGGCTGAAATTCCTCAACAATGTCGGGCTGGATTATCTCACCCTGGCGCGCGCCTCCGGCACACTGTCGGGCGGCGAAAGCCAGCGCATTCGCCTGGCCTCCCAGATCGGCTCGGGCCTGACCGGCGTGCTTTATGTGCTGGACGAGCCCAGCATCGGCCTGCACCAGCGCGACAATGCCAAGCTCCTGGAATCGCTCAAGGGCCTGCGCGACATGGGCAACACCGTGCTGGTGGTGGAGCATGACGAGGACGCCATCCGCCAGGCCGACCATGTCATCGACATGGGCCCAGGCGCCGGCGTTCATGGCGGCGAGATCATCGCCGAAGGCACCCCAGCCGCGATCATCGCCAGCAAGAAAAGCCTGACCGGCAAATATCTCAGCGGCACGGAGTTCATTCCCATTCCCGCCGTCCGCCGCAAAGCCATGCACAATCGCTGGCTCAAGGTGATCGGCGCGCGCGGCAACAATCTCAAGAATGTCAGCGCCCAGATTCCGCTGGGCACCCTGACCTGCATCACTGGCGTCTCGGGCGGCGGCAAATCCACCCTGACCATCGAGACGCTTTACAAGGCCGCGGCGCGCAAACTGTCCCAGGCGCGCGAGCATCCGGCGCCGCATGACCGCATCGAGGGCCTCGAATTCCTGGACAAGGTCATCGACATCGACCAGAGCCCGATCGGCCGCACCCCGCGCTCCAACCCCGCCACCTATACCGGCGCCTTCACCCCGATCCGCGACTGGTTCACCGAACTGCCGGAGGCCAAGGCCCGCGGCTATGCGCCGGGCCGCTTCAGCTTCAACGTCAAGGGCGGCCGCTGCGAAGCCTGCCAGGGCGACGGCGTCATCCAGATCGAGATGCACTTCCTGCCCGACGTCTATGTCCAGTGCGATGTCTGCAAGGGCAAGCGCTACAACCGCGAAACCCTGGAAGTGAAATTCCGCGACTATTCGATCAGTGACGTGCTGGATATGACCATCGAGGCCGGTGCTGAGCTGTTCAAGGCCGTGCCTTCCATCGCCGAGAAGCTGGAAACCCTGAAACGCGTGGGTCTGGGCTATATTTCCATCGGCCAGCAAGCGACGACCTTGTCTGGCGGCGAGGCCCAACGGGTGAAGCTCAGCAAGGAGTTGTCACGCCGCGCTACCGGCCGCACCCTCTACATCCTGGACGAGCCCACCACGGGCCTGCATTTCCATGACGTCAAGAAACTGCTGGAAGTGCTGCAGGAACTGGTGGACCAGGGCAACACCGTGGTGGTGATCGAGCACAATCTCGAAGTCATCAAGACCGCGGACTGGATCGTGGATCTGGGCCCGGAAGGCGGCGATGGCGGCGGCGAAATCGTGGCGTCCGGGACGCCGGAAGAGGTGGCGAAGGTCGCGCGCTCTTATACGGGCCAGTATCTCAAGCCATTGCTGAAGAACGCGCCCGCGCCCAAAAGGCTGAAAGCGGCAGAGTAGCGATCAGACCGCGATGTCCAGGGCGGGCTCGTCCTTGACGGCGCGCCAGGCTGAGACGCTGGCGCCGCAGTAAAGCCCGATCACCAGCGGCGAGAGGAAGAAGCTCAGCCCGCAGGTCAGCGGCAGAATCTGGCGGGCATGCATCATGGCCGCGATCACCTGCAGCGTCGGCGTGGTGGCGGCTGTGGTTGCGCCTTTCTGTCCCAGACCCAATTCCAGCAGAACGGAAAACAGAAGCACCGGCAGGAACAGCGCCAGCAGCACACCCACCAGCCGCCAGAAATTTCCCGCCGACAGCGCCCAAGCACGCCGCAGCACCGGGGCCGTCTCGCCCACGGCGATGGCCGGCGCCAGAGCCAGGACGCGCGCCGCCAGCATCGCAGCGCCGGCCACCAGCGCCAGCATCATCACGGCGCTGACGCCTTGCTCAAGGCCGTGCGACCGCGCACCGGCCGTCACGGCGATATTGGCAATGATGAGAACCAACATGGCCCCCATGAACAGCAAACCGACAAAGCCGCAAAAAGCGCGGAACAGCCGCCCTTCCGAGGGGCCGAAGGCGATGTAAATCAGGGCCGTCGAGGGGCGCCCGCCCAGGGCCAGCTGCACCACACCGACGCACATCAGCGCGCTCAGCAGCAGCTTGGCCACGACATAGCCCAATACCATCAGCAGCGCCGGCGCCATGGGCGCGGCATTGTCGCTGGCCAGCGCGTTGATCATGTCGTTATAGACGCGATGGAAGGTGAAGAATTGCGCAATGCTGATCAGCACCGTCGGCAGCCAGATCACACCGATAATGCCGCTGAAGTGCGCGCCCAGGAATGCATAGGCGTCGCGCACCGTGGCGCCGACCGAAACGGGCCTGGTCACAGCGTCAGACTTTCAGAACTCATCAAAGGGACGCAGATCGTCGAACACCGGCGCATGCGGCTGGGTGGCCTCGCGCCACAGGCCCACGGCCCAGGCAGTGACGGCGGCGGCAACGGGCAGCTTGGCGAGATCGGCCAGCGGCTCGGTCACGAATGCCAGGCGACGGCGCGGCACGAACATGGCCACTCCGACCGCGGCGGCAGCCAGGATGCCGGCGCCCAGCGCCAGCCGCAAATAATTGGTTCCCCTGCTGTCGTCAGCCATACAATGTCCTTTCGCCAAACCTATATAGGCGCAGCCTTTAACGCCGTCATCCTCGCCCGTGTTTCATCCCGAACTTTTGGCATGGCGTCACAGCCAAGCCACATGCGGCATTCTCACACGGCCCATTATGCGACAAAACAGTTAAGGCCGACGAAACCAGAGCCAACGAAAAAGCCTGCCATCCGAGGATGACAGGCTTGGTTCGTGTCGAAAGGCGCCTCCCCTGAGGCTGCCGTTCAGCTTTTACGGATTGGTGGTCGGCGAAACGTTGGGGCTGGGAGTGCCCAAGCTGCCAGGGGTCGAGCTGCCGCCATTGTTGTTGCTGACTACAATGGCAATGGCCGTGATGATCGCGACCGCGCCAAGACCGATGATCAGGGTACCCTTGCTAAGACCGAGGTCAGCCTGGTGCACGCCCGCGGGCTTGCCCGGCGCCAGCGGCGCGGTTTCCGCGGCGAGAGCCGACGAAGCAACCATGGTAGCCACCGTGATCGCGGCAACAGCACTCTTCAAACCAAGCATCGGTTTTTCCCCCGTTATCTAATGACGGGCAACTTGTCCCAAGCATTCCGCCAAGTCAACCAGCGCTTCACATTTCCTTTTTGACTGTTGCCAAAAGGCTTTACCGCATAGCGGCGTGACCTGAGCCCCTCACTTTTGGGTAGGGAACAGGGATCCTGGGAACATGAGAAATCCCTGTATTCAGGGGCATTTTCGGTCCGCCGGCGCCGGATTCATGCTGCGGCGCAAAATCCCGGCACCCGGCGCTTCGCGCCCCGGAGGCAACCTGCTAAGCCACCCCCCATGAGCGATATCCACATCATCGGCGGTGGCCTAGCCGGCTCGGAAGCCGCCTGGCAGGCCGCAGAGGCCGGGCTGAGGGTGGTGCTGCACGAGATGCGGCCCGTCCGGAAGACCGACGCCCACCAGACCGATTCCCTGGCCGAACTGGTCTGTTCCAACTCCTTCCGCTCCGACGATGCCCAGAACAATGCCGTGGGCCTTCTGCATGAGGAAATGCGCCAGGCCGGCTCGCTGGTGATGCGCGCCGCCGATGCCCATAAGCTTCCGGCCGGCGGGGCGCTGGCGGTGGACCGGCATGGCTTTGCCGCGGCGGTGACCAAAACCCTGGAGGATCACCCTCATATCACCATCGCGCGGGAGGAAATCACCGAATTGCCGCCGGCGAGCTGGGGCCAGGTGATCGTGGCCACCGGCCCGCTGACCTCTACCGGCCTGGGCGCCGAGATCGCGCGCGCCACCGGCGTCGAGCATCTGGCCTTCTTCGACGCCATCGCGCCGATCGTCCATCGCGACTCGATCAATTTCGACATCGCCTGGTTCCAGTCGCGCTACGACAAGGAAGGTCCCGGCGGCGGCGTCGCCGATTACATCAACCTGCCGCTCGACCGGCCACAATATGAGGCCTTTGTCGCCGCGCTGCTGGCGGGCGAGAAGACCGACTTCAAGGAGTGGGAAAAAACCACGCCCTATTTCGAGGCCTGCCTGCCGATCGAGGTGATGGCGGCGCGCGGACTGGAAACGCTGCGCTTCGGGCCGATGAAACCGGTAGGCCTGAAGGATCCCCGAAAGGATGAACGGCCCCATGCCGTGGTGCAACTGCGCCAAGACAACAAGCTGGGCACCTTGTGGAACATGGTGGGGTTCCAGACCAAGCTCAAATATGCCGAACAGGTCCGCGTCTTCCGCACCATTCCGGGTCTGGAGAATGCCGAGTTCGCGCGGCTGGGCGGGCTTCACCGCAACACCTTTCTCAATTCTCCGCGCTTGCTGGACAGCCGGCTGAGACTGAAGAGCGCATCGCATTTGCGCTTTGCCGGCCAGATCACCGGTGTCGAAGGTTATGTCGAAAGCGCCGCCATCGGTCTTCTGGCCGGACGCTTTGCCGCCGCTGAGGCGCTGGGCCGCGAAAGTGCGGCCCCGCCGCCCACCACCGCGCTGGGCGCGCTTCTCGGTCACATTACCGGCGGCGCGGACGCCGCCAGCTTCCAGCCCATGAATGTCAATTTTGGGCTGTTTCCCGAATTGCCGAAAGCGGGGAAAATCCGCGGCAAAGACCGCAAGCAGGCGCTCAGCGCCCGCGCGCTGGAAGATCTGTCGGACTGGCTTGGCAATAAACAGGCAGCGGAATAGCTGGCGAAACCGCGCGAGGTTCCGTACGTTTCCATACTGGTAACACCAAGTATGGAATTCCCATGGATATCCCCCTCGAGCTTTCCTTTCATAATGTCGAACCCTCCGATGCATTCAAGGCAGCGGTGCAGGCGCATGTCCAGAAGCTCGAGCAATTCCACGATCATGTCATCAGCTGCCGTGTGTCGATCGAGATGCCGCACAAGAGCCAGAAGGTCAGCGGCAATCCGCCGGACGTGCATATCCTGATCCGCGTGCCCGGCAAGGAAATCGTCGTCAGCCGCGAATACAACCATGCCGGCCACAAGAAAGCCGCCACGGATGCTTACGCAGTGCTGGATGACGCCTTCCAGGTTGCCCAGAAGCAGCTCAAGGATTACCGGCGCGTCAGCCATGGCGACGTGAAGTACAAGAGCGGCGAGCCGCGGGGCGTGACTGCGTCGGAAAGCTAAAGCCGCTTCTTCATCGCCGCGCTCAGCAACGCCATCTGCCGACCCCCGGAGCGCAATCAAGCGATGCTGCGTCTTAGGCGTAGCGCAACGGTGTTGCGGCGCAGATTGCGCGACAAAAAATAAAACATCGGCGGCGGTTCAAAGTCGCTTTTTCATGGCTGCGCTCAATAACGCCATCTGCCGCCGATGTATCGGGACATCGCGGCCGCGCAGCAGACGGCGCAGATAAACCGGCACCAGGGCCGTCGGCAGGATCGCCGCCAGCGCATCGCGCGCACGTGGCGCGTTCCGCGCCGCCAGGAAATAGTCCCGCGCCTTCAAAGCGCCCTGGCGCTCAGCGGCGGCAAGGCGGGCATCGGTCTTTTCCAGATGGAAGAACTGCTCCGGCGTCATTTCCAGCGCCGACAACAGATCCAGCGGCAGGTAAAGCTTGTGGCGGCTGTTGTGAAACGGCAGCGAACGCAACAGACCGGCCAGGCCATAGGCCCGAGCGGCATCGCGCGTGATCAACACCGCCTGCTCCGGCGCGGCCCCCAAAATCTCCGCCGCCAGCCGCATCAGGCGACCGCCGGTTGCATCCAGATAATTTTCCAGGGCCGCGAAATCGGCGAAATGGTCGGCGGATGAATCGAAAGCCCGCGCCGCGACCAGAGCTTCGAATTCTTCAGGCCGGACGGTCCGGGTAGCAAACAGCGCGGCCAGACCGCGCGCCACGTCATGATTGCGCGGCACCCCCCTTGCTGCGCCTTCACTTGTTTCCCGCCACCATTCCAGGCGGATCGCGCCCAGCATCGGCTCACGCACGGTTTCGGCCACCCGCGCCACTTCGGCATTGAAGGCGTAAAGCGCGAAGAGAAGCGGCCGCATCGCCGCCGGCGCGAACAGGGCGCTGAAATAGCGGTCGGGATCGGTGGCGCGTACCGAGGCGCCCAGGCGGTTGGCTAATGCGGCATCCATGGTCAAAAAAAAGAACCGCCCGCGGTTGCGGGCGGTTCCGTACGCCAAACCCGGCGATTAATAAAGGTGGCCCGCCGCCACCATGCTGAACAGCATGGGAATGGAGAGCAGGGTGTTGATGCGGCTGAACATGCCCGCGGTCTTGGCCGAAGCGGCCTTTTCGGCGGCCGGCAGATCGGGATATTTGCCGCCGATGTTCAACGCCTTCTGCTGGTTGGGCCAGATCACAAACCAGACATTGAACCACATGATGGTGCCCAGCCACATGCCGACGCCGATGGCCAGGTATTTGGGCACCAGCGGCCAGCCTGCGGTGCCCTCGCTGAGATCGAGCGTATAGGCCTCGAGCAGATAGTGATTGCGCAGCGCCAGGATGATGCCGAAGACGATCGTGCTCATGGCGCTCCAGCGGAACCAGAACAGGGCGGCAGGCGTGATGAAGCGTCCCAGCGCCGGTTTCAGTTCGTCCGGAATCTTGGGCATGGTCGGGGCCGCGACGAAGTTGAAATACCAGAGCAGCCCGATCCACATCACGCCGCTGACCACGTGCAGCCAGCGCAGGCAGAACAGTTCGAAGGCCGGTCCGTCAAAGCCCTGGGTGACGCAGTAGACGCCGATCAACAGGATCGCGAGCACGAAGCTGGCAATCACCACATTGCGAAGATTGCCCAAAAAGGCAGCCATTATTCCCCTCCCCGATTTGAGTCCTGGGACGACTTATAAGGGAACTTGGAGGAACTTTTAAGCTGCTGTTTTTTGGTTTGCGCGCAAGCCCGGCATTTCGCCGGGCGACCATCCGCTTGGGCCATGTCCCGCCTCCCCCCTTTTGCGCGAAGCGCACCTAAGGGGGAGGTGGCTGCGACGGCGGTGCGAGCACAGCGAGCACCGGATAGTCGAAGCCGAAGGGGGATAATCAGATCGTAAGCGTTCTTGGTCTGGCTGTATTCAGCCAGGTGATCACGATCAGCCGGGTGACCATCACCGCCGTGAAGAAGGAGGTGATGATGCCTACCCCCAACGTCACGGCGAAGCCGCGGACTGGGCCCTGGCCCAGCTCGAACAGGATCAGCGAGGCGATCAGATGGGTCATGTTGGCGTCGATGATGGTCGCCATCGCCCGCCGGAAACCGGTGTCGATCGCCGCCAGCATGGAGCGGCCATTGCGCTGTTCCTCGCGGATGCGTTCATAGATCAGCACATTCGCGTCCACCGCCATGCCCATGGTGAGCACGATGCCGGCGATGCCGGGCAAGGTCAGCGTGGCGCCGAAGGCGGTCAACGCCGCCAGCAGCAGCACCACGTTGAGGGTCAGCGCCACGTCGGCAAAGAGACCGAACAGGCCGTAGCGCAGGATCATGAACAGCGCGATCAGTCCCAAGCCCGCAATGGTGGAATAGCGGCCGGCCGCGACCGAGTCCGCGCCCAGCTCCGCGCCCACAGTACGTTCCTCGATAGGATGCAGCGGCGCCGGCAGCGCACCGGCTCGCAACAGGATGGCCAGATTGTTTGCGGTCTGGGCGGTGAAGTTGCCTTCGATGAAACCGGAACCACCCAGGATCACGCTCTGGATCACCGGCGCGGTGATCACCTGATTGTCCAGCACGATGGCGAAGCGGTGGTTGACATGTTCCTTGGTCACGTCGCCGAACTGGCGGGCGCCGACGCTGTCCATACGGAAGTCGACGACGGGGGCACCGGTCTGCTGGTTGAAGCCCTGGCTGGCATCGGTCAGGCGGTCGCCGGATACCATCACCCGCCGCTGCACCACGATCTTCTGTGGCGGGTCGTTCTTGTTCTCGTTCAGCATCGGCAGGATTTCATCGCCGATGGGCGCGGTGGTGGCGTTAGGATCGGCCTGCTCGTCCACCAACCGGAACGACATCTTGGCGGTCTTGCCCAGGATTTCCTTGAGCTGGGTGGGATCCTGCAGGCCGGGCACCTGCACCAGGATGCGGTCCTCACCGGACATTTCGATGGTCGGCTCTTTGGTGCCCAGGGCGTCGATGCGCCGGCGCACCACTTCAATGGACTGATCCATCACCTGCTTGCGGGTGAGCGTTTTGTAGGCCTCGGTCATGCGCAGGGAAAAGACTCCGCCGCCCGGCTCGGTCATGTCATATTCCTTGCCACCCACCGACAGCATGGAATTGTTCATGTTGGGATTGATGCCCTGAACCAGGGTGCGCGCCTCATCGGCGCGGGCGGGATCGGTGACGCGCACCGAAACCGTGTCGTTACGGCTGGTCAGGTCGGTAAAGGGGATGTGCGCCTTGCGGAAGCTGGCGCGGATATCACCCACCAGGCTTTCGGTGCGGTCACGCGTCACCTGCTCGAAATCCACCTGCAGCAAAAGATAGGAGCCGCCCTGCAGATCCAGGCCGAGATTGACCGCCTGGCTGGGCAGGAAGTGCGGGAGCTTGGCGCGGAGCGATGCGGGAAAGGCGTTGGGCAGCGCGATGATGATGCCGGCCAGGACGACCAGAAGCGTCAAGGCCCTCGTCCAGATGGAAACCTGCAGCACGGCTATTCCTTTTCCGCTTTTTCCGGCTGGCCCTTGGCGCGCACGTCCGAGATGGTGCTCTTCAGGACGCGCACCTGCACATTATCGGCGATCTCCACCAGGATTTCGGCATCGTCGGCGCCGGCGGCTTTCACCACCCGGCCCAGGATACCGCCGGCCGTCACCACCGTGTCGCCGCGGCGCACATTGTCGATCATGGTGCGCAGCTGCTTCTGGCGCTGACTTTGCGGCCGCCAGAGAAGAAAGTAGAAGATCGCGATCATCGGCAACGCCAGAGTCAGCGTCTGGAACATCGGATCGTTGGTATTCATATTGCGGGAGCTTTCGGGTGCGGCAAGCCGGGGACTATAGCGACCCAGCCCTCCTTTGCAACCGTGTAAAAACAAGGGGTTAGCATGGCAAAAGACGATGGTAGCGCTGGCGACACGGCGCTTCTCGCCCGCATTGCCGCGGCGCTGGATCGCCTGGCGCCCGCCGCTCTTGGCGGCGCCCTGCCCGATGGCGATGCCTTTGTCTGGGAGCCGGCGCAAGGCGGCCTGGTTGCCGTGCCGCATGTGGCCCATGTGGACCTGTCCCTGCTCAAGGGCGTGGAGAACCAACGCGAGACCCTGCTGGGCAACACAAAGCGCTTTGCCGAGGGCATGCCCGCCAACAATGCGCTGTTGTGGGGCGCGCGCGGCATGGGCAAGAGCTCGCTGGTCAAGGCGGTGCATGAAGAGGTCAATCGCGACCGCAAGGGTGAAGGCCGCCTGGTGCTGATCGAAATCCACCGCGAGGATATCGACACCCTGCCCCTGTTGCTTCGCACCTTGCGCACCAGCAAGCGGCGGGTGGTTCTGTTCTGCGACGATCTTTCCTTCGACAAGGACGATACCAGCTACAAGTCGCTGAAGGCGGCGCTGGAAGGCGGCATCGAAGGACGGCCCGTCAACACGATTTTCTATGCCACGTCGAACCGGCGGCATCTGATGCCGCGCGATCTGGTGGACAATGAGCGCGGCACCGCCATCAATCCCGGCGAGGCGGTGGAAGAGAAAGTGTCACTGTCAGACCGCTTCGGCCTGTGGCTGGGCTTTCATCATTGCGGCCAGGACGAATATCTGGCGATGATCGAGGGCTATGTCGGCTTCTACAAGCTGAAGATCGCGCCGGAAGAGTTGCGGCGCCGGGCGCTGGCCTGGGCGATGGGCCGCGGCGCACGCTCAGGACGCGTGGCGTGGCAGTTTATCCAGGATTTGGCAGGCGAACTTGGTCAGCAGCTCGACTAGTTCAAAGCCGTCGTCGAGATCAGGTACGAGCGCGGATTGACCGGCGAGGTGCCACTGCGGATTTCGAAATGCAGCTGCGGCGTGGAGACGTCGCCGGTCTGGCCGGCGTAACCGATCACCTGCCCCTTGGCCACAAAGTCGCCGCGCGACACGACCAGGCGGTCGGCATGCGCGTAGGCGGTGGTGAAGCCGCCCGAATGCTTGATCAGCACCAGGTTGCCGTAATTCTTCAGTTCATCGCCCGCGTATGTCACGCTGCCCGATGCGGCGGCACGGATGGGAGTTCCCTCGGCGGCGGCGATATTGATGCCGTCATTGCGCCCGCCCGTGGGAGTCGAGCCGAAGTCCGCGATCACCCGTCCCGACACCGGCCAGGCGAAAGCCGGCGCATTGCCGGACACCGGCGCCAGCGCCTGGCTGGTCACCGGCGAATAGGGTGTGACGTTGCGGGTGACATAGTTGGGCGACGGCCGCGGCGTGGGGCGGACTGCCTTTTCCTCATAGACATAAGTTTTGGCCGGGCCCTTCGACGCTACATGCTGGGGTCTGGTGGTGTTCACACCCCAATCCAGCGCGGTGCGCGGGCTGTCCGGCATGCAGCCGGCAACCGCCACAGAAAGGGCGAGCGCGGCAAAGATCTTCTGATCCATGGGAGTGCCTTTTGCACTGTCTCGAAACGGGATCATCGCTTCGAAAGGTTTAGAAGGATTTAACTGTATTAACTCAGGAAGTTCCCAGGTCTAGGCCTTGCTGAGTTCCAGGCGCAGGGTCTTCAGCGCCGTCTCTTCCGTGAGGTTGAGATGCAGCGGCGTCACCGCGATGAACTGGCCATAGACCGCACCCAGGTCGCTGTCCGGCGGCGGCACGGCTTTGCGGCGGCGAAGCCCGATCCAGTAATAGGCGCGCTGGCGCGCATCCACGCGCTCCTCGATCTCGGTGGAAGAAAGATCGTACTTGCCTTGCGGCACCACCTTCACGCCTTTGACCGCATCGGCGGAACAGGCGGGAAAATTGACATTGATCAAGGTGCCGGATGGCCAGCCCGCTTTAACGAGTGACGCCACGGTCGTCGGACCATGCGCTTCACCAGCTGACCAGTCGATCGCATGACGATCGCCTTCTTCATAACACTGCGACAAGGCGATGGAGGGAATGCCCAGCGCACAGCCTTCCATGGCGCCGGCGATGGTGCCGGAATAGGTGACATCGTCGGCGAGATTGGAGCCCCAGTTGACGCCCGACAGGATCAAGGCGGGCGGCTGGGCCTTCAGGATATGAAGGCAGGCCATCATCACGCAGTCGGTGGGCGTGCCGCTGACGGCAAAGCGTTTATCTTCGATCTGGCGCAGGCGCAGGGGCGAGGCCAGGGTCAGCGAATGCGACGCGCCCGACTGTTCATTCTCCGGCGCCACCACCCAGACATCGTCGCTGAGGCTGCGGGCAATCTTTTCGGCTACGGCAAGGCCGGGCGAATGGATGCCGTCGTCATTGGTGACCAGGATGCGCATGGCGCGGGGCTTAAACCACGACTCGCCCACCGGCAAGGTGACAATTAGCCGATCTTGGTCTTGCCGTTCATGTAGGGCTGCAGCGCCGCCGGAATAGCCACGCTGCCATCCGGCTGCTGGTAATTCTCCAGAATCGCCACCAGGGTGCGGCCCACCGCAAGCCCCGAGCCGTTCAAGGTGTGCACCGGGCCTTTCACCTTGCCCTCGGCATTGCGGTAGCGCGTGTTCATGCGCCGCGCCTGGAATTCGCCGCAGTTGGAGCAGGAGGAAATTTCGCGGAAGGCGTTCTGGCCCGGCAGCCAGACCTCGATGTCATAGGTCTTCTGTGCGCCAAAGCCCATGTCGCCGGTGCAGAGCGTCATCACCCGGTGCGCCAGCTCCAGACGCTTGAGGATTTCCTGCGCCGCGTCGGTCATGCGCTCATGCTCGGCGTTCGACTGCTCCGGCGTGGTGATCGAGACCAGTTCAACCTTGGAGAATTGATGCATGCGGATCATGCCGCGGGTGTCACGCCCTGCGGCGCCGGCCTCGGCGCGGAAGCAGGGTGTGAAGGCGGTGAAACGCCGCGGCAGTTCGGCTTCGGCCAGGATTTCGTCATTTACATAATTGGTGAGTGAGACTTCGGCGGTCGGGATCAACCAGAAGGGATCTTCACCGGCGGTGCGGAACAGGTCGTCCTGAAACTTTGGCAACTGCCCCGTGCCGAACATCGCGTTATCCCGCACCAGTACCGGCGGATTGACCTCGGTATAGCCAAACTGCTGGGTGTGGACGTCCAGCATGAAATTGGCCAGCGCCCGCTCCAGCCGCGCCAGGTCCGCCTTCAGATAGACGAAGCGCGCGCCCGACACCTTGGCGGCGCGCTCGAAATCCATCTGCCCCAGCGCCTCGCCGATCTCGAAATGCTGTTTGGCATTGTTGATCCCCGGCGGCTTTCCAAACGCACGGCTCGCGACGGGCACATTGCCGCCTTCATCCGCGCCGTCCGGCACATCGTCAGCGGGGATGTTGGGAATGACCGCCAGGGCATTGCGCAGGGCCTTTTCCAGTTCGCGCTGTTCGGCCTCGCCCTGCTGGATGGCGTCTTTCAATCCCGCCACTTCCGTCATCAGGGCGGTGGCCTGCGCCTCGTCTTTTTTCGCCTTGGCCTGGCCGATCAGCTTGGAGGCTTCGTTGCGGCGCGCC
>Ga0268266_10002681_pt1 | contig 18711 bp, 19 predicted proteins | sample KBSS13metaG_FD_190356 | JGI IMG/M metagenome (GOLD analysis project Ga0268266, IMG submission 190356) | Switchgrass rhizosphere microbial communities from Kellogg Biological Station, Michigan, USA - KBS S1-3 metaG (SPAdes) (version 2) | ecosystem: Host-associated > Plants > Roots > Rhizosphere...
CACGCGCGCCTGCACGAGAAGGTGCCGGGCGGCCTGCGCAAGGAGCACTTCGAGCGCTGGCTGGTCCTCTGGTGCCAGACCGTGGACGAGAGCTACGACGGCCCGATCGCGGCCGCCGCCAAGGTGCATGCCCTGCGGCTGGCCAATGCCTTCTACGGGCGCGTCCAGATGTACCCGGTCGCCGACGAGGCGCCGGGCCCCGCGGCTGGCTAGTCGCAGCGCAGGACGATCTTGCCGACGTGGCCGCCGGCGGTGAAGCGCTCGTAGGCGGCGGTGACCTCGGCGAGCGGGAACTCGGCCTCGATCGGCACCCGCAGGCGCCCGTCGGCGACCAGCGGCAGCACGTGCGCTTCCAGTTCCCGCGCCAGCACCGCTTTTTCCTCGGTCGTGCGATAGCGGAGGGTGGAGGCGCGGACCGTGCCGCGCTTCGTCATCAGCCGGCGCAGGTCGAGCGTGCCTTCGTGGCCGGCCGAGACGCCGATCACGACGATCGTGCCCCAGGTCGCCAGCGCCTTCACGCTCGGCTCCAGGTTGGGCGCGCCGACCAGCTCGAGGACGACGTCGAAGGGCCCGTGCTCGTAAGCCTCGTCGGGGGCGAGCGCACGGTGGGCGCCCAGCTCCTCGACCGCGGCGCGGTTCTTCTCGTTGCGCACCGACGCGGTCACGTCGGCACCGAGGACGCGGCCGAGCTGTACCGCGGCCGTCCCGACCCCGCCGCCCGCGCCGTTCACCAGCAGCCGCTGCCCGCTGCGAAGTTTCGCCTGCCCGACGAGCGCGTCATAGGCGGTCGCGAACACCTCGGGGAAGCCGCCCGCCTGGCTCCAGTCGAGAGCGTCGGGCACCGGCATCAGCTGCCGTTCCTCGACCACCGCGTACTCCGCCTGCGCCGCGCCCGCGACGATCGCCATCACCCGCGCGCCGGGCTTGAACCGCGGCACCGGCGAGCGCGACTCGACCAGCTCGCCCGCCAACTCCATCCCCGGCACGTCATCCGGCACCCCCGCCTCGGGCGGCGGCGGATAGAACCCCGCCACCTGCACAGGGTCGGCCCCGTTCACCCCCGCCGCGCGAACGCGGATCAGCGCTTGTCCCAGACCAGGCTCGAGGTCCTCCCGCTCGCCCGGTCCGATGGCTTTGTCCTTGATCTCGGCGACTCGCATCGGCCCATTCTCCCTGACCCCGCCGACGCCCGGTCCCCCCGATCCCCGGTTACCCTGGACCCATGCCCAAAGCAACGCCCACCGAGGCCCTTCCCGGCGGCGTGGTCCATGACCTCCCGCCCGACCTCCAAGCCGAGCTCACCACCCACGCCACCGCTCTCGCCGCCTGGCGCGACATCACCCCCTTGGCCCGCAACGAGTTCATCTGCTGGGTCGAGGACGCCAAACAACAAGCCACCCGCGAACGCCGCATCCGCCGCACCCGCGAAGAGCTAGAGGAAGGCATGCGCCGCCCCTGCTGCTGGCCCGGTTGTAAGCACCGGGAGCGCAACGGGCGGTAGGGGCGCGTCGCGGAAGCGGCGTTGCGCTTCAAGGCCAGCGTGTCGGTGACCGGACCGTGGCGCGTAACTCAACTAACAGCTTCTGTCGGCCAGCTGTCGCAGGTTCGAATCCTGGACCCGCTATCGAAAAGGACCTGCGAAGCAGGGCCTTTTTTGTGTCCTCTGCGAGTTCGCGAGTTCCATGGACTCAATAGGGACTTACTCCGGTGAGCCCATCGTCCTTTTCGAGAAATGGGCGGCATCAAGACGCCGCAGTGATTCGTGATCGGAGTGCCCGCACGAACCATTCCGAGACCGCCTATCAATCAACTGATTTGAATTCAGCCTCATAAGCGGATTAGATAGCCGCCATGATCGACGTGTGCCGGGGAGGCGCCCGTGAATCCCGTCCGCTCGAAGCCGGAACGGCGCGCTCGGCGCGCGAATCGACGAATCGCGGGTCACAGTCCTGAGATGTCCGATCCGCTTCGCCTGTGGTCGGACAATCCCACCGCCCTCGACCTTCTCGGATTTGCCGACATCGCGGCACCCGTAGTCGAGGCGATCGACCGCGAGCGGCTTGATCCCGTCGCCGTCGGGATCTTCGGCGACTGGGGCTCCGGCAAGACGACGATCCTCGAGATCCTGAACTCGCAGCTTGAGAAGCGCGACGACACGATCGTCGTCTACACCAGGCCGTGGGAGTACGACCCGATGCTCGATGCGCGGGCGACCCTGATCGAAGAGGTGCTCGAGCGACTGCGGGAGAGAGCAAAGTCCGACCAGAAATTCTGGGAGAAGGCGAAGGAGAAATTCGACAAACTCGCCTCGCGGATCCGCTGGTCGAAGGCGATCACCCTCGCGGCCAGATCGGCGGTCACCTTCACTCTCCCGAGCGTGGAGGGGCTCGTGGAAATCTTCGGCCAGGGGGACGAGGTCGTCGACCCGACCCTGAAGGGCTTCCGGGAGGAGTTCTCGAAGCTCCTCGGCGAATTCACCGATGTGAGGAGAGTCGTGGTCCTGGTCGACGATCTTGATCGGTGCCTACCCGACACGGTGGTCATGACGATGGAGGCGATAAAGCTCTTCCTCTCCGTGGAGAAAATGGCCTTCGTCGTGGCTGCCGACGAGCTGCCGGTGAAACTCGCGATCGCCCGTCACTTCGACAGAGACGAGCGCGGCACCCGGATGGCCGCCGACTACCTCGAGAAGATCGTCCAGATCCCGATCTCGGTCCCCTCTTTGGGGCGTGAGGACAGCGAGGCCTATCTCGGGATGATGCTGCTCGATCAACACCTGCCGGACGAGGCAGGGCTCACCCCGATCGCCGAACATTGCGCCGAGCGTCGGCGCCGCGGGGAGGCGGAGGTGTTCAGAGATTTCCCGGAGGGCATGATCCCGGCTTCGGCGGGTTCCGATCTAGCTCTCGCCGCCGAGCTCGCCCCGGTCCTGTTCGCGCGACTCGAAGGTAACCCTCGACGGCTCAAGCGTTTCCTCAACGCTTTCTGGGTCCGTGCCGACATCGCGGCCCGACGCGGAATCGATCTCGAGCCACCCGTGCTGGCCAAGCTGATGGTCCTCGAGCGAATGGACGAGGACGGCTTCGGTCAGATCCTCGACTGGCTCGGTGACGGGACGCTCGCGAAGCACCTCAAGGAGATGGACGCCGGGGAGGCCGATGCGGCACCGGGGAAAGGCCTGGAGTGGTGGGCGGAGCTCCCACCGAAACTCGGGGAGGTGCAGCTGGAGCCATATCTGCGACTGGCAGCCTCACTCAGGCGTCGGTCGGCGCCACGCTCGGAACTGCGTGTCGACCTTCGTGAGCTCCTCGACGGGTTGGGCGCCGAGGGGACCGTCGACCGTGAGAAAGCCCTCAAGCGCCTCGCCGGGCTGCCCGACAGCGACAAGCGTCTGATGGCACAGGGTCTGACCGAGTCGATCCGGCGGGACCCATCAATCCAGGCCCCCCTCTCCGAGGCGGTAAAGCAGCTACTGAAGGGCGGCATCGCGGAAGTGGTCTCCGATCTCGCCGTCGGGCTCCGTCGCATCGACGCCTCGCGGGTCGAGCCCGCCCTGATCCTCTCCCTCGAGAGCGAGGGAGGACCCCTACCGGACGAGATCAGGGGAGTGATCAAAGCGTGGAGTGACAGCGGCGATCTCTCGGAGATGTCTCAGAATGCGGCGGAGTACGTCTCGGGCGGGGCCGGCTGATGGGGACCATGGGCGCCTGGGAGGGCTCGAAGGGGAAGTGGCGGGAAATCAGAGAACTGTCCGAAAAAGAGCTCGAGAGGCAAAAACCCAAAATTCCGCCGGACCTACTGGACGCGCTGAGCGACGGGCTCGGCGCCCCCGCCGACGCGCCGGGCGGCGATACCGGACTACCCGGTGACGCGCCCGCAGGCGTCACGCCAGCCGCGCCCTCGCTCTTCGCCAGCCCACTGCCCGCCGGTAAAACCTGGAGCCGGTCCTCCGCGGCCCGGGGCGGTGGAGGGGGAGGTGGTGGCGGCGGCGGTGGTGGTGGTGGTGGCGGGGATGGCCGAAGCGGCGGAGGTCGTCGGCGCTCGCAGGCCTACGCGGCCGGGGTCGGCGGCAACGTCCTCGCCGCCGCCCTCGCCTACCGGAGTGGAGACTCCCAGACCCTGGAGGCCCTCGGCCTCGATCTTGACGAGCTCGCCTCACTCTCCGACCTGAAGAGAATCAACTCGATACTTAATGCCCTGGTCGGGGCCGACGGCGGCATCGAGGATGCCGAGCTTCGTCGGGTCAACGCCCGCGTGCTTCGCGAGGTCTTCACGAACGGGCTCGACGGCGTCGCCTGCGTCCGGCTGTACATCGTCGAGTACACCGTCCAGGTCTGGGCGGCCGAGACCGGCAAGATGCAACGCGCAAGTGCTGCGTCAGGTCAGAAGGCGCGAGACCTCGAGCGACAGCTGAGAGACGCACTGCGGACGAAGGCGGGACAGGTAGAGGTGGCTGCAGCATCGACCGCCCAGGCCCTGCAGGATGCGATCGCCTCGTCCTTGACCCTGATGCGTCGCCTGATGAAAGGACTCTAGGTGCACCGACTCCTACTCAGCGCGAAAGGTCGCTCATTCGAAGGGCTCTCGAAACGGGATTTGCTCTGGCAGCGACCCGATCTACCGTCCTCCGTGGAGACGTCACTCGGTCCTCGCCTGGAGGGCGTCGGACAGGTTCCGGCCCCTAACACCGACTTCCTGCGCCTGGCGGCGTTGGTCTTCTTCTGCGATCGCACGGTGAAGCGGCCGCCGATGCTGCGGCGTGAGTTCGAGCTGGACGTCGCCGTCTCGGACCCCGATCGGTGGTCTCCGCACTCGGAGCGCCTCGGGGCTCTTCTGGCCCTGCTCACGGGGGACCACTGGAGCCTCGGCTGGTCGCGAAGGCGTGAGGTCGCACGCTCTGCCTCGGCAGACAACGAGCCCCGCGACGTCTCTCTGCTCTTCAGCGGCGGTGCCGACTCCGTATCCGGAGCGGTCGCAGCCCACGCCACGGGCCTGGACCCTCTCTTGGTCTCCCACTCCGACTCGAGTTCGATTAAGGGCCAACAGAACGCCGCGCACTCGGCTCTCGAGACGGCGCTCGAGAAGAGCTTCGGAGTGGTTCACTGGCGCTTTTCTCGATCAAAGCGTCAGGTCGGATCGAATGAGAAGTTTCGCGATGAGCCGTCCCGTCGCAGCCGCTCACTTCTCTTCATCGCCCTCGGCGCCGCCGTCAACGGTGCGGTCGAAGGGAAGTCGCTCTGGGTGGCGGAGAACGGATTCACCTCACTGAACCCGCCTCTGGTCCCGGAGTCTGGAGGGGCGCTATCCACCCGCACGACCCATCCCGCCTTCCTCCTCGGACTCTCGGAAGTGCTGGGCGATATCGGGCTCGATCTGGCGCTGAACAACATCTTCGTCGAGAAGACCAAGGGAGAGGTGTTCGCCGATGTCGCCGCCGAGCTGGGCCCCCAGGGGGCTGCGAGTCTCCTGTCTGCCACCCACTCTTGTGGCAAAGCACCACAAGGACTCAAAGGGATCCCCCCTTCCATCCACTGCGGCCTTTGCCTCGGGTGCATGGTTCGCCGCGGTGCCTTCAGGAGCGCGGACCTCGAAGATGACACCAGATATGCCGTCGAGGAGCTGAGCACGACCCGCCGGAAAAAGTGGCTGAAGGATTATCCGGATCGCCTCGTGACCGTTAACGCCGTACGGGCACGGCTGGAAACCGGATTCGACGACGAGGATGTGCTGCAGCTCGGCCTCCCCGACGATGCCGATCTCGACGGCGCTCTCGATCTGATGCAGCGAGGGCTCGCCGAGCTTGCGATGCTGGACCTCCCTTGATCATCCCGCCGCTCGATGCACACGCACATATAGCCCTCTCCGTAGACCGCGACGATCTTGTCGGGCTCGGCGCCGCCGTCCTCGCGATGACCCGCGAGGAAACCGAATGGGCGGACGCTCTGAAACGCCAGGATGAGATGACGATCTGGGGCATCGGGGCGCATCCACGCCTGCTGACGCAGGATCGGCCGTTCGCCATGGACGCATTCGAGGAGGCAGTCGAGAAGGCCCTGATCGTGGGCGAGGTCGGCCTCGATCGGCAGGCTTCCGCGCCCCGCGCCGCCGATGTCTTCGACGAGGTCCTCGCGGTCGTACAACGACACGCACGGCCAGTCTCGATACACAGCGTCGGTGCAACCGGCCCGGTCGTCTCTGCCTTGAAGCGGAGACCGGTGGACGCACCGATCCTTCACTGGTGGCGTGGCACGCCGTCAGAGACCGAGGAGGCGATCAGGCTGGGCGCCTTCTTCTCCCTCAATGGAGCCGAGGCGCGGAATCCGAAGGTCTTGTCGATGCTTCCGAAAGATCGCGTGCTCACGGAGACCGACTACCCGCACACTCGTCGCTACGACCCAGCAGCACGACAACCGGCTGCCGTCGGAACGATCGAGAAGGCGCTGATGGAGCAGTGGAGGGTCGATCAGTCTGAGCTTCGCCACCAAGTCTGGCGGAACTTCGGTCGTCTGTTCGACAGGTGCGACCTGCTCGATGATCTCCCGCCGTCGATTCAGGAGACGATCCTTACCGTCGGTTTCTAGGCCTGCCTCCTTTCCATCGCGGGGAGCAGAAAGCGACGGCCGGCGGTGAGGAGACCTTGATAGCACAAGGCCTTGAGCCCCGCTATCGCTAGAAGCCGCGCGAGACGAAGGTCTCGGCAACGCCGACCGAGAGGGCCGCGGCGAGGCCGAGGTAGACGACGGCGACCAGTGCGCGGGTTCGTCCCGGGATCGCGTAGTAGGCCTTGTTCTGGGGCAGGTTGCGACTCTTCCAGCGGCGGTAGCTCTCGTAGGGGCCGAAGAGGACGATCATGATCAGGATCGGGCTGGGGTAGAGGAAGGCGAGCACGATGAGGCTGGCGAGGCCGGCGACCCAGACGGCGGGGCTGAGGGCCGCCATCGCGCGGCCGCCGTCGAGGGGGACGACCGGGATCAGGTTGAAGAGGTTCAGGAAGAAGCCGAGGTAGGCGAGCGCGCGCCAGAATTCGCTGCCGCCGGCGAGCCAGATGCCGAGCGGGACGAGGGTCGCGATCGAGCCGAGGATCGGTCCGGCGATATCCCTCGGGCAAGTGCCTCTCGGACATTGCTGTTCGACATCGAGCGGGCACGAAGCGCGACTTTTGCGATCGGACGTTGTCGGATAGTCAGATGACCATGGGGCGGAGGATCCAGGTGATGTCGGGCGTGATGGTGGCGCTGCTGGTCGGGGCGGCGTCGGCGTCCGCGGCGACCATCCGCGTCGATCCGGGCTTCGGCGCCCACGGCATAGCTCGGACCTCGTTCCCGCCGCAGGTCGAAGTCGAATCCTTCCGGGAACTCGCGGTCACGCCGGCGGGCGGCGTCGTTGTCCGCAGCAGCTTCTACGAAGGCACCGAGATCCGCCATTACGGGCCTGACGGGAACCTCGGCAATGTCGAATCCGAAGTAGAAAACGGCGAGGAAATCGAGATTGAGCCGGTGGAAGCGGCGACGCCGGACGGTGGGCGGCTGGTCGGCGTCACTCACGGGGAAGAAGCCGGGGCCGCGGTGGCGCGCTACCGCTCGGACGGCACGCCGGAATCCTCGTTCGGCAGCGACGGGACCAGCGCGACGCTGCCGTTCGCGGTCGAAGCGGTCGCTGCCCTGCCTTCGGGCAAGGTGCTCGCCGCGGGCAAAGGCATCCTCCGGCCACAAGGGGGCAGGACGCCACCGACCTACCAGGTGCTCGTCGCCCGGCTCGGCGCCGACGGCACGATCGACAAGGACTTCGGCAACGAAGGGATCGCGAAGCTGAACGCCGAAGACGCGGTGTCCGACACCGCCGCCGTCCATATCCAGGGCAGGGCGGGCGAAGGGGCGGAGGTCGTCACGCCCTCGACGGTGGTCGGCCTCGACGCCGCCGGCAAGCTCGACCCGAGCTTCGGCGAGGGCGGCAAGATCGCGCTCCCCGGGTCGGTAGTCGGTGCGACCGCGGTGCCGGGAGAAGCACTGCTGGTAGCCGGGACGGAGCAGCCGGGTTCGTCGATGAAGGACTCGGCTCCCGGCCCCAAGGACTTCTACGCCGCCCGCTACACCGCCACCGGCAAGCTCGATCCGACCTATGCCGGCGGCGACGGGATCGCGGTCTTCGAAGGGGCGGGCGAAGCGACGGCCGGCGCCGCGGTATTCGGCACGGACGGGAGCGCGACGATCGGCGGCACTGTGGCGCGGCCGACGGGCTGCTCGCCGGGTTACTCGTGCGACGACACCCCCGCGATCGTCCGCTTCACTCCCACCGGGAGCCCGGACCCGAGCTTCGGCGAAGCCGGCATCGCGCGGCTCTCGAGCCTGAGGGTCCCGGCCGAGACCGATTTCTTCGAGGGCGTGGTGGGGCTCGCCGCGCGCCCGGGCGGTGGGTTCTTCGCCATCGGCAACGGGCTCGGCGGGACCTTCCTCGCCGCCCTCACCGCCGGCGGTTCCCTCGACACCGGCTTCGCCGGAAGCGGCCTCGTCACCAAGTCCGGCTCAAAGCAATCCAACGTCAACGCGGTCGCCACCGGTGTTGACGCCGCCGGGGACGTCTTCGCGCTGGTCGGCACCGACTCAGGCACCGGCCTCAGCCAGGGCACGGTCGTCCTGCGCTACTCGCCCGGGGGTCGCCTCGACAAGAGCTTTGGCGAAGGCGGGAAGGCGTACGCCTCGGCCTGGGCGAACGGCCTGGCGGTCGCCCCCGACGGCAGCTCCTTCGTGATCTCCTCGCAGACCGAGACGCTGACCGAGCTGACCCCGTCCGGATCGCTCGACCCCGACTTCGGGAGCGGTGGCAGTGTCGCCTTCTCGCAAGGAGAAGGGTTCGATCCGACCGCGGTCATCAGGCTGGCCGACGGCGACATTCTCGTCGGCGGCGGGCTGATCACGCGGGGCGGCCCCTGGCCCACCGTGCTCCGCTTCCTTCCCGACGGCCGGCCCGATCGCTCGTTCGGCAAGAGCGGGATGCGGATGGTGAAACCGAACGGGGCCACGCAGCGGGAAGAAACGCAGGTGACCTCAATGGCGGTCGATCGCCACGGCCGGATCCTGCTCGCAGGCGGCCGCCTGCACGGTTGCTGCACTGAATTCGGCATGTTGCTCCGGTTCGACTCGAAGGGCAGCCTGGACCGCTCCTTCGGCCACCACGGCTTTAGCCAGGTCGGCGACAGCCGCGGGGCCACCATCTTCGAAGGCCTCGCAGTCCGTGGCGGGCAGATCCTCGGCGTGGCGAGCAGCAGCCAGGGGCACCGGTCCGGCGACCTCCTCTACGCGTTCGGATCCGACGGCAAGCTCGATCGCCGCTTCGGCCACGACGGGGCCGCCCCGGTGAGGACGCGGAGCAAGCCCGCGGCCGGAAACCCGTCGGCGTCGGTCTTCTCGCTCGCGGGCCGGATCCTCGTCAGCCGCTCGGGCTACGGCGACCCGCTGGTCGCCTTCTCGCCGCGGGGCAGGATCGAGCCCGGCTTCACCCGCGGACTGGGGGGCCTCGTCCCGCGGCGTCCCGGTCACTCGAAACCGGCCGAACCGTTCGCGACCGCGGACGGACGCGGGCTACTGTTCGCCTGGACGGACTCCCTCCTCGGCGAATCGGCGAAGGCCGAGGAACCTGAACTGAGCCTGCGGCGGGTGCTGCTCGGCTAGTTGGTTGATCCACGCCCAGCCGAAGAGCCGGCCGTGGGTGGCGCTCACGCGATCACTCGCTGTTGCCGATAAAGGGATGACGGTCGCTCCCTGCCGACTCAGCGCTGTGCGCTGACCCGACACTGGCCCTCGTCCCCTGAACACACAAGCGGGCTTCTCGCCGGACGGTCGGCGCAGGCGTCGGATAGGCGGTCACGTGTCGAATGGACGAATCAATCGCGACTCGATGGGTTGGCGGAAGGTCTTGCTCGCGTTTGCGGCGATCGGCGCGGTGGCCGTCGTCGGCGCGGGATGCGGCGGTGGTGGTGGCGAGACTCTCAGCATCGTCGCGCCGGCGACGGGTCTGCATCAGGCCACGGTCGACGTGGGCTCGAAAGGGACGAGCGGGGGCGATGTCTACGTCTTCGACGGCCCACTCCTCGATTCCGACGAAGGGGAAACGATCGGACACGTCTACGGAACCCAGACGTCGATCGCCATGGACAGTGACTCCGAGACGGTGCAGGCGATGATCTCCTTCGACCTGGGAGACGGTGACCGGATCACCGTCGGCGGGATCGGCGAGTACCCCCGTGGAGACAAGAATCTGATCGAAAACCGGAGCGTCGAGCGGCCGATCCTCGGTGGCACCGGTCGGTATGGAGATGCCCGCGGCGTCGACACCACGGTTCGCCGAGCCGACGGCAGTTACGAGCACACCCTCGAGATCGAAGACTGACCGGCCTGCGAGACCGCGACGTCAGTCGACCGAGGCGCTCATGCGGATCGAGATGAGCACTCCCGGAATCACGGCGCCGAGTTTTGCTGCGTAGCGAGCCGGCGGGTCGGACGGGAACCAGCGCTCCCACTCCTCGTTGAACCCGGAGAAGTCCGCCGGGTCGTGCAGTAGGACGCCGACCTCGACAACGTCGGCCAAGCTCGCCCCTCCGGCCGCGAGGATCGTTTCGCAGTTCTTCAGCGCCTGTCTGGTCTGGTCTTGGATCGTCACGCCGGCGAGACTGCCGGTCGTGGGGTCAATCCCGACGGTGCCGGAGACGAGGATCTGTCCGCCGGCCTTCACCGCCTGCGCATACAGCGGTGAGGAAGGTGCGTCCGGCGTCGTGATGATCTCCCGTGGCATCCGTGGGATGGAGAATGGCAGTTGAGCCCCGCTATCGCTAGAAGCCGCGCGAGACGAAGGTCTCGGCGACGCCGACCGAGAGGGCCGCGGCGAGGCCTAGGTAGACGACGGCGACCAGGGCTCGGGTTCGTCCCGGGATCGCGTAGTAGGCCTTGTTCTGGGGCAGGTTGCGACTCTTCCAGCGGCGGTAGCTCTCGTAGCCGCCGAAGAGGACGATCATGATCAGGATCGGGCTGGGGTAGAGGAAGGCGAGCGCGATGAGGCCGGCGAGGCCGGCGACCCAGACCGTGGGGCTGAGGGCCGCCATCGCACGGCCGCCGTCGAGCGGCACCACCGGGATCAGGTTGAAGAGGTTGAGGAAGAAGCCGAGGTAGGCGAGGGCGCGCCAGAATTCGCCGCCGCCTGCGAGCCAGATGCCGAGCGGGACGAGGGTCGCGATCGATCCGAGGATCGGTCCGGCGAGGCCGACCCGGGCCTCGGCCGCGGCGTCCTTGCCGAGCGACTTGGCGGCGATCATGGCGCCGAGGAAGGGAATGAAGATCGGGGCGCTCGCCTTGATGCCCTCGCGGCGCAGCTGGATCACGTGGCCGAGCTCGTGCAGGAGGAGGAGCAGGACGAAGCCGATCGCGAAGGTGAAGCCGAAGAGCCAGCCGTAGGCGACGATCGAGATCACCATCGAGCCGAAGGTGGCGAGCAGCTTGAAGTTGCCGACCAGGACGAGGAGGGCTTTGGCCTTGAGGGCGAGGGCGGCCAGCGGCGCCAGGAGGCCGCCTGCTTTCTTGCGCAGCGGGGTGCGCCCGGAGCCGGGATGGATCGGCCCGTCAGGAAGCTCGGGCGGATTGCCCAATCCCAGCGGCGGCGGCTCTCGGTAGCTCTCGGCCATCCCCAGAGTCTCCTCCTCAGGTCTAACGGGACCCTTACGAGGCGCTAGCCCAGCGAGTCGATCAGACGCTCGGCGGCATCGCGGGCGGCTCGCGCCGCCTCCGGGTAGCCGTCGAGGTCCGCCGCGACCGTCGCCCCGTCGTAGAGCATCAGGAATTGGGCGCCGAGTAGGGCGGGGTCCGCCGCGCCGAGTTCGGTGGCGAGCCCTTCGAAGTGGCCCTTGACCCAGGCCCGATGCCGCCTTCCCACCTCTACGGCAGGGTGATCGGGAGCGGTCAGTTCGCTCCCCGCGATGATGAAGTGGCAGCCGCGGAAGTCGTCCTCCTCGTACCAGTCGACGAGGGCGTCGAAGATCCGCAGGAGCTTCTGGCGGGCATCGCCGTCGCCCTCTAGGTGCTCGATCAAGTTCTCGCGCGAGCGAGCGGAGCGCCGATCGAGGTAGGCGGCGACGAGCCCGTCCTTGCTGCCGAAGTGGGCGTAGAGGGTCGCCTTGGAGGCGTCGGCCTCGGCGGCGATCCGATCGACGCCGACCGTGTTGATCCCCTCGGCGTAGAAGAGCTCACTGGCGATCTCCAGCACCCGCTCGGGAGCCGGGGGACGACTGAAACGGCTCGATCCGGCGTTGCTCATCCTCAAATCGTAGCCGAGCGAGTTCGTTTAGTACAGTCCTGTCGTATCTGAACAGATCTGTTCACCACGTCACGATAACGACTGAGAGGAAGAGATGGGACTCGAGGGAAAACGCGCGCTGATCACCGGAGGCACCGCCGGGATCGGGGCCGAGGCAGCACGGCTGTTCGTCGCCGACGGCATCGAGGAGGTCGTGATCGCCGGTCGCGACGAGGAGCGGGGTGCCGCCGCGGTCGCCGACATCGGCGGCCCGGTCCGCTTCGTGCGCGCCGACCTCGGCGATCTGGAGTCGGTCGCGGCGCTGGCGAGCGAGGCCGGTGACGTCGACATCCTGGTCAACAACGCCGCCGCCTTCCCGACCGCGCCGACCCTCGATCAGACCGTCGAGGGCTTCGAGATGATGTTCGACACCAACGTCCGCGGGCTTTTCTTCCTGACCAAGGCGCTGGTCCCCGCGATGCTCGCCAAGGGCGACGGCGCGATCGTCAACACGACCACGATCGCCGCCCACGTCGGCGTCCCTGGTGCCCCCGTCTACAGCGCGACCAAGGCGGCGGTCGCCGGCCTGACCCGCGCCTGGGCGGCGGAATGGAGCTCCCAGGGCGTGCGGGTCAACAGCATCTCCCCGGGCCCGACCATCACCGAGGGCGTCGTCGTCGAGTGGGGGGAGGGCGTCAAGGACCTCGGCTCGACGATGCCGATCGGCCGCACCGCGAAGCCCGAGGAGATCGCCGAGGCGATCCTCTTCCTCGCCTCGCCGCGGGCGAGCTACGTGACCGGCACGACCCTGGCGGTCGACGGCGGCGGCTCCTTCCACTGATGGTCGGCGAGCTGCAGTTGACCGCCGAGTTCCCGGCCGTCGACAAGTCGGATCTGGAGGCTTTCAGGGACCTCGTCGCGACCGCGATCGCCGGCGCCGCGGAGGAGCCGGGGACGCTCAACTACGACTGGTTCTCCAACCAGGACGAGTCGACGTTCTTCGCGCGGGAGCGCTACGCGAGCTCCGAGGCCCTCCTGGCCCACGCCCAGGCCTCGGCCGAGACCGTCGGCAGGCTGGCCGAGTTGGCCGGCGGTCTGAAGGTCGAGATCTTCGGCGACCCGTCGCCCGAGGTGTTGGAGGCGATGGCCGCCGTCGCGCCGACGCTCTACCCGTTCGTCGCCGGCAAGTAGTCGCGCAAATGGGCGGTGGTCTGATGAAGGGTCGCGTAGCGGTCGACCATGTCGATCATTCAGCCTCGCAAGCGATTCCGTCACCGTCCGCATCGAGGTCAAAGTGATCTTCCCCGACGACGATCACTTCGCCGGTGTAGTCAGGACCGTTTCCTTCGCCGCCTTGGCAATCGTAATCCGAGGCGTTCGGATCTAAGCATGCGCCTTCGTAATTGGGGTCGCATTCATTGGATTCGCCTCTCGACGCTTCTGAGGTGGTAGGTCGCGATTCGGTGTGGTGAGAGACGACCCGCGCTACGGATTCCGTAGGGGGTGGGCTTGCGGATTCGGGCCCTCCAGAACTGTGGACCTGGCGTTCCGTGAGTAGGACAATCATCGATTGAAGGCGAAGGTTTCGTGCTCGGATCCGCTCCAGGGATCGACCGAAGTGCAATCCGCCGGCGGTTCCGCTCCCGCCGGACGTACCGGCGGAAACACCCACCACCGTTATGACAGCAACCGCCATGAGGAGGCCGGCGGCCGCGACTACTCGTGGTCGACTCATGTCATCCTAGGGCCAGTACACCGTTGCGCTGATCGCACCGCTGCATTCATGCTCGGAGCCTTCGGTGCAATACATCGGATACCACTCTTCGTTGGCTTCGCTATACGCTTCGATCGAACCGCTGCCGGCGCCGATTTCTCGTTCGTATTCGGCTCGGGTTTCTAAGGCGAATGCACAGGACGTTTCGGGTCCGGCAATTACCCCGCCGCCGCAGTCCGTTCCGGATGGGGGCGAAGTAGAAGGGGGAGAGGATTCGGCGGGCGGGGGGACGTGGGCTTCTTCTCTTGCCTTCTGCTGCTGGCGCGCCTTTTCTTGGCGACGCCGTTTCGCTTCCTTGTTTTCGCGTTCGAGCCGTTCGAGTTTGCGTTCGAGTCGGCGTTCCTTTTCTTTTTCCGCCTTTTCTTGGCGCGCGTGTCTTTCAGCCTGCGCGATTTCGCTCTGGCTCGCGGTACTGCTTCCGCCTCCGCAGCCCACGGTCAATAACCCGACCATGACGAGCAACAGTGCCGCGGATAGTGCCTTGCTCCAACTGCCTCTGAACACGCGAATTCCTCCCGAAAAGCGATTGCGGCGGAACGATAGAGATGTTTAAAGCTTCTGTAAACGAAGCTGAACGAATAAAACGCCTCGCGCATACCTAAACTTCGTGCAGGAGGTTCATTCGACGAATGTCGGAGAGGGGCGGTGTCTTGTCAGCAGGAGCCGTTCAAGGCCACATTCCCAGCGACCCAGTCGGCTACGCGATCTAGATCGGAGACTCCGGCTTCGAACGATCCGCTTGAGTCCTGGGCAGCGATGGTGACGACCGCACCGCCGCTCTCGGACCGAATGATCCCAGCCTGCCGGACTAGATACGGCCCGCTTTCGCTGCCGTCTGGACCCCATCCCGCCTTGATGGCGACCGAAGTTCCCGAGGGAAAGGGAGCCTGCCCTAGACCCCACTGCTGTTCGGGAATCACATTTTCCATGTCACCCAGGATCGTCTCCGTGGCACCCCCGTAGGCCCCGCAGGCGAGCGCGTTATAGAAGCGGGTTGACGACGCTAGTGGCCATTCGGTCTGTCCCCAGCTCGATACGGCTCCCGGCGGAGGTGGGGCGGTGGCCACCGCGGTGGGTGCGCCCGAGTCGGAGAGGATCTGTTCCACTGCCTGACTCGCGCCGCCGCCGGTCATGCTTTCGAGTTCAGTGAACAGTGCCGCCGCGGCGGCATTGTCGGAGGCAGTGATGGCGGAGGCCACGAGAGATTCCTGATTCGAGTTCAGCGATCCGCCCTGTTCCGACATGACCGTCACAGAAATTGGAACCTTGAAGCTGCTCCAGGCATGACCGACCTGTAACGGGCCAAACGACTGGGATTCCGGTGAGCCGAGGGGAGCGTAGGCGACTCCGATCTCGCCGGATATTTCACTTTCCAGGGTGGCGAAAGACTTGCTCGACCCTTGAGGTTGGTGCTGCCTCTCCGGCGATTGGGACGACGACGTTTCATTAGAGCTTCGGGGAGAACCGTCGATTCCGGTCTTCTCGACTTCGCTCTTCTGCTGTAGCCGCAGTTCGGCGGCAACTTCCTCTTTAGCCCTTTTCTCCCGCCGTATCATCGCTTCCAATCGGCGGTTCGATTCAGCCCTGGTTTCGGCGCCCGGCCGAGTGAACTGTGCGACTTTCGTGGTCCCGCCCCCGTCCGTCGTCGACCAGACCAGAAGGCCGGCCAGCGCGATCACGATGACTCCGAGAACCCCCACTGAGACTTTTGCCTTGGCATTCACCGAGTAGACAGTGTTCCATCATCAACACCAAACGGCTTCCGCCCATAGGCGGGGCGCTCCGTTCTGACTGAACCCTTACGGACGAACCAAACTGCTACCCGGCCGCTTCGGCGCGGCGCAGGCCGCCGCGCGACCAGAGGGCGAAGACGATCGGCAGGACGATGCCGAGGGCGAAGGCGAGGCCGATCACGGTCGGGTCGCCGGAGATGAAGCCGCGGCCGGCCTCGAGGAGGGCGGTCACCGGGTTGACCGAGGCGACCGCGTGGATCCAGCCGCTCAGGAGGGAGAGGGGGACATAGACGGGGGCGAGGAAGAGGATCAGGAAGATCGGCAGCTGCATGAGGGGGCCGCCCTGGATCGAGCGGATCCGCATCGCGACTCCGGAGGCCCAGAGGGTGGCCGTGATGTTGACCAGGATCGCCAGGGTGTACATGCCGACGAGGTCGATGCCAGAGCCGTCGATCTGCATGCCGGCGACGAGGGCGATGGCGGTCAGGAGGGCCCAGGTGACGAAGGCGCGCACCAGGGCCGCCAGGCCGTAGCCGGCGATGATCCCGCGGCGGTCGGTGGCGGCGAGCATGTAGCGGCGGCCGAAGCCGGTCTCGAAGTCACGGGCGATGCCGAAGCCGGTGAAGACCCCGCCGAAGGCCGCCGACTGGAGGAGCACGAAGACGTACTGGAAGGCCGTGTAGCCGCTCGGGAAGTCGAAGCCGGGCACGTTGCCGACGGCCGAGAGCCCGCCGGCGAAGGAGGCGAAGAAGAAGAGCGGGAAGATCAGCGCCGGGATCAGCAGTGCTTTGTTCGTGAAGAAGTTGTGGATGCTGCGCCAGGCCACCGCGCGGGCGACGGTGCGGAACCCGGCCGTGGGGCGGCGGTCGGCGGGGCTCACGTGCGCACCAGCCGCGTCTTCAGGGCGCTCGACGCGCCGAGCATCCCGAGGGCGAACAGGGCGGCCGCGATGCCGAAGCCGAGCAGGATCTTCCCCGGCTCCCAGCCTTCGATCAGCAGCGAGCGGAACGCCTGCAGCAGGTAGGAGACCGGGTTGATCGAGGCGACCGTGTGGAACCAGGTGGTCTGGATCAGGTTCAGCGGCAGCGCCATCGAGGAGAGGAAGAGGAAGACGAAGAAGACCGGGAAGAGGCCCTGGACCGCTTCGCCCGATCCGGTCCGCAGGGCGGCGAAGAGGCCGATCGTGCCGAAGGCGACGGTGACGCTGACCGAGAGGGCGATGATCACGAAGAACCCGCCGATGCCGGCCGTGAGTTCGGCGCCGAAGGCGAGCCCGACGATCAGGTAGGCGAGCGCCTGCATCAACCCCAGCATCAGCGAGCCGGCGAGGAGGCCGCTCAGCAGCGCCGCGCCGCGCAGCGGGGTCAGCGCCATTCGGTTGAGGAAGCCGGTCTCGATGTCACGCGCGAGGTCGGTGCCGGAGTTGATCACCGAGAACAGCGCCCCCTGCATGAAGGTGATCGCGAGGGCGAAGGTCAGGTAGGAGTCGGTCGGGAAGCCGGGCAGGTCGGTGACGCTTTTCAGGCCACCGGAGTTCACCGCCAGCAGGAACATCGGGAAGATCAGCGAGGGGACGATCTGCGCGGGCTGGCGCAGCGTCCGGATGACCGAGCGGCGGGCGAGCTGCCCGACCTGGGTGAGGAGGGCGCCGTTCACGCCGCCTCGGCCGTCTCGACGCGGGCGTCCTCGGCCTCCTCGGTTGCCTCCTCGGCACCCTCGAGGCTGCGGCCGGTCTTGGCGAGGAAGACGTCGTCGAGCGAGGGCGCGTGCAGCTGCAGCGTCTCGATCGCGATCCCCTCGGCGTCGAGCGCCCGCACCACCTCGGCCAGTTCCGTGCCGCCGCCGGCCAGCAGGACCGCCGCGCCTTTGGTGCCGGCGTCGCCGGGCTCGCCGAAGCGCGCGAGGACGTCGGCGGTGTGCGCCCGCTCGTCCGGGTTGCATGGCACCGCTTCGACCGTCGGCCGGCCGATCTCCGCCTTCAGCTCGGTCGGCGTGCCCTCGGCGACGATGTTGCCGTGGTCGATGATCCCGACCCGGTCGGCGAGCGCGTCGGCCTCCTCCAGGTACTGGGTGGTGAGGAAGACGGTGACGCCGTCCTCTCGCGCCAGCCGCGCGACCTCCTCCCAGAGCGCGGTGCGGCTCTGGATGTCGAGGCCGGTGGTCGGCTCGTCGAGGAAGAGGATCCGCGGCTGGTGGGCGAGGGCCAGCGCCAGGTCGAGCCGCCGTTTCATCCCGCCGGAGTAGCCGCCGACCTTGCGGTCCGCGGCTTTGGTGAGCCCGACGCGCTCGAGCAGTTCGGCGCCGCGCGCTTCGCGTTCGGCCTTGCCCAGGCCGTGCAGCGCCGTCTGCAGGCGCATGTGCTCGTTGCCGGTGAGGAGGGGGTCGAGCGCCGCCTCCTGCAGGGCGGCGCCGATCGCGGAGCGGACCCGCGGCCCTTCGCTGACGATGTCGAAGCCGGCCACCCGGGCGGTTCCGGAGGTGGGCGGGAGGAGCGTCGTCAGCATCAGCACCGTCGTCGACTTGCCCGCGCCGTTGGGGCCGAGGAAGCCGTAGATTTCGCCCGGCTCGACCCGCAGGTCGATCCCGTCCACGGCGCGTGGGCCTTTCTTGAACTCGCGCACGAGGCCGACGGCTTCGATGCCGGCGCTGCCTGCCGTCCCGTCCATCGATCTAGCTGCGGCCATCGTTCCTCCGGTGCTTGCTTGGGTCGAAAGTTGAGGTTCTCAACAGTTGGGGTACCATAGCTTCCATGCCCCGCAAGGTCAAACCCGGATCGGCCGAAGGTAAGGACCTCGCCGCCGAAGCGTGGGGCCTGCTCGTGCCGCTCGTCTATCCGCCGCGGTTCATCGAGATCGCGCGCAAGATGGGGGTGACGCCGCCGATCCTCGGGGCGCTCCGCTTCCTCGAGCAGCCGCAGACGATGGG
>Ga0268266_10002683_pt1 | contig 18688 bp, 14 predicted proteins | sample KBSS13metaG_FD_190356 | JGI IMG/M metagenome (GOLD analysis project Ga0268266, IMG submission 190356) | Switchgrass rhizosphere microbial communities from Kellogg Biological Station, Michigan, USA - KBS S1-3 metaG (SPAdes) (version 2) | ecosystem: Host-associated > Plants > Roots > Rhizosphere...
GGCCCGCGGGTCCTGGGAGCGGTACAGGTCCGCCACCTCGGTAACGAGCTGGTTCAAGCTGAAGCGCGTGATCTTCATCTCCGGCGCACGCGCATATTCACTGAACGCATTGACCATCTGCTGCATGGCTTCCACCTGGGACACGATGGTCCGGGTCGACCGATCGAGTATCTCCGCATCCCCGGGGCTCATGCTTGCCAAAAACTTGCGCCGCATGCGTTCCGCTGACAATTGAATGGGTGTCAGCGGGTTTTTGATCTCATGTGCAAGCCGTCGCGCCACCTCGCCCCATGCCGCATCCCTCTGCGCCGACAGCAGCGCAGTGATGTCGTCGAACACGATGACGTAGGCCATGTCCGCGCCCTCACCCGGCATCGGTGTGCAGGCACACATCAAAGTCCGACGGCCGGCGGCTCCCTCGAGCTCCAGTTGCTCGCGCCACTCATCACGCCCAGCCGCAAAGCGGACGGCGATAGCCGCAACAAACTGGCCCAGCCGATCATTACTTGCGGCGAGCTCAGGCAATGAACGACCTGTCGCAACCGACAGCTCCGTTCCCAGAATGGCACCTGCGGCTTGGTTGGCCATGCGGACAGTCAACGTCCGGTCCACCGCCAACACTCCTGTGGACAGTCTCGCGAGAATGATGGCCAGTCTTTCCCGCTCGCGCTCCACAGCCTGCTGACTGCGAGTCGCCTCTTCGTGTGCGCGACGCAGACGCTTGGTCATGTCGTTGAATGAGTGAACTAGAAAGCCCATCTCGTCACGCGACGGCAGGGGCAGCCGTGTTCCGAAGTCGCCTTTGCCCACCGCTCGGGTACCCGCAATCAGGTTCTGGACGGGACGCACGAGTCGTTGCGCGAAAAAGATCGCGCCGTAAATAGCCGCGAGCATGGCGAGTAGGAGCACTAACGTGAGTGTGAGCCGGAACCCGGACTTCAAGGCCTCGCGCAGGGCCGCCAACTCACCGTATTGGGAATAGGAACGCTGGACCGCTTCGGACAGCGCCGATATCTGGGGAGGTACCTGATAGATGGCGACGACGTAACGAGTGTCCGACTTCCCCGCGGTCGATGAATCACTGAGCGGTGCAGCGGTTCGGATGAAGTATTGGCCGTCGGATTGCGGCTCCAGACTCACGTACATCCGACGCTCTTTGATCTGTCTGACGAGATCGGAGGGCGGCCGTGACGGTAGCGTCTCGAGTGGATTCTCGACGCTGGCCGCGATGATCCGCTCATGCTCACCGAACAGCACGATTTCAATGCCGCTGGTCGCGCGGCGCTCGTTGTCGATCTTCTCCTGGATCTCCCCGGGAGCACTGGTGGCGAGACTGTGCGCAAGCTCCTCGGTCCGGCTCGAATACTCCTTCATGCGCAGATTCAAGGCAGCGCCCGACAACACCAGCGCGTCACTCAACCCCTGTTTCACCTCGACCTTGAACCAGCTGTCGATACCGCGATTCAGGAAGTCGAGCGAGAACAGGTAAACAATCAGCAACGGCGCAACGACGAGCGCGCCGAAGATGCTCACGGTCCGCGCAGTCAGCCGCGACCCGGGAACATGCTCGCGGTAGTCGCGGACGAGTTGCCACAACTTGCGCGCCAACAGGACCGTGAGCGCGATGACGCCGGTGATGTTGAGCAGCAGGATCCAGGGCTGCAGGCGGTCGAATGCGGAGGAGTTCTGAACGCTTTTAGCGAGCAGCAGAAGCGCGCCGACGCCTACTGCGCCCCAAAGGACAACCAGCGCGGGGATACCCCACGCTTTGCGTCCACTCTGCCCGCCGTTCAGACCGGGAGAGACCATGAGTACCACTCACTTACACGTCGGAAATCATCAGTCCAGAAAAACAGAGCGCGTAACGATGCGGGTAATTTGCCTCGCCGGACGCCTGCACGCACGCTGATCAGGTAGCTGCCGCCATTCAACTGCGGCTCCACCAGTATCGGCCAACTGTCGATGCGACCGAGATAAGCCACGGCCTCATCCAACGTCGGGAAGTTTTCCTGCTGTCCCGTCTTCACATCTCTTACGACGTAACGGTCGCTCACAGCGTGATACATGAGTTCACGTCTGAGCGTCAGGTCCACGATAGTGGCGTTGAACCACATGTGACGCTCGCGTTCGACGCGAGTATCCAGCTCAAACGTCAGGGTCACGCCATCCCGCAAGGCATCTTTGATTTGCGGATTGACCGGATACTCGACCCGCGCGTGAAGCAGGAATACCCCGTTGTCGATGTTCACATAGGCGGAGTGAACCTCGAGCACCCCGTCCAAGGCATCCGCATACGCGCCCATCGCCCACAGGGACAGCAGGATGAGTAGGGCCCGGAACGGCCCGGTTCTTGTGACGCAGGCTAACAACTTAGCTGAGACCCTTGGCGGCTATTCAGGTTCCGACGGCCGTTGTCTTTTCGACACAAGCATAATAGAAGCCGTCGGTGCCCGCCTGAGAGCCTGAAATGAGCTGTATCCCTAATTTTCTGTCCAGGGCCCCCGGCGGCCGCGCAACCGCGGGAGGCATGGCCGCAACGCGGGCGGCGGGCTCGGTCGCCAGCCATCGACCCACCACTTCCTCGTTTTCGGCGGGTAGCAGAGAGCAGGTGCAATAGAGCAGCCGGCCACCGGGCGCCAGCATGCTGAACGCGGACCGGAGAATCTGCTCCTGGGTCGACGCGAAAGCAGCTATGTCCGAAGCACGGCGATTCAGCTTGATATCCGGATGACGACGGATGACCCCCGTTGATGAGCACGGGGCGTCCACGAGAATTCGGTCGAACTGCCTCCCGGAGGCCAAGGGCTCACGTAGGTCGGCAATCTCGACCGTCGCATGACGCCGCAACCGCTCCAGGTTCTGGCGTATGAGGGAGACGCGGCTTTCATCGACGTCCACGGCGACCAGGTCCTGATCAGGCGCGGACTCCAGCAGGTGTCCAGTCTTTCCACCCGGCGCTGCACAGGCGTCCAGGACCCGCATGCCCGGCTGAACATCCAACAGCTTCGCCGCCAATTGCGCACCGGAATCCTGCACGGACACTCGGCCCTCACTGAATCCGGGCAATTGAGCGACGGCTATTGGACGCTCGAGTCGGACTGCGGCGGGAGCCCAGTCGATGGCAGTTGCTGCAATGTCTGCGGCAGCCAACTCTGTGAGATAGATCTCACGCGTCGTTCGCGAAAGATCGACACGAAGTACGAGCGGAGGATGTTCGTTGTTAGCTGTCAGGATGCTCTCGGCCGCGTTGGGCCACGCCTCTTCTAACAGTTTCACCAACCACTGCGGGTGTGCCGTCCGGCCCGACAGTTTGCGATCAACCAGTCCTAACAACGCCGCTTTCTCAGCGACAAACCTGCGTAAAACGGCATTCACCAACCCGCTTGCTCTGCCCTGGCGGAGGATGCGCGTGGCATCCACTGCAGCGTGTGCAGTCGCCTGCGGAACATTTCGGGAGTACTCGATTTGGTGCGCGCTGACGGCGAGGAGGGCTCGGATTTCGTGGGCGACGCCGTCGGGGCGTGAGAGGAGGCGGTCGATTGCGGGTGCCAGGCGCAAGTACCAACGGAATGTGCCCAGTGCGATCGCCCTGACTGCCGAGCGCTGGGAAGACTCGTCAAACGCACGCAGCGCCTCGTCTGACGAACGACCATCGAAGACAACGCTAGAGACGGCTCGCGCGGCGTCCGCCAGGGCTGCGGCGCCGGGAGCCCAGCGGGAGCGCTCAGCCAAGTCGGCGCCCCGCCAGATTCAAGGTGTTCATGAGATCGCGCGCCGCCACGGGCTTCTTGCCGGGGCGCTGCAGCTCCTTCAAAGCGAGCCGGCCCTGCCCACAGGCGACGATGATGGCATCACCCCGGAGTTCGACGATTTGGCCAGGGGCGGCCTGCGCGCCGCCATCACCTAGGCCAGCGACCGGGGCTTCGCCAGCGCGCGGAATGTCGCCGCGCAGATCCGGGGCTCGGTCCGCCGAGGCCAAAGCCGCGTCTCCGTGAGGCCCGCGGCCGTCACCTGGCAAGCGGATTGTTTCGTCGATCACGTTGGCGGCGTAAATACGCAATTGCTCTCCGTCCAGGCGCGTCTCTGCGATTGGGAACGGGTTGAACGCGCGGACCTTGCGTTCGATTTCGGCGGCGGACTGGGACCAGTCGATCAAGGCCTCGGCTTTGTCGATCTTGGCCGCGTACGTGACGCCATCTTCGGGCTGGGGAGTCGAAACAGCGCGGTTCTCGGCCAACTGGTCGAGCACCTCGACGACCGCGGACGCGCCGAGTGCCGCGAGCCGATCATGCAGCGAACCCCCGGTATCTTGCGGCGATATGGCCGTACGCCGCTCCAAAAAAACCGGCCCCGTATCCAATCCCACGTCCATGCGCATGATGCAGACGCCACTATCAGCGTCGCCAGCCAGGATCGCCCTCTGAATAGGCGCAGCGCCGCGCCAGCGAGGCAGTAACGAGGCATGGATGTTCACGCAGCCCAAGCGGGGAAGCTCCAGGGCCGCACGAGGCAGAATCAGGCCGTACGCCACGACCACGAGGACATCAGCCTGCCAGGACGCCAAATCCGCCCTATCGGCTTCGGTTTTGAGCGTAACGGGTTGGGAAACGGGTATCCCGCGCTCCAGCGCAGCGAGTTTCACCGGGCTAGCCGCCAACTGCCGCCCGCGGCCCTTGGGCCGATCGGGTTGGGTCAACACGCCGACGACGGAATGGCGCGAACCAACCACGCCTTTGAACGCGGTCAGCGCGAAATCAGGCGTTCCAGCGAACGCAACGCGCAGGGTCGCCCCCTGGACTGAATTCACCGAATCGCGGCTTCGCGAGCGCGACTCGCGCGCTGCTTGCGCTCTTTCTCCAGCTTCTTGCGGATTCGTTGCCGTTTCAGATCGGAGAGATAGTCCACGAACAGCTTGCCATCCAGGTGATCCATCTCGTGCTGGATGCACACAGCCATCATTCCCTCAAAGTCTTCCTCGGACACCGCTCCCGTGCGGTCCTGCCAGCGGACGCGAACCTTGGCAGCACGGACCACGCCGTCGAAAATGCCGGGGACCGACAGGCACCCCTCTTCGGTCTCGGCCTCGCCCTCACGCGCCAGGATTTCCGGATTGATGAACGTCCGGGGCTGATCCCGATTGTCGGAAATATCGATGACCAGCACCCGCTCGTGGACGTCCACCTGGGAGGCCGCGAGCCCGATGCCTGGGGCTGCATACATGGTCTCGAACATGTCGTCGATGAGCTTGCCCAGCTCCGCGTCGAACTTCGTCACCGGGCGCGCCCGGGTGCGCAGCCGCTGGTCCGGGAATTCGAGAATCGTTCTGATGGCCATGTCACTAATTTCCGCTACGTTTTCAATACACTAGAACGGCTGAAAGGGGCCCCGAGGCAACCTCGGCCGTGATCCAGCGCACAAAGTTGACATTAAATCGTGTGCCGGCCCGTCTGGCCAAAGTATAACAACTAGGATGCTGGGCCTGTTGTGTGTGGGGCGTCAGCATTTCCGCCTGATCGCGAGGTATCGCAGTGTCAAATCGAATTCCTTCGGTTCGCGAAGTGACCGCTGGCCGAAAGCTCCCCGTTGCGCCCGCTCTTGCGGGGCTGGTGGCGCTCATGACCATTTCCGGCTGCTCCTGGTTCCATCACCGCAGTGATGAACCGGCCGTAGCCGCCCGTGCCTCGGCTCCCGAGGTGCCGGATTCAGCTGAGGCCCTTCCGGCCGACGAGATGACTGCCACAGAGGCCGCCGTCAGCGGTGCCGGTGCGTCCTCCTCTGCATCAGCAGGTCCTACGACCGTCGATGCGGGGATGCTGGCTCCGAACGCCCCGAAGAGCTACGTGGTCAAGCGTGGTGACACCCTGTGGGGTATCGCCTCGACGTTCCTTCGTGATCCTTGGTTGTGGCCGGAGGTCTGGTATATCAACCCCCAGGTAGCCAACCCCCACCTGATTTATCCCGGTGACACGCTTGCATTGGCGTTCGGAAAAGACGGTCGCCCGATTATCCGCCTCGAGCAGGGTGGTGCCGCCCGCCTGGACCCCCGCCTGCGCAGTTCGCCGCTGGATGGCGCGGTCCCGACGATTCCGTATTCCGCCATTTCCGCGTTCCTGTCGCGCCCGTCAGTGCTCACCGATGAGCAGGTACATGACTCGCCACACGTAGTCGCGTTCCGCGACGAGCACGTGATTGCCGGCACCGGACACACCGTCTACATCGCTGATCTGAAGGCCCAACCCAATTCGCGATACAGCGTCGTGCATGTTGGAGAACCGCTGCGTGACCCGGACGACAACAAGGTTGTCGGTTACCAGGGAATCTACACAGCGACCGCGTTGGTTTCCCAGCCGGGCGATCCAACCAAGGCGCTGTTGATCGACACCAGCCGCGAGACCATGCGGGGCGACAAGGTGTTGGCTGCCGACCTCGAAGTGCCTTTGAACTTCATGCTGCGCGCCCCGCGCAACGACGTTCATGGTCGTATCATTTCAGTGGTCGATGGCACGCAGGACATCGGTCAGTATCAGATCGTCGTCATCAATCGCGGCAAGCGCCACGGCATTGATGCGGGTCACGTACTCGCCGTCGACACCGCAGGCAAAACGGTTACCGATGTCTACGGCAAGCAACCCGGCTATGCCCGTTGGCTCGGCGGCGTTGGCACTTCCTTCTCTCCGAAGGTGAAGCTGCCTGATGAGCGTGCCGGCACCGTGCTGATCTTCAAGTCCTACGATCGGGTGAGCTACGGTCTGATCGTCGGCGCCGCCGACGTCATCCGCGTCAAGGACGTCGTCCATAATCCGTAAAACCGGCTAATTTTGCCGGGCTGTCAAACGTCCATCGCCTCACTAACCTGAGGCGATGGATGGTCTCGTCACTCGCGCCGCATTCGCTCGCGCCCCAGGGCTTCGCGCCTCTCACGTTGCATCTCTTCTCGCCGCGGCTGAAGGCGATCTGAACAGTTGCCTCGCGCCCGCAACACTCAACCAGGTACGACTTCCGCCGGCGGCCCTCTCGTGGTTGCGCTTCCCGGACGCGACGATGCTGGATGCTGATGTCGAATGGATCTCCCGCAACGACATCCGGCTGTTGGCCAGCATCGATGCGGACTACCCGGAACAACTTCGCGAGCTCGCGGACGCACCGGCGGTGCTCTTTGTCCTGGGCGACACCCGCAAACTGACTGCACCTCAATTGGCCATGGTCGGGTCCCGCGGTGCCACTCCTCTCGGATCCGACACGGCGCATCAGTTCGCGCAAGTTTTCGCCCGGGCCGGACTCACCATCACCAGTGGCCTGGCACTGGGAATCGATGCAGCAAGCCACCGCGGTGCCCTGGCCGGCGGAGGGTCGACCGTGGCGGTCTGCGGGACGAGCTTGGACGCGGTCTACCCACCTCAACATACCGACCTGGCGCGGAGCATTTGCGCCAACGGCGCGCTGGTGTCGGAGCTGCCGCCACGAACACCGCCGCGCCGAGGGAATTTCCCGCGCCGCAACCGCCTGATCAGCGGCCTTTCACTGGCCACGCTGGTGGTGGAAGCGCGGCTGCATAGCGGGTCCTTGAGCACGGCGCAGCATGCTCGCCGCCAGGGCCGAAAGGTGTTCGCGATACCTGGATCTATTGCCAGTCCCATGAGCCGTGGCACCCACAAATTGATCCGTGACGGTGCCACCCTCGTGCAGCGCCCCGAGGAGGTCCTGTTGGAGCTAAAAATTCCTCTGCCAAATGAAGGACTTGCCAGACCCCGGAGGCCCCGTGGGCGCGGCCTGCCAATGGACAAGGGGTATGAAATGCTGTTAGATGCCGTCGGCTTCGAGCCCGTGGGCATTGATACTCTGGCGATTCGGACCGGTCTGCCGGGTGAATTGATCAGCTCAATGTTGCTGGTTCTCGAACTCCAGGGGCGTATCGCTCCCTACCCGGGCGGCCAGTTTGGTCGCATTACCTAGATGATGACCGGCACCGTTCTCGACATCCTGATTTACGTGTTTGACCGCTACATGCTCGACGAGGTACCCGAGGTGCCTGAACGCGAGCATCTCGCGCGCGACCTGGAACGCGTGGGCTTCGCCCATGCGAATGTAGAGCGCGCACTGGATTGGCTGGCCGACCTCGCCTCCGAGCGCGACCGGCCGCCGCTGGCGATCGGACCTCTCGCAGGCGGCGCCCTGCGGATTTATTCGGATGGCGAGCTGGCCCGGTTGTCCACTGAATGTCGTGGGTTTCTCGTGACCCTGGAGCGGCTCGGTATCCTGTCGCCCCAGCAGCGCGAGATCGTGATCGATCGGATGCTGGCGCTCGATGCCGATGAGCTGGACACGGAACAGTTGAAGTGGGTGGTTTTGATGGTGCTGTCGAGCCAACCCGGACAGGAGCAGGCGTTTGAGCGACTGGAAGATCTGGTATCCGATGTCCATCCCAACACGCCGCATTGATCCGTCGGCGCGGACGGTGCCCAGCAGGTCCGCGGCTCGCCCGCGGTTTTTTATTTTGAGGAGCCGGTTCGCGTAGGCAATGGCAGACAATCTCGTCATAGTCGAATCGCCCGCCAAGGCGAAGACAATCAAGAAGTATCTCGGCAAGGATTTCGACGTGCTCGCATCGTATGGACACGTCCGCGATCTCGTACCCAAGGAAGGCGCAGTCGACCCGGACCATGGTTTTGCCATGCGTTACCAGATGCTCGAGAAGAACGAGCGTCATGTGGACGCCATCGCCAAAACCCTGCGCAAGTCCAAGACCCTCCTCCTCGCAACCGACCCTGACCGCGAAGGCGAGGCCATTGCCTGGCACCTCAAGGAGTTGTTGCAGGAGCGCGGCGATCTGTCCGGAAAAAACGTCCAGCGCGTCGTTTTCTACGAGATCACCAAGAACGCGATCCGTGACGCAGTAGCCCAACCGCGCGACCTGGCGTTGGATCTCGTCAACGCGCAGCAGGCGCGTCGCGCGCTCGACTACCTGGTCGGATTCAACCTCTCACCCTTGCTCTGGAAGAAAGTCCGGCAGGGATTGTCAGCCGGCCGCGTGCAGAGCCCGGCTCTGCGCATGATCTGCGAACGCGAGGCGGAGATCGCGGCGTTTGTCGCCCAGGAATACTGGACGATCGACGGCCAAGGCTCGCACTCCTCGCAGAATTTCCCGCTCAAGCTGACTGAGTACCGCGGTGCGAAGGTTGAGCAGTTCAGCTTCGTGAATGAGCCGCAGGCGCGTGAAGTCGAGCAGACCATCGAGGCCGCCGCACGCGCTGCCGCACGTCCCGGCTATCAGGGGCTCGGCGAGCTCGTCGTCCACGCGATCGACAAGAAGCAGCGTCGCCGCAACCCGGCTCCGCCGTTCACAACCTCAACGTTGCAACAGGAAGCCGCGCGCAAGTTGGGATTCAACGCGCGCCGAACGATGCGACTCGCGCAGCAGTTGTATGAAGGCGTTGATATCGGCGAAGGCGCCCAAGGTCTCATAACGTATATGCGTACCGACTCCGTCTCGCTGGCTGCTGAAGCAGTCACTGAGATTCGGGATGTCGCCGCGCGCCTGTACGGTAAAGATGAAGTGGCAGAAGAGCCGCGCATCTACAAGACGAAGTCCAAGAACGCACAGGAAGCGCACGAAGCTGTTCGTCCGACGTCGGCTTCGATTACGCCCGCGCACGTTGAAGGCAAGGTCGACCCGGACCTGCACAAGTTGTATTCGCTGATCTGGAAGCGCGCAGTGGCTTCCCAGATGAGCCACGCCATATTCGACACTGTTGCAGTCGACATGCTCGCCGGACCTGACGGTCCGCAACGCCACATGTTGCGCGCCAACGGATCCACCCTGATCAAACCGGGATTCATCGCGGTTTATCAGGAGGGTATGGACGACACGAAGACGGACGATACGGATCACATCCTTCCTGCCATGAAGGAGGGGGATTACGTTTCATTGTTGACGTTGCGCGGTGAACAGCATTTCACTGAACCGCCGCCTCGTTATTCGGAAGCCTCGTTGGTGAAGGCTCTGGAGGAGTACGGCATCGGCCGTCCTTCTACCTACGCCTCGATCATTTCCACGCTGCAGGATCGCGAGTACGTGGAGATGGACGCCCGGCGCTTCATTCCCACGGACATCGGCAAGATCGTCAATCGTTTCCTTACCGACTACTTCAATCAGTACGTCGATTACGGATTCACGGCGGCGATGGAAGACGAGCTCGACGCGGTGTCCCGCGGCGAGGAGGGGTGGACCACTCCGCTCGAGAAGTTCTGGAAGCCGTTTGTCGATCAAGTCGACAACATCGAGAAGAATGTCACCCGCGAACAGGTGGCACTGGCGCGCGAGTTGGGTAAGGACCCGGCTACGGGCAAGCCGGTCAGCGTTCGCATGGGCCGCTTCGGACCCTTTGTGCAAATCGGCACCAAGGACGACGAGGAAAAGCCGCGATTCGCAGGTTTGCGCCCGGGCCAGAAGATGGACTCCATCAACCTGCAGCAGGCGATGGAGTTGTTCAAGCTGCCGCGCACGCTGGGGCAAACGGCGGACGGCGAGACGATTACAACCAACGTCGGGCGCTTTGGGCCTTACGTCAAGTACGGCGCCAAGTACGTCTCATTGAAGGACTTTGATCCGTACGATGTGACACTCGAGCAGGCGCTCGAAGTGATCCGGTTGAAGCAGGAAGCCGATGCCAACCGGACTATCACTGACTTCGGACCGGATGGTGACGGCATCCAGGTGTTGAATGGGCGTTATGGTCCGTACGTTACCAACGGCAAGAAGAACGCCAAGATTCCGAAAGACCGGGAACCTAAATCGCTGACGCTCGAGGAGTGTCGGATGTTGATTGAGCAGGCGCCCGAGCGCGGTGCCGGACGATTCGGCCGTGGTCGGCGGGGTGCAGCCGGCAAGCAGGCCGCTGCGGCCAAACAGGCCGGTGGCGCGCAGGCTGCGGCCGAAGGATCGGCCACTAAAGGCAAGGGCAAGGCCGCTGCCAAAGGCAAAGCCAAGAGCGGCGCCAAGGCCAACGGCACGCCCGCGGAGGCCAGCGCCAACGGCAACGGAGCGAACGGCGCTCACGGGGTCGATGCCGCCAAGGCGACCGCGGCGAAGCGACCGCGACCCAACGCGCAGGCCTCTGGCGCATCGCCAACGGCCGCCAAGAAGTCGGCCGCGGCCAAAAAAGCGCCAGCCAAGAAGGCTGCATCGAGCAAAGCCAGCGCAGGCGCCGGCAAAGCGCCAACCGGCGCGCCCGCAGCAGCAAAGGCAAAACCTGCAGCCACGCCTCCACGCGGCGCGAAGTAGGGCCGGACGTCCAGCGCCTGCGCGGCGAGCACAACGTGCGCCACTGCGGCCATACCGCGGCGGCGCCACGTCGATAGACTGTTGGCCATGAAATACCGACACACCTTCCACGCAGGTAACTTCGCCGACGTCCACAAGCACGTAACCCTGCTTGCCCTGTTGAATGCGCTGAAGCGCAAAGACAAGGGTTTCGCTTATCTCGAAACCCACGGCGGCCGCGGCGCCTACGAGCTGTCACAACAGTCCGCGGAAGCTGTGGAAGGCCGCGGTCGCTTCGACCAGGGCGACTATCAGGCGGACGAGCTGCGCGACTTTGCCGCTCTCACGGCCGACTTCCGCTCGCACCGGACTCAAACACGCGCGTACCCCGGCTCCCCCGTCATAGCGGCTCTGCAACTGCGCCCGCAGGACCGCGGCGTCGCGTGTGAAATCGTTCCGGCCGAAGAGCGGATTCTCGAGCGCGAGATCCAACTCAATCCGCGCATGCGCGTCGAACGTGCCGACGGATTCGAGCGGCTTCGCGCATGGCTTCCGCCTCCCGAAAGGCGCGGGTTGATCTTCATCGATCCACCCTACGAGGAGAGCCGCCAGGATTTCGACCGCGTGACCGCAGCGATCGTTGACGCATTGCAACGATTCAGCACCGGCGTGTACGCCGCGTGGTACCCCATCAAGGACGAACGCGAGGTTCACGCCTGGCTCGACGGATTTGCCCGCTCCGTCACCAATGAAAATAAGACCCTAGAAACCATCGCCGGCGAGCTCTGGCTCTATCCTCGGGACTCCAAAGTAGCGCTCAACGGCTCCGGCATGCTGATCGTGAATCCGCCGTATCAATTGGCGGAGCGCATGGAAGTCTGGCTGCCCGAGCTTCGAGCCCAGCTCGATGTTGGCCATCCAGGCGGTACCCGCATCACGAAGTTGACCCGTCCGGCGTGACCTCCGCTGCTCACTGAGGGCAGAATTGCCTGCATGAGCGATACATACGGAGTGGTTGGACATCCGGTGGCCCACAGTTGGTCACCCTTCATCCATGGCCTGTTTGCGCGCGAAACCGGCCAGTCCATGACATATCGTCTGTACGATTTCACGCCCGAAGAGCTCGAGGCGCAGGTGCGCTATTTCTTCGAGCATGGGGGCCGCGGCCTGAACATCACGCTCCCGCACAAAGTCGCGGCCGTCGACCTCGCCACCGAGCTCACCACCCGCGCCGCCCATGCAGGTGCAGTCAACACGCTGGCGATGCAGAAGGATGGAACGATTCTAGGCGACAACACCGACGGCGCCGGACTCGTGCGCGATCTGTGTGACAACCTCGGACTCGTCATCATCCGCAGGCGGATTCTCATAGTCGGTGCCGGCGGCGCCGCTCGCGGCGTCCTCGCACCCTTGTTGTCGCTGGAGCCGCAGGAGATCGTGATTGCCAACCGGACCGCGGAGCGAGCGGAAAACCTGGCGAAGGCTTTCCAGAAGGTCGGTCCGGTTCAAGGTGTCGGCATTCGTTATGTCAGCGGCGGGGCGTTCGACCTGGTGATCAACGCAACGTCAGCGAGCCTCACCAATGACCTGCCGCCCATGACGAGCTCGATCATCGGCCCGGAAACCGTCTGCTATGACATGGCCTATGGGAAGCACGACACACCTTTCGTGCAGTGGTCACTCCAGAACGGTTGCGCACGCGCGGTGCAAGGTTGGGGCATGCTCGTGGAGCAGGCCGCCGAATCCTTCCGGGTGTGGCGCGGCATGAAACCCAGCACCGCATCGGTGCTGACCGCTCTCAAGGAACGCGCGCTCAGCGCATAGTCACCAGCTCTTCGGCGCTCGTCGGGTGGATGGCCACGGTGTCATCGAAGTCGTTCTTCGTGGCGCCCATGCGCACCGCCACCGCAAATCCCTGGATCATCTCATCGGCGCCCGGCCCGATCACATGGACGCCGACGACGCGCTTCTCCGGCCCCGCAGTCACCAACTTCATGTCAGTCCGCGGCTTGCGGGTCGTCATGGCGTGATACATCGGAACAAACCCTGACCGGTACACCGTCACTCCCTCATCGCCATACTGCGCCCGGGCGGCATCCTCGGTGAGGCCCACAGTCCCGATGGGCGGATGACCAAACACAACAGTCGGTATGTTGGTGTAATCGAGATGCCGGTCCGGCTGTCCGCCGAACAGTCGATCGCTCAACCGACGGCCTGCGGCAATGGCCACCGGCGTCAACTGCGCCCTGCCCGTCACATCACCCACGGCATAAATACCGGGCGCACTCGTATTCTGAAATGGGTCGGTCTCAATGAAGTTGTACGCATCGAGCTTCACGCCCGCGTGCTCGAGGCCGAGATTCTCAACCGCCGGAACCCGCCCGATTGCACACACAACCGTGTCGAACGGGCCCAACTTCCGCCCGTCGCGGGTTTCGATCTCCAGCTCGCCGGTGGGTGTGTGCGTGATGGCCTGCGGCCAGGCGTTGGTGGCCACCTCGATTCCTTCGTCGCGCATGATTTTCACCATGGCTTCGCCGAGCATGGAATCGAAATCCTTCAGCGCCTTGTGTCCACGCAGCACGAGAGTGGCATGGGCGCCAAGGGAGGCGAAGATACCCGTCAGCTCGACCGCGATGTAGCCACTGCCGATGACAGCAACGCGATCAGGCCTCTTCTGCAACGCAAAGAATCCATCAGAAGTTATACAGAGATCAGCGCCGGGAATCGGCGGTAGCATCGGACGCCCGCCCACCGCGATCAAGATGTGCGGTGCGGTCAACTTCCGTCCACCGACATCGACCGTGTGACTGTCCACCAGGCTCCCGTAACCACGCACCAATTCAATGTGGCGCTTCGCCAGATTGCTCTCGTAGATGGTATTGAGCCGCGCCACGTACGCATCGCGCTTGGTCTTCAAGAGAGCCCAATCGTGCGGCTCCGGGGCCCCCAAGCGGAAACCATAGTCCGCCGCATCCTCGAGCCCGTCGGCGATATCGGCGGCATTCCACATAATCTTCTTGGGCACGCAACCCAGGTTCACACAGGTGCCCCCCAAGGGTGCAGGCTCGACCACCGCCACCTTGGCACCGTACTCAGCCGCACGCTGCGAAGCCGCTAGCCCCCCACTACCTGCCCCAATCACCACCAAATCGAATGCGTCGGCCATAGCAACCTTCTCGAGACCTCGAGCCCGGAATCGGTCATTGTGACATGGGGGCGACCCGGCGCAGGTCCTATCCCCCCTTCGGACTGCCCGTACTCCCCAGTTACGCCCTAGAATGCATCCAATCCCACTGCCGAGATCCGCATGGATAACCCGCTATTGGGCCAAGAGCCCCTGCCTCCCTTCGCGCGTATTCGACCCGAGCACGTCGAGCCCGGCGTCCGGGAACTACTCGAGCGTAGCCGTGCCAAGATCGAGCAGCTCGCCTCGGTCCAGCGCCCGACGTTCGCGACCGTAGTCGAGCCGCTGGAAGAGTTGCAGCATCGGGTTTCAAAAGTGTGGTCGCCGGTGAGCCATTTGAACGCGGTGCAGAACTCGGACGCCCTGCGCACCAGTTACAACGCCTGCCTGCCACTTCTGTCGGCGTATCAAACCGATCTGTCTCAAAGCGAGCCCCTGTATCTCGCGTACAAGACCATCGCCGAGCAGGAGAGTGACGCGCTGGGCCCGGTCCAACGGCAGGTGATCGAGCATGCGCTGCGCGATTTCCGGCTGGCGGGTGTTGGCTTGCCGCCGCAGCGCAAGGAGCGCTTCAAGAACGTGATGCTGGAGCTCACTCAACTCCAGGCCAAGTTTGAAGAGAACGTTCTGGATGCCACCAACGGCTGGAATTACCACGTTTCGGACGAATCGGAGCTGCGGGGACTCAACTCGACGCTGATCGAGCAGGCCCGCCGCCGCGGCCACGAGCAACGCGTAGAAGGCTGGATCCTGACATTGGATCAGCCCACGTATGTCGCAGTGGTCACGGATGCCGAGTCTGAAAAGCTCAGGCGCGCGTTCTATGAAGCGTGGTCGACCCGGGCATCCGACCAGGGCCCCAACGCAAACAAGTGGGACAACTCCGCAGTGATGGCAGACATCCTGCGCCTGCGTCACGAAGCCGCTCAGCTCCTGGACTTCGGCAATTACGCCGAATACGCCCTCTCGACGCGCATGGCACACAGCGTGGATGAGGTCATGCAGTTTCTACTCGAGCTGGCTGCCACCGCGAAGGAGGCGGCGCGCAAAGAGTTTGCCGAGCTCGAGGAATTCGCCGGGCGCAAGCTGTCGGCCTGGGACGTAGGTTTCTACGCCGAGCGCCTGCAACGTGAGCGCTACTCCGTCTCCCAGGAAGAGATGCGGCCGTACTTCCCCCTGCCCCAGGTGCTGAACGGCCTGTTTGAAGTTGCAGCGCGCCTGTTTGGAATCCGCATTGCCGAAAAGGCCGATGTGCCTGTTTGGCACGCCGATGTGCGCTTCTTCGAGATTCTGGGTGCTGAGGGGCGTCCGGTGGGCAGCTTCTATCTGGATGCCTACGCGAGATCCAACAAGCGCAGCGGCGCCTGGATGGACGAGTGCGTGGGCCGCAAGAAACTGCCCTCCGGCTCTGCATTGCCGGTTGCCTACCTGGTGTGCAACTTCCTGCCGCCGAACGCCGGCCGTCCGGCGCTCCTGACCCACGATGACGTGCTCACGCTGTTTCACGAGTTCGGCCATGGCCTGCACCACATGCTGACGCGCGTGGACTACCCGAGCATTGCAGGTATCAACGGCGTGTCATGGGATGCAGTGGAGCTCCCGAGTCAATTCCTCGAAAACTATGCCTGGCACGCCGATGTGCTGCGTCGAATCTCGAGTCACGTGGATACACGCGCACCGCTGCCCGCAGAAACCCTGGACAAGTTGATCGCGACACGCAGCTTCCACGCGGGGCTGCAAATGATGCGGCAACTGGAATTCGCGCTGTTCGATTTCCGTTTGCACGCGGAGTACGACCCGGCGAAGGGCCCGCGCGTCATGCAGATGCTGCGCGAAGTGCGAAGCGAGGTCGCCGTTGTTCCCGTTCCCGAATGGAATCGCTTCCCCAACAGCTTCGGGCACATCTTCGCCGGTGGCTACGCTGCCGGGTACTACAGTTACAAGTGGGCCGAGGTGCTCGCGGCCGATGCCTTCGCCGCCTTCGAAGAAAATGGCGTATTCGACAGCAAGACCGCGCATCGCTTTCTGGATGCGATCCTGACCCGCGGCGGCAGCCGGGATGCGTTGGAGGCGTTTGTCGAGTTCCGCGGCCGCCGGCCCGATGTGCGCGCGCTGTTGAAGCAGCATGGGATCGTAGCGCCGGGCGAACTCGCAGCATGAGGCTCAGAGCCTCGCTCTGGGTGGCGTTGGCGCTCGCCAGCTCCCTGTCACATGCGGAAACGACCTACGTCAACGATCAATTGATCGTCGGCGTGACCGCCACCACTGAAGCGGAGAGCGAGCGGGTTGCGCAGGTCAAGAGCGGCGACAAGCTGGAGGTGATCGAGCGGGACGGCGATCAAACCCACATCAAGCTTTCAAACGGCAAGGACGGCTGGGTCAAGAGCTCGTACCTCACCAACGAGCCGCCCCCGCAGGTGCGCCTCAACGAGCGGACCGCCGAGGTCGAGAAGCTGAAGACGGAAGGGGACAAGCTCAAACAGGACGTTACCCGTCTGGAGGGCGAGTTGGCCGCCGCGCGAGCTGCTCACAATGCAACCTCCGATGCGCCTCCGCCCCCGGCACCCGTACACGACACGGTGTTCCTGCGCGACCCGGAACGACAAAGCTCAACCTCGTGGCCGGTGCTGCTGGGCGTGGCAGCCGTTATGTTACTTGTCGGGTTTATCGCAGGTTGGAGAACACTCGATCGCCGGATCCGCCAGAAGTACGGCGGACTGAAGATTTACTGAGACCCGTGTCACGGAAGGGCGAATCCCGGAGGCTCGTTGTGCAGAAGTCCAAAACTGTGCGGCGTTTCGCTGGTACATCCCTCAAGGGGTGGCCTAGACTGCCGAGGATCGAATATTCGAACACGGGGACGGCGCAATAGCCGCGCGGACTACACGGGAATGAGAAGCGTTCGGCGCAGTGATTTTGACGTTACCAACACTGTCCAGGTGAGCTCCCCGGATGCGGTGCTCGCTGCCATCAAGACGCTCTTTCAGCCGACCTGGCCCACCCTCTCGTTCGAACCCCTCGACCAAGCCTTCCAGCATTTCGAGCGCCTCTTTGCCGGTGAAGTGACCGGCTTCCTGGGCGTCGATACCGTCTATCACGATAGACAGCACACGCTCGACATCACTCTCGCGCTCGCGCGCCTGCTCGTCGGATACGAGCGGCAGCACGATGAGAAATCACGCCTGGGTGGAGATCGCGCACTGCTGGGATTGCTCACCGGCCTGTTCCACGATGTGGGCTATCTGCGCCGGCTGGATGACCGTGAGATCAATAACGGCGCCGAATTTACCCGCACCCACGTGTCACGGGGTGCGCGCTTCCTGGAGGAATATCTGCCGGTGATCGGGCTCGCGCACGCGATTCCCGTGGCCACCGAGATCATTCACTTCACCGGATACGAAGTTCCGTTCGCACAGATCAAGGTCACCGACCCGCGCGACATCAAGGTGGGTCACCTGCTGGGCACGGCGGACATGATTGCGCAGATGGCCGACCGTTGTTACCTGGAGAAGTGCCGGGATCGGCTCTATGCGGAATTCGTCCTGGGCGGGGTGGCTCTGCCTCTGGCCGCCAACGGCGGACGGCAGGTCAAGTACGCCTCCGGCCTGGACCTGCTGCGGCAGACCCCCGAGTTCGTTGCCGAAGTGCGGGCCAAGCGGCTCGATGGCGAGTTCGGCGCGGCCTACAAGAATCTCGACATCCTCTTCAACGGGCGCAACCCGTATATCGAGGCGATTGATCGCAACATGGAGTACCTGCGGCAGATCCTCCGCAGCGAAAACTGGCGCCTGCTCCGTCGCAATCCTCCGATCTTCGCAGCCGCCGCCGACCCCATGTCCACCATGCGTGGCCTGATGCTCGGTTACATCAAGCGCGTCTGGGCCGCCAAGCACGACGTGCACTAGTTTTATTGGCGCGAAACTGTTCGCGCGGACAACGTCGATCGCTGCGCATGTGCAGGGCGCCTACGGCGCGTCGGCCGTCACTTTCTACGGCTGATTGATGGCCAACACATACCGTTGATACAACTCCGGCAGACGGGCCAGCACGGTCTGTTTGCCCGGCATGTCAGATTCGCCGATCGCTTCCTGCAACACTTCGAGAGTCAACACCTCCAGCGCCGGCACTGAAATCTCAGCGTGACTGAGATGCCAGGGCTCCGGCCGCACGCCGCCCTGCCAGGTTGCATAGGGTCGGAAAAATCCAAACCGCCCCATGTTGGAATCGAGCCAGCCGTGCAA
>Ga0268266_10002684_pt1 | contig 18682 bp, 18 predicted proteins | sample KBSS13metaG_FD_190356 | JGI IMG/M metagenome (GOLD analysis project Ga0268266, IMG submission 190356) | Switchgrass rhizosphere microbial communities from Kellogg Biological Station, Michigan, USA - KBS S1-3 metaG (SPAdes) (version 2) | ecosystem: Host-associated > Plants > Roots > Rhizosphere...
CCCGGATGATGGGTTCGAGCCTCTACCCCGGCGAGAGCGGCGACCCGGCCCTGGTCGAGAAGTCGCGCTACATCCCGGTCAAGGAGGACCTGGTCAGCCTGCTGGCGACGCCGCCCTGCGGGCTGCACGTCCACGTCGGCGTCCCCGACCCCGAAACCGCGGTCGCGGTCGCCAACGCGATGCGCCACCACCTGCCGCTGCTGGCGGCGCTGACCGCCAACTCGCCCTTCCGCGACGGCGAGGACACCGGCATGGCGAGCGCCCGCGCCAGCGTCGTCCGCAGCTACCCGCGCTTCGAACTGCCGCGCGCCTTCCGCGACTACGATGACTTCCTCCGCGTCGCCGACCAGGTGGTCGCCGCCGCCGGCGTCGACGACTACACCTACATCTGGTGGGACGTGCGGCCGCATCCGAACCTGGGGACGGTCGAGGTGCGGGGGATGGACGTGCAGTCGCGGCCCGAGCAAAACGCCGCGGTCGCCGCCCTGATTCAGGCGCTGGCGGCGAAGGAGATCGACCGCCCCGGCGCCCCCGGCCTGACCCGCGAGGCGATCGAGGAGTCCTACTACCAGGCCGGCCGCTACGGGCTGGCCGCCCGGCTGATGGTCGACGACCACACCGCCGCGCCGGCGATCGAGGTCGCCCGCGGCACCCTCGAGGAGGCCCGGCCCTACGCCGAACAGCTCGGCGGTGACGCCGCCCTGGAGGAGTTCGACCGCATCCTCGCCGAGGGCAACGGGGCCGACCGCCAGCGCCGGGTCCACGGCGAGCGGGGCATGGCGGCGCTGCTCAGCGAGCTGGCCGAGCGGACGCGGATCTGAACGGCAGCCGGCGCTAGTTGGGCGCCGGGATCTTCAGCCGTTTGCGCGCGGCGACGACCGCGGCGACCGAGGAGCGGCAGGCTTTGGCGATCTCGCCGTTGCCGTGGCCGGGGCGGCGGCGCACCTCGAACTCGACCAGAGCGGCGCGGCGCAGTTTGGCGCGGTCTTCGAGCCCCGATTCCTTCGGGGCGGCGTCGAGGGCGGCCTGGGCTGCGCGCTCGCGACGGCAGAGCAGGCAGAAGGTGCCCTCCTTCGAGCTGGTCCAGCTGGTGGGCAGCTCGACCTTCTCGCCGCCGAGGCGGCTGACGGTCACCCCGCACTGATCGCAGGTCCATTTTTTCGCGGTAGCGGTGCTCATAAGGAAGCGATTCGGCGCGCAGGAAAGCCGCCGAACTCGTTCACCTACGGTAGCAGGGTCGCCCTTTTGCCCTGCTGGCACGCACGATTCGGCTGCTCAGACGGGGGTCGAGGCGAATTTCCGGCTTCGCCGGCCTCCTACACTTGGTGCATGCCCGAAGAGGGGACCCAGGAGCCCACCTACACGCTCTACCGCCGTGGCCTCGAGCTGCTCGAGGACGGCGACTTCGAGCACGCGACCGCGCCGCTGGCCGAGGCCGCCAGGCGGGCACCGGAGAAGAGCTCGGTGCGCGAGGCGCTCGGCCGCGCCTACTTCCGCTCCGGCCGCTTCGCCCCGGCCGCGGCCGAGTTCGAGGCGGTGGTCGAGTCCCATCCGGTCAACGACTTCGCCCACTTCTGCCTCGGCCGCGCCCTCAGCAAGACCGGTCAGAAGCGCCGCGCCCGCCACCACCTGGCGCTGGCCTGCAACCTGCGCCCCGAGCGGCGCGACTACCGCTACTACCGCCGCCTGCTCGACGCCGAGACCGCCTAGCGGCGGTTCGCTCAGAGCCCGGCGACGAGCTTGCCGACGGTTTCACGGGAGAAGTAGGGCCCGTAGGTAAGCGAGGGCTCGTCGAAGAGGCGGTAGGAGTTGAGCCCGTCGATCTGGGTGCCGCCTTCGATCAGCCAGCCGCCGCCGCTGGCGCCGGGCGCCCAGTGGCAGCCGATCGCGAGGCTCGCCGGGCCGGGGAGGAGGGGGCTGCGGCGGTCGTTGCCGGCGTAGGAGGAGTTGCAGGCCTGCATCCGCCGCAGGTTGCCGGGGTAGCCGAAGCTGGCGAAGGACTGGTTGCGCGGCAGGTCGAGGGCGATCGCGGCGCCGCCGCCGACCGCGTCGGCGACGTTTTCGCCGCGGTTGTTGGGAGCGGTGAGGAAGGCGCCGACGTCGAAGCTGAGGTTGCTGTGCCGGGTCCAGTGCCGGGAGGCGAAGATCTTGCCCCGCAGGGCGGCGAAGGCGCCGAACGGGGCCGTGCCGGCGGTGTAGGCGGGGACGAAGAGCAGGTCGCGGTACCAGAGGTTGCCGCGGTATTCGGACCCGGCGTTGACGCAGTGGCCGGCGGTCAGGACCAGCTGCCGGGTCGGGCTGTCGATCGCCGTCCCCGAGCAGTAGCCGCGCTTGCCGTGGACGCGGATGAAGATCCGGCCGTTGACCGAGAAGGGCGGGGCTTCCGGGGTGGCGACGGGGAGGAAGCTGGCGCTGGCGGGGGCCGGCGCCGGGCGGCCGAAGCGCAGACGCGGCCGCCCGTCCCTGCCGACCACGAGGTCGAGCGGCCGCGCGCTCTCCATTCGCTGCGGGGTCCAGTAGCGCAGCACCCGGCCGCGCTCGGAGCCCGCCGCTTCGGCGACGAAGAGGAGCAGGAGCGCGGCCGCCAGCGAGAGGCAGAGCAGGACCGGGTTGGCCGCGCGGGCGGGCTGGCGCGTCATCGCCGCCCGAGGATATGGAAGCCCCGGCGGGTCAGCCGAGGAGCGGGAAGACGCAGCGGAATTTCTTCGTGGCGGTGGAGAGGGCGCTCCCAACTTTTCCACTCGAGGAGACCGTTGCCACGCCATAGAGGTCTTCGCCGCTCATCACAGGGATCTCATCGCTCCACTCGTCTCCCGTCGCCAGCGTCACCCCCGGCTGCTGCGAGAAGGCAACCAGCGAGAGCGCGTCCGGCAGCTCGCCGCCCTGCGTCGTGCAGGCCGCGGCGGCTGCGGGGGCGTTGAGGGCGGTGTCGCCGGCGGCGGCCTGCCAGCAGGCGCCGGCAAAGGCGCGGGTGCCCGCCTTGCAGCCGGCTTCGTAGCCGTTGACGGTTCTCGCGTTCTCGGCGTTTGCCGCGTTCAGCGCCGTCTCGGCGTCGCGGGCGGACTCGGCCGTCTCGGCGTGGACGGCGGAGGGGACCTGGCCGAGAGTGGAGGCGTCGATCTGGATCCCGGTGATCGACCCCGGCGCCAGCTGGCTGCCCTTGATCGCCCCGGGCTTCAGCCGGTTTCCCGGCACCGAGGCCGGCGCCAGTCGGTTGCCGGGCAGGCTCTTGACCTTGATCGTCCGGCCGCTGATCTTCCCCGCGGCGTAGACCGTCCCACTCAGCGCCGCGATCAGCGCCAGCCCCGCCAGCACCAGCGCCGGCCCCTGCCGCCGAAGTCCCTTGCCCATCGAATCTCCCCTTCCGATCCAGTGATTAAAAGAGCCGCCCTGAATGCCAGGGACGCTCAAAGTGGCGGCACCCTAAGCGAGGAAATTCCGCCCTGGACGGATGTCCCCGCCCTCGGTCGGCGAACGTCTGAGCGCTCAGCTGGCCCGGTGGGCGACGGTTACAGCGGCGCCGGTGAGCGGAAGGACGAGAGGCCGATCGTTGTCGCGGTGAGATCTTCGGCGCTCTCCACCCGTTCCATCGATTCGGTCTCCAGTTCGGGCAGCCAGGCCAGAACTTCGTCGAGCGATTTTCCGATCTCCCTCCATGCCTCGCGGTCGACTCTCACCGGCTTCCAGGAAAGGTGACGGTCGAGATCGGCGTCGAACGTTCCTGCCTTGATCGCTTCGTTCACGCGTTCGAAGAAGGTGTCCATGAAGTAAGTCGAGATCTCCGAGCGGACGATGAGCGGCAGCGCTTCCCAGGTGGGCGCGTCGAAGTAGGCGCGCAGGGTGCTGCGGTAGATCCTTTCGACCCCACCGCCTCGACGCCCACCGTTGCGTTTTTCGTGCACTTCGAGGAATCCCCACCGCGCCAGTTCACGAAAGCAGCGGGAGATATGAGTCATCGAGCCGCCGAATTCTTCGACGAACTGGGATGGGCTGAGTGGCTTGATGCCGACCTCGGCGATGATTTTGCATCGCCAGTGGTTGGAGAGCGCCTTCGCCAGCTTTGGCCCCATCTCGAAGAGTGCGTCGCTCTCACTCGGATCCGCCGAGCCCTGCAGACGGTGCGCCCCGTGCAGTACCCCCGAAGGAGATTCGGGCGAGCGGAAGGCGGCGAGACTCACGGTCGTGGGTATCGACTCGCCGTCGTTTTCGGCTAGGCGCCTGGCGGATTCCAGCTCATGGTCGGCGAGGGTGGAGAGGATCCCATCCAGGCGCCGGCCGAGCAGGTGCCATGCCTCCTGATCCAGGGCCGCGACGTCCCAGGAGAAATGGCGATCGATCTCCTGGTCGAACGTCCCCGCCTCGAGAGCCTCTTTGATGCGGTCCTGGTAGGAGGAGAGGATCGCCTGGGTAGCGCTCTGCCTCTCTCCCTGGGGGACGGTGTTCCAGGCGGAGGTGTCGAAATGGGCGCGGCGTACCGCCTTGTACAGATGTTCGATCGAAGCTCCCCGCCTGCTTCCCGGCCGCTTTTCGACGACCTCGATGTAATTCCATTTCGCCAGCTGCCGGAAGCAGCGGGAGACATGGTTGAGATCGCCACCGAAGCGATCCACGAACTGGGATGGGCTGAGTGGCCGGATGCCGACCTCGGCGAGAACCCGAAGCCGCCAGGGGTCCGCGACGGCGCGAGCCATTTTCGGGCTTATCCCAAAAGCCGAAGGTTCTCTCCCTTTGACGAGCGATGCCACCGGTCTCCCTCAGTAGTCGTTGAGCACTGTATCTAAAGCTTAATTCTTTTCGCACTAAAAGCCATTTTCCCCAAACTCGTGTGTCCGCAACGGAATTACTGGCGAGTTGTGCCACCGATAAATCATCCTGGCCCCAAGAAGAAAATTCTGTGAAGGGGGGTGAGCAGGATGAAGATCGACGCCACGACGGAAGTGATGCCTGCAGTGAGCACCAGCAAGGCTGGCTGAGTTCGCGACGGTTCCTCTTTTGTTCGCAAGAGAGGAACCGTTCGTTCTTTAGTAGTAACGGTCTATTCAGAGGAGTGAAAATGGAGAAACAGTGGACCGCAGGGGAATCGGTCAAGGAGACTTACGACACCTGGGCGCCTGTCTACGACGAATTCAACCAGGGGTACATGTTCGAACGGTGGACGGGGAAACTCGTCGAGAAGGCCGAAGAGGCCGGCGTAGGGGGTAGGCGGCTGCTTGACATCGCATGCGGCACGGGAATGAGCTCCCAGCCGATGCTCGACCGTGGCTGGACGGTCACCGCATGTGACATCTCGCCGCGCATGCTCGACGTCGCCCGCCAGAAGATCGGCGACCAGGCGACCCTGTTTGAGGCGGACATGCGCGAGCTGCCCGACATCGGCGAGTTCGACTTGATCTGGGCGATCAACGACCCGCTCAACTACCTCTTGGATCTCGAGGAACTCGAGGCGAGCTTCGACGGCATGCGTCGCAACCTCGCTGCCGACGGCATCGTGCTCTTCGACATCAACACCTTGGTCACTTACAAGACCTTCTTCAGCAACGAGGTCGTGGTCGAAGGAGCGGAGGGTCGGCTCGTGTGGCAGGGCCAGCTGTCGCCGGGAGAAGTTTCGACCGGCACATTCGCCGAAGCGCGGTTCGAGGCCGAGAGCGACTCGAACCTGGCCACCGTTCACCGCCAGCGGCACTTCACCGAAGCCGAGGTTCTGGATGCGCTCGACGCGGCTGGATTGCAGCGAGTCGCGTTCTTCGGCGAGAAGGAAGGCCACCTCACCCCCGGTGTCGACGAAAAATTTCACACCAAGGCGGTGTATCTCTGTCGCCGGAAGTGATGCTCTAACCGCTCGGGAGAATTACTGCCGGATTTTGCCTTCGTAACCGATTCCTCCTCCGCTTAGGCTCATCCAACGATCTCTATTGGTCGTGGGAATTGGGCTAATTGGCGGAGGAGGAGCAATGCGTGGTGGGGGTCTCACAGCCGACGACGGACGTCTCGACGACGACGTGCTGGCGAACCTCGAGATCGCTCTTCAGGACGCCCTCAACCACCCGACCCGCCGCGACATCCTCCGGGCCCTGCACGAAGAGCAGTGCTCGCGCAGCGTCACCGAGATCGTCGGCGATCTGGCGCCGCTGAAGCGCAGCGAAGTCGCCTACCACGCCCAGGTCCTGAAGGAATCCGAATGCGTCGGCGTCGATGGCTCCCGGCCCGCCCCCGGGGGCCGGGAGCAGATCCTCGCCTCGCTGGTCACTTCGAGCGCCCAGGTCCAGCTGATCCTCCGTGCCACCCGCCACACCGACCAGACGCACCGGCGGCGGACGGGAGGCGTGAGGTCCCCGGGCCTGATGGCGATGTTCCGGGTCCCGCGTCCAACCCACAGCGTGCGCCTCCTGCGCCGCCGCCGGCGCGCGTCGGGGGACGGCCGTTGACCGTCTCGATCCCGCGAAACGGGTCCGGCTCGGAGACGCTGCCCGGCAGCGCACCGCTCGACCGGGTCCTGCGCGCGCTCAACCACCCGATCCGCCGGCGGGTCCTCCGCGCCCTGGTCGACGGCGCCGGCAGCGCCACCACCATCGCCCAGAAGACCGGGATGGAGCTGAGCATGGTCTCCTACCACCTGAGCCAGGTGCTGGCGAAGGAGTGCGACATCGTTGAGCTCGTCGACACCGTTCCGCGCCGCGGCGCGGTGGAGAAGTTCTACCGGCTCAAGTTCCACGCCCTGAGCGGCGCCGACCCCGGCGAGGATGGGGGCGAGCCGTCGCGGCGGATGTCCTTCGAGGAGTGCTTCATCGTCGCCGTCTCGGCGATGGACGCCGACGCCTTCGCGGCGCTGGAGGGCAGCTGCTGGGACTGGTCCCTGGCCCAGGTGGACGCGACCGCCTGGCGGGAGATCCGCGAAGCCGGCGAGGAGTTCAACGCGCGGATGCAGAAGACGGTCGAGGCAAGCCGCCGCCGCGCCGCCGAGGACACCCGCAGCGTCGTCGTCGGGGTGGCCGCGTTCCCGGCCGCCTCGCCGCCGCCCGCTGCTTGAGCCGACCCCGCCGTTAGCTTCCGGGCTCGATGCCCGACCTGCTCGTCCTCTTCCTCGCCGCCTGCGGGACGGCGCTCGCGACCGGGCTGGGGGCGATCCCGGTCTGGTTCCTCGGCACCCGCGCGGCGGCGCTGACGCCGTTCCTGCTCGGCCTCGCGGCGGGGGTGATGGGGGTCGCCTCGGTCGTCGGGCTGTTGGTCCCGGCCGCCGAGGAAGGCTCGGCCTGGGAGCTGGTCGTGGGACTGGCCGTGGGCGGCGTCCTGCTCGGGGTGGCGCGGAGGCGACTGAACCCCGAGACGGCGTTCATGGGGCGGACCGGGCCGGGGGCGCGGACCTCGGCGCTCGTCTTCGCGGTGCTCTTCGTCCACAGCCTGCCGGAGGGGCTGGCGGTGGGGACCGCCTACGCCTCCGATCGCGCCGGGCTCGGGCTGTTCGTGATCCTCGCGATCGCGATCCAGAATATCCCCGAGGGCACCAGCGTCGCGATCCCGATGGAGGCGACCGGCTACGGCCGGGCGCGCCAGTTCTGGGCGGCGGTGGGGACCAGCGCGCCGCAGCCGGTCGGGGCGGTGATCGCCTACCTGGCGGTCGAGCAGGTCAACGAGCTGCTGCCGATCTCCTTCGCCTTCGCCGCCGGGGCGATGCTGAGCCTGATCGTGATCGAGCTGCTGCCCCAGGCCTACGCCGAGCGGCGCCGCTGGCGGGGACCGACCCTCGGGATCGCGCTCGGCGCGGCGGTGATGCTGGTCCTCGACCTGCTGCTCGGCGTGTAGCCAGGCGTCGGTCAACCAGAAAACGATTCTGTTCCTTGACAAGACTCGCGGCCCCGGTCTACCTTCATGCGGCGGGCTAGGGGGCCGCGCGGCTTGATCGAGGGGAAGGGGAAGTCCCGGCAAACCGGGCTGAAAAGGCATATATGCACGGTCAGAATTTGTTGCACAATAGAGGTGGCCACAGCGGCGGGGAAGCGGCGGCCAAGGGCGCCGAGGACGTGCCCGCCAATGCCTCGGACCTGCGGACCCCCGACGAGATCGAGCTCGAGCACCAGCGCGAGGAACTGCGGATGGCCCAGGAGGAACGCAAGAGCTTCGGCTGGCTGCGGAAGGGGTTCGTCGCCGTGCTCGGCGTCCTCGTCGCGGTCGCGACGATGGCCGTATTTACACTGACCGTCGGCCTCGTCAGCGGTCCCATCGAGCTGATCCTTCCCTCGCTCTCGGTCCTCGCCGGGACCGGCGGGGCGGGGATCTTCTTCTGGCGGATGTACGCGGAGCGGATCCCCGCCCGGGTCTGATCAGGCGAGGGCCAGCACGCCCAGCGCCAGGACCGAGACGGCGACGACCGCCAGCGCCAGCGCCGTCGAGACGCGGTCGAAGCGCCCGAGCGCGTTCTCGCCCATCAGCTCGCGGTCCATCGCCAGCGAGCGGATGAACGGCAGCAGGACCAGCAGCAGGACGGCGTTCAGCGCCTGGGTGAGGAAGAGCAGCTCGATCAGCGGCGCGCCGGGAATCAGGACGATGCCGGCGGCGAGGGCGGTGACCGCGCCGAAGCTGAGGTAGAAGGTCCGCTCCTCGCGGAAGCCGCGGTCGAGGTCGGCGCGGCGGCCTAGGGTCTCGGAGATCGAGTAGGCGGTGGAGAGCGGGACGATCGCCGCCGCCAGCAGCGCCGCGCCGAGGAAGCCGAGGCCGAAGAGGGTCGAGGCGGCGTCGCCGGCGACCGGCTCCAGCGCCCGCGCGGCGTCGCTGGCGTCGTCGACGTCGATCCCCTGCGCGTGCAGCGTCGCGGCGCAGGCGACGACGACGAAGAAGCCGATCACCCCGGTCAGCACCGCGCCGACGATCACGTCGGCGCGCTCGTAGCGCAGGTCCGCGACCCGCAGCCGCTTGTCGACCGCGTAGGACTGGATGAAGGCGAGCCCCCAGGGCGCCAGCGTCGTCCCCACCGTCGCCACCGCGACCAGCAGCGCTTCGCGGTTCAGCGGGATGCTCGGCACGACCAGCCCGCGCGCCGCCTCGCCCCAGTCGGGGTGGGCGAGGATCCCGGCGACGACGTAGGCGACGAAGACCGAGCTGAGCGCCAGCAGCAGGTGCTCGACCCGGTGGAAGTTCTCGCGCAGGACGAGGATCGAGACGCCGATCGCCGCCAGCGGCACGCTGACGTAGCGGCTGGTCCCGTTCAGCAGCTCCATCGCCGCCGCGACCCCGGCGAACTCGGCGCAGAGCGTGCCGGTGTTGGCGATCACCAGCGCGCCGGCCACCAGCACCGCGGCGCGCTGCCCGAACCGCTCGCGGACCAGCGTCAAAAGGCCCTTGCCGGTGACGATGCCGAGCCGCACGCCGACCTCGTGGAAGACGATCAGCGCCGCGGTCGAGATCGCCAGCACCCAGAGCAGCTCGTAGCCGTAGCGGGCGCCGAGGATCGAGTAGGTCGTGATCCCGGCCGGGTCGTCGTCGGAGAGGCCGGCGAGGATGCCGGGACCGACCACGGCCAGCAGCGCCGCGACGCCGCCGGCGCGCAGCAGGCGGTGCCGATGGCGGGCGACCCGCCAGTGGGTGTGGCGGCCGGGCACCCGGTGCGCCCGCGGCCGGTGGCGGTGTGGATGCTCCACGGCGCCATACCCTGACGCCGTGGCGGGATAGACTCGCCGCGTACATATCGGTCGGTGGTCAAGGGAAGTCCGGTGCAAGTCCGGCGTGGTCCCGCCACTGTGACCGGGTGGAGGAGTTCGCAGGCGCTTCGGCGTCAGCCACTGGGGGCGACACCTCGTCCCCGGGAAGGCGCGTCCTCCCTGATCCCGGAAGCCAGGAGACCTGTCCCCGGCCCAGCCAAATCAACCCTCGAGGAAAGGGTGGCGTAAATGCCAAGAATCACCCCGTTCCGGCTGGCGGCCGTCTGCGCGCTGGCTCTGTCCCTGACGTTTGCCCTCACGGCGGTCGCATCGGCCAAGGGCCTGATGGCGGACCTGCGAGTGGTCGGCTCCGGCGGCAAGCTGCTCGCCGAAAAGACCGTTCCGAGCGTCAACGTCTCCGTCAAGACCAGCCCCAAGGCGACCTGCTTCGGTGCCGGCACCGGCGGCAGCGGCGACAGCGTCGCGCTGAAGGGCAACACGGCGATGGGCCTGCTGGCCAGCGGCGCGAAGACGATCCCGGCGCTGCGGCCGCTCTCGATCAGCGACCACTTCGACTTCGGCCTCGCGCTCTGCGGGATCGGATCGAGCGTCGCCAAGGGGAGCTCGTCCTGGTACCTGAAGATCAACCACAAGTCGCTGACGGTCGGCGGCGAGGTGGCGAAGATCAAGGCCGGTGACGAAGTGCTGTGGGCGCTGGCGAAGACCGAAGCCCCCGACTACAAATACCCGTCGGAGCTGGTGCTGAGCGCGCCGGCGACGACCAAGGCCGGGAGCACGTTCACGGTCCGCGTCTGGGCCTACGACGAAAAAGGCAAACGGACCCCGCAGGCGGGGGCGAAGGTGACCGGAGCGGCCGCGCCGACCGGCGCCGACGGCCGCACCACGGTGACGCTGTCGAAGCCGGCGAAGCTGAGCGCCAAGGCGACGGGGGAGATCCCCTCGGCCAAGGTGGCGGTCTGCATCGGGGGCAAGTGCCCTAAGTGACGGGACGCCGCGGCATGGCGGTCGTGAGCGCGCTGCTTTGCGCGGCGCTCGCGACCGCCGGCTGCGGCCTCGGTCCCGGCGCCGACGTCGGCGACGTGGACCTGAACGTGACGCGGGAATTCGGCGCGGTGCCGCTGCTCGAGACGAGCGTCGGGGCGAGCGAATCCGACACCGTGATGCGGGTGCTGGAAGGCGAGGCCGAGGTCGAGACCCGCTACGGCGGCGGCTTCGTCCATTCGATCGATGGCGTCGCCGAGGGCTCGCGCGAGGGCGATCCCTACGACTGGTTCTTCTACGTCGACGGGGTCGAATCCCCGATCGGCGCGGCCGAGTTCGACGTGCAGGGCGGCGAGCGCGTCTGGTGGGACTACCGCAACTGGGCGACGACCAACCACATCCCGGCCGTGGTCGGTTCCTGGCCGGCGCCGTTCGCCGACGGGATCGGCGGCGAGGGGCACCCCGTGGTCATCGAGTGCGAGGGCGGGGGAGCGGCGTGCGACGAGGCGCGGGCGGCATTGGGGCGCGAAGGCGTGCAGGTCGCCTCCGGCGCGCCCGACGACGCGATCCGGGTTCTCGTCGGCCCGTGGGCGCAGGTGCGCGAGGACCCGGCCGCGGCGCTGATCGAAGCCGGCCCCGGCGAAAGCGGCGTATTTGCGGACTTCCAGGGCGGCGTTCGTCCTTTCCGCGGAATAGCTGCGGAAAGGACGAACGCCGATGGTGCTTACGAGTTGCTGGCGCTCGATGAAGCGGGGAGGGTGGCGCGCGACCTCGGTCCCGACGCCGGACTCGTCGCCGCCACCAGCCGCTACGGCGGCCTGCCGGTCTGGGTCGTGACGGGAGGGACGGATGCGGCGGTGCGCGCCGCCGCCGACGCCCTGGACGCGGAGCACCTGCGCGACCATTACGCGGTGGCTGTCAAAGACGGCAAGACCACGCCATTGCCGCTGGAGGAGCGGTGAAGTCCCCCTTCGCCTACCAGCCACGGCCGCGGCCGCTGCAGCTCGCCTCGCCCGGAGCCGCGGTCGCCTACCTCGGCGCGATCGTCGCCGTCGCCTTCCTCTACTCGAACCCGCTGGTCCTGGTCGCCGCCGGCGTCGCCGCGGTGACGGCCGGGCTGCTGGCCGGTGCCCGCCGCGCGGTCGAGTTCGCGCTGAAGATGGGCCTCTCGCTGGCGCTGCTGATCGTCGTCGTCAACGCCCTCGTCGTCAGCCGCGGCGAGACGGTGCTGGCGCGGCTGGGCGACTGGCCGCTGCTCGGCAGGGTCGACGTCACCCTCGAGGCGATCGTCGCCGGCCTCTCCGGCGGCCTGCGCGCGGCGGTGGCGATGATCGCCGCCGCCGTCTACTCCGCCTGCGTCGACCCGGACCGGGTGCTGCGGGTGCTGCGGCCGCTGGCCGGCCGCTCGGCGCTGACCGCGACCCTCGTCTCCCGCCTCGTCCCGGTCGCCGCCGCCGACGCGGTCCGACTCCGCGACGCGGCCCAGCTCCGCGGTCCCGCCGCCGCGCCGGTCGGCAAGGCGCCGCTCGCCCGCCGCCTCCTCGCCGGCTCCCTCGACCGCGCCGTCGACGTCGCCGCCACCCTCGAGCTGCGCGGCTACAGCCTCGACGCACCGCCCGCCCGCGCTCGGCGGCGTCGCTCTCGTTACGACCGTCGCTTCTACGCAGTTGCCGCGGCGGTTCTCGTCGCCGCGATCGCCGGCAAGGCCCTCGGCGCCGACGACTTCCAGACCTACCCCACGGTCGAGATCGGCCTCGGCCCCGCGACCCTCGCGCTATCGGTTCTCGTCGCCCTCAGCGGCCTGGCGCCACTGAGACGCAGGAGCGTGTCGAGTTTGTTCGGCATGGGTGAACAAAGTCGACACGCGGAGGTGGCGCGTGTCTGAGCTGGCGATCAGGCGCGGGGCGGCCCCGGCGCTGGCGGTGCGCGGGCTCGGCTACGCCTATCCGCACTCGGCGCGGCCGGCGCTCGAGGACGTCTCGTTGGAGGTGGCGCCGGGGGAGTTCGTCCTCCTCGCCGGCCGCTCGGCCTCGGGCAAGTCGACGCTCTTGAAGGCGGCCTGCGGCCTCGTCCCGCACTTCCACGGCGGCGAGATCGAGGGTGAGGTTCGCGTCGCCGACCTCGACGCGATCGTCGCCGGGCCGGGAGAGCTCGCCGCCGCCGTCGGCTACCTCGCGCAGGACCCGGAGACGCAGGTCGTCTCGACCACCGTCGCGGCCGAGATCGAGCTGCCGCTGGAGATGCGCGGCGACGAGCCCGCCGACCGCGCCCGCGCCGTCGAGGAGGTCGCCCTCGCCCTCGCGATCCCCCACTTGCTCGACCGCACCGTCGACACCCTCTCCGGCGGGGAGCTGCAACGGGTCGCCCTCGCCGCCGCGCTCGTCACGCGTCCGCGGTTGATCCTTCTAGACGAGCCCACCTCCCAACTCGACCCTGTCGCCGGCGACGAGTTGATCTGGCTCTTGCGTCGGCTCAACGAGGAGTGGGGGGTGGCGGTCCTCCTCGCCGAACATCGGCTCGAGCGCTGTCTCGCCGCCGCGGACCGCGTCGTCGCCATGGAAGCCGGCGGGATCTCGTTCGACGGTCCTCCGGCCGACTTCCTCGCTTGGGCCAGTGACGCCGACCCTGCCCTGGAGACGCCAGCCGCCCGCCTCTTCTCCCTTGCCGGCATCGACCCGCTCCCTGTGGGCGTTCGGGACGCTCGTCAAACCCTGCGAGGGATGGGGGTCGGGCACCCTCCTCAACCAGCGATTAGGAGGGTGCCCGACCCCCATCCATCAGACCCCGCTCTGGAGGCGAAGAACCTCTGGGTGGAGCTGGATCGGGGAGAAGACCTCCGTGACGTGCTCAAAGGCATCGATTTGACGATCCGCCGCGGCGAACGGGTTGCGCTGATGGGACGGAACGGCGCGGGGAAGAGCACTCTGCTTCGGACGGCAGCGGGTCTTTACGAGCCGGTGGCGGGGAAGATCGCGGTTAACTCGATCGCGCTTCTAACCCAGAACCCAGGTGACTACCTGGTCCGTGAGCGGGTCGGGGACGAGTTGTTGGGGGAGCAAGGCATGGTCGCGCTCCGGGTCTTGGGTCTCGAGGACAAGATCGACGCCGACCCGCGCGACCTCTCCGGTGGTGAGCGGCAGCGGTTGGCGCTGGCGATCGCCCTGGCGGGACGCATGGAGGGCGAGCACCTGCCCGGCGTCGTCGCGCTGGACGAGCCGACCCGTGGCATGGACCACGCGAGGAAGGACGATCTCGTGGGGTTGATCGGTGACCTCGCAGAGCGCGCCGCCGCCGTCGTCGTCGCGACCCACGACGTCGAGTTCGCCTCCGCCTTCGCCGACCGCGTCGTCCTGCTCGGCGACGGCGTAGTCATCGCCGACGGGCCGACCGAGGAGATCCTCTCCGGCGGCTGGTACTTCGCCACCGAGGTCGCGCGGGTGCTCGACCTGCCCGGCGTCGTCACCCCCGAGCAGGGCGCCGCCGCGCTGGCCGAGGAGCGCCGATGACCTGGGAGGTCGCCAGCTTCCTGATCGTCGGCGCGGTGATCCTCGCCGGCTTCGCCTGGTACGAGCGCTCGCGGCCCCCGGCGCAGGTCGTCGCCCTCGTCGCCGCGCTGGCCGCGCTGGCGATCGCCGGCCGCATCGCCTTCGCCGCCTTCCCCAACGTCAAGCCGACGACCGACATCGTCATCTTCGCCGGCTACGCCCTCGGCGGCGCCCCCGGATTCGCCGTCGGCGCCCTCGCCGCGCTGGTCTCCAACTTCTGGTTCGGACAGGGCCCGTGGACGCCGTGGCAGATGGCGGGATGGGGTCTTTGCGGCGTCCTCGGCGCGGTGCTGGCGCTCGGCGTCCGCAACGCCGGCCGCTTCGCGCTGGCGGCAACCTGCGGTTTTGCTGGCATTTTGTACGGGGCTCTGCTGAACTTCTCGCTGATGGCGACTTACGGTGGGGACCTATCGCTGCGCCACTTCCTCGTGCTCGAGGCGCGGGCGATCCCGTTCGAAATCGCCCACGTCGTCGGCAACGTGGTCCTGGCGCTGGTCGCCGGACCGGCAATGGTGCGGATGCTGGTCCGCTTCCGCGAGCGCTTCGAATGGCAGCGCGGCAGCCGCGCGCCGGCGCCCGCCCGGCCCAGTGGGCGGATCGGCGGCGCCCTGCGCGGCGGCGGCATCGCGGTCCTCCTCGCGGCAGCCCTGTTCGCGCTCGCGCCCGCGGCGGCACGCGCCGACGACTCCTCCGTCACCCGCGCCGCCGACTGGCTGGCGGCCCAGCAGCGCCCGAGCGGCGGCTTCCCCGCGACCCCGGGCCAGGAGGCCGGGGCGGAAATGACCTCCTGGGCGATGCTCGGCCTGGCGGCCGCCGGCCGCAACCCGCTCGACGTCACCAGCGGCGGCAAGACGCCGGTCGACTTCCTCCGGTCCCACATCGCCGACGTCGCCGACGCCGGCGACATCGCCCGCACGATCCTCGCCCTCTCCGCCGCGGGGGTCGACTCGCGCAGCTTCGCGGGGCAGGACCTCGTCGACCGCCTGCTGGCGCGACGGGCAGACAACGGCAGCTACCAGGGCTGGCCGGGGAGCAGCGCCTACGCGGTCCTCGCCCTGCGGGCGGCGGGCGCCAACGACGCCGCCGCTCCCACGGTCGAGTGGCTGCGCAAGGTCCAGGGCAAGGACGGCGGCTGGGGGAACGAACCGAAGAGCGACAGCACGGCCGAGATCACCGGCGCCGTGCTCCAGGTCCTGACGCCGGGGTCCGACGCGGCGGACCGCGCCCTCTCCTACCTGCGCAAGGCGAAGCGGCCGAACGGCGGCTTCGCGCCGGGCAACAACCTCGGCGCCAACGCCCAGGCGACCGCCTGGACCTCGGCCGGTCTGCTGGCGGCGGGGAAGGACCCCGCCGGCTTCGGCGAGGGACGAAGCTCCTTCGCCTACATGCGGGACCTGCAGACCGACAGCGGCTACTTCCTCAAGGAACCGAATCTCGAGGCGACGCCGGTCTGGGTCACCGCCGACGTCCTCGTCCCCCTCACCGGCAACCACCTCCCGATCGCCGCGCCCCCCAGAGCGCCGAAGCCGAAGCCGGCCAAGAACAACACGAGCTCCTCCAAAACCGGCGGCGCTTCGCCCTCCCTGAGCGGCTCCTTCCCTTCCTTCCCGCCCGGCACCGTCCCACCCGCCTTGGAAAAGTCGCTGAAAGGCGCGCTCGGCGGCTCGGCGCCGAAGGGCTCCGGCCGGTCCGGCAAAGGCGGCTCCGGGAACCTGCCCACCCTGCCTCCCGCCAGCGGCGCCGTCCCCGAGGAAGACCTCGGCAGCGCCCTGCCGGATTCCACCGGCTACGCGGCGACCGGCGAACCCGCCTCCGAATCGACGGACGACTCGAGCAGCAGCACCGCCGGCGCCGTCATCCTCGGCCTTCTCGCCGGCTGCGTCCTCTTCGGCGCCGGCCTCGCCGGCCGCGCCGGCTGGATGCGCTGGCGCTACGGGCTCTAGCTGACGACCGTCTGGCTATACCCTCGACCGATGGACGTCGAGACCGCGATCCGCACCCGCCGCACGCACAAGGCCTTCGCGCCCGAGCCGCTGCCGCGCGAGCAGATCGACGAGCTGCTCGAGCTCGCCAGCTGGGCGCCGAACCACAATCTCACCGTCCCCTGGCGCTTCCGGGTGATCGGGCCGGAGGCGCTGCGCCGCCTGAAAGAGGTCGCCGGCCCGGAGGGCGCCGTCAAGCTCGATCGCGCCCCGACCCTGGTCGTCGTCTCCTGCGTCCTCAGCGGCGACCCGGTCGAAGAGGAAGAGGACCTGCACGCGACCGCTTCCGCCTCCTACATCGTCCTCCTCGCCGCCCACGCCCGCGGCCTCGCCGGCTACTGGCGCACCCCCGGCATCCTGCGCAGCGACGAGGGCCGCGCCGCCGTCGGCTTGCCGGCGGAGGAGCGCTTCGTCGGCCTCCTGCACCTCGGCCACCCGCGCCAGGAGAAGCCGCCCCCCGAGCGCCCCGGCGCCGATCGCACCACCACCTACCTCGACTGATGCTGACCCGCGCCCGCGCCATCCAGGAGATCGCCGGCCAGCGGTTCGAGGTCGTCGTCGTCGGCGGCGGCATCACCGGCGCCGGGGTCGCCCTCGACGCCGCCTCGCGCGGCTACTCGGTGGCGCTGCTGGAGCGCGGCGACTACGCGCTCGGCACCTCCAGCCGCTCCTCGAAGATGGTCCACGGCGGCCTCCGGTACCTGCAGAACTTCGACCTCGGCCTGGTCCGCGAGGCGCTGCTCGAGCGGCAGCTGATGGTCCGCCTGGCGCCGCACCTCGTCTACCCGACGCCGTTCCTGGTCGCCGCCCTCGGCGAGGAGCGCCGCGACCGCAAACTCGGCCTCGGGCTGAACATGTACGACGTGATGGCGACCACCCGCGCCGGCCGCAGCCGCCGCCAGCGCCACTCTCACGAGGAGGAGGACTACTACTGGTCGCCGGACCGCCACCGGACGATCGACCGCGACGAGGTGCTCGACCTGGTGCCGGCGCTTGGCCCCCGCGACCCCAAGGACGCCTACCTCTTCTACGACTGCCAGACCGACGACGTCCGCCTCGTCCTCACCGTGCTCGGCGAGGCCGAGCGCTTCGGCGCGGTGATGCTGAACGGGGCCGAGGTCACCGAGGTGATCACCACCGACGGGCGGGCGACAGGGGTCGCCTTCGTCGAGAAGTCCTCGGGCGAGCGCTTCGAGGTCGGGGCCGACCACGTCGTTAACGCGACCGGCGTCTTCGCCGACCGGATCCGGCCCGAGGAGCTGCTCGGGGAGGAGGACGTGCCGCGCATCTCGCCCAGCCGCGGCACCCATCTGCTGATCGACCAGGAGCAGCTGCCGATGGGCAAGGCCGCCTGCATCGTCCCGGCCGGGGAAGGGCGGATGATCTTCTCCCTGCCCTGGTACGGCCGCACCCTGGTCGGCACCACCGACAACGACTTCGAGGGCGACATCGTCCACCCCCGTCCCGCCGAGGCAGACGTCGAGTACCTGCTCGACGCGGTAAACGAGTTCTTCGGCACCGCGATCGGCGAGTCGGACCTGGTCGGCGCCTACGCCGGCGTGCGGCCGCTGATCTCCACCGGCGACCCGCGCAAGTCGGTCGACATCTCCCGCAAAGCCGAGCTCTACGAGACCTCCTCGGGGATGCTGACGATCACCGGCGGCAAGCTCACCACCTGGCGGCGGATGGCGAAGCAGACGGTCGACCGCCTGGTCGAGCGCGAGGGCCGCGAGGCGCCCTGCCACACCCACGAGATCCCGCTGGGGATGCCGGCGCGGCCGGAGGACCTGGAGGCGCCCGAGGGGGTGGGTCCGGAGGCGGTCGAGCAGCTCGCCTTCCGCTACGGCCACGCGGCCCGCAAAGTCCTCGCGATCGCCCGCGAGGACTCCAAGCTGGCGCGGCCGATCGTCCCCGGCCGCCCCGACCTGCTGGCCGAGGTCGTCCTCGCCGCCCGCCACGAGCAGGCGCGCAGCGTCGCCGATGTCCTCCTGCGCCGCACCCGGCTGGGAATCCTCGCCGCCCCGCAGCTGCGCACGGCGAAGGCGGCGCGGCCGGTCGCCGACGCTCTCGCGGCGGAGCTCGGCTGGGGGCGCCGCCAGCGCTCGCGCGAGGCGGAGGCCTGGGTCGAGGTTGCCGCCGAGGAGGGGACCGATCCCGCCGCCGCCGCGGCGGGGGCCGCCCGTGCGGCCGGTTGAATAGTGTGCCGCCACGATGAACAAGGCTGAGCTCGAGAAAAAGCCCCTGTCCGACCTGCACAACCTGGCCGCCGAGGCCGGCATCGAGAAGTTCCGGATGTTGACCAAGGCCGAGCTGGTGGAGAAGCTCGCCGGCAACGGCGCCGCCGCGGAGAAACCGCCGCGGCGCGCCTCAGAGGAGCGCCCCGGGCGGAGCGGCTCGGAGGATCGCCCCGAGCGTCCGCGCCGCCGCCGGCGCAGCCGCGGCACCGGTTCGCCGGCCGTCGCCGACGAGGACCGCAAAGAGGAGGCGAGCGGCAGGGAGGAGGAGCCGCAGAAGCGCCGGT
>Ga0268266_10002685_pt1 | contig 18681 bp, 16 predicted proteins | sample KBSS13metaG_FD_190356 | JGI IMG/M metagenome (GOLD analysis project Ga0268266, IMG submission 190356) | Switchgrass rhizosphere microbial communities from Kellogg Biological Station, Michigan, USA - KBS S1-3 metaG (SPAdes) (version 2) | ecosystem: Host-associated > Plants > Roots > Rhizosphere...
TCATCCGTCGCTCGCCGGAACCTATCTGGCGACGTGTGTGGTGTTTGCGGCGCTGACCGGACGCTCACCGGTCGGCAGCAGCTATCTCGCGGGGATCGATGCGCCGACCGCGACGTTCCTGCAGAACGTCGCTTGGGACACCGTGCAGGAATATTACGCGAAGTAGGTAGATTCAGGAGTTGGCGTTCTGCAGAGCTGCTAACTCCGTCATTGCGAGGAGCGTAGCGACGAAGCAATCCATGCCTCCACGTGTGGCGCTATGGATTGCTTCGCTACGCTCGCAATGACGGGGATAGATTGTCGCGCCCGACGTGATCCCTCACGCCTTGCGCTTGGCCGCTTCCTTCTGCAGGTCCGGCGCGTTGATGGTCGGGATCGCTACCCGGCCCGGGCCGGTGAGCGGCAGCGCAGCGGCGGCCTTTTCGTTTTCCATGATCTTCGCCATCACGGCCTGGCCCGCCCGCTCGAACACCGCGCGGTTCTCGATCAGGAATTTTTGCGATTCGCGCAGCTTCGCGACATAGCCGTTGATTTCCGGAATCACGTAGCGCGCTACCATGTCCCAGCTCCGGCGGGTGTTTTCGGGGTTGGCCCAGTCGTGCACGAAGCCGATGATGGCGCCGACACCGCCCGAGACATTGATCAGGTTCTTGATGGTTTTCACCAGATCATCGGGGGTGCCGATGGTCGAGGCGGCGTTCTCGCCGCCCGCGGTCTTCTCCACGGCGTCCTCGGGCGACTTGAACGGCTCCACCCCCGGCCGCTGCAGCGTGCGGACCGTATATTCATTGTGCCAGCGCATCAGGCCGGGGCCGGCCTCGCGCTGCGCCTGTTCGCGGGTTTCGGCAATGTGCCAGCTCAACAGCACGCGCCAGTCGGAACGGCTCACGGTGGTGCCGGCCTTCTTCGCGGCATCCTCGGCAAAGCCCCATTGCGTCGGCAGCGCCATCAGGCCCTGCGTCGACATCGAGCCGAGCGAGATGATGCCGATGCCGTATTTGCCGGCGAGCGTCATGCCCGACGGTGAGATCTGCGATGCCACCACGAAGGGCATGTCCTCCTGCAGCGGCAACAGCTGCAGCGCGGCGTCCTGCATGGTGAACCAGTCGCTCTTGGCGGTGACGCGCTCGCCCTTGAACAGGCGGCGGATGATCGCGATCGCCTCGTCCTGGCGGTCGCGCTGCGTCATCGGGTCGATGCCGAGCGTGTGCGCGTCGGAGGCCAGCGCGCCGGGGCCGGAGCCGAAGAGGGCGCGGCCGCCGGTCATCCAGTCGAGTTGCACCATGCGCTGGGCGACGTTGTAGGGATGGTGATAGGGCAGCGAGACCACGCCGGTGCCGAGCTTGATGCGCTTGGTGCGTTCGCCGGCAGCCGCCAGGAACATTTCCGGCGAGGCGATCATTTCCCAGCCCGAGGAATGATGCTCGCCGCACCAGAACTCGTCATAACCGAGCGTGTCGATCTGCTCGACGAAGTCGAGGTCTCGGCGGAACTGGAGCAGCGGATTCTCGCCGATCGGGTGATGCGGGGCGAGAAAGGCTCCGAACTTGAGACGCGCCATGGGGTTTTCTCTCCGAATTTATTATTCTCTGGGAATAGCTTGGCATCGAACCTACGGGGTGGGCGGGGGCAAGGCAATCCTGAGAAGCCCGCCGCCAGCGCATGGTTGTCGCGCGGAGTTGGCTGTCTTACCGTCGGCCGGAATTAGTTGCCCCTCCTGCCGCTGAAGGCCGAGATGAAACTCGCCAAACCCCGCATCGACATCGGCTTTGCCACCAACAGCGCGCCGACGGCGTTGGCATTCTGGCAGAACGAGATCGGCCTGCCGTTCGATTACACCCAGCCGATCCGTCGCGGCTACAAGCAGCACCGCCACGATCTCTGCGGCTCGATCCTGAAGATCAACCAGGTCTATGAGCCGCTACCCGACAATCCGCCATCCGGCTATCGCGAGCTGTTGATTGCGCGCGATGGCATCGCGACACCGCAGTCGATGACCGACCCGGAAGGCAACCGCGTCTCGCTGGTGCCGAAGGGCCTGTTCGGAATCGAACGGATCGGCATCCGTCTTGGCGTTCGCGACGTCGAGGCGCATCGCCGCTTCTACAGCGAGGCGCTTGGATTGCCGCAAGGGAACGCGGCCGATGGCGCGATCACCTTCCTGGCGGGTGACACGGTGCTGATCGTCGAGCAAGCGGTGGATGCGCCCAAGGATGCGGCCTTCGACGGCAAGGGCTGGCGCTACATCACGTTCCAGGTCTTTGAGGTTGATCGCGAGCACGCTTACGTGCTCGCGCATGGCGGCCGCGAGGCGCGCGCGCCGGTCACGCTCGGCAGCACGGCAAGGATCTCGATGGTGCGCGATCCCGATGGCAACTGGATCGAGCTGTCCCAGCGCGCCTCGCTGACGGGATCGCTGGAGCCGTCGACCGCGTGAGTTGTTCGGCTAGAGGCTGACCTTCCAAGGCTGGGTCGCCGGCGGCCATTTCAGCTACAATTGGCAATACGGCCGGCCGTGACCGGGAATCCCTTATAAGTTTCAGTAGGCTCGCCATCCAGAGAAGCCGCCCCGGAGGTCGCGGATGGCTGGTCGATCGAGTGATGCCGTGCTCGCCGCACTCACGCAGCACGGTCGCCTGGCGCTGCCGTGCGACAGCTCGAAGTTGCGATGGCCGATCGGTACTCCACAAAAAAACAACAATCCGGTATGCCTAATGCGTGCGCATCGAGGAACATGTCATGGCGCACCGCGCCGGCATCGCTGGGGGCAGCATAGGGCAGACATGGCCCGATCATCGCATGCGCCGTCGTACAGCGGACAGCGCCTCTCCTCGAAAACAATCCTTCGCCCGAACCTCCGCTTGCTCCGGCGACAGGAGTTGCAGCCGGCCCGTCATGACGGCAGTTCCGAAACCCTTGACCCCATGAGGTACTGACACACGACCCGGCAAGGGTCGCGACGACAATTCGGCCAAACAAAAAATCAGCACAGGGAGGATACAGATGGCTTTTTACGAGCGATATCTCGGCGGCTGCGCCGCGCTTGCCGTGGCTGCCTTGTTCACTGCCTCGCCGACGCACGCCCAGGAAGCGGCGGCGCTGAATGCCGAGGCGGCCCAAAAGGACTGGCCGACCTATCACGGCACCTACAAATCCTACCATTACAGCGGCCTCGACCAGATCAACACCGGCAACGTCAAGAATCTCGAAGTCGCGTGGATGCATTTTCCGGAGCGCGCCACCCGCGGCATTCAGTCGACGCCGCTCGCGATCGACGGCGTGCTGTACTATTCGGGCTCCTACAGTCGCGTCTATGCGCTGGACGGAGCGACCGGCAGGACAATCTGGGCCTATGCGCCGGAGCTCGACGAGGAACTGGTCGCCAAGCAGACGCACTCGCCATACAACCGCGGCATCGCCATCGGACACGGCAATCTCTATGTCGGCACGGTCGATGGGCGCCTCATCGCGCTCGATCTGAAGAGCGGCAAGCCGGTGTGGGACACCAAGCTCCTGGATTCCAAGAAGGTGACGGTCGGCTTCACCGGCGCGCCGCTGGTGGTGAAGGACAAGGTGATCATTGGCGCCCAGGGCGGCGAATGGACCGGTCGCGGACCGATTTTCGGCATCGACGGCAAGACCGGACAGAAGAAATGGGAGTTCTTCACGGTCGCCGGCACCGAAGAGGCGATGGCGACGTGGGGCGGTGAGTCCTGGCGAACCGGCGGCGGCGGCGGCTGGATGCCCGGAGCCTATGATCCGGAAACGAATGCAGTGTGGTGGGGCACCGCCAACCCGGCGCCGCTCTACGACTGGTCGGGCGCGGACTGGAAGAAGAGCGGACCGCGGCCGGGCGACAATCTCTACACCACTTCGGTCATCGCGCTCGATCCCGATACCGGCAAGCTCAAATTCCACCATCAGGAGCTGCCGCACGATGCCTGGGACTTCGACTCTGCCGTGGGTGAATTCGTCATGATCGACCGTGGCGGCAAGAAGCTCGTGGTGCACGCCAACAAGAGCGGATACATCTTCGTCTATGATCGTTCCAACGCCAAGGTCGAGAACGTCTGGCCGCTGGTCAAGAACATCAACTTCGTCAAGAGCATCGATCCGAAGACCGGCGAACTGATCGGTCGCCGCGACCTCGTGGAAGGCAAGGTGGACCCGCCATTGTGCCCGGCCATTGCCGGCGGCATCAGCTGGAACTCCGGCGCCTACAGCCCCAAGAACGGGCTCTTCTACCGGATCGGGCAGGAGTGGTGCATGGAGATGACCGTCGAGAAGACGACGCCGATCCTGGAGCCGATGGCCCAGCTCAACATCGGCGCCACCTTCAAGCTTATCCCGCCTCCGGACGGACTGGCCCGCGGTCACCTTAGCGCCCGCGACCCGGTCACCGGTGCCAAGAAGTGGGAAGTCAACTACAAGCAGCCGCCGCTCGCCAGCGTTCTCGCCACCGCGGGAAATCTGGTGTTCGTGCCGGACTCCGAAGGCATCGTGCACGCCTACAATGCGGACACCGGCGAAGAGCTCTGGTCGCGCAACAACGGCATGGGGCATAATGCCGGCATCATCAGCTATATGGCCGGCGGCAAGCAGTATGTCGCCGTACCGGCGGGCTGGGGCAGCCTGGTGGCCGACGAGTTTGTCGCGCTCTATGGTGAGCCCTTCAAGAGCATGTCGAAGAATACCGGTGCCCTGGTTGTCTTCGCGCTCAGACAATGACGATGGCGTAGGCGGCAGTGATCGATCTCTCGCTGCCGCCCTTGCCGGTCAATACGCTGCCGCTCTTGCGGTCGATACGTCGCGGTGAATGCGGATGCCGGAATGCGGATACCGTTTGTAATTGTTGCCCTGGCCATCCTCTGGTCAGGGCTGCTGACCGCCTCGTTGGCCCAACAGTCCAACTCGGCGGGCGCTTCAAGTCCGCTGCCGCAAGCCGAAGCTTCGCCGGACGACATCGAAGGCGGGAAGATGTTCGCAACCACCTGCGGCTTTTGCCACCAGGATGGCGGTCGCCATGCGGGCAGAGGTCCAAAACTGTCGAAGTCCGAGCGCAGCGACGAATACATCGTCGAGCGTATCAAGAAGGGCAAGGTGGGCGCCATGCCCGCCTATGGCTCGGTGCTCAGTGACGGCCAGATCATCGCGATCCTGGCCTACATTCGGGGGCTCGATGACTAGAGCGTTTTCCGCGGCGTGGAGACCGCGATATCGCTTTGCCCGATACGTGGCTTGCCTCTCGCTGCTGGTGTTTTGGAACGCGTCGGCGGACGCCCGCTCGCTGGAAACCGTCATCGAGCGAGGCACGCTGACGCTTTGCGCCAGCCCCAACGCGCTGCCGTTTGCAAGCAAGAACGGACCGGTGCCGGGATTTCAGATCGAGCTTGGCGAGAAAATTGCCGAGCGACTCGGCGTCAAGCTGACGCGGGAGTGGGTGATCAGTGCGATCCAGTATCGCCGCGCCGATTGCGACCTCGTGCTCGACGTCATCGCCCGCAAGGATACGCCGCCCGCGGGCGGTGTGCGAGCCTCGCGCCCCTACCATCGCAGTGGCGTGGTGCTCGCGGTGCGCAGCGATTCGCCGGCGTCGTCGCTGGCAAATCTCGGTTCCGATCAGCGGGTCGGGGTACCGGTCGGCTCACTGGTCTCGATGACCCTCGCCAAGGGCGGCACCACAACGTCACCTTTCGTGTTCGAGGACGACATTGTCGCAGCGCTGGCCAATCGCGAGATCGAGGCCGCCGCGGTCACTCGGATGACGGTCGGCTGGTTCAATCTGCAGCATGCCGACAAGCCGTTGCGCCTGATTCCGGCGTTCGACAACGACCAGGATCTGAACTGGAATATCGCGGCGGGCCTGCTTCGCCCCGACGACCAGCTGCGAGAGCGCGTGGATGCGGCCATCGAGGCCCTGTTGGCAGATGGCACCATCGCGCGGATCTATGCCGGCTACGGCATCGAGCTGCGTCCTCCGCAGTAAGGTGCGGCCGCATTTGCGGTCTTGGCAGGGGCCGGACCGCCTACCTCCGGGGTAATCGCGGTCATGACCAAATCCTGAGAGCGTCCGATGTATGAAACTCCGGACAAGGCCCGTTCCCATGCATCAGATCGTCTCAGCCCCCGTCGATACGTCGCGCCGCTGGTGGGTGCTTGCGACCGTCGTCGCGGCGCAATTCATGTTCGGGGTCGATGCCTTCATCGTCAACGTCGCGATCCCGACCATCGCGACGGAACTGCACGCGAGCGCGGCGCAGATCGAGGCTGTGATCGCGATCTACCTGATCGCCTATGCCACGCTGGTCGTCACCGGCGGGCGGCTCGGCGATATCTACGGCGCGCGCAACGTGTTCATCGCGGGTGTGGCGGGCTTCACCGTCACGTCGCTGTGGTGTGGGTTGGCGCAATCCGGACCCGAATTGATCGGGGCACGGCTGGCGCAGGGCGCGACCGCGGCATTGATGGTGCCGCAGGTGCTTGCCACCCTTCATTTGCTGTTTGCGGATGCCGCGCGGGCCCGCGCCTTCGGCATCTATGGCATCGTGCTTGGCCTCGCCGGTGCGGCAGGCTTCCTGCTCGGCGGCATCCTGGTGACATCAGATCTGGCGGGGCTTGGCTGGCGTGCGGTGTTTTTTGTCAACGTGCCCTTTGGAGCCGTCATCATCGCCGCGGCCTGGAAAATCATGCCGCGCTTTCAGCGCCGGGCCCGCACGCGGCTGGATATTCCCGGTGCAATCGTGCTGTTTCTCGGCCTGCTGTGCCTGATCGGCCCACTGCTGTTCGGCCACGATCTGAACTGGTCGCCTTTGACGTGGCTGGCGATGGCCGCAGGCGTCGGTATTGTCGCTGCCTTCCTGCGGTTGGAACGCGCGGTTGCCCGCCGCGGCGGCATGCCGTTGATCGATCTTGCGCTGCTTTCGGACAAGCCATTTATGCGCGGGCTTCTCGCCGTATTCTTTTTCTTCTTCGCCAACCTGTCGTTCTATCTGGTCATGACCATGTTCATGCAGAAGGGGCTGCATATTCCGCCGCTGCAGGCCGGGCTCGTCTTCCTGCCGTTGGCGCTGACCTTTGTAATCGCTTCGCGCCATAGTGGAATGCGCGCCAGACATCGCGGCACGCTAGTACTGATCGAGGGCTGCGCGGTGCAGATCGGCGGCCTTGCGGCATTGGTGCTGACGATCGAATGGAGCAATACGCCGTCCGCGGTGGTTCTTGCGCTGGTGCTGACCATCTTCGGCTACGGCCAGGGGCTCGTCATGGCGCCGTTGTCGAGCGCCGTGCTCTCGACCGTGAAGCCCGTTAGCGCCGGCGCAGCCTCCGGCATCTACGGCACCACGGCGCAGATTGCGAACGCCGCGGGCGTTGCGGCGATCGGTGCGGTATACTTTGCAATCGAATCGAATCAGTCGGCTCGACTGGCGCTGCTTGCCACGTGCGCGTTGTTTGCGTTGTCGATTACCGCCTGCGCCGCATTCCTGACATGGATGCGTCGGGTCACAGGATGACAAATTAACGTCAATTGCCGAAATTTGATTGTGGGGAATGACAGTGCACGGCCTTTTTATTTTGCAGTGCAGCAACTATCTGTTCTGAGTAACGTTGACCATCCAAGAACAATCGCCCCAGGAGCCACCTTGTCGCTCGCGAAGAACGTCGAATTCTTGAGCCATTTCCCGAAGCTGAACGGCTTCAATGGCTTTGGAATCTATGGCCGAGCCGCTTCGCTGTCGGGGCAGAGTCCACTCGTCGAAATCTCAGGGTTTGGCACCAATCCCGGCGCGCTCAAAATGTTCGCCTATGTGCCGGAGCCGTTGCCGCGCGCGCCCGCGCTTGTCGTCGTTTTGCATGGCTGCGGCCAGACCGCGGCTGCTTATGACTTCGGCGCCGGCTGGTCGATGCTCGCCAAGCGTTATGGCTTTGCGCTGCTGATGCCCGAACAGCAGGGCGCCAACAACGCCAATACCTGCTTCAACTGGTTCAATCCGGGCGATGTCGCGCGCGGCCGCGGCGAAGCCGCCTCGATCCGGCAGATGGTCGCGCGGATGGCCGCCGATCACAAAATCGATCCCCGCCGCGTCTACATCACCGGCCTTTCCGCCGGCGGCGCGATGACGTCGGTGATGCTGGCCGTCTATCCGGAAGTATTTGCGGGCGGCGCCATCATCGCCGGTCTCCCCTATGGCATCGCCAGCAATGTCCGTGAAGCGCTCGGCGGCATGATGCAGTCGACATCGCGCCCCGCCGATATACTGGGCGACCTCGTCCGCAAGGCCTCGAAGCACAAGGGGCCGTGGCCGAAAGTGTCGGTGTGGCACGGCAGCGCCGATCGCACCGTGAACCCCGGCAATGCCAATGAAATCGTTAAGCAATGGCTCGACGTCCACGGTCTGCCGATGGCGCCGATGTCCGCGGTGGACGTCGACGGTCATCCGCGCGAGGTCTGGTGGAACGCCGACGGCGAGACCGTCGTCGAATCCTACACCATCACCGACATGGCCCACGGCACGCCGCTGGGCCTGGCCGGCAACGACGAGCCCTATGGCGCGGAAGGCGCGTTCCTGATCGAAGCAGGAATCTCGTCGTCCTATCACATCGCCGATTTTTTCGGCCTCACCGGCCGGCTCAATCCGGCCGCCGAGGCGGCCAAGCCGGTGCCGGCGTCGAACATCGTTCGATCCGCGGCCACCGAAACCCTGCAGTCGTCCGATCTGGCCGCCACGTTGTGGTCGAAATCCCACAAGCCGGTTCGCCAACACAGCCCCGCGCCGAGCGAACCGAAGCGCCGCGGCATCGATGTCGGCGGCGTCATCACCCGCGCCCTGACGGCGGCGGGATTGATGAAATAAAGGATTGATCGCAGCGCGTCTGGCCGCGCTAGCCAAGTGGTGCCGCAGACCGGGCGATTGCGCGACGGTGCTCCGGATAGCGCGCGGTAAACTTGAAGGCGCCTAGCAGTGCGAGCACGGTCAGGATAATGCCGAAGCGCGGCGGCAGGTCGGGCCTGTAGATCAGCACCAGGTCAGCGGCCACCATGGTGGCGAAGGCCAGAGCCCAGACCGCAGTATTGACGTAGTTGGTGCGGACAAATTCGCCGGACTCCTGCACGCCCGCCGGCACGCGCTCCCGCGCATATTGCAGCGTGAATGGTTGCCGGATCGCGATTGAAACAAGCACGATCAGCAGCAAGCCTGTATCGACGACCAGACGAACGCCCATCAAGGACCAGGCGGGATCAGCAAACAGCGCGTAGCATCCAAGCGCGCCGAACAAGGCGGCTGTTCCGATCTCCAGCACTTTCGCCCCACGTCCCTGGCTCCAATCACGGATCAGCAGCGCGGCCGATACCGCAAAGCCGGCGAACAGTCCTTCCACGGGGCCGATTAGCCGGTCGATGGCGGCGAAAGCAATAAACGGTGCAAATGCCAGCAGCATGTTTCGTCCGATCTCCCCGCCACACGGTGGTCGGAGCTCAATATTTCCACTGGAAATATCTGGTAACCCCAACGGTCGGGCTGGTCAAGCAAAATATTTCCAGTGTAAATATGGAGCATGCAAAAATCAGCCTCTCGCGCCAAAGCCAAGCCCTCCCCCAAGCCCTATCATCATGGGGACCTCAAACCCGCCGTGTTGGCTGCCGCCGAGAAAATCCTGGAGACGGAAGGGGTCGACGCTCTGACGCTGCGGGCGGTGGCGCGGATGGTCGGGGTCTCCCACACCGCGCCCAAGAATCATTTTGGTGATCTCGAGGGACTTCTCAGTGAGCTCGCCGCGGTCGGCTATCGCCGTTTTGGCGCTGCGTTGTCTGGGGCGATGGAGCGTGAAAGCGGCGGTCCCCGCCAGCGATTGAAGGCCATGGGTCTGGCCTATGTCGCCTTCGCGCGCAAGCATCCGGGCTTGTTCGTGTTGATGTATCGCAGCGATCGCCTGGACGTGAACTCGCCCAGCCTTCGCGACGCCATCGAAGACACCAGGCAGTCTCTGAAGATTGCGACGACATCCGTCGCTCCGGCCGTGCCGCTGCCGCCGCTGCAACTCGCGGCGCGCGCCACGGCATCGTGGGCGCTGGTGCATGGATTCGCGATGTTGCTGCTGGATGGGCGACTGCGGCATACGCTGGCGTCGCTGCCCGGTGAGGCAGATGCGAATACGCTGCTCGAGGCCGTGCTCGATGTGACGCGCGTGAACGACTGAAACGCTCTGCCGCTCACATCTCGCCGGTGATGAACGGATTGGTCATCCGCTCCTGGCCGATGCTGGAGCCGGCGCCATGGCCGCAGATGAAGCCGACATCGTCGCCGAGCGGCAGCAGCTTTTCCTTGATCGAGTTGATCAGCGTGGCGTGGCTGCCGCCGGGCAGATCCGTGCGTCCCACCGAGCCATTGAACAGCACGTCCCCGACATGGGCGAAGCGCAATTCCTTGTTGAAGAACACCACGCTGCCCGGTGAATGGCCGGGGCAGTGCAGAATGTCGAAGGTGAGATCGCCGATCGAGACCTGATCGCCCTCGTCGAGCCAGCGGTCGGGGCCGAAATTACGCACACCGGTCATGCCGAAGCGCTCGCCGCTGCTCACGACATTGTCGAGCAGGTATTTGTCGGCGATGTGCGGGCCTTCGATCTTCACCTGCAGCGCATCGCGCAAATCGGCGGCGCCGCCCACGTGGTCGATATGGCCGTGGGTGAGCCAGATCTTTTCGACCGTGACGCCGGTCTGCTTGATCGCCTCCAGAATCTTGGGAACGTCCCCGCCGGGGTCGATCACGACGGCCTTCTTGGAGGGCTCGTGCCAGATGATGGTGCAGTTCTGCTCGAACAGTGTCACCGGCACGATCATCGCGCCGGCCTTGGCCTGATTCTCGGCCTGGGTCTCGGTTTTGTCATCCATGCATGGCACCATATTCTACCTTGAAAAGGGGTCAACACGCGCGGGAGCCGATATGTGGTCGGACTCCGTCCGTGATAGAGTTCCGCAGACGGGTATTTAGTGGCGAGAGCCGGAAATCGCATCAGTCAGATCGCGATTTCGGCGGGGATGCACAGTTCATGGACCAGCCCTCCAAATCGCCGCCCGGCGGAATCCGCACCACGGCCCGCGCTTTTTTTGTCAGCGAGCGCCTCAATACGTCGGGCCTTGAACGCGGCGATGTCCTTGCCACGACACCGCTCGCGTTTCGCGTCAATGCGAATGGCATCGCGATACTTTTCCGCTACGGCGTGGTGGTTCTGATCGGGCTGAATGCACTGGAAGAGGAGGAGTTCCTTCGCGGCCTGGACCATCGCATGACGGGGAAGTCTGCGCGGCGCGACGAGGAAATCGCCATCATCGAGCTGGCTCCGGAAAGGGAAGACCAGATTCCCCCCGGCGGGCCGATCTGCCTGCAGAGCCTTTCGCCCGAGCGGCTGATCCTGATCGGCGAGGCGCTGGCAAAGAGCGTCGTTCTGGCCCGGCACGAACGCGAGGTGGCCAGCGTCTTCGATACGACCGAACCGATCGCGCGCGAACTGGCGCGCAGCGGGCGTATGCGCGGCAGCCGCCGCTCGATCCTGAAAAATATCGGCAATGCGCTGTTGGTGCGGCATCGGGTGTCGGGGCCGGTCGAAGTGGAAGAGAAGCCCGATGTGCTCTGGGACAAGTCGCATCTGGAGCGGCTGTATGCCCGGCTGGAGGACGAATATGAACTCAAGGAGCGCGCGGAATCGCTGAACCGCAAGCTCGCCGTGATCGCCGAGAGCGCGCAGGTGTTGACCGACATCATCGACACGCGGCGCTCGCTGCGGCTCGAAGTGATCATCGTGCTGCTGATCCTGTTCGAGGTGATCATGACGATCTATCAGCTCGCCGTGGGCCGGCACGCCTGAGCGGGGCCGTCATTCCGGGGCCGATGCTTCGCATCGCCGCAGAATGACGGCGGATCACATCACCGCTTGATCTGCGCCTTCAGCGTATCTTCGACGACGCGGTCGAACGACGACGCTTTCGGCGGCGCCTTGGCGCGCTGGTCGGCGACGTATTTGTCGCGTTTGGCGACCAGCGTCGAGAGTTTTTCATTGAGCGCCTTGCGCTGGCTCATCTGCTTGTTGACTTCCTCGCTACGCTGCTCGGGCTTCAGCGCGCGCAGATTGTCGGGCAGGTCTTCCTCCTTGATGTGGGAAAGGCTGCTGCGGCCGGCGGTCACGTCGGAGACGAGATCGCCATCGCCGGTCACGGCCTCCGACGTCGCCTTCGAACGCTTGTTGAGATAGCTCGCCATCTCCGAGGCCTGCGCGGGCGCGGCGGCGGCAACCTCCGACAATTGCTTGGTCTTGCCCTCGGTGCGCTTCTGCAGCTGTTTCGATCCGTACGGGATCACGGTGCCGTTGATCTCGCGCTGCAGGATGATGATCTCCTCGTCATAGGGCGTCTCGATGATGACGACCTGGCCGCCGTCCTGCGGGATCGGAATGAAGCGGCCGTTGCCGTTCTGGGCGATGTCGCGCCACACCCGCTCGGTATCGCGGGCATCGCCGGCCAGCACCGCGTTGACGATGATGTCCCTCTGCTTCGCCACCTTGAGCGTGACCGGATATTTGGTGTCCTGCGCGTAATCCATGTGCGGCGGTGCGTCGCCGACCAGGAACACGATCCGCCTGGTGTCGCCGCCAGAGGTCCATTGCAGCTTGTTGACGGCCACATCGAGCGCCTCGTTGACGCTTTCGGGCCAGTCGCCGCCGCCGCGCGCCTTCAGTTCGAGCAGGCGCGCGTAGAGATCCTGAATGTCGGTCGTGAGATCGACCTTTTTGGTGACGTAGTCGTCGCCGATGTCCCGATAGGCGACGAGGCCCATGCGGATGTCGGCGTCGGGATTGGAATCGACGATCGCGGTCGCGATCGACCAGATCTTGCGTTTGGCGCCTTCGATCAGGCCGCCCATCGAGCCCGTGGTATCGAGCACGAACGCCACTTCGACGGCGGGCTTTGCAACGGCCGATGACAGGCCTGATGACAGCGACAGGGCGGTGAGGGCGAGGGCAAAAGCGGATGGTGCGATGCGTGGCATCGGAGATCTCCTCCAGCGTTTTGTCCCTCGGAAGCAAGGTTTCCTTGGCTTCGCGGTGCATCGAGGTCACAAAAAAGGCTGGCTACGGACAAATTTATGGCCGGCTTTGCACCGGGCTTGGCATCGCTGCTGGGTGGTCGCACTGAAATCGGATAGGGTTCACGAATGGAATCGCCCGCCCGCCAGATCAGCCTCGTGCCGCCATTGGACCGCCGCCAGTCGGAGACGGCGCTCGCAATCGCGCGCGGCACGGCGCGGCTGTTGCGGTCGCTCGGCTTCTCCTGCATCAGCGAGCTGCCGCTGCCCTCGGGGAGGCGTGCCGATCTGGTGGCGCTGAACGAGAAGGGTGAAATCTGGATCCTCGAGATCAAGTCATCGGTGGAAGATTTGCGCGCCGACCAGAAATGGCAGGACTACCGGCTGCATTGCGACCGGCTGTTCTTTGCCTTCACACAGGACCTGCCGTGCGAGATTTTTCCGCAAGACACGGGCTTGATCATCGCCGACGCCTACGGCGCCCACCTGCATTGCGAGGCGCCCGAGCATCGCCTGCCAGCGGCAACGCGCAAATCGATGACGGTACGCTTTGCGATGGCGGCGGCGCAGCGGATCAACCGTTTGGTCGATCCGCAAGGGCATGGCGAATTTTGAAGGACGGCGCGGTTGGGTGGGCAAAGCGAAGCGTGCCCACCATCTCACAGCGACCGTTGTCTTCAATGGTGGGCACGCTGCGCTTTGCCCACCCTACGAGTCTGCGACGTGATGCTACCGCGGCGCGCGCTTGGCCAGGATCCGCTGCAAGGTGCGGCGGTGCATGTTGAGCCGCCGCGCGGTCTCGGAGACGTTGCGGTTGCACATCTCGTAGATGCGCTGGATGTGTTCCCAGCGCACGCGATCCGCCGACATCGGGTTTGACGGCAGCTCGGATTTCTCGGTGCCGCTGGCGAGCAGCGCTGCGACCACGTCGTCGGCGTCGGCAGGCTTCGAGAGATAGTCCACCGCGCCCATCTTCACGGCCGTGACGGCGGTTGCGATGTTGCCGTAGCCGGTCAGCACGATGGTGCGCGCGTCGGGGCGCTTGCGCTTCAGCGCCGACACCACGTCGAGCCCGTTGCCGTCGCCGAGCCGCAGGTCCACCACGGCGAAGGCCGGCGCGGCTTTATTGATCTGGGCCAATCCGTCGGACACGGTGTCGCAGGACGTTACCGCGAATCCGCGGGTTTCCATCGCGCGCGACAGGCGCTCGAGAAACGGCTTGTCGTCCTCGACGATCAGCAGCGAGCGGTCGGCGAGATCGGTCAGTTCGGCGATGGCGTTCAAAGTCGGGTTCCCCCGGGGTTGCGGATCGTGGGCATCATATAGAGCATATGGCGCGTCGATTTTGCACTGCCAAGGCCTCACAAAGTCGATCGGCTTGCTTTACCTTAATCCGCTGGACTGGCAGCACTTTCCTCGGCCTCGAAACGGGCGCGCGGCCAGGCAATCTGCACCACGGCGCCGTGATCGGGAAAGGTGCGGTTCGAGAACGAAACCTTGGCGCCGGTCCGCTCCAGCAACGTGCGGGCGATAAACACGCCAAGACCGAGGCCGGCCCGTTCGCGGTGGGCCTCATCGGCGCTGCGGCGCCTTGATAAATAGGGTTCCCCGATCCGTTTCAGCATATCCGGCGCGATGCCCGGGCCGTCGTCCGAAATGATGATTTCGACCGTATCGGCGTTCCACCAGGCGTTCACCTCCACCGTCGTCCGCGCGAAATCGACGGCATTTTCCAAGATGTTGCCGACGCCATAGAGGACGGCCGGGTTCCGCGCGCCGACCGGCTCGCGCGTGGCTGCGACAGCTAGCCGCACCCTGATCGCGACGCCGAAATCGCGATGCGGCGCCACGGATTCCTCGATCAGCGTTGACAACGGCATGCGGTCGAACGGCGCGCCGGAGGAGGAAAGCTGAGTGATCTTGGCCAGGATGTCGCGGCAGCGTTGCGCCTGTTCGCGCAGGGTTTTCAGATCGGACGCCAATGGGTCATTGCCGTTGACCGTCTTTTCCAGTTCCCGCGAAATCAGGAAGATCGTCGACAGCGGCGTGCCGAGCTCATGCGCGGCGGCGGCGGCGAGCCCATCAAGCTGGGTCAAATGCTGCTCGCGCGTCAGCACCAGTTCGGTCGCGGCCAGCGCATCGGAAAGCTTCCGCGCTTCCTCGGTCGCCTGGAATGCATAGAGGCTGGTGACGCCGATCACGAGCACGATCGAGAGCCAGACCCCGAACAGGTAGATCGGCGGCAGCACCAGCGGGTCTTCGCTGTCCCAGGGCAACGGCAGATGGAAGAACACCAGCGCCGAGGCGCAGGCGACCGCGAGCAGGCCCAGCCCGATCGTCAACCGGATCGGCAGCACCGTCGCCGAGATCAGGACCGGACCGAGGAACAGGAACGAGAACGGGTTTTGCAGTCCCCCGGTCAGGAACAGCAGCGCGGCCAGTTCAACGATATTGAGCGCGAGCAGCCCTGCGGCATAAACCGGCTCCAGCCGCTGCATCGGATTGAAGGCGATCTGCAGCGCGAGATTGAGCAGCGCCGAGACACCGACGATGGCGACGCAGGCAATGACGGGAAAGTCGAATTCCAGCCCCTGCGCCACGATGAAGATCGCGGTGAGCTGGCCGAGCGCCGCCAGCCAGCGCAGCCGGAGAATCGTATCGAGACGGACATAGCGGTGTGGAAGGCGGAAATCGGAGGCGGCGACGTCGGACATAACTCGAGTTTAGCCGTGTGGGGTCGCGATCACAAATGAGGGCGCTTGGGTGCGGAGCAGGGCTTTCATGGTTCGAGACGCCGCCACGCGGCTCCTCACCATGAGGTCTAAGAGCTCGAGATGAGATCTATGAGCTCGAGGCCGCAAGGTTCTCAGACCTCATCCTGAGGAGGCGCGTAGCGCCGTCTCGAAGGATGAGAGCCCGGCTGCTGCCCAAGGACAAAGTCTTGCGCTACCAGCCCTGATGCCCCAATGAACGTCCCTGAAATGGTCAACAGCGACGCCACGCCAGCACAGTCTCCCGCGGCCGGGCCGGACGGCTCCGCCGCGATCGACGTCGCGCATCTGATAAAACTCTACAAGACCACCCGCGCGGTGGATGACGTGTCGTTTCGGATCGCGCGGGGCAGCATCACCGGGCTGCTGGGCGGAAATGGCGCCGGCAAGACCACGACCATCGCGATGATCATGGGGCTGGTGCTGCCGACCTCGGGGCGCGTCCAGGTGCTCGGCCATGCGATGCCGGAGCAAAGCGCCGAGGTGCTCGGCCGGATGAATTTCGAGAGCCCCTATGTCGACATGCCGATGCGGCTCACGGTGCGGCAGAACCTCACCATCTTTGGCCGCCTCTATGCGGTAAAGAATCTCGCCGGGCGCATCGAACAGCTCGCCTCCGACTTCGATCTCAAGGATTTTCTCGACCGCGCCAACGGCAAGCTCTCGGCCGGGCAGAAGACCCGCGTCGCGCTGGCGAAGGCGCTGATCAACCAGCCGGAGCTGCTGCTGCTCGACGAGCCGACGGCGTCGCTCGATCCCGATACCGCCGACTGGGTACGGCAGCATTTGCAGGATTACCGCAAGGCCCATGGCGCCACCATCCTGCTGGCGTCGCACAACATGCTGGAAGTGGAGCGGCTGTGCGACCGCGTCATCATCATGAAGCGCGGCCGCATCGAGGATGACGACAGTCCCGACCAGATCATGGCGCGCTACAACCGGAATACGCTGGAAGAAGTGTTTCTCGATGTCGCGCGCGGACGGGTAGCGGAGGGGACATCGTCGTGAGCGAGATCACGGTCCATCGCGCCATTTCCTGGCATCGTATCCAGGCGATGGTGCTGCGCTACTGGTATCTCCTGATGTCGTCGTGGCCGCGCCTGTTGGAGCTGATCTATTGGCCGGCGTTGCAGATCATCACCTGGGGCTTTCTGCAGAGCTACATCTCGCAGAACGACAGCTTCTTTGCGCGTGCCGGCGGCACGCTGATCGGGGCGGTGATCCTGTGGGACATCCTGTTCCGCGGCCAGCTCGGCTTTTCGATCTCGTTTCTCGAGGAAATGTGGGCGCGCAACCTCGGCAACCTGATGATGAGCCCGCTGAAGCCGATCGAATTCCTGATCTCGCTGATGATCATGAGCCTGATCCGGCTCGCGATCGGCGTCATCCCGATGACGCTGCTGGCGCTGTTCTTCTTCGATTTCAACTTCTTCGCGATCGGGCTGCCGCTGATCGCGTTCTTCTGCAATCTGATCTTCACCAGCTGGTCGGTCGGAATTTTCGTATCCGGCCTGGTGCTGCGCAACGGCCTTGGCGCCGAGAGCATCGTTTGGACCTTGATGTTCGGCGTAATGCCGCTCGCCTGCATCTATTATCCGGTCGCGGTGCTGCCCGGCTGGCTGCAGGCCATCGCCTGGATGCTGCCGCCGACCTATGTGTTCGAGGGCATGCGCGCGCTCCTGATCGATCATGTGTTCAGGGCCGACCTGATGGTCTGGTCGCTCGGCATCAACGCGGTGCTGTTCGTTGCCTCATTTGCAATCTTCCTTGCCCTTTTGCGCAGCGCCAAACATCACGGTTCTCTTCTCGGAGGTGGTGAATAAGTTATTAGTTTCCGGTGGATTTCAGGGTTTTTTGGCGTTTTGGCCCCGTAGATCTACCGGCTGGCGCATTGACGCTTAATTACGCATTCGGCAGTATGTTGCGGCGCAAAACAGGGATCATAACAAAAATGCCTATTGGTGAGTTTGGCGGCGCACCGCCCCTAGTGGCCGAAGGCAGTCCGGCGCTTACGACGCCGATGTACTGGATGTACGAAATGGGCCATGCGTCGCTCAATCCGGCGCGCGCCGTGACCGACGCCACCAAGATCCTGTTTCAAAATCCGCTGAATCCCTGGTCGCACACCGAATTTGGCAAATCGATCGCCGCGGCCTGCGAACTGTTCGAACGCACCACCCGCCGTTACGGCAAGCCCGAATGGGGCCTCGACACCACCGAAGTCAACGGCGTGCGCACGCCGGTCGAGGTCCGCTCGATCTGGGAAAAGCCGTTCTGCCGGCTGCTGCATTTCGATCGCAAGCTGACCCGGCCGCTGCGCGCACCCCATCCGCGCGTGCTGATCGTGGCGCCGATGTCCGGCCATTACGCAACGCTGCTGCGCGGCACGGTCGAGGCGTTCCTGCCGACGCACGAAGTCTACATCACCGACTGGGCCGACGCGCGCATGGTGCCTCTCACCGAGGGCCGCTTCGATCTCGACGACTATGTCGACTACGTCATTGAGATGCTGCAGGTGCTCGGCGGCAACATGCATGTGATCGCGGTGTGCCAGCCGTCGGTGCCGGTGTTGGCGGCGGTTTCCGTGATGGAAGCCGCGCGCGATCCCTTCGTGCCGCTGTCGATGACCTTGATGGGCGGCCCGATCGATACCCGCTGCAATCCTACTTCCGTCAACAACCTGGCGGCCGAGCGCGGCATTGAATGGTTCCGCAACCATGTCATCACCAAGGTGCCGTTCCCGCATCCCGGCGTGATGCGCGACGTCTATCCGGGCTTTTTGCAGCTCTCGGGCTTCATCACCATGAACCTCGATCGCCATACCGACGCGC
>Ga0268266_10002688_pt1 | contig 18669 bp, 9 predicted proteins | sample KBSS13metaG_FD_190356 | JGI IMG/M metagenome (GOLD analysis project Ga0268266, IMG submission 190356) | Switchgrass rhizosphere microbial communities from Kellogg Biological Station, Michigan, USA - KBS S1-3 metaG (SPAdes) (version 2) | ecosystem: Host-associated > Plants > Roots > Rhizosphere >...
GCAACCGAAGGCCGGATTCGAAGTGGTCGACTCGCACGAATTCATCTGGGGAGTCGAAGCGACCGACGTCGACTTCGGCCCCGATAGCAACCTGTATGTAAGCGACTGGACCGTGGGCTGGGACACCACCGGCAAGGGGCGCATCTATCGAGTCAGCCCCAAAGAAGACAATCCATCACCAGAGGCCGTGGACGTGAAAAAGCTACTCGTCGAAGGCTTTGAAGGCCGACCGACGGAAGCGCTGGCGGCGCTCCTTGCGCATCGCGACATGCGAGTCCGGCAGGAAGCCCAATTCGCGCTCGCCGATCGCGCGGCGGGGCGAAAACTGCTCGACCCGGAGGCGAAGGCCGACGCTGTCGCAACGCCCGATGGCGCAGCGCTCGACGCCATCGTCCGTGTCGCCGCCCGCGCGAGCACGGACACAGACAACAAACCGCAACAGCTCGCGCGGATTCACGCGATTTGGGCGCTGGCCCAGGTCGGGCGCAGCCTCCCGGCGGCGCTGACAGCCGTAGCGCCGCTGCTGAAAGACGCCGATCCGGAAATTCGCGCCCAGGCGGCCAAAGTCGTCGGCGACGCCCGCCTGACGTTGGCCGGTGAGTATCTTTTTGCGCTGCTCGAAGACGAAAGCCCACGCGTGCAATCATTGGCGGCCATCGCGCTCGGCAAGCTCGGTCGCTCAGATGCGGCGCCGGCGCTGCTGCAAGCGGCGGACAAGAACGCCGACGCCGATCCTTACCTGCGGCACGCGCTGGTGATGGGCCTGGCCGGAGCGAAAGGCGCCGGGGTCGACGCGATCGTCGCCGCCGGGCAACACAATTCGCGCTCGGCGCGACTCGTGGCGCTCTTGGCGCTGCGGCGGCTGAAAGACTCGCGCGTCGAGAACTTCTTGGACGATTCTGACCCGGTAGTCGTCGCCGAGGCGGCGCGAGCCATCTATGACTTGCCAATCGAAGCCTCGCTAGCCAGGCTGGCCAAAAAGATTGATCAACCGCTGCTGCCAGAGCCAGCCATGCTGCGGGCGCTGGCGGCGAACTATCGATTAGGCCAGCCGGAAAACGCTCGCGCAATCGCCAACTTTGCCGCCCGAGCGGACGCCGCGGAGACACTACGACTCGAAGCCTTGTCGATGCTTGAGCATTGGGCGAAGCCTTCCGGACGAGATCGAGTCGTTGGACTGTGGCGGCCGCTCGCTGAGCGGGACGGCAACGTCGCGGTCGCTGCGCTTCGGCCCACGCTGCCGGGCATTCTGGCGTCGAACGAAAAGGTCCGCCAGGCGGGCGCCAAAGTCGCCGCGGAGCTTGGCATTACCGAAGTTGGGCCGCTGCTGGCCACGATCGCAGCCAATCGTGATGAGAGCGTTGCGTCGCGAGTCGAAGCGATCCGAGCGCTCGAACAACTCGCCGACGAGCGAGCCCCGGCGATGATGGACATGGCCCTGGCCGACGCCGAGGGCGCGATCCGCGCGCAAGGGCAGCGCATGCTGGCCAAGCTGCGCCCCGAACTCGCCGTGGCCGCACTGACCGAGGCCCTTGAAAAGGGGACGCTCATTGAGCAACAAACGGCGCTGGCGACACTTGCCGAAATCGGCAGCGACCCCGCCGACGCGGTGCTGATCGTCTGGCTCGACAAGTTACTTGCCAGGCAGGCGGCTGATGAACTCGCCCTCGACATTCTGGCCGCCGGCGAAAAGCGGCCAGGCGAAGAACTGAAACGCCGCGTAGCGCAATACGAAGCGGCGCGTTCGGTCGACGATCCTCTCGCGTTCTACCGCGAAGCACTGGTGGGCGGTGACGCGGCGCGCGGCAAGAAGATCTTCTTTGACAAGGCCGACGTTTCCTGCCTGCGCTGCCACAAGGTCGGCGATCGCGGTAGCGAAGTCGGGCCGGCGCTTGATAAAGTCTCGGTCGACAAACCGCGCGCGTATCTGCTGGAATCGATCGTCGATCCCAATCGTCAAATTGCCAAAGGCTTCGAAACCGTCGTGCTGGCCACCGACGACGCGAAGGTTCACATCGGCATCCTCAAGGCCGAAGACGAGCAGAACGTCCGCCTGATCACAGCCGAAGGGCAGACGATCGTCATTCCAAAGGCGACGATCGAAGAACGCTCGCGCGGGCAGTCCGCCATGCCAGACCGTATCCCCAAGCAGCTCACGAAAGCTGAACTGCGCGATTTGGTGGAGTATTTGTCGACGCTGAAGTAACGCGAGTCGCTAGCAGTTACGGTAACGCGCTTCGACGATCTTTGCCAAAACCCTAATCCACCACAATGACCTTGAACTCGTTCGAGTTCCCCTTCAGCTCCGGGGCGTACATCGCCGAGGCCTTGGCCGGCAGGGCGCTGAACTTGCCGGGGATCTCGGCTCGCAGCCGGTAAGAGACGCTGTGCTTGCCGCGGGCAATTGTGCGGGCGAAGAACGCCACGCGATTGTCACGGAACTCGACATAGGCGTTCAAGGCGTTCGAGGTGTAGCCGCTGCGCACCTCGACCGGCTCGAAGCCGGCCGCCTTCATGTCCTCGAAGAGCAAGTATTCGTAGTCGTTCTTGCTCTCGATCACCAGTTCGATCTCGACCAGTTCGCCACTCTTCAAACTGGCCAGGTCCGCCAGCGGTTGGCGCTCGTATTTTTCGACCTTTTGATCGACGGCCTGCCCGCGCGAGCCGGCGGCCTTGATCTGCTTGTCGACCGGCAGGAGCTTGTAGTAGTTGCGGTTCACTTTCACTTCGAGTCCGGCCGCGGTGATCGGATCTTCGAGCGTGAAGTTCGTGAGGTAGGCGTTGTAATAGATTGGTCCACGCCCCCGCTTCTTGATCTCGATCGTATGCTCGCCCGCTTCAACGGCGTCGCCCGTCAACACCAGACGATCGTCGTACATGAACAAGTTCTTCGAATCGATGGAGACTTCCTTATGCTTTTTGCCATCAATCCAGACTTCGACGGTTAGCTCCGGCGAGTCCTCGCCGCTGGCCTTGATGAATTCAGCGAGCGATTCGATGCATAGCGCCGTGTCGCGCGTCGAATTCCAGTACGTGGCGTGCTTGCGGTTGTTGAGCAGGTACTTCGCCAGCCTTGGCGCCACTTCACTCTTCGGATCGTTGCGCACCAGCAGCTTCAGGTAGTAGGCCATCGCCTCGACGTCACTGCCGTACCAGAACCACCAGTAGTTTCCTTCGGGCAGCTTGAGATAGGCCGTCTGGTTTTCGTCGTCTTGCACCAGGTACTGCTCGATGTTCCGCAGCACCATCGCCAGCTTCTCGGCCTGCTTGACTTTTTGGAGCGCGATCCCCAACAGCGTTTTGCCGTAGACGGACAACTCGTTGCGGTCCTTGTACAAAAAGCCTTGCATTTGGGCGTTGTCGATGTCCGATTCGACGAGGACCATATACACCAGCGCGTCGGTGTTATCTGGATGGAGTTTGTACGGATCCTTTTTGCCGTCCGCGTTGACCAGCATTTTGACCTGCTCTTCTTGGTAACGCTTCAGCCAATCGAGTCCGCGGGCCAGCACGTTGGCGTCGACCGCGGTGTCGTTCTGCTTAGCGACTTGCAGCCCGTGAACCACGGTGGCCGTGGTGTGGGCCGTGCTATGCTCGCCCCAGCCAGAGAACCAGCCCCAGCCGCCGTCCGACAGTTGCATCTCGGTGAGCGCCTTCACGCCCGCGGCGGCCATTTTGGTGACTTCTGCTTCGTCGAACACGGCGTTGTGCTCAAAGCGTTTCCAACCTTCCGCCCGCTTTTTGGGATCGCCCAATTCCTGCGAGTTAAGTTGCGATCGCTTGTCGCGAATCGCGGCCAGGTTGAGCTTCATGCCTAGTAGCACTTTTTGCGTAATCACTGTCGGCAGAAAGCGATTGAGCGTCTGTTCAGTGCAGCCGTACGGATATTCGGCCATGTAAGGCAAGGCGTCGACCATCGCGCCGGCAAGCGTGGGCGAGTAGGCAATTTCGAGCCGGGACTGGTCGGCCTTGCGCTCGCTCGGCACGCGCAGCTTAAACTTGCCGGAGTCTTCCTGCGGACGAATGGCGCCGGCAAAACTCTCCATCTTCAGCATCCCGTGAATGTAGGCTGGGAAGCTGTTCTGCACCGCGTCCGATTCTTCGTCCGTGAGCGCCTTCATAATCACCACGGCGTTCCCTTCCGAGGCGACGGCCACGCGCCAATCGACCCGTTTTTCGCCACCGGCCGGAATCTCGATCGTCCGCTTCACGTCGTCCAGCGGACGCAGGATCGAGCCGTCGAATTCGAGTGAGACTTCGACGTTCTTCGACGTCTTCAAATAGTTGTGCACGTTGGCCGAGAGGACGACTTCGTCTTTCTCGACGAAGAACCGCGGGGCCTGCATTCGCACGATCAAATTCTTGCGAGTGACGACGTCCACTTCGCCCTGGCCGACGCGTGTCCCCTGCCCTAGTCCCCAGACTTTCATCTTCCAGCCGGTCAGGTTCTCAGGCATTTTGAAACGCACGCTGGCCATGCCGCTGGCGTCGGTTACTAGCGACCCGGCCCAAAACGCGGTGTCGGCAAAGTTGCTGCGGATCGTCGGCTGCACAACCTCGCCGCCGCCCATACCTCCTCCGCCGGGTGCGCCCTCGGCTGCGGCTTCCATCGGCGTCGCGGCGTCGGCCACCGCCATGGCCATGGGCGTAGGGGCTCCTTCCCTCATTTCGCCTCGCTTTGCAGAATCGAATTGTCCCCCCAATGCGCGCCCGGACGCTCTCAGGCCATATTGAGCGTTTGCGGCTCCACCGGCCCCGAGTTGCATCTCGACATTGTCTTTGGAAAGTTCGTCAGCTACCGTGCCGCCAAAGATCCCCAGATCGTTCATCCAGGTCTTGCCCGATTTCACCAGGTTGTGCCCATTCCACTGCAGGCTGGTCTCGGTGTGCGGATTGTGATATCGGCGCCATTTCCAAAAGAACTCTTTGATGTTTGGCACATTCGAGCCGCCGGCGATGTAATCAACGCTCTTGTCGTAGACGGTCATCACCGTGGTTCCGACGAACGGCTTGCCGAGGAAATCTGTCAGCTTCACTTTCACTTCGGCTTCCTGGCCCGGCTTAAACTCGGTCTCCGAAGGCTGCACTTCAACATTCAACACGCGAGATTCCGGCGGCACGACGATCTCTTTCGCTTCGGTGTAAAGCTGGCCGCCAGCGATTGTCACTGCTTCGACGAAGAAGTTCGGCATGTCCTTCTTTGTGACGTCGAACTCTTCGACCGTGCTCTTGCCATTTAGCCGAATCACCTTCGGCGGCAAGTAGACGCCGTTGCTCGGGCGCGGGAAGAGCAACACTGTGCTATTCACGCGATCGGTGTTGACCATCAGCTTGACCTTGCCGCCCGGCTGATACTCGCGCGCGTCGGTGATCAACTCCAGGTGGTTGAAGCGGAAGTCGGCCCCAGTGAAGCCAGCGCCGCGGACCGTGAAGAGATAGCCCCCTTCGATCGCGTGGCCGGCGGCGTCGGTCAATGTGTAACTCAGGCGATATTGCCCAGCGGCCGAAGCTTCGAGCTGTTGCTGCGCGACGCCTGCGGCAGTGGTGTCGACGTCCCAGTCGCGGATTTTTGTTTCGCTCGCTTCGCCTTTGTCGTCGTAAGCCACTTCGAAGAGCGTGAGCTTGCCTTTGCCTTCGACTGGTTCGCCATCGAGCGTGCGGGCGTTGAAGCTGGCTTTTACGGTGTCGCCGACGCGATAGAAACCGCGATCAACCCAGGCGAAAACCTTAAAGGGCTTGCGCGCCACCAGCACATTCCCCTGCCCTACGATCGTGCGGCGTGATTGATCGACCACTTCGGCGGTGATCTCGTACTTGTGATCCTGGTTGCCGTGGATCTCTTTGGCGAGCGTCGTGTCGATGTCGACGGTCACTGTGCCGTCGGCGCCAATCGGCACGGTCACATCGGCGACGATCTCCGGCGGATTGTGCTGGCGTGGCCACCACAGCGGCATCGGCCGCGGGCAGCCCCAGTCTTTCCATCCGGGATACCATGTGCAGTCGTAGGCAAACCACCAGTAGCCGGGACCGTAGAACCAATCCCACACGCCTACGGGGAACCACGGCTGATCGTACGCGCTACGCGTGACCTTGTAATGGACCTTGGCCTCGGTGACCGGCGAGCCAAAGTAATACTTCGCCGTGATCTTGGCCTGGATCTTCTCGCCCAGCATGACCGGCTTTTTGGGCGCCTCGACCGTGACTTCGTACTCCGGCTTTTTGTATTCTTCGACGCGGAAGTTTCCGCCGCCATGATTTTCGAGCAGGACCTGGTAGACGCCCAACATCGCGTCTGCCGGCAACTTGTATTCGCCTTCAATGCCGCCGAACTGATCTGCGGTGACCTGCTTTTCGACGACTTTTTCGCCGCGCGGATTCATCACCAGCAGTTTGAAGGACTTACCGCCGAAGTCGGAACCATCCTGGTCGTACTGCGCGTTGCGAATCCACAGTTTGTAGTGAACGCCTTGATCCGGTCGGTAGACGGGCCGGTCCGTGATCGCGAAGACCTTGGTGGCGTTGTACTGCGCGTCGTGCTGCTGACCGCCCCAGACATGCGTAAAGCCGAGGAAGGCCAGGCGGCCGCCGCGCGTGGTGGCGATCGCCAACCACTGGTACTCGTTGTTTTTTTCTGCCGCAGAGATGATCGCCTGGCCGCTGCTATCGGTTGCCACGCTCGAATCCAACACATCCACCTGAAAGCGATTGCCACCGAGATGCCGCTGGCGATAGCCGAACAGTTCGAGGTTGGCCTTTTCGATCGGCGCGCCATTGACGGCGTCCGCGACGTAATAAAACGTTTTGCCGATCAGCGGCTTTTTGATGATCGCGGTATCCGCCACCCACAGCACGATCTTGCTGGTGTTGCCGTCGGCCAGCGTGGCCGTGACCAGGTAGGCGCCGGCCTTCATCAGCGGCGTGGTGACGGTGATCCGCTTGTCGAAGTGGGCTTCGCGCGGATCAAGTTCCAATTCCCATGTGGCGACGCTCGCGCCGACGTATTGCTTTTGGTCCTGCTCGACGAGGCGATACCCGATGTCGGCGATATTGATCTTGTTCCAGTCAAGCTGCGCGGGATTGCTCTTGAGGTAAGCCTTGACGTCGGTCAGCAGCTTGTCGATTTTGATTGGCTGCGCGTCGAAGTTGACCTTCTTGCCGTTGCGAAAGCGGAAATCGACCGTGGGCCCCTGCCCTGCTGGTTGTGTGCTGACACCATCGAAGCGTCCCCAGTTCCCAACGATTTGCTGCAACTGCAACTCGCGATAGCTATTGTCTCCCTTGCCGTAGGCGGCGATGGCGGCTCGCCAGAATTCGGCCGCGCGGGGATACTGGCGGCGGTTTTCAAATTCGCGGGCCAGCGCGTCGAGCGACTCGGCGCCGTGGCCTGTCTGGGGGTCGGCCGCGATCTGTTCGTAGATCTTGATGTAGTTGAATTCGTCCGGCAGCTTGAAGCGGCGCACTCCAACGGCCAGCCGGGCGATGGTTTCGTCCTCTTTGAGCGTGTGCAGCGCGAACGTGCCACTCTCGTCTTTGTCCCCATCGCCTTCTTGCGGCGAACGCCCGATGAAGAGGCCGAACTGGGCGATGGTCTGCACGCCAAACTGGTTCTGGCAGAAGTTGGCCAGTTCCCAGCGGGTTTCGTTCAGCTTGGCCGGCTGCAGTTTGGCCGCGTGCGAGAGGGCCCAGCGCCAGCGCTCGCCGTCGTTCGTGGCTTTCTCGAAGCTGGCCGGCACGGTGTAATAGATCGGCTGACCTTCGGCGTCGACCGGCGCGCCCGAAGTCTGCCCGCCACCGTAATTCCAGCCTGGGTCGTAGTCTGGCAGCACGGTCAGGTCGCTCAGATATTGCAACCGCCAGGCGTCTTGATAGCCGCGGTTGCTCAACAGCGCGCGAGAGAACGCCAGATAGAAATCAGCGGCCGCGGTCTTGTCGGGTTCGGCGTCGACCAGCGGCATGGCCTGCACCATGAGCTGCAGCGCGCGGATCCGGTCGCGACTCGTGGCGTCGACCACTTGCCCGCCGCCGCGGTGCTGGCCGCGCTCGAACTGCCCGGCGATCATGAAGCCGAAATGCTGCATGTTCAGGTAGTTATCTGCCGCGGCGCTGAGCAGCCGCCAGTTTTTGGCGTGGACGGCGATCACCTGCTCGCAATAGGCGTCGATCTCTTTGGTGCGACCCAGGTTCTGCAGGCATTGCGTGGCGTCGCGCAGATTGTCGCCCACCTCGGCCGGCGGCGCCGCAGGATCGAGCGTTAGCTTGCGAAACGCTTCGTACGCGTCCTTGAAGTTGCCGTCTTGCATAAGTTTGGTCGCCGCCGCGCGTGTGGAAGGAGGCTGTTCCAGCAAAGCTCCAGTGGCCAGCATAGCGCCCACCCCGAAAAGGACCAGCGCCGCGAGAGGGAACATCGACAGGACCGGAGTAGAACGCGCTTTCATCGAAACCTCGTTGTGCAACGCTGTCGCGTCGGGCGTGGTGGTGAACTTGGATAAGTAGGCGCTGGGTCCGATTGGCGATGCGGTACGGACTGGCGCCGTCGGTTGGATTCCGTTCCGCCGGTGTTGTCTATCGAGTCGGTGACGATTCGTCGATCGCATTCCGCAGAACTGCGGGCTTTGCTTCTAAGACGCAGGCTGGTTGCAGTGAGTTCCACAAAGTCGCGGCGCTGCGAGGATTTCTTGTGCTGGAGAAGGTTTTTGTGGAGTTGACCTTGACATAAATACGGTACAAATGTACAGTATATGCTAGCAGCAATAACCCCATAAAGAACAAGATGTTGCAGCCAGACGCCCAGGATCCGGGCCCCCAATGTTCGCTCCCTGCGACCCTGGACCAACTGCGTGAGCAGCTCCGCCAATTTTCGGTCGAGCGGCGTGGAGATTCCGGGCTGGTTTCGACCGGGTGCGCGGGGCTCGACCGTTACTTGCCCGAGCACGGGCTGTGCCGTGGAACGTTGGTCGAATGGCTCGAAGCCAGTCCTGGCGGTGGCGCCGGCAGCCTGGCGCTGGCCGCCGCGCGAGAGGCCTGCCGCGACGGCGCGCCCTTGGTGTTGGTCGATGCGGCGGCGCGATTTTATCCGCCGGCGGCGGCGCGAGCTGGCATTGATTTGGATCGGCTGATCGTGGTTCGCCCGGAGAACAGCAACGATGAACGTTGGGCCTTGGATCAATCGCTCCGCGCTGCCGGTGTGGCCGCGGTCCTCTGTTGGCTGCCGCAGGCGCCAACCCGCGCCTGGCGACGCTGGCAGTTGGCCGCGGAAGCGTCTGGCAATCTGGGACTGTTTGTGCGACCGGCCACGGCGCGTGGCGATCCCTCGTGGGCGGACGTCCGTTTTCTAGTCCAACCGCAACTGGTTCCACTGCAACCGGGCCAACCGCAATCGACAACATCGCAATGGACACAGGGAGCCCGCCGCTTGCGCGTGGAGTTGTTGCGCTTGCGCGGAGAGCAGGGAGGGCAGACTATCGACTTGGAACTCGACCATGAAACGGGTGCTGTGCGTCTGGCTCCCCCACTGGCCCCTGCAGCATTGGGGAGAGACGCATCCAGAGCTTAAGACCGAGACGCTGGCCGTCGCGCTTTACGAAGAAGCGTCGCGCGGCGCATTGCGAATTGTCGAATGCTCAGCCGCGGCCTGGGCCCGGCGGATCCGGCCCGGCATGTCATTGGCCGAGGCCACGGCGCTCGCCAACCCGCCGGCAGACAAGAATCGTTCATTGAGTTCTGCTGCGTCCACCTCTGCCGGGCAGCGCGTGCGAGACGATTCATCTCACGCAGGTCCGCCGGCGCTGCATTCGGCGAGCGACCTGCATTTGGAGCGTTACGATCCGATCGCCGCCCGCGCGGCCTTGGTCGAACTGGCCGGCTGGTGCGAGCAGTTCAGCCCTAGCGTCGGTCTGGAAGAAGCCGAACGGCCGGAGAGTCTGCTACTCGACGTGACCGGGCTGGGCCATCTGTTCGGCGGCGAAGAAAACCTGTGCGCGCAAGTAGCGGAGGCCTTCGCCGGGCGCGGCTTGCAGATTCGTCTGGCCCTGGCCGACACGATCGCCGCCGCCTGGGCGCTAGCGCACTTTGCGAAAGCGTCCTGTGCGTCTGGCGCGTCTCAAGTCCCCGGCGTGCCCCAAGCTCCTGTCGTGCTCGTTGCGCCCGGCGAAGCTGTGGAAGCTGTGTCGCAACTGCCGATCGCCGCCTTACGACTAACGGCCGAGCCAGCGCGGTTGCTCGTGGAACTGGGCCTGGTGCAGGTTGGCCAGTTGCAGGCGATTTCGCGCGCGGCCCTGGGGACGCGGTTTGGCGCCGAACTGCTGCGGCGCTGGGATCAACTGACCGGCGAAACCGACGAAGTAATCCACGCGGAAGAACCGCCGGCTGAACTGCAGGCGATCTGGTCGAGCGAGCATCCCGTTGCGCGCAATGACGTGATCGAAGCCGTGGTGGAACGGTTGCTCACGCAGGTGGCCGAGGCGCTGGCCCTGCAAGGGCGCGGCGTGGTGCGATTGACGTGCCGGCTGCGCGGAGTTGGGCAACAGCACAGAGTTGGCAGCGTAAGCGGCCAGTTTTTGCTGGCGCTGTTTCGTCCTAGCGCCACCGGCCGGCACTTGTTCGAGCTGGCTCGTTTGCAGTTGGAGCGGCTGCGGCTCGCGGAGCCAGTGACGGAGATCGTCGTCAGCGTCACGGCCAGCGATCTATTGGAATGCCGTCAGGGAGAGTTGTTCGCCGAGGAAGGCGGGCGTGAAGATCGACGCCAGCTCGCCGGCCTGATCGATCGACTGGCAAGCCGGCTAGGGCGAGAACGCGTGCTTCGCGCGCGACGAACGCATGACGCCCAGCCAGAGTTGGCCTGTCGCTACGAGCCACTAACCGGCGCGAGCGCGCGTCGCGCGCCGCGTAACAGAACCGCGGCGCGCGGCAAGGAACAGTCCTGGCGCGGGAGAGAACGTCCGCTGCAAGCTACCCGGCGAGAGGAGTCATCCAAAACAAATCCGGCCTGGCCGCAAGCCAAACGCCCGCGGCGCAAAACGCAACGCGCAGCGGAAGATTTCGTCGAGGATGATCGCGCAGGGCGAGGCTTTCAATGGTCGGAACGCCCCTTGCGTTTAGCGCCGCAGCCAGCGCCGCTGGAAGTGATTGCGCTCGTGCCGGATGGCCCGCCGCTGCGATTTTGCCTGTGCGGCCAGACGCACCTGATCGCTCGCGTGTGGGGGCCGGAGCGGATCGAAACCGGCTGGTGGCGCGGCCGGCCGGTGCGCAGGGATTATTACCGCGTCGAAACCGATGCCGGCCTCCGCCACTGGCTCTTCCGCCGCCTCGCCGACGGCCACTGGTTCTGGCACGGAGAGTTTGATTGAGGAAGACTTGGGGCTTGGAGCCTGAGCAAGAGGGTAGACATAAAACCCTTCGCCCTCCGGGAGAAGGTGGCGTGCGTTAGCACGCCGGATGAGGGCAGAGCGCTACACAAGACTCGGCCAACTTACGCTTCATGTCACGCACGGAGTGCGTGACCTACCTTGGGTTGAAAACCCTAGTTCGCTTCGGCCCTCACCCCAACCCTCTCCCGACGGGAGAGGGAGACAATCACAATCCTTCGCCCTCCGGGAGAAGGTGGCGTGCGTTAGCACGCCGGATGAGGGCAGAGCGCTACACAGGGGCCTAGCCAATCCTCGCCTCATGTCACGCACGGAGTGCGTGACCTACCTTGGGTTGAAAACTCCAATCAACTTCAGCCTCACCGCGTACGCGCACCTACTTCAAATCCGCCGGCTTCACGCCCTTCTTGTATCCGCCGTGACTGAATGGCAGCGTTTCGAACTTACCGACAATGGCCACGTCGCTCTTCGCCGGGATTTTATCTTCGAGGCCTTGCGCCCAGTAACAGGCGTTCACCAGTAAACGACGCAGGCCTTCGCTTTCCAGGTCTTTCGAAGAGCCCATTGTCGTCGCAAAGACGCGGGCGATATTGCCCGAGGGCGCCGTGAACGTGCGCGACCAGGCGATTGGCATCATCGGGTCGTTCTGCTTGCCCTCGACCGGAGGATCAGTCGGCTTCATCCCCGTGAGCACTTGCCCAAGCACCAGCGGCTTGCTGTCGCCCGGGAGTGGCAGACGGACGCCATAGACATCGGTCGGCCCCCAGATGTCGCCATCGGCAATGCCGCGGAGGATCAGGTCGTCTTTAGCGCCCGGGGCGATCAACCCGCGCGTGCTTTGTTTGCCGTGATTGCCATGATGGTTGATCCAGGTTTCGCCCAGCACTTGTCGACCGAAGCCGCCGTCCCAGTCCTTACTCGTCCACGCGAATCGCGCAAACTTCGCGCTCTTGGGATTATTAAACGCATGCGTGGCCGTGCGCAACCCAATCACCGGCTTGCCGGCTTCGACATAATCAACCACGTGCTGCATCTGTTCGTCCGGCAGATCGCGAAAACGCGTGAACAACACCAGCAGGTCGGCGGTCTTTAGCGCTTCAAGACCAGGGATGTTGTCGTTCTGAATGGGATTGATCGTGCCATCCTTGCGATCGATGGCAAACAACACAGTGCAGCGAAAACCATGACGCTTGCTGAGAATCTTGGCCAACTGCGGTAGCGATTCTTCGGAGCGGTATTCTTCATCGCCGCTGACCAGCACAATGTGCCGCCCTTTGCCCGGCCCCTCGCCCCCTTCGAACACAACCCACGGATCCTCCGCGGCCACGGCAGTCGCAGAGACAAGCGTCACGAATGCCAGCACCAGCAAAGACAACATCATGGAGAGGGAGCAATGGAAGCGTTTCACGGCAGGAGACCTTTCATCAAAGCGGGGCATGCTAGCAGACGGCGACTGGCGAACAGTGTAATCTGAAAAAGTCGACGGGTCACGCGCCCACACGCTAGCAGTAGCCCTAGAGAACGCGCAATGGGGATTGAGCCACGGGACGGTTTCCGTTACTCTCCCGCCGCTTCTCTCCCTTTCCCAAACAGTTTCCCTCAGGTGACAGGCTCATTTCCGTCTGTCGTGTTCGCTTGCGCTCACGTAAGTTCTGCCCATGATGGACTATGACGTTCAACGCTGCACTCGCCACTGCGCTACCACTGGTCGGGAACTGCGCGAAGGGGAGGAATGCTACTCGGCGTTGATGGCCGCAGGCGCAGAGCTACAGCGGCTGGATTACGCGGTCGAAGCGTGGCAAGGCCCGCCCGAGGGGGCCCTTGGCTGGTGGAAATCTCGCGTGCCGACGCGGGAAGCCAAAAAAAATCGCCTCGCCCCCAACGAAGCGTTGCTGGAATGTTTTGTCGCCCTGGAAGAGGTTGCCGATAAACAAGATATGCGGCTCGTGCTGGCGCTGCTGCTGGTGCGTCGCCGCGTGCTGAGAGTCGAGGAGCGCGAGACCGACGACCAGGGGCACGAGCTGCTGGTTTTAGTCAATCCCAAAGACGAGAGAACGCACCGCGTGACTGGCGTGATGCCTACGCTGGAGCGAGCGGACGAAATCCAAAACGAACTGGCGCAACTCCTCGTGGTTAATCCCACATGAACAAGCCTTCCACAAATCTCGATTCGACCGGCCAAGGCAAGGGCCATCGTATCAGCGCTAGCGCCGGCCTGTGGCTTGCGCTTTGTCTAGCGATCGTTTGCGGCAGCGGCGCCAGTTGCCCTGGCTTCATCAACAGCTATCCGTCGAACATGCCGCGCGTGCTGCCAACCACGGCCTCGCTCGAAGACGTGATCACGGTCATCAACACCAACAGTGGCCGCATTCAATCATTGCACGCCGCGGACGCCGAGATCTATGTGCCTGGCGCGCCGAGCGCGTCGGCCGATATTCTGCTCGAGCGACCGCAGCGCTTTCGTCTCCGCGCCGAGACGCGACTCACCGGGCCTGAAGTCGACCTGGGCAGCAACGACGAGCTGTTCTGGTTTTGGGTCAAGCAGTCGCCGCAACCGGCGCTGTACTATTGCGCTCACAAAGACTTCGCGCGGAGCGCCGCGCGGCAGATCCTGCCGGTTGAGCCGGAGTGGCTGATCGACGCGTTCGGCATCACCACGCTTGATCCGGCCGGCGCCCACAGCACGCCCATGCCAGTTGGCCAGGGCCGGCTGCGGATCGAGACGCGCCTGCCACGCCCCGAAGGCGAGCTGAAGCGAGCGATCATCGTCGACGACGCCCGTGGCTGGATCCTGGAGCAGCATCTCTACGACGCCGGCGGCAAGCCCATCGCGTCGGCGATCCTCAGCGGCCACCGGATGGATCCACTCAGCCAGGCGATCCTGCCGAAGCAGGTCAAAATCATCTGGCCGGTCAGCCGGATGGAGATGACGATCGAACTCAAAGAGGTCACGGTCAACAACCTGACCGGCGACCCACGACTAATGTGGGCCATGCCGACCTATAACGGCTTCCACCCCGTCGATCTGGCCGATCCACATCTCCGCCTCTCCACGCAGCCAGAACCGCTGCCGACCAACTACGACGAAACCGGCACGCCGAAAATGAGCCGCAAGCCGGAGTGGGTGAACAAGCTGAAGCTGTTTTAACGACTTGCGACACTGGCTTGTCTGTAGGGTACGCACCCCGTGCGTACCATTTCGCGTTAAGTATTGGTACGCAAGGGGTGCGTACCCTACAAGACTTCTCGGCCGGCGATGACCGTCTTCAGGATGCGCAGGCCATCTTGCTGTTTCGACGCACCCGCTCGTTGTAAATCCGCCGGCAATTCGAAAACAATCAGATCTGCCGCGGCGCCATCGCGTAGCTCTGCAACTTCCGGCTTGTCGAGCAGCACCGCTGGTTGCGATGTCGCCAGGCCAACCGCCGTTTTCAAATCGAGCCCGGCGAAGCGCATTAAGTTTGCGATGCCCAAGTGCAGTGGTTGGCTCGCGCCGGCCAGTAGCTGATCCTGCCCAGCGATCACCAGGCGGCCGTCGGTCAGGATCTCCAGTTCGCAGCCACTGCTCGGGTAGCGCCCTGGTGGCAATCCGGCGAGGCCCGAAAGGTCGCTGACCAGCAGACAGCGCTCTGGAGTCTTCGCGCGGACGAATGTCTGCACGACTTCGCCCGGCAGGTGATGGCCATCGACGATCAGGCTCGCCCACAGGCGATCTTCGGCCAGTTGATCCCAGATGTAATTGGGATGCCGCCGCAAGGTGCGATGTGCGCCGTTGCCCAGGTGCGTGCTCAGCCGCGCGCCGGCGTCGACCGCGGCGCGAATCTGTGCCCCGGTGGCGCCAGTGTGACCGATCGCCACCAGGACGCCGGCCGCGGTGGCATTGCGAATGAACTGCGGGGCGCTGTCGAACTCGGGCGACATCGTCAGGATCTTCAACCGGCCGCCGGCCGCGATTTGCAGCGCGGTCAATTCATCCCAGTCAGGCTGCCGACAATGCTCAGCCGGATGGGCGCCGCGCGGACCATCCTCGGTTGAGAAATACGGCCCTTCCAGGTGGATACCGATCACCGCCCGATTGACATCCGGCCAACGATCGCACGCCGCGGCAATCATTTCCATCCCATGCCGCAACACGGCGTGGCTGTTGGTGGTCAATGTCGGACAAAGTCGCGCGACGCCGGCAGCAAACTGCTGACGCACCACGCGGGCCACGGCCTCGGGCGTTAGATCGGGCGAGCTGAATTCCTGCCCGCCAAAACCGTTAATCTGAATGTCAACGAGCGCCGGCGCGATCCATGGCAGGTTCTGCTGTGACGGCGCCGCCAGCGGACGGATCGCTTCGATTCGATCGTTCGTAATCGTGATCGAGACAGCTTCGGCGGTATCGTAGCGGCGGCCGGCAATTTCGTGGGTTTGCGTCACAGTGGAATGAACCTTGGTGGACGAAGGCATTTCGCAGGACATGGATGGAAGTACATTCTGCACTCGTGCAAGGCAGGTCGTCTACCGCCGTGATTTGTAGGTCACGCAGCCCTCTGCGTGACAAAGAAGCGGCAAAAGGCGTGCGATTTGCGCCGCGTTCTGTCACGCACGGAGTGCGTGACCTACGGGATGTGCGGCGTTCGACCAGCCAGAATTGCCTTTCCGCTCTCTTGCCGCGCGATCTTCGCCCGTCCAAAATGGCGACCGACCGTTTCGATTTCAATCGTCGAATCACTTTTGTGCAATTCGCGCCGTCTTGGAGAACTTGCCCACCATGCGCACTCGCCCAACATTCCACTTTTCGTACTCGCCACTGGCCACACTTCTGGCGTTCATCCTTGGCGCAACTGTCGCGCACGCTGCAGATCCAGCGCCAGGGGCCAAGATCGACGGCAGTGGCCCCGGTTGGATGACGCTCGGCGAGGCCGATTTTGAGAACGTCAATTGCGATCCCGACACTTGGGCCTTCAAGGCCGATGGCCTGATCACTTGCACGGGCAAACCGGTCGGCGTGATTCGCTCGAAGAAGAACTACACGAATCTGGAGATCGTCGTCGAGTGGCGGCACCTGAAGTCCGGCGGGAATTCGGGCGTGTTCCTGTGGGCAATCGAAGACTCGCTCAAGGGGCTCGCCAAGGACAAGCTGCCGCAGGGAATCGAAGTGCAGGTTCTGGACGAAGGCTATGCCACGAAATGGGAAAAGCAGCACGGCAAGAAGCCCGACTGGTTCACCACGCATGGCGATGTGTTCAGTGTTGGCGCGGCCAAGATGAAGCCCTTCCCACCGATCTCGCCGGATGGCACCCGTAGCTTCCCCACAAAAAATCTGAGCAAGGGTACCAACGAGTGGAATCACTACTACATCCGTGCCATCAATGGCGAAGTGCGGCTGTGGGTCAATGGCGAAGAAGTCTCGGGCGGCAGCGATTGCAATCCAAAGTCCGGGCCCCTTTGCCTTGAATCGGAAGGCTCGCCTGTTGAGTTTCGTGGGTTGAAGATTCGCGAGTTGCCATAGGTGGAGGTTAGTCGATCGTGTGCCAATGGTGGCTTGTCCAGCAGTTCGTGTCACGCACGGAGTGCGTGACCTACAACCATCGCGAGTGCAATATGGCTGCAAATGCTCTTCGCTTGATGACGCTTGTGTGTGGTTGTGTGATCGCATGCGCGGCGTCTGCGGCGGCTCAGGAAAACTGGCCGCGGTTCCGTGGGCCGGACGGGACCGGCGTCGTCGCTGACGATCCGCGTCTCCCGGACACCTGGGATCAGGCGACGAACGTCCTTTGGAAAACGACGATCCCTGGCTGGGGTTGGGGAAGCCCGATCGTTTGGGGCGATCGCGTTTTTGTCTCGGCTGTTCACGCGGACGGCGACTACGACAAGCCGAAGGCAGGCTTGTATCTTGGCCTCGGGCGCGCCGATCCGCCCGACGCGATTCACCACTGGATGGTCTATTGCCTCAGCCTGAAGACCGGCGAGGTCCTCTGGAAGCATGAAGCCCACGTGGGCAAGCCCGTCGTTCCGCGCCACCCCAAAAACACCTACGCCGCGGAGACGCCGACGACCGATGGCAAGCGTGTCTATGTCCTCTTCGGCGACGTCGGGCTCTATTGCTACGACTTTGACGGCAAGCCGCTCTGGTCGCACGAGATCGAGCCGAAGAAAACGATGCTTGGCTACGGCGCCGCCGCTTCGCCGGTTGTGCAAGGCGACCAGGTGATCATGGTCTACGACAACGACGAAGATTCATTTATCGCCGCGTTCGATGGCGCGACGGGCAAGCAGCGTTGGCGGACGTCTCGTGAAGAAAAAAGCGATTGGCCAACGCCGCTCGTCTGGACCCACGACGGACAGACCGAGATCGTGACGTCCGGCAAGAAAGAAATCCGCTCCTATTCGACCGACGGCCAGGTCCTGTGGCACTTCAATGGCCGCATGTCGAACTTAACAATCCCTTCGCCGTTTGTGGTTGATGGGCTGCTCTACATCACCAGCGGATATTTCCAGGACAACAAACGCCCGGTCTACGCAATCCGCCCCGGGGCAACTGGCGATATCAGCCTGGGCGAAGGCCAAACGTCGAACGCGTCCATCGCCTGGTCGCTCGAAAAGATGGGCCCCTACAATACTTCACCAATCGTCTATGGCGGTCTGTATTACACGCTGCTCGATCAAGGCATGCTCACCTGCCACGACGCCAAGACAGGCGAGCTGGTCTTCAACCGCACCCGTTTCCCGCAAGGCGCCAGCTTCACGGCCTCCCCATGGGCCTACAACGGCAAGCTCTTCTTTCTCGACGAAGACGGCGACACCCACGTGATGCCCGTCGGGCGCGAGTTCAAGATCGAAAAGACGAACTCCCTGGGCGAGCTCTGCATCGCCACGCCATCGATCGCGCAAGGCAAGTTGCTAATCCGCACGGCCACGCAGGTGTACTGCATTGGGAAGCGCGAGTAGTGCGAAACGGCTAACGCTGTCCTTCGCACAATTCCAAACTCTCGAATTCAATCCTGCAATTAGGCAACGCCTTTTGCAGTGCCTCGACTTGCTCCCTGGTGACCTCTGTTTCCCTCACGGAAAGATTCTGCAGTTTGGAAAGTCCGGCCAGCGGGGTGAGATCATGGACGTTCGTGCAATCCAGATAGAGCGATTCAAGGTTGGACAGGGCGGCCAAATGTTTGAGATCCGAGACTCGCGTATCACTCAAGTTCAGTTCGCGTAAATTTACGAGTTGGGCGACTGGCGCTAGATCGCTGATTTTTGTTTGGTAGCAATAAAGTCGTTCCAGCTTCACGAGCTTGGCCAGCGGGGCCAAGTTCTCGATATT
>Ga0268266_10002689_pt1 | contig 18654 bp, 18 predicted proteins | sample KBSS13metaG_FD_190356 | JGI IMG/M metagenome (GOLD analysis project Ga0268266, IMG submission 190356) | Switchgrass rhizosphere microbial communities from Kellogg Biological Station, Michigan, USA - KBS S1-3 metaG (SPAdes) (version 2) | ecosystem: Host-associated > Plants > Roots > Rhizosphere...
GCCGAAGCCGAGAATATCGACACCCTGCGTCGGGAGAAACGCCCTCTGCCGCCGCTGGCGGGCATTCCCTACGCGGTGAAAAACCTGTTCGACGTCGCCGGGCATACGACCCTTGCCGGTGCAGAGCTGTTCAGCCAGCGCCCCCCCGCCACCGCTGACAGCTTTGCGGTACGCCAGCTGCGCAGTGCCGGTGGCTTATTGTCGGGGATGGTCAACATGGATGCCTACGCCTACGGCTTTACGACGGAAAACAGTTACTACGGCGCAACGCGTAACCCGCACGATGTGACGCGCATTGCCGGAGGATCGTCCGGCGGCTCTGCCGCCGGGGTCGCTGCCGGACTGGTTCATTTTTCGCTCGGCACCGACACCAACGGGTCGATTCGCGTACCGGCCTCCCTGTGCGGAATATACGGTCTTAAGCCCACTTTTGGTCGTCTGTCACGCGCCGGCAGCCATCCGTTTGTCGCCAGTCTGGATCACATCGGGCCGTTTGCCCGTCGCGTGAGCGATCTGGCGTCGGTGTACGATGCACTGCAGGGTCGGGATACCAGCGACGGATTTCAGGCAGAGAGTTCCCGAGAGCAGACCCGGCCCCTGCTCGACCGCGGTCTGGATGGTTTGCGCTGCGCGGTGCTCGGCGGCTATTTCAGTACCTGGTGCGACAGCGACATGCGAGACGCCGTGGCGCGGGTGGCAAAAGCTCTCGACGTGCAGGAAACGCTGCAATTCCCCGATGCCGAGCTGGCCCGCTCCGCAGCGTTTATCATCAGCGCCTCGGAAGGCGGAAATCAGTACCTGCCCGCGCTTCGCCGCGAACCCGGGCGTTTTGAACCCCATTCGCGCGAACGGCTTCTGGCCGGCGCGATGATCCCTTCTGCCTGGTATATTCAGGCCCAGCGTTTTCGCACGCAGGCCCGACAGGCGTTTAAAGCGTTGTTTGCGCAGGCCGACGTGCTGATTGCCCCGGCCACGCCGCGCAGTGCAACGCGGATTGGCGAAGAGATTATGGAGATCAACGGCCAGCCGTTACCGGTTCGCGCCAGCATGGGCATGCTGACGCAGCCGATTTCGTTTTTAGGTTTACCCGTTACCACCGTCCCGCTGCGCACCGCTCAGGGCGCACCTGTTGGCCTGCAGTTGATCGCCGCACCGTTTAACGAGCAAGCCTGCCTGCGCGTGGCGCGGGTGCTGGAAGCAAGCGGAATAACTGATGCCCGGCCGGCGGAGATGGCACCATGATAAATCACGATGACATTAACCTTCCGTGGGTCGTTGTAGAAGTGACAGCAGCCTTTTACCGCTATGAAGATGCGCTGGTAAGCAACAACATTCCGGTGCTGGATGAGCTATTCTGGCACGACAAAAACACGGTGCGTCTCGGTGCGGGCGAAAACCTGTACGGCATTGAGGAAATCCGCGCCTTTCGGGCGGCGCGCCCGTCCGCGGGTCTGCAAAGGACGTTGCGCCATACGGTAATCACCACCTTCGGAGAAGATTACGCCGTGTGTAGCACCGAATTCACCCGCGAAGGAACGGAGCGGATTGGCCGCCAGCAGCAGACATGGGTACGCTTCCCGTACGGCTGGCGGATTGTGGCGGCGCAGGTGAGCGTGATGGCGTAATGTTAATAACCCTGCCCGGTGGCGCTTTTCCCATCAGATAAGCAGCAGGCCGGGACAGGCGTCACCGCCCCCCGGCGCACTGCTGGACCGTTATTGTTGAAACGGGTGCACCTCACGCCAGTGATCGGCTATCTGCTGGCGGGTACAGACCCATACCCGATCGTGCTGCGCAAGGTAATCGAGGAACCGCTGCAGAGCACGAAAACGCCCCGGACGCCCCAGCAGGCGGCAATGCATGCCGATGGACATCATCTTCGGCGCACGTTCCCCTTCTTCGTACAACACGTCAAAGCTGTCTTTCAGGTAGGTATAAAACTGCTCGGCGGTGTTGAACCCCTGCGCGGTCGCGAAGCGCATGTCGTTGGCATCCAGCGTATACGGCACAATCAGGTGGGGTTTGCGCGTGCCGTCGCTGCACGCCACTTGCGTCCAGAACGGTAAATCATCGCCATAGTAGTCGCTGTCATAGTCAAAGCCCCCATGTTCCACTACCAGCTGACGGGTGTTTGGGCTGTCACGCCCGGTGTACCAGCCGGCAGGCGGTTTGCCAAACAGGTCAGTCAGGACATGCACCGCCTTGTGCAGGTGCTCGCGCTCCTGGTTGATATCCATACTTTGATAGTGGATCCAGCGCCAGCCGTGGCTAACCACGTCGTAATCAGCTGCTTTGATGGCGTCGACGATATCGGGATGTCGCGCCAGCGCCATTGCCACGCCAAAGACCGTCAGCGGCAGGCCACGCTTGCAGAATTCGTTATGGATCCGCCAGAACCCGGCGCGGCTGCCGTATTCATAGAGAGAGTCCATCGACATGTGTCTGTCCGGATAACTGGCCGCACCGATGATGTCCGAGAGGAATTGTTCTGAGCCGGCATCACCGTGCAGCACGTGGTTTTCCGCCCCTTCTTCATAATTGAGTACAAACTGCACGGCGATGCGCGCCTGGTTCGGCCACTGCGCGTGCGGCGGCTTGCCTGCATAGCCGCGTAAGTCCCGCGGATAATCCTCGTTAAAAAGCGCCATTATCACCCCCTCAATTAAAATGGATTCAGTGCCTGAAAGTGTCCGCTCAACGCTTTTTTCTCCGGGAAAGCCAGGTCCCCGTGCTTGCTGGTTGACAGCCCCAGCGCCACCAGCGACTCGACCATTTTTACCGCCGCACTGACGCCGTCGATCACCGGCACGTGCAGCTCACGCGTCAGCGCCTGCGCCAGCGTCGCCATTCCACCGCAGCCGAGCACAATCGCGCCGCAGCCATCTTCTTTCAGCGCCTGGATGCAGCGCGCGCGCACCTTCTCCTGAGCCAGGCCGCTACCGTCTTCCAGTGCCAGCACCGGCAGATCGATGGCATGCAGGGCTGCACAGTGGTCCTGGAAACCATACTGGTGCAAAAGATGGCGGGCGATAATCCGCGTGCGCGGCAGCGTGGTCACAACGGAAAAGCGTGTTGCCACCAGCGTGGCCATATGCATCGCAGCTTCTGCGATACCGATGACCGGCCCCTGCGCCAGCTCGCGCGCCGCCAGCAGGCCGGGGTCACCAAAGCAGGCAATCACGTGTCCATCCACGCCCTGTTGCCGTCCGCGTTTTATCTGTTCGAGAACGCCCACGGCGGCGATGGCCTCATCAAAATGACCTTCTATCGAGGGCACACCTGCGCTCGGGCAGACGGCGAGGATCTCCGTTCCCGGTGCTGCTACCGCGCGGGCTGCGGCGCCGATGGTTTCCGTCATCGCGAGACTGGTGTTGGGGTTAATCACTTGTATACAAACAGACGACATTACGACTCCTTGTGGCTGGCGAACAGCCGGGCAAAATCAGGCAGGCACTCACCGGCCCGTTCGAAACAAAGGCTGGCGACAATATGTTCAAAATGGTGCATTAAGGCCTCACTCAGGGGCTGGAGCGCCTTCTGGCGCAAGAGTTCCACCAGTTGCTCGTGGTCATTGCAGCGGCAGCCCTGACGCCACGGCGCACCCCAGGCTGCGATCACCAGCGACGACCGCTGGCTCAGTCCGGTCACCATCTCTGTCAGCACCTGATTGCCTGAAGTGGCCTGAAGCTGAATATGGAAATTGGCGGAGTGGCGGATTGCGGCGGGGCCGTCATACGCTTCGTGCGCCTGCTGCTCCTGGCGAATAATCCCTTCCAGTGCAGCCAGATGCGGCGGCTGACAGTGGTCCAGCACGTCCGGCAGGTTAGCCACCTCAAGCAGAGCGCGCGTGCGGAAGATCTGCTGCGCTTCTTCTACCGTCGGGCTGGCCACGTGTGCACCACGTTTGGGCGTTAAGGTGACCATTTGCACAGCGGCGAGTCGTTGCAGCACCTTGCGAATACCGGTGCGGCTCACGCCGAAGACCTCAGCCAGCGCCTCTTCAGGCAATTTACTTCCCGGGAGCAACTGATGTTCGACTATCGCGGTCATCAGCGCCTGAAAGATAGATTCATCTTTGTCATGCAGGTCTGGCGCGGTCTGCAGGCTGTTTATGTTGTTCATTAACCACTCCGATTTTTACTTTCCGCTATCGAATCGTATACATAAAAATAAAATATTGCATACAAGATTTATTATTTTGGCCTGGATCCTGCAACACCGTCTGCACTCCCACTTAACGGGTTTTCATTCACAGGAGCAGGTTTCATGCCAAACAGACAAAACGCGCAGCACGGTACGGCCGCTGATTCCGGTGCGGTTTACAGCCCACGGCTTTGCAATGAGGATCTGGCACCGACGCGTGACCAGAACTGGAGCTGGTACAACATCTTTTCTTTCTGGATGTCGGACGTCCACAGCATGGGGGGTTATGTTGTTGCCGCGAGCTTCTTTACGCTCGGGCTGGCAAGCTGGCAGGTCTTGCTCTGCCTGCTGATAGGGATTTGCATTGTGCAGTTGTGCGCCAACCTGGTGGCGAAACCGAGTCAGATGGCAGGCGTACCCTACGCGGTGATTTGCCGTCAGGCATTTGGCGTTTTCGGGGCCAATATTCCGGCGGTGATCCGCGGGCTGATTGCTTTCGCATGGTACGGCATTCAGACCTACCTGGCCGCCAACGCGCTGATGCTGGTGGCGCTTAAGTTCTGGCCTTCACTCGCGACGCTCACCACCGGTTCGTTCCTGGGCCTGTCGCATCTTGGCTGGATCTGTTTCGCTATCATGTGGGTGCTGCAGGCGATGGTCTTCTGGCACGGCATGAGCGCCATTAAGCGCTTTATTGATATCGCCGGTCCGGCGGTCTACGTAGTGATGCTGGCGCTGGCGGGATGGATTGTATACAAGACCGGTTTTGACGGCATCTCCTTTACCCTCGCCAGCAAATCCCTGAGCGCCGGTGAGCAGACCTGGCAGATGATCACCGCCACGGCGCTGGTGGTCTCTTACTTCTCCGGCCCGCTGCTCAATTTTGGTGACTTCTCCCGCTACGGTAAAAGCATGGGGGAGATCCGCCGCGGTAACCGCTGGGGCCTGCCGTTTAACTTCCTGCTGTTCTCCATCGTTACCGTGGTGATTGTGTCGGGTACGCAATCGCTGTTTGGCCGCATGATCACTGACCCGATTGAAACCGTCAGCCGTGTGGGCAACGATCTGGCGGTGGCCATTGGCTTGCTGACCATGATCACCGCCACCATCGGGATCAACATCGTGGCGAACTTCGTCTCCCCGGCGTTTGATTTCTCTAACTGTTCACCGCAAAAAATCAGCTTCCGCACCGGGGGGATGATCGCCGCCGTCGGCTCTATCCTGTTAACCCCGTGGAACCTGTTTAACTCGCCGGAGCTTATCCACTACACTCTGGACGTGCTCGGGGCATTTATTGGCCCGCTGTTCGGGATTCTGATTGCCGATTTTTACCTGATTAAGCGCGGCAAGGTCTCCGTAGACGATCTGTTTGATGACACGCCAAAAGGCAAATACTGGTATCGCAACGGTTTCAACCCGAAAGCCATCGGCGCGCTGGTACCATCCGTTGCCGTTGGACTGGTGATAAGCTTTATTCCCTCCCTGCATGAAGTGGCAAACTTTAGCTGGTTTATCGGCGTCTTCCTGGGCGGGGTCACCTACCGCTGGCTGGCGCGGGAAGAGCGTGAAGCGGCAGGCGCCTCGTCGTTCAGCCCCCACGTGGCAACGCAAAAAGAGTAACCCTTCCTCCGGGCCGCAGTTCCTCTGCGGCCTTTTTCATTCTGGCACCGTTTTTGCTCAGTCTCATCACCCCGCTACGCAAACACTAAGGCAGGAAACATGATGGACTACCAGACTGCGATCCGCGGTGCATTTTTTGATATTGCCCAGGTCTGCGACAGTGCAGACGTTATCGCCCAACAGGCGCGCTACCTTGAAGACGGGCTGCTGTTCATCCATAACGGCAAAATTCTGGCCCAGATGGCCTGGCAGGAGGGCGAGCAGTATCTTGATCCCTATAAAGGGTACACCGACCTGCGCGGCAAACTGCTGCTCCCGGGTTTTGTCGATACCCACGTCCATTACCCGCAGACGGAGATGATTGGCGCTTTTGGTGAGCAACTGCTGGAGTGGCTGACCACATACACGTTCCCGGTAGAAAGCCAGTTTGCCGATGAGGCCTATGCGAAAGAGATTGCGGCGTTTTTCATCAACCAACTGGTCAGCCACGGCACCACCACCGCGCTGGTGTTTTGTACGCTGCATCCTGAATCGGTCGAGGCGCTGTTCACCGAGGCCCTGCGCCTTAACATGCGCCTTATCGCCGGGAAGGTGATGATGGACCGCCACACGCCTGACTACCTGAGTGAAACCGCGAAAGAGAGCTACCGGCAGACGCGCGAGTTGATCCAGCGCTGGCACCACCGTGGACGGTTGGGCTACGCCATTACGCCACGCTTTGCCCCGACCTCCTCACCGGAACTGCTGGCCGCGGTCAGCCTGCTCAGAGAGGAGTTTCCCGACACGTGGATGCAGACCCATCTGAGCGAAAACCCAAATGAAGTGGCCTGGGTAAGCGATCTGTGGCCGGAACATGAACGTTATCTGGATGTGTATCATCATTACGGGCTGACCGGCGAACGCAGCGTGTTTGCCCATGGGATCCATCTCCATGAGAGCGAGTGGCGCTGTCTGCACGATACCGGCTCGGCAGTGGCATTTTGCCCCACCTCGAACCTGTTTCTTGGCAGCGGACTGTTCCGCTTACCCGCCTGCTGGCAACACCAGGTACGTATGGGCATTGGCACCGATGTGGGTGCCGGAACCACCTTCAGCATGCTGCGCACCCTCGGGGAGGCGTACAAGGTGGGTCAGCTGCAGAGCTACCGCCTGCGCGCCAGCGAAGCGTTTTATCACGCCACGCTGGGCGGCGCTCACGCCCTGAGGCTGGACGATAAGATTGGCAATTTCGCCCCCGGCAAAGAGGCCGATTTTATCGTCATCGACCCGGCCGTTACGCCGCTACAGCGCCTGCGTAACCGGCGCTGTCAGGACATTTATGAGCAGCTGTTTGTGCTGATGACCCTGGGCGACGAGCGCAATATTAGCGAGACCTGGGTCAACGGTGTGCAGGTGTGGTCAACTGCCGCGGTAGGTTGACCACCCGCCCGGCGCAATCACAAACGGCAGGTGGAAGTGCTCGTCTGCCGTTTCTCCCGTCACAAAATCGATCTGTGCGCAGGGGTAAAGCGTGTCGCGGCCGGTTTCGGTGAACCAAGCCCCAATCTCAGCCACCAGCCGGTAACGTCCTGCAGGCAGGAAAGGGATAAACGCGGTGATGCGCCCCTGGGCGTTAGTGAAAGCAGTGGCCAATACGACGCCGTCCTGCTCAAGATAAACCCTTACGCCCTGCGCCGGTTTTCCCGTCGAAATATCAAGAATATGCGTGCTTAACGTACTCATTCGTCAATGACTCCTTCCAGCCGAAGCAGCGTAATTTCCCGCAGCTGTTCCAGTGCGGCCTGTACCTCCTGCGCATCGCTGTTTTCCAGCCGGGCGTTGAGGGCGCGTAAAATCTCCTCACCGCTACGGCCTTTCGCGCGGATCAAAAACACGCGTCCAAAACGGGCCTCGTAGCGAGCGTTCCCTTCCTGCAGTGCCTGTGCCAGCTGCCTGTCGCGGTTGTCGACGGCGCCCTGCTCCTGGCGCGAAAGCACCGCCTCCGCCCGGGCGCCCGTCGGTTTCTCACCAATTCGCGGGTGCGCATTCAGGGCCTGCGTAAGCGCCGTTTCATCCCAGGTTTGTGCCAGCGCCCGGGCGGCGTCGAACAGTGCTTTGCGGTGTAAATAGGGCCGCCCCTGCACCAGCGCATCGGCCCAGTCGGGCAACGCCACGCAGGGCTGCAACCGCGCGAACGCCTCTTCGTGGCTCAGTTGATTAAAAGTTTGCAGTGCAATCATACTCGCTCCCGTCATATCGTCGTTTTCTCGCTTTGCACAAACTACGCCACTCTTGCCATCACCCATGAAACAGTCGATTCCGGATCGCACAACAGGAAATTATTGATTCATAAAAAGGCATTCTCACCGCGTTTGCGCACCTTAGCAGTGCAAAACCACCTCATACAACGCGCTTTTCGCCACTCTGCAGCCTGGTACGCAAATTGCTCTTCCCTTTTTACACCCTGCAAAAGGAGAGAAGCATGAGAGCAATCGTTATTGGCGCGGGCATTGGCGGCCTGAGCGCTGCTGTAGCGCTGAAGAAGGCGGGAATCGACTGTACCGTGTTTGAGGCCGTGAAAGAGATGAAGCCCGTCGGTGCGGCCATCTCCATCTGGCCCAATGGGGTGAAATGCATGCAGCACCTCGGGATGGGCGACATCATCGAGACCTACGGCGGCCCTATGCGCTTTATGGCCTATAAGGATCACCGGCGCGGCGATACCCTCACCCGCTTTAGCCTTGCCCCGCTGGTCGAGCGCACGGGCGGTCGCCCCTGCCCCGTGTCGCGTACGGAACTGCAGCGCGAAATGCTGAACTTCTGGGGGCACGAGAACGTTCAGTTCGGCAAACGCGTTGTAAGCGTCCGTGAGGACGCGGCTGGCGTCACCGTCACCTTCACCGACGGTACTACCGCGACGGGGGATTTCCTGATTGCCGCCGATGGCAGTCACTCCGCGGTTCGCCCGTACGTGCTGGGCTATTCGCCCGAGCGCCGCTACGCCGGTTACGTCAACTGGAACGGGCTGGTGAAGATTGATGAAGAGATTGCCCCTGCGCACCAGTGGACCACCTTCGTCGGCGAGGGCAAGCGCGTTTCGCTGATGCCCGTCGCCGGCGGACGCTTCTATTTCTTTTTTGATGTTCCGCTCCCCCTCGGGCTGGCGGAAGATCGCACTACCCTTCGCGCCGATCTCACGGGCTATTTCCGCGGCTGGGCGCCACCGGTGCAGAATCTCATCGCCGCGCTGGATCCCGAGACCACCAACCGTATCGAAATCCACGACATTGAACCGTTCGACACCCTGGTGCGCTGCAACGTGGCGCTTCTTGGCGATGCCGCGCACAGCACCACGCCGGATATCGGCCAGGGCGGATGCGCGGCGATGGAGGACGCCGTGGTGCTGGGTGAATGCCTGCGCGAGAACCACAACATCGCACTGGCGTTGCGGCAGTACGAAGCGCTGCGCTGTGACCGGGTCCGTGACCTGGTGCTTAAGGCCCGTAAACGCTGTGATATCACGCATGGCAAAGACATGGCATTGACCCGGGCCTGGTACCAGGAGCTCAAAGAGGAGACCGGAGAGCGCATCATTAACGGTCTGTGCGACACCATTCAGACCGGGCCTTTAGGCTGAACGCGAGAGGGACAACCATGAAAATACAACCGACTCCACCCGCCCATTGTACGTTTGAGCCAGAGGACTGGCTGCGTCTGGCAAAATGCTGGCATCCGGTTGCTCGCGCCTGCGACATCGGCGCGGCACCGGTCAAAGCCACCCTGCTCGACGAACAACTGGTTATCTACCGCGTCAAAGACCAGGTTGTGGTCGCCCGGGACGTTTGCCCGCACCGCGGCGTACCGCTGACGCTGGGCTTTCACGATGAACACGGGATTATCTGCCCTTATCATGGCTTACGCTTTGGTGAAGATGGACGCTGCAACCGCATTCCGTCCAGCCCTGACCAGCCGGTTCCCGCGAAGCTTAACCTGATTAACTATGCCGTGGAGGAGCGCTTTGGGTTGATCTGGACCTGCCTGGCGTTTGATCCGGATAACCCAATGCCGCTGCCCACCATGCCGCACTGGGATAACGACGGATTTCAGCAGATCAACTGCCCGGCGTTTGAAGTGAATGGCTTCGCCGGCCGTCAGGTGGAAGGCTTTCTGGACGTGGCGCATTTTGCCTGGATCCACACTGACACCTTTGCTGACCCCAATAATCCGCTGGTACCCCATTATCAGCCCCAGGAGACGCCGTTTGGCTTTGTTGCCGATTACTGGAGTTCGGTGAGCAACTACCCCGCCAGCTCCGATGTCCAGGCGCCGGAAGGCTTCCAGTGGCTGCGTCATTTTGAAATGCATCTGCCGTTTACCGCCACGCTGACGATCCATTTTCCGGGGGAAGCCAGGCTGGTGATCATGAACGCCGCCTCGCCCGTCTCTTCACGGGTAACCCGCATGTTCGCCCCTATCGCGCGCAACTTTGACCTGCATATTCCGGTAGAGGAAGTGCACGCCTTCAATTTGCGTATTTTTGAAGAAGACCGCCTGATGGTTGAGACGCAGCGCCCGGAAAGCCTGCCGCTGGATCTGACTCTGGAAGCCCATATCCCTGCGGATAAAAGCTCGATTGCCTACCGCCGGGGGCTGAAAAAGATGGGCTTCGGCGAGTTTTTCCTGGTGTGACGGAGGAACGTGATGAGCGAAATGTTGAGCGTTATTGTCGACGGTCTCTGGCGTGAGGGGGATAAGAGTCTCGCCGTCAGGCTGGTGTCAGAATGCGGTGAAGCCCTGCCGGGCTGGCAGCCCGGGGCGCACATTGACGTGCATCTGCCCTGCGGGCTGGTTCGCCAGTATTCGCTGACCGGGGCAAGCGACAGCGAGAGCTATCTTATTTGCGTAGGACGTGAAACCGCCTCGCGCGGCGGGTCACGCTATGTTCACGAGACGCTACGTCCGGGGCAGAAACTGTTTATCTCCTCACCGCGCAATCTGTTTGCGCTGCACGAGGCTGAACGCTTCTTGCTGCTGGCGGCAGGGATAGGCATAACGCCCTTGTATGCGATGGCCCGGCAGCTGGAGGCTTCCGGCACCCCGTTTACGCTGCACTATTACGTTAAAGAGCATGGCAACGCGGCGTTTGCACGTGAACTCATGCAATTTAAACACGGCGAGTGTGTCATCCATACCATCAGCCCGCGCACTGCGCTGGCAGAGCACATGCCCACGCCAGCGCCCGGTTTCCACGCCTGGGTCTGCGGGCCGGCAGGCTTTATGGAGAAAGTGTATCAGGTCGCCCTCACGAGAGGCTGGGCGGAGAGCAATCTTCACAGCGAAGCATTCCAGCCCGTTATGCCCGCCGACTGTAATGAAACGGGCGAGATTTTTACAGTCAAGCTGGCATCAACCGGCGAGCGCTGGCCAGTGCCGGCGGACAAAACTATCGCGCAGGTGCTGCTGGAAAACGGCGTGGCGGTACCGCTCTCCTGTGAAATGGGGATTTGCGGTGCCTGTCTGACGCCGGTTATCGACGGCGTAGTGGATCACCGGGATAGCGTGCAGTCGGAGGCGGAGAAAAGCGCGGCAGACCAGCAGGTGGCGCTGTGCTGCTCGCGAAGCCATACAGGGGAACTGGTGATTGGGTTGTAGAACGAAAAAACCCTGCGATATTGCTATCGCAGGGTTTTCGGATTTGGCGGGATTCACGGATAGTCAAAACAAACGGCATACCGGGTTTCGGAGAAAAAGCATGTCCATAATCACCGATATCACTTCAAAAACAGCAGACCGGACGATAAAACGATCCCTCATGGCAGCATAACTGGCCTGACGCTTCATCATCCTGGCAAGCAGTGGTGCCTGCTCTGCCTGACAGGTACTGAGTAAGGCATTTAGCGTGCTCACCAGTACACCTCTCCGTCGTCACTGGACACGTCTGCCACCGGGTCTGACGATGCGACACCGGTGGTAATGAAGATGGTTTCCGGCAGACGGAAATTACGCAGCTTCAGCAGTGCCAGCGGGCCTTCTCCCGATGGCAAGGCTAATTGTCTTACCATGACGAAGCATCAGTAACAGAAATAAAGCACTGGCAAACGCCAGGCTTTTCGTGACTGTAGTGTGCAGCCCAATCTGGTCGCCAAAATGCCAGATTAACCAGGCAATCCCCCCTGCTATGAGGGCAGAGAACCCCAGCCGCCCCCACCCTCCACGCCATGACGAATTACCTGTTGTCATTATCTCTGTTCCCTGTTTGCACTGTATTGATAAATTTCTGCTCGCCATCTGTAGAAAGCATCAGGCAGTCTGCTTTTTGTATATTCACGATATCGCTGGCTACTGCGGCCATTATCCATGGAGAGAAGGGGCCGCTGAGCCCGGCATATTTTTCCAGCCAGTGGAGTTGGTCAGGTTTCCAGTCACCGCCATAACTTTGTGCTGCTTCAAGCAGACCGGAGAATGCATTTCCCCATTCCACATTGTCGCCAACAATACTGGCTGTGGCGCAGGCCTGAGTTTGGGTCGAGAAAAACGTATCCAGTGATTCATCGATATAACACATATTTAACAACATTGGCCGTAGCAGGCAGGCATCATGTATAAGTTGATATTTAGTGGTAACATCATCTGATGTCAGCAACAATGAGGCTAGAGTGTCGCTATAACACTCTTTCCCCTGAGTCTGATGCACCAGAATAAGCTCCACATCCAGCGCTGGCGATTTGATCCGCTCTTCCAGCCAGATAAAGGTCTTTGCGGTCTGTATATTCAAAACAGGGACAGGTCGCAAAGGAACTTTGTCCTGCCAGACCTTTGCAAATGCGTCATGAAGTATCAGAGGATCTACCTGCGAATCCGTCAGCAAAGAGGCATTGAGGGGTAAATCTGCTGGAACCTTGGCCAGGGCATCACTGGCACATTCAAGTAGTTGTGAAAAGCAGTTTTCGGGAGTTGGGTGATGTAAACGCCGCGTCAATGTTGTTTGCTGCATTTGCTCAGCAGGGGCCTGTAAAAAAAGATATGGCGTTAGAGCATCCGGAAAAATGACACTGCCATGAAGCACAGCAATGTTTCTCCCGGCCCATTCAGTCCATTGTTGCTGGGCGTAATCAGCCTCATTAGCCTCGTACTCGTGCTTATTAAATGCACTATTGAAGAGCCAACCCCGCAGGCAAAGGAAGAAAAACCAGATAACTATGGGGCTTGCTGTGACGACCCAAATATTAAATCCCTGTAAAGGCCCTGAAAGCTTATTAGCATGCAGGACAAACAGCATCACACTCCCTACAACTGCAACAACTCCCAACATTAGCCACAGAACAAAGGAAGGCTCTTCTGGCTTCTCAAATACCGTTGATTTCTGACGCTCCCAGCTCATTAATTATCCTATTACACAATCCGGTGCGCTGGATATCAGCTGACAACCACATTCACTGCGGCAGCCATCCACAGCAATCGCTTTACCGTCTGAGGACCATTCAGGCGAACCTTCAATAATAGAGTTTATGCCATGGCCAATTATCGGACAGCTAACTTTATCCCCAATTAGTGCAACCATTTTACCATTAACAATCATGGTCGAAGATGCTGAAATCACCTGACCACCATGTGTAGTTTTATCACCGAGTAATACGAAACCTTTAGACATGTCAATCTTCCTTTTACTTTATAAACAAATAGTTAATTGACTGGCTGTACATTTTCAATAACCGTCCATAAAACCAGATTCGGATCTTTCTCTGGCGATATCTTCACAAATTACTGAGATTCAATAGTTCTTATTTCCTGCACAACCGCATCAACGCCACTTCTTGCCGAACCACAGCTCTTTTCATCAGGAGAGTCATTCAAATCCTTACAAACCATAAAATCACCCAGCACTTTCACCGCACTACCCTTTCTTTGGGCTGGATAGTTTCGGTTCTACAAACGGATAAGAAGCATCACCATGCGATACGGTAACAGCACGATCCATTTCACCTTTAACATTAAAAGAAGTGACATTAAAATCACCCGAGAGATTTATTTTTATTAAATCACCTTTGTCAGTAGTCACTGAATCAAAGTAGTCATCACCGGCAGGATATTGTACAACTTCCAACCCTGCATCATATTTATTAAAAAGTAGTTTGTAGTTATCACTGCTGCTTTCAGAATCATTTCCTGATGCAGCATTCGCTGTGTAAACATACCATGTTGGCTTTGCTTTCCCCTCAAGAAGTATTGCGATTTTACGTTCACTAACAATAATATAAAATTGTTTTACTTTATATTTAACCCCATCCAAATATGGCAATGAAATTTTATTAACATTTCCACTCCGCACATTAATTGACAATATCGCAGAGAACCCATACACATCATTATCCTCAACAGATGCAGTGGTGTATAAAGTCTCACCATCATCAGAAAGATGAGGCAAAGTCGCCAAGAGCTTTAAGTGAATAATTTATGTTTTTTGGAAAATTGACCGTTTTCAGCTTATTAGTACTCATGCTTTTTGATAAAAGAGAAAAGTGCTTATCAAAAAGAGCAATGGTTACATTATTTTTATCGTCAAAGAAAACTCGACGAGCTCTCTCTGAGGCAGAGCTTGTTGCCCCGGAAAACATAATTCTAGATATAGGGGTGTTCATATTGTAAGAATAAATATTATGTCCATCGGTATAGATACATTGGCCATTACTTGAAGAAATAATAGCATTACTCATGGGAGCAACACTTGAGTACACATCTCTAGATGGAAACAGCGTTTTCTTAACCCCAGACTTAACATTTGCAATCCATAAATAACTACTTGCTTTACCAACCCCACCACAGATAACCCCAGTGGTCGCATTGAAATCCATACCACCTGACAAATTGTATCCAATGAGCATTCGATCTTTAACATTTGGACCATTCCATAAATACAGATTGAGATTCTTAATATCCTCAACAAAATAATACTGGCTACTCGCAAGAGCATTTAATGAAAGAAGCAACGAACAAAAAACAACAAGAAATTTAGGGAAAGTTAATTGCATACATAAGACCATTGTAATCTAGTTGTTAACTACACAACGGAAAACATAGGTAGGTAGAATCCCATCTTTATCATAATTGAAAACGGAGTCCGTTTTGAAATTAGGTCTGGGAATTGGAAAAGATGATTGTCTAAACATTGTTAAAGCATACTGATCATCTCCACCTACAGCTCCTCGCATAACCTTTTTATCTCCAGTTTCTGGACCCTGAGGGTTATTCACTGGAGAATGTTCATAGTAATCTCGTGCATACCAGTCGTTTGTCCATTCTTCACCACTTAAACCCATATCATAAATGCCTAAAGGATTCGGTGGGTATTTACCAATGGGATAAAACGGTAAATATAATCCTCCCGTGAATTTTTGCATTTGATCATATGTTGGATAATTTCTGCCATGCTCAATTTTTCCATTGTCGGTTGCAAAAGGTAAATACTTACCTTCTGAACGAGCCGCATACTCCCATTGAGCCTCTGTAGGTAAATCAACTTTTTTACCTGATTGTTCTCCAAGCCATAAGCAATAATCTTTTGCCTGCTGCCAGGTTGCGATCGCAGAGTAGTCATCCCCAAGAAGCAGTGGATAGTCCTTGGTAAAAGCGCTAACAGGTGGTCGTTTTTTACCTGTTATTTCAAGATATGCATTATAGTCTTTATTAGTCACCTTATACTTTGAAATCATAAAACCGCTAAGTATCACTTTATGTAATTTTTTATCATCCTGTTGAATGCTAAAGGGTATACCCTCTCCAACCATAGGGCCGAAGTCTCCCATCAAAAATTCCCCGCCTTTAACAGCGATCATGTTTGAGAGTGACTTGTCAACCAATTTACTGGCTAACTCTGATTTTTCTGAAGAGTTGTCACAGGCGACAAGGGTGAAAGCGAGCAATAGGACTACTTTTTTTATTTCAATGTTTAACATTACAAGTCTCCCTACGCCATTTGTGAATTAGAGTTGTGAGACTCATTAATGAAGGCAACATATTCTACCATCTCATCTTCCGGGATTCGCTTAAATGGTTCATCAGGATCAACTGTGCGAGGAAGTCTTTCATAAAGCGTATGAAGATTGCGCTCATATTGGGTGGAATAGCTTCCCATAAAGCCAAACTCCGTCATTCCCAGGAATTCTAACAATGCTTTTTCATTTGCCTCTGCGCTCCCTTTTCCTTCTGCAGGTCTGGTCGTCATATGCTGCAACACATTGTTATAATCAGCCTGACTCTGTACCCATGTAAAACAACGCATTATCGCTTCTTTCCTTAATTGCATTACACCCCATTTTTTTGTGTCTTTTTTTTGATTTTTGAGATCAATAATATCAAGCACATTAACATCCATTAGCTGAGCTATAATAGAGCCTTTCGTCTCAGGGGGGGTATACTTCAACTGATCTGGATTGTTGATAATGCTCTCCATTAGCTTTACTCTTTTATCTTCATTGTTGAGTGCCTCGTTTAAGGTACTTAAAACATCAGTAACCCTATCGCCCATCGATGAAACCGTATCTATTCCCGCCTGCATACCTCTGGCAGCCAGTATTATTGGTATAGCGCACAAGGCCTGAAATGAGCCTGGCTGCATCATGTCCTCAAGTTTCTGGTAGTCAACATTTCTCAGCATATACATAAAGCTTTTCATAAATGCCGCAAATGAATTACCGTCAACTTCAAAACCTAAAGACCCTTTGGCACCGACACCCCAACATAGTGCGGCCTTACAATATATTCTGAAGCGGCTACTAACATACGTTACGTAAAAAACTGCAGATCCGCCAGCACCAGCCTGTGCCGTTGCTCCAAAAGACAGTTTGGCAATAGCAGTAAACTTTGCCTCTTTATTCACAATTTGCTTGTTGCTATCGTGAGAAATTTGCTTATCGTCATCAGGGTGCGGATCAAACCATTCAATAGCACCGCTAACATTGCCACCCGCCTGTACGCCAGCAAAAGCGCCAATTTCTCCACCAGCCTGAACATCCGGCTGTGGAATGGTCAAATTAATCTTTCTCTGACCTGGAGGTGGCGGAGGGGTCAGCTTCGCCGGGCTTCCCTTAATCCCATAGCCCTTTGCCATTTCTCCACTAAAATCAGCTTCTACACCCAATTCAATCCCAAGGCTTGCCCCGGCATTACCGGTCAACACCGCATTTATCGTGTAGCGAATAGCCCCCATATTACAGACACCACCTGCTACACCCGCAGTTGCTTTGGCAGGAAACAACAATGCAGTACCAAGCCGATCGGGAATAAAAAGTTCAGCGGACGCTTTTGCCTCACCCAGTGCAAAACTTGAATGACCCTCCATTTTCGCGGAGGCTTTCTTTTCTAAAGGGTTAAATTCAGCAGACAGCCCTGCCCCCTGGCTGTATCGCATCAGTTGAGCTTGTGCGCTGATGTCGACATATTGATGATAAGTAGACTCATCGTCGGGCTTATCATTTTCATTGGGCCAGGTAAGCCCTTTATTCATTCTTTTCGCCCAGTCAGTAAGAACAACATTGCTGTCTTCTAATAGTTCATCTTCAAACTTAAGGCTGACTGACGCTTCTTTTAATTGTTTTATTAACTCTTCGGTATCAATCTTTCCCGAGCGAACTGTTTTTTTCGTTTCATTCCCATTAGCATCAACACCAGTAACTTCTTTATCTGTATATTTAATGAAGCTGGCTTCACCGCTTTTCTTATCAACTTCACTAAGTTTATATTTTCGCCAGTGACTACGAATTTTATTCGAGCGAACATAAGCACTCTTAAATCCGGCAGTTTTTTGAAGAGGAATCAACTCCATAAGGCCGATAGCTGACTCTTTTGAGTTTTCATCAAGCAACTCCCCCTCAGGAACCTTTGCAGTCAACGTTGTAAGCTCTGCTTTTAATTTTTCGTTAGCGTCATTGAGTTGTTGATAGGTACTCTGAAGTTTGCTCTCATAAGCACGTTGTGGTTGCTTGCCTGCCTGAGTCAACATTTCGAAATTGAGTTCATCCAGAGCAATCTGCGCTTTTTTCTGGTCCTCCAGCAACGCTGTCATTTTCAGCTGTTCTTGTATGAGTAAGCGGTTATCTTTTGCATCAACGCAAAGCAGCGTTGCACTGCCCGGATGAAAATAAACCTGAGGGCCATGCTCTCCGTTGACAACAGTGTTTTTACTCACGTTATCCAGACTACTTTGCTGTGTACCTTTAGTCATTTTCTATCTCCCTGAACTAACCACCGAGCAGTTCAATATTGATTTTGCTTTTTGCCGCACCGAATATTTCAGCCGTCTTACCTTCACTGTCAGTACGCCCTTCATAAACGGAACCATCAGCAGTGGTTATTCGATATCGCGTGTTAGCCAGGATATCGCCAGATTCCTTATCTTGTGCCACAAAGTTCTCGCTATACCCCTGGGGAAGTTCCGGTTTAGGTGCGTCATAGTCCGCACTTCCCATTTTTTGGACATTGGTACACTTCAGTAAAATATTTCCCGGGGCCCCAAGCTCCATATTTCCACCTGCCAGCTTCATAAATGCACCGTCACAGTTAACAATCAGCTCTGTTGCACCCGTGATAACCACTTTGCCTTCAACACTGGTTACCGTAACGTCTTTTTTCGCAATAGCCTCAAGCGCATCATCCTGTGCCTGAATTTCAACTTTTCCCTTAGCGGCAAAAAGTTTCATTCCGGCCTTTCGGGCCAGCATACTCACAGCTTCACCCGCAGCCACAGTAAAACGCTTAAGTGCGCTGATATCAGTATTTTGCTGGGACATGATCCCTACACTGGCTGCACCAGAAGCCACACGTACAGCCTGAGGACTGGTGATACTCACCCCTTCAGGCGCATTCAATATGATCCCTGGTTTAGCAAGCTCTTTGAGAGCTGCGTTAAGCGTCTGC
>Ga0268266_10002690_pt1 | contig 18652 bp, 16 predicted proteins | sample KBSS13metaG_FD_190356 | JGI IMG/M metagenome (GOLD analysis project Ga0268266, IMG submission 190356) | Switchgrass rhizosphere microbial communities from Kellogg Biological Station, Michigan, USA - KBS S1-3 metaG (SPAdes) (version 2) | ecosystem: Host-associated > Plants > Roots > Rhizosphere...
ATCGCAATGGGTGGACGAGTGATGTGCCCCGAGAATACCCCACCGGGGGCGCAGGAGTTGAGGCAAGGCTCACGCGGGCGGCGCAGCTATTCGGGGGGCGACGGGCCCATGGGGCCGCATGCGAACGGGCCGTTCGACGCGCACAGGTGCGGGGGCGCAAGTGCCGGGGCGCAGGTACGGGGCGCAGGTACGGGGCGCAGGTACGGGGCGCAGGTACGGGACGCGCGCGGGAGCGACTGAGGGCGTTAGGGCACCAGATCGCGCCAGCGGTGGCAGGCTACCCATCGGGCGGGGTCGGCTTCCTCCCAGGCGGGCACGCGGTCGGCGCAGAGGGGGACGGCGTGGGGGCAGCGGGTGCGGTATACGCAGCCACTGGGAGGCGATAGCGGTGACGGTGGTTCGCCTAGGAGCGCACGCGCGAGGCGCGCGGGCTGGATGTCGGGGTCGGCGATGGGGGCGGACTCGAGGAGTTCCGCTGTATAGGGATGCAGCGGGCGCGAGTAGATGGACTCCGCGGGGGCCAGCTCCATCATGCGGCCCAGATATAACACCAGTATGCGGTCGCACAACTGCCGCACAACCGACAGGTTGTGGCTGATGAACAAAATCGACAGCCCGGTTTCGCGCTTCAGCTCGGCGAGCAGATTCATGATCTGCTCCTGAACGGTGGCATCCAGCGCACTCACCGGCTCGTCACAAATCAACAGCTGGGGTTGGGTCACCATGGCGCGGGCGATTCCAACTCTCTGGCATTGGCCACCACTCAACTCATGCGGGTAGCGGCCCGCCAGCTCGCGATCCAGCCGCACTAGATCCAGCGCCCGTAGGACCGCGGCTTCGCGTGCTGCGCGATCCAGTTCCGGGCGATGCACCTGGAGTGGCTCTGCGATGATTTCAGCCGCCGTCATGCGGGGATCGAGGCTGGCCAGCGGGTCCTGGAAGATCACTTGCACATCGCGTCGCAGCGGCCGCAGCGCATTCTGCGCCAATGCATCGACCTGGCGTCCCAGCCAGACCACCGTGCCCGATTCGGGACGGACGAGTTGGAGCGCGGCGCGGGCCAATGTTGATTTGCCCGAGCCCGACTCGCCGACGACACCCAGGGCTTCACCCGCGGCCAACTTCAGACTGACGCCGTCCACGGCGACTAATGTCTGTTGTTTGCCGAAAGGACGCGTGCGAATCTTGAAGTTGACACGCAGGTCGTCCAACACGAGTGTCGGCGAGGAGACCGCCTGCAGGCCGGCGACATTGTCCGTGGGGGAGCTGCCGACACGCGATCCAAGCGCATCGCCCGCGCGGTCCGCGTGCGCCACTGCGCCGATGGCTGTCCCAGCAAGGCGCGTAGCTTCGGCAGCCGCAGCGCCAGTTTCAGGAATAGCGGCTCCGCCGGCCGCTGTTTCGGCGTCGAGGACGGCAGCGCCATGGCTGGCAACAGCTGTTGACAGATGAGCACTCGTGCCTTGGACCGCGGCCAACAACTCGCGTGTGTAAGCGTGCTGGGGTGCTTTGAATATAGCGCCCACCGAACCCACTTCCACAACCTCCCCCCGCCGCATTACCGCAACACGATCGGCAACGCCGGCGACGGCGCCCATGTCGTGGGTGATGAGCACCATCGACATTCCACGCGAGCGTTTCAGCTCTGCGAGTAACGAAAGGATCTGCGCCTGGATGGTCACATCCAGCGCGGTGGTGGGCTCGTCGGCAATGAGCAATTGAGGGTCGCAGGACAGCGCGATGGCAATCATCACGCGCTGGCGCATCCCGCCGGACAACTCGTGAGGGTACTGACGCATCCGGCGCTCGGCGTCCGTTACGTGGACCTGATTCAACAGCGCCAACGCGCGCGTTCGAGCTTCCGCGAACGACATGCCTCTATGTCGAACAAGAGGCTCCGCGATCTGATCGCCGATGCGCAGGTGGGGTGTCAGTGAGGTCATGGGGTCCTGGAAGACCAAGCCGATTTGAGCGCCGCGGATGCGATCCAACTCGGGTGCGCGAAGTGCCAGCAGGTCCAAGGAGCCAAAGCGCACCGCGCCGGTTGCACGGCCGTTCGGGACCAACAATCCCAGCGCCGCGAGAAACGCCTGGCTCTTGCCGGCGCCGGACTCACCGACAACGCCGAGACACTCACCGGGGCCCACCGTGAGCGATAAGTTGCGGACAGCGTGCACAACACCGCGAGGTGAGGTAAATGTGACACCGAGGCGCTCCAGCGAAAGCACGCTGCCAGCCGTCGGCGCATTCGCAGAAACCAGCTTGCCGCGACGAAGGTCAGTCACGCGGTCCACCGTCATCCCGTGGGTCCAACGCATCACTCAATGCGTCGCCCAGCAAATTGAAACTCATCAACAACACCACTAGAAACCCCGCAGGCACCAGCAACATCCACGGCGCCGACTGCATCTCCTGCGCCCCATCGTTGATGAGGCTGCCGAGGCTGGCGAGCGGCTCCTGCACTCCGAGCCCGAGGAAGCTCAGAAAGCTCTCGAACAGGATCATCTGCGGAATCGTCAATGCCGCGTACGCGACAATCGGGCCCACGAGGTTGGGAATGATGTGGCGGAGCAGGATCGCCGGTGTGCTCAACCCGGTGGCGCGGGCAGCCTCGATGAATTCCCGCCGTGCGAGCGACAGAGTCTGTCCCCGAATGATGCGTGCGGTAGTGAGCCAGCCCACCGCACCGATGGCACAGAACAACACCGGCAGACTGCCGCGCTCAAATAGCGTGGTCAGAATAATTACAATAAACAGATACGGCAGCGAATACAGAATATCCACGAAGCGCATCATCAGCTCATCGGTGCGCCCGCCGACCAACCCCGCCACCGCGCCCCAGGTAACGCCGATCGCAAGGCTAATAGCGGTCGATACTAAGCTGATAACCAGCGAGATGCGCAGACCGTGACAGGTGCGCACGAACAGGTCGCGGCCCAACCTGTCTGTCCCGAGCCAATGGGAGCCAGGACCCAATGGCGCCGCCGCGAGCCTGTCCCAGTCGAGCGAATCAACAGCGTACGGGCTCACCAGCGGCCCCATAATCGCAACGCACGCCAGCACGAAGATGACAGCGGCGGCCGCCATTGCTACACGGTTGTGGCGCAGGCGGACAGCCGCCTTGCTCCACAAACTCGGTGTACGACGAAAGTCTGACATCGTGGAAGTTGATTCCGCCGCCGCTTCACTCATGCCGCACGCGCGGATCGAGCCACCCATACACGAGGTCAGTAATCAAATTAAGAAGGAGTACTAACGTACCGTAGACAATGACCATTCCCATAATCAGCGGGTAGTCGCGATTGATCGCTCCCTGCACCAGGTAGCGTCCCGTACCCGGCAGACCAAACACCGTTTCAACCACCAACGAGCCGGTGACAACAAACGCCGCCGCGGGCCCGATATAGCTGACAACCGGCAGCAAAATGGGGCGAAGTGCGTGGCTCCATACAACCCGCCGCCAGCCGAGGCCGCGCGCGGTCGCGGTGCGGATGAAATTCGCTCGAAAGACTTCCAGCGCGCTGGCGCGAGTCAGGCGCGCAACATAAGCGGCCAGAGGCACGGCGAGCGTGATGGCCGGCAGCACAAAGTAACGTGGCGCACCCTCTTCCCAACCCCCGGCGGGCAGCCATTGCAGATACACTCCGAACAGCAGCGCCAGCAGCGGCCCGGTTACAAACCCGGGCAGCGCCAGGCCCAACACAACCAGACTCGTGATTCCTACATCGACTGAAGTCTGCCGACGGACGGCCGCGACCATGCCCAGTGAAATACCCGACGCCAGCGCCAGCAGCAACGCACTGACGCCCAACGTGGCACTGACGGGCAATCCCTGAGCTATCAGTTCTGTAACACTGAAATCACGCTGCTTGTATGACGGACCGAAGTCGCCATGTGACAACGCGCGCAGGTACCGGGCGTACTGAACGGTTATCGGTTGGTCCAGACCGTAGACTCGGTCGAGATTGGCGCGGACTTCATGTGACAGCGTCTGCTCCTGGTCAAAAGGACCGCCGGGAGCGAGCCGCATGATGAAAAAGGACACGCTGATGAGGATCAGAAGTGTCGGAATGCTGCCGGCGATGCGCCGGAGCGCGTAGCGAAGCATCAGAAAGGCCCCTCACGCATACAAAAACATATGTTTTCCTTCCCGAGCCGTTGCGCTGCGGCATAAACAGTTTCTAAACTCCGCAACTCGTCTGATTTCATAAACCACTACTACAAAAGACTACAACTGATCCATGGAATCGACCCGACCCATCCGCGCCCTCGTACGCGGCCTCGACGCGCTGACCACACTCAATCAACGCAACGGCGCCACAGTGTCCGAAATAGCCCAACAGATCAGGTTGCCACGTACCACTACGTACCGCATCCTCGAAACACTCACCCACGCCGGCTACGTGTACCGTGATCCTGCCGATGACCGTTATCGGCTAACAATCATGGTGCATCGACTCGCCGACGGGTTCGATGACGATGCCTGGGTCACGCAGATCGCGCGCCCGTGCATCGATGAGCTCGGCAAGGAAGTGATGTGGCCGGTGGCCTTCGCTTCATTGTCGGGGACTCAGATGCTCGTTCGCGAAACGACCGATCATCGCAGCCCGCTCGCCATCGAACGCTTCTCACCCGGAGTTCGCCTGCCGTTGCTCACAACAGCCGCAGGCCGGGCCCACCTCGCATTCTGCCCGGCTGAGCAACGTGAATCTCTACTGGAGATTCTGCGCCGCTCGACCAACGAAGTGGACAAGTTGGCTCACAATCGCCCGGAGCTCGACAAGATTCTCGACGACACGCGTGAGAAAGGTTACGCGAGCGCGGTCCACACGAGGCGGGTCTCCGACGAGATCAGCATCGCTGTGCCCGTTGTAGTCGAGGACCAGGTGATGGCGACCGTCGTGGTCCGGTTCGCGGAGACGGCGGTGCCCTTGAAGATTGCGGCGGAGCGGTTTGTCCCGAAGCTGCGGGATGCGGCCACCCGCATCAAGCAGACCTTCATGGAGCAGCAGCTGAACCCGCCCCACCAAGCGCCCCGCCCGGTGCCCGTGCGGTAATTACACTGGCGCGGCACTGGCCGCGCGGAGCCCAGGCTCTATCATGCCGCCGCTGGTTTTATTGGCGCGGCATGAGCCGCGCCTGCGTGGCCTCTGGCGGCTGCGCCCCAGGTGCTGTGAGGCAAGCCCCAGTCGCCCTGAAGACCTCTCCACGGGCGCGCCGCCCGCTATACTGGCGGACGGCGCCCCGTACCCTAAATTTCTCCGGGGAAGCCTCAACGGAGAGTCCTGAATGAAGAGAATTCTGGTCGGTATCAAGCGCGTTGTGGACTACAACGTGCGCATCCGCGTGAAGCCGGACGGCACCGGTGTCGTCACGGACGGGGTGAAGATGAGCATCAACCCCTTTGACGAGATTGCGCTCGAGGAAGCGCTTCGGATCAAGGAACGGGGTGGTGCCGAGGAAGTCATCGTCGCGACGATCGGGCCTGCGGATTGCCAGCAGCAGCTGCGTACCGCGCTGGCGATGGGCGCCGACCGTGCCCTTCATGTCCAGGCCGACGGCGTCATCGAGCCGCTGGTGGCCGCGCGCGGACTGCTCAAGCTCATTGAGAAAGAACAACCCTTCCTGGTCATCGTCGGCAAACAAGCCATTGACGATGACAACAGCCAGACCGGCCCCATGCTGGCGGCGCTCTGGAACCGCCCTCAAGTCACCTTCGCGTCGAAGGTCGAGCTGGCCGACGGCAAGGCGAAAGTGACCCGCGAGGTGGATGCGGGACTGGAAACGCTGGAAGTCGATCTGCCGGCCCTCGTGACCACGGACCTGCGCCTGAACGAGCCGCGATATGTGAAGTTGCCGGACATCATGAAGGCCAAGAAAAAGCCTTTGGAAACGCTGCCCCTGAACACCTTGGGGATCGAGGCGAAGCAACAGCTCAAACTCGTGAAATTTGAACCCCCGGCACAGCGTCAGAAGGGCGTGCGTGTGAAGGACGCCGCGGAGTTGGTCGAAGCATTGAAGAAGAAGGGGTTGCTCTGATGGCCGCTAAGATTCTCATCGTCGCCGAGCATGATGGCGCGAAGCTCAATACCAGCACGGCGAAGTCAGTTGCCTGTGCACGCGGCATTCAGGGGGCGGAGATCACCGTTGCGGTGTTCGCGGCTAAACCTGACGCAGTGGCCGCGCAGGCTGCGCAACTGGCCGGTGTCACAAAAGTCGTTACTGTCGAGAACCCCGCAAACGAACACGCGCTGGCAGCAGTGCTGGCTCCGCAGGTTGTCGCATTGGCGAAGGACGCTACTCACGTACTCGCTGCATCAACGACCTTCGGAAAGGACCTGATGCCCCGAGTGGCTGCCCTCCTCGGCTCGGCCCAGATCAGTGACATCATGGCCGTCGAAGGCGCTAACCGTTTCCGACGTCCGATCTACGCGGGCAACGCGATTGTGACAGTGGAGACGGATCCGGCTGCCAAGATTGTCGGAACCGTCCGCAGCGCCTCGTTCGAAGCAGCCCCGACCGGCGGCTCGGCTCCGATCGAGAAGGCGACGCTCAATGTTGAGCTGCCCACCCACACGCGCTTTGTTTCCGTGTCGGCTGCGAAGAGCGACCGGCCGGATCTGCAGACCGCCTCGAAAGTGGTGTCCGGCGGACGCGCGCTCGGCAGCGCTGATGGGTTCAAGATCCTGTATTCACTGGCTGACAAGATCGGTGCCGCTGTCGGTGCCTCGCGTGCAGCGGTGGACGCAGGGTATGCCCCTAACGAGCTGCAGGTAGGTCAGACCGGTAAGATCATTGCGCCGGAGCTGTATGTGGCGATCGGGATCTCCGGCGCCATTCAGCATCTGACCGGTATCAAGGATGCGCGCACGATCGTGGCAATCAACAAGGACGGCGAGGCGCCGATTTTTGAGGTTGCCGATATCGGCCTGGTAGGTGATCTGTTCCAGATCGTCCCTGAGCTGGAAAAGCTGATCGGCTGAGCGCTCAAGCGCCCAGGTGCTCGGGAGCCACTCTCACGAGCACCTTTCCAAAACTCTCCCCGCGCCTCAGGCGGCAATACGCCTCAGGCGCGTGGGCAAGACCCTCGGTGATGTCTTCGCTGTAGTGAAACAGACCGGCGCGGATCCAACTACCAACTACTCGTTCCAGCTCCGGCAACCGGTTCAGGTGATCCTCAACCACGATGCCCTGAACGGTGGCTCGCGAGGTCAGCACCGGAGCGAGCGACGGGCCAACCGCGTACGCGTCACTCATCCCACTCAATACAACACGGGCGTGCGGGGCAAGCACCTGGAGTGCGTGAGTGAATACCTCACCGCCCACGGTGTCGAAATAAACATCTACTCCCTCGGGACACGCGGTGCGGAGGGCCGAAACATCACTGATACACGCGGCGAAACCGAGCTGCTTGACCGCGTAATCACACTTGTCAGGCGAGGTGGCAATGCCGACGGCGCGCGCCCCCACGATGCGAGCTGCCTGACCGGCAGTCGATCCCACCGGCCCGGTTGGATCTGACACGAGCACAGTCTGGCCGGGTCGCGGCTCCCCCAGGTAGATCAGACCGGTGTAGCCCAGCAACCCCGGCAAACCCAGCACACCGAGCGCTGTTGAAATGGGCGCATGGTCGGCATCGAGACGGCGAACGCCCTGGCCGCTCGACAGCGCGAATTGCTGCCAGCCATTGCGGACGACAACGAATTCGCCCGGACGATGCTCGGGATGGCGCGATTCGAGAACCTGGGCCACCGTCTCCCCGCCCACCACATCGCCTGGAGTCAGGCGGACAGCCGGATCGATCGACAGGTATAGCGTGCGTGACAGGAATTGACCGGGTCCCGGCGTCGGGACCGCGGTCGTATCGGCACCGAAGTGCTCGGGCCCCGGCAATCCAGCCGGCAGCACGGCACAGAGAATTCGGTGGTTGCGGTCGCCTGCCTCGTGCATGTCGATTCGCGCCGCCTGTCTCGATCAGAGCTGGCTGAGGATGTGCTCCGCTGAGGACACCTTGAACTGGCCCTTCTCCTCGATATCGACGTTCTTGGCCACGCCGTCCTGGACGATGATGGCGAAGCGCTGGCCGCGCGTGCCCATGCCGAATCCGCTGGCATCCATCTCCAGGCCGAGCGCCTTGGCGTAATCGCCATTGCCGTCAGCCAACATCAGAATCTTGTCGCCGACGTTGGCGGACTTGCCCCAGGCGTTCATGACAAACACATCGTTCACGGCCATGCAGGCGATCGTGTCCACACCCTTGGCGCGAATCTGATCGGCCAGCTGCACAAAACCCGGCAGGTGCTTGGCATCGCAGGTCGGGGTGAAGGCGCCGGGAACGGAGAACAGTACGACCTTCTTTCCTTTGAACAACTCGTCCGTGGTGACGTCCTTGGGCCCATCTTTGGTCATCGTCTTGAGCTTACCCGCCGGCATGCGGTCGCCTGCTTTGATTGCCATCTGCTGATCTCCGGTTAAAAAACAAAGAGGCCGGAAGATTACTCCTCCGGCCTCTCGTAGGTGCTCAGTTCCTTACGCCTGTTTTGCGCGCAATGACCACAGCTCGGCAAGACGCTCGAGGTTCGGATCACCCTTGACCGCCTTGAAGGACTTCACAGCGTCGTCCTTCTTGCCGTTCTTGAGCTGGGCAATGCCCAACAGCAGGTGAGCCTCAGCGTCATTCTTGACGCCACCCTTGGTCACGCCCTTGTTGAGCTGATCCAGCGCCTTGTCGTACTGCTGGTAACCCAAATAGGCGATTCCCACGCCGATGTTCTTGTCGCCGGTGCTGCTGCTGTTGGCATCAGCTTCGACCTTCGGCAGGGTTGCCTGGTCCGCCGTAGCCGCCTTCTTGGCCGACTCCAGCAAGCGCTGGTTCTTGTCCTTCTGGCGTGCATCGGCGAAGACGTTCTTTTGCAGACCCTTCTCGAGGATGTGCTGAGCTTCGCCCGGGTTACCCTGCTCGATGGCCAGCTGAGCCATCTCGGTGTAATCCGTGGGGTCCTTCAGTACGTCGAGCTCGGACATCAGGCGATACACCTGCAGGGTGTTCTTATCGCCGAGGTTCGGGGCGCTGCGTACGGAGTACAGCAGGTTCTGCCAGTACTCAGGCTTCGGATGGTACTCGACCAGCCGCTCCAGCTCCTTGGTCGTGCAATCCTGATCATTGAGCTTCACGCAGGCGCTGAGAGCGAGCTGCAGGGGCTCATCCTTCGGCGTCTGGCCGGCCTTGATCTGCTGCGCAATGATGTCGTCGTAGAACTTGAGGGTGCCCTTGTAGTCGCCCTTCAGGTAATACGACTGACCGACGAGGGTCTTCATCTCATCATCGGCAAAGCCGCCCTTGATGGCGCGCTGGCCGTACTCGATGGCCTTGTCATAGTTCTTGAGCTGGTAGTTCATCTGCGCCACGGCCTTGATGCGGCCGGGCACTTCCTTCTCGTCCAGGAAACCGTCATTGATCTCGGCTTCGAAGTACTTGGAGGCTTCCGGGTAGTTGTTCTGCTTGGCATACGCCACGCCGGCCAGCTCATTGATGATGTGCTGGTCGTACGGGGTCTTCTTCGCGTTGCCTTCGGCTTCCTTCAGCTTGGCAATGGCCTCGGGAATCTGCTTCTTCTGCAGGGCTTCCTGCGCTGCCTTCAGAGACGGGGCCAGCTCCTTGGAAACCTTGTTCTTGTCCTTCTCTTTATCCGCGGCGAAGGCCGGGCCCGAGACCAGGACTGCGGAGGCAGCCACGGTCGCAACGCCCAGAGCCAGTCGCTTAGCAATACTGTTTACTTTCATTGTGGGTCCGTTAATCGTGGAACTCGGATGTATTTACAAAGCCGATCTTCTTCATTCGGTTCCGCTGGGCCGCGGCCAGAACCTTAGCCACATAGTCGTACTTGGCACGACGATCGGGGCGCAGGTGGATTTCCGGCTGCACGTCCTTCTTCGCTTCCTCGCCGAAGTAGCCTTCCAGCTGACCGAGGCTCTGCACCACGGTACCGTTCCACACAACCGTGCCGTCGAAGTCGATCTCGAGGTCGATCACCTCGGGACGCTGATCCGGCGGCGGCGGATTGTTGTTCTGGGGCATGTCGAGCTTGACCGCGTGGGTCATGATCGGCAGCGACACGATCAAGGTCACCAGCAACACCAACATCACGTCGATCAAAGGCGTGGTGTTGATGTCGCACATCACACCGCCGCCCGCATTACCAACTTGCATCGCCATTTGTTATCTACTCCTCGCGCTCAGCCGGGGCCGCGGCCCAGGCCGTGGTCGGGCTCGGTGAGGAATCCCACCTTGACGATGCCACCGCGCTGAATTGCGTACAGCACCCTGCCCACCGCCTCGAACTTCGCGTCCTTGTCGGCACGGATGTGCACTTCGGGCTGCGGCTTGATGACCGCTGCATTCTTGATGTTCGCAAGCAGATCGTCCTTGTTGGGCATCCGCTTGTCGTTCCAATAGATGTTGCCTTCCTTATCGACCGCCACCGTGATGTTCTCCGGCTTGGTCTGCGTCGGAATGTTGACCGCCTTGGGCAGCTCAACCTTCACGGTCTTGTTGATGACCGGAATCGTGATCAGGAAGATGATGAGCAGAACCAACATGACGTCGACCAGCGGCGTCGTGTTGATGTTGTTCATCACCTGCTGTTCTTCGCCGGACCCGCCGACTTGCATTGCCATACTGCTTGATCCTCAAAAGGCTTTCCGGGGGCCGAAGACAGCGGCCCACCGGAAAGCGTTGTGACCCGAAGAGAACTCTCTTACTTGCGGATGGCAGCAGCGGGAGCCGCGGCAGGACGTGCACCGCCGGACTCGCTGGCGCCAACGCGGGCACCGCTTACGAGATAGGCATGCAAATCGCTGGCGAAGTTCCGCAGGGCGTCCTGGATGGCCTTGTTGCGGCCCAGCAGCCAGTTGTAGCCCATGACCGCGGGAACGGCGACGAACAGACCGATGGCGGTCATGATCAGCGCCTCACCGACGGGGCCGGCCACCTTGTCGATGCTCGCCTGGCCGGCGATACCGATACCGACCAGCGCGTTCAGGATGCCCCACACCGTGCCGAACAGTCCGACGAACGGGGCGGTCGAGCCCACCGTCGCCAGCAGGCCGAGGCCCGAGTTCAGCTTGCTGTTCACCTGGTCGACAGCGCGCTGCAGCGACATGGTGATCCACTCGTGCAGGTCGATGCGGTCGGTCAGGCGGCCGTCATGGTGCGAAGCGGCACGCAGGCCGTCCTCGGCAACCAGGCGGAAGTCGTCACCCTTCTTGAGACGCTCCACGCCGTCCTTGATCGAAGGGGCAGTCCAGAACTGCTTCTCCGCGACGCGCGCAGACTGCTTGAGCTTGCGCTGGTCCCAGAGCTTGGTGAGGATCACGTACCACGATGAAAGCGACATGATCGCCAACAGGACGAGTACGGAGCGGGCGATCGGGTCGCCGCTTTGCCACATGGCGGCAAGGCCGTATGGGTTTTCAGAGCTTGCGGTTGGGGTGGCTGTATTTTCCATAGTTTCCTCGAATCACAAAAAGCCGGGCATGGCCCGGCTGCTAATAGTCGTTTTAGTTGCGGAGCTGGAACTTGATGCGGAATCCAAAGCAGCTGGCGATCGGGTTGCCGTCCTCGGTCGCAGGCTTGTAACGCCCGCTGGCGGCCTTTGCCAGTTTCAATGCGCCTTCATCGAGCCGACTGATGCCGGAAGTCTGTTCGATCTTCGGGTCCTCGGTCAGCTTGCCCTTCGTGTCAGTGCACACGTGCACTGTCGCCGTGCCCGATTCACCGAGGCGCGCCGACGCCGACGGATAGTAATCGTCGGTCGACGGGAAGTTCTTACCCGGTCCACCGGCTACGCGAACAGCCTGGTGGGTCGGCGCCGGTGGCGGCGGGGGTGCCACAACAGGCTTGTTGGTCGTGTCCTGGATGGCCGTTGACTGAGTTTCAACCGGCATGTCGATCTGCACATCCGGCGGCGGCACTTCAACCGGCGGCCGCTCCATCTGCGGCGGAGGTGGCGGCGGCGGCTGGTCCTGCTGCTTCACCTCGTCGATGACCGCGGTTTGCAGCGGCGGAGCAACCAGCTCGATCGCCCGGCGGGCGAGTCCGGTCGCCAGCGCCCAGGCGATGAGAATATGGAGGCCGATAATCGCAAACAGTACGACTGTTCGGCGTGTAAAGAAATTAGAGTCGTGTACGTATGCTGCCATGAGTTGATGCGGCGTCGTCGCTGTTACATTCCCAGATTAATAAACGGATCCAATCGTGAGCAGCGCAAAGTAACTGGCTTTGTCGCGCCCTGCAAGGTGTCGGACCCGGCCCGGAGCCTGCCGGTCTTGCGACCGACGTGCTCATTCATACATGCAATGCGGACGCGCGCAGCCTGTCGGGCTGACGCACGCTCGACTTTTATATCCCCCGATGTGGTTCGATGATTGCGACGTGCGCTTGCAGAACGCCGACACGGCTCACCGTGCGCGTTTTTGAATTCCTGCCCAACTCTAACCTCTGCAAAGTGCACTGACAACTCCGCCTAAGCTCAAGAATTCCCACGGGGTGCGGTCACCGCCCCCGTGGAAGCGCTACCCACCAGAAACGCGTATTTCGCGAGCACGCCGGCCGTCGTGTACGGCTTCCGTGGTTTCCACGCAGCACGCCTGCGCCGCAGTTCTGCGGCGGACAAATCCGCATGGATGGTGCGCTTCACTGCATCGATGGTCACGACATCCCCGTTGCGTAACAGTCCAATGGGTCCGCCGACCGCGGCCTCCGGGGAGATATGTCCAACCACGAACCCGTGGCTGCCACCCGAAAACCGCCCGTCAGTAATCAACGCTACCTTATCCCCTAGCCCGCGGCCCATGATGGCCCCCGTCGGGCTCAGCATCTCGCGCATCCCGGGACCCCCTTTGGGCCCCTCCTGTCTTATCACCACGACATCCCCGGCGCGTACAGTGCCATCGAGGATGGCCTGGGTTGCACGTTCTTCCCCTTCGAAGATCCGTGCCTTGCCGCTGAACTGCAGGCCTTCCTTGCCGGTGATCTTGGCGACCGCGCCCTCCGGCGCCACGTTCCCGTACAGGATCACGAGATGGCTGTCTTTCTTCAACGGGTCCGAAAGCGGCCGCACGATGTCCTGTCCAGCAAGATACATGCCTGTCTGGGCCAGATTGTCTCCCAGTGTCCGACCCGTGACGGTCAGACAATCCGCGTGCAGCAGACCTGCCTCCAGCAGCATTTTCATCAGTGGTTGGATGCCGCCGATCGCAATCAACTCCGACATCAGGTAACGCCCGCTGGGCCTGACATCGGCGAGCACCGGCACGCGTTTACCGATGCGCGTGAAGTCATCCAACGTGAGCTTTATGCCTGCGTCGTGCGCGATCGCCAACAGATGCAGCACCGCGTTGGTTGAGCCGCCGAGCGCGATCACCACGCTGATGGCATTCTCAAAAGCCTTGCGAGTCAGGATGTCGCGCGGACGGATTCCCTCTTTGACCAACTTGACGACCGCCTCACCGGCGCGCCGGCTGTCAACCCGCTTGTCGTCACTGACAGCTTCCTGCGCGGAGCTGCCGGGCAGTGAAAGTCCTAACGCTTCCATCGCCGAGGCCATCGTGTTGGCCGTGTACATTCCGCCGCAACTGCCGGGACCGGGAATTGCGGTGCGCTCTACTTCCTGCAACTGCTCGTCGGAAATTTTACCGGCCGCGCGTGCACCGACGGCCTCGAACACTGAAACGATGTCCCGCCGCTGTCCACCGGGACGAATCGTGCCCCCGTAGACAAAGACCGCAGGACGGTTGAGACGCGCGATCGCCATTGCGCAGCCGGGCATGTTCTTGTCACAACCGCCGATGGCGACGAAACCGTCAAAGCCTTCTGCTCCGACTACAGTCTCAATGGAATCCGCAATCACCTCGCGCGACACGAGCGAGTAGCGCATTCCGGGCGAGCCCATGGAGATGCCATCAGACACCGTGATCGTGTTGAACAGCACGCCTTTGCCGCCCGCTGCGTCCGCGCCGCTGACAGCCTCGCGCGCGAGCTCGGCGATATGCATGTTGCAGGGAGTGAGGTTGGCCCAGGTGGAGGCGATGCCGATCTGCGGCTTGCTGAAATCAGCGTCCTGGAAACCGACAGCGCGCAACATCGCGCGTGAGGGTGCCTGCTTGATTCCGTCCACTACGAGCCGTGAGCTGGCCCGTGGGTCCACTTGTTTTTTCTTCCCAGCCATTAAAGTCGAAGAACCTTCCCAGTCCTTAAAACTTAAAGTATTTCGATCCCCGCTGTCCAGCCAAGAGTACTACGGATCGGGGACGAGTTTGGATTCGGAAATGGGGTGTGCACATTATGACCGCGCGGGCAACACCCTTTTTCAGGGATAACCTGAGTCAACGCTGCGCGAGCGCGGCCACGCGCGAACGGATGAGCCGGTACAAAGCGCGTATGCATTGTGCCTCGGCACCGACGGGCCGCCCCGGACGATCCTTGGCATTCCAGGCATACAGATCGATGTGCAGCCACGCAGGAGTTGCCGTCACAAAGCGCTTGAGGAACAGGGCTCCGATGATCGAGCCGGCAAAGGGTGCGGCCGATACGTTGCTCAGATCAGCAATCTTGCTCGTGAGCTCATCCTCGTAGCCGGCCCACAACGGCAGCGGCCAGACGGGATCGGCCTCCTCCTCGGCGTTGATACGCAGGGCCGCGAGTAGACTCTCGTCCGTTGAAAATGCCGCGGGAACCTCAGGCCCCAGTGCCACGCGCGCCGCGCCCGTGAGTGTTGCCATGTCGATGAGCAGCTCCGGCCGCTCAACATCCGCTTCGGCCAGCGCATCGGCGAGCACCAACCTGCCCTCCGCATCGGTGTTGCCGATCTCCACGCTCAATCCTTTCTTGGACCGCAACACGTCGCTGGGCCGGTAAGAATTGCCATCGACGCTGTTTTCCACAGCCGGGATCAGCACACGGAGTTGTACCGGCGCGTCGAGCTGCATGAGCATTTGTGCCAGCCCCAATGTGCAGGCAGCACCCCCCATGTCTTTCTTCATGAGGAGCATGCCGGCGGAGGGTTTGATGTCCAGGCCGCCGGTGTCGAAGCACACTCCTTTGCCGATGAGCGTAATTTTCGGAGCGTCCGCCCTGCCCCAACGGATATCGATGAGCCGGGGTGGCCGGGGACTACCGGCACCGACACCGCGGATCAGGTGGAAGTCTCGTGCGAGCAACTCCTCACCCATGATGACGCTGCTGCGCGCCTCAAACCGCCTGGCGAGATCGGTGGCCGCGGTCGCCAGCTCCTCGGGTCCCATGTCGTTGGCAGGCGTGTTGATTAAATCGCGTGCCAACGAGGTACTCGCAGCAGCCGCCTCCGCATAGGCGAGATCGGCTTCCTTCGGGACGACGAGAACCGCACGTGGTGCCGTCGGCGCAACAGATCGGTACCGCGTCATGCGATACGCGCCCATCAACCAACCCAGCACGAGATGGGTGGCTGCGTCCCGGCTCAGTTCGTTTGCAACGTGGTACGTATACGCAGGCAGACGGTCCGACAATCCCGCGGCGTGCCAGACCTTCAACTCGCCAAGCGAGCGCAGGGAGCCCAACCCCACGACTGCGCCGCCGACGCTGCCATCGGGATTGGGGAAGGCCAGTGCGCGGTGTTTTTCGGCCTGGAATGCATGCGCGCGAATCCAGCTCGCCACGGGAGCCGGCTGCTGGCTCAACCAGCGAGGAAGCTCGGACTCGGTGAGGAACCACAACGGCAGACTGCCGGCAGCCCCTGTCGTCAACAGCTTGTCTTCCATGGGGCAGGAGCTTACCAATGTCGCGCCTGTGTCACGACCGCGCGTTCCTTCCGGCAGGTGCGTTTTTGCCGCCGCACACCCGCATTCGCGTTGACAACCGCGCACTCATTGTGATCCTATCGAGTGCTCTATTTTTCGCTTTTGCAGCGCAACCGCACGAGTCTGAATGGCTCCTACGACAATCAGCATTGGGCTAGTACTTGTCGGACTTCCGCTCCTTCTTAGGAGCGCAAGGTGCGGGGCACTCGCGCACGCCTGACATACAACCGGGCACGAGCGAGCAAAGACACCAAAACCCCGCACCGGCCGAGCGCCGATGCGGGGTTTTTTTACGTTTGGCACATCTGGCCACCGGCCACTTTGGAGAGGGACGATGAAGCTTTATTCACAGAAAGACGTCGACAAAAAGGCACTCAAGGGTGCGCGCATCGCCGTGCTCGGTTATGGGAGCCAGGGCCGTGCCCATGCGCTCAATCTGAGCGACAGCGGCTTCGATGTCGTCGTGGGCGTCCGTAAGGGCGGCACAGGTTGGAAGAAGGCGAAGAAAGAAGGCCTCGCCGTCGCCGAGCCCGTCGATGCGGTCGCCGACGCGGACCTCATCGCGATGCTGGTGCCCGACATGGCGCAGAAGGCCGTTTACGAGAGCGTTGAGAAGAGCCTCAAGAAGGGCGCGACTCTGCTGTTTGCTCACGGCTTCAACGTCCACTTCAAGCAGATCAAGCCGCGCAAGGATCTCGACGTCGTATTGATCGCCCCCAAAGGCCCGGGCGACCTCGTCCGCCGCCAGTATCAGCAGGGCCGCGGCGTTCCATGTCTGATCGCGGTGTTCCAGGACTCCACCGGTAAGGCGCATGCCAAGGCACTCTCCTACGCGCACGGAATCGGCGGCACCCGCGGCGGTGTTCTGGACACTACATTTGCCGAGGAGACCGAAACGGATCTGTTCGGCGAGCAGGCCGTCCTGTGCGGCGGCGCAACCGAGCTCGTGGTGAAGGGCTTCGAAACCCTGGTCGAAGCGGGTTACCAGCCGGAAGTCGCCTACTACGAGTGCATGCACGAACTGAAGCTGATCGTGGACCTGCTCCACGAGGGCGGCCTCACCAAGATGCACGAGTTCATCAGTGAGACCGCCAAGTACGGCGACCTGACACGCGGCCCGCGTGTGGTGACCGACCGTACCAAGAAGGAAATGCGCAAGATTCTCAAGGAAGTCCAGACCGGCAAGTTCGCGAAACAGTGGATCGAGGAATACGCGAGCGGCCGTAAGGGCTACGACAAGATGCTGAAGGAAGATACCAACCGTCAGATCGAGAAAGTCGGCGCCGAGCTGCGTGCCCGGATGCCCTGGCTGAACGACCGACGCGCGTAACACGGAGCGTTAATTTCACGGACACGGATTGTCCAAGTTAAGGAGAAGGCCATGGTTTCCCATCCAGACCGGGTTTTGATTTTCGACACCACCTTGCGCGACGGCGAGCAATCGCCGGGCTGCAGCATGACCCAACCTGAAAAGCTGCGGGTCGCACGCTCACTTGCCGAGCTCGGAGTCGATGTCATCGAGGCGGGTTTTCCCGCGGCCTCGCGGGGGGATTGGGAATCGGTCAATGCGGTAGCGCGCGAGGTGCAGGGGTCCATCATCTGCGGTCTCGCGCGCTGTAACCGGGAGGACATCGAGCTGGCAGCGAAGGCGCTGCGCCCCGCTCCCCAACACCGCATTCACGTCTTTCTCGCTACGAGCGCAATTCACCGCCAGTACAAGCTCAACATGGCCCAGGAGGAGATCCTGCGTACGGCCGTCGAGGGTGTGAAGATGGCGCGCGCATTGTGCGAAGACGTGGAGTTTTCACCGGAAGATGCCTCCCGCACCGAGCTGGAGTTCCTGGCTCAGGTCGTGGAAGCCGCCATCGAGGCCGGTGCCAGCACGGTCAACATCCCGGACACGGTTGGGTACACAGTTCCCGATGAGTTCGCGGAGTTGTTCCGCTACCTGCGCAAGAACGTCCGTGGCATCGATAAAATCCGCTTGTCCGTGCACTGTCACGATGACCTGGGAATGGCCGTTGCCAACAGCCTGACCGCGGTCGTCGCCGGCGCACGCCAGATCGAATGCACCATCAATGGAATCGGTGAGCGCGCCGGCAACTGCTCACTCGAGGAAGTGGTCATGGCGCTGAAGACCCGCGAGGCGTTCTTCAATGTCCGGACCCGGATTCAGACCACCCGCCTCTACCCGACTTCGCGGTTGGTCTCGAGCATCACCGGCATGCCCATTCCGCGCAACAAGGCGGTCGTGGGCGAGAATGCCTTCGCGCACGAAGCGGGCATTCATCAGCACGGCATGATGAAACATCACTCCACGTACGAGATCCTGCGCCCGGAGGATGTTGGACTGTCACGCAGCCATCTCGTTCTCGGCAAGCACAGCGGCCGCCACGCCTTTCGCGACCGCGTGAAGGAGCTGGGTTTCGAGCTCGACGAGGTGGAGTTCAATCGGGTCTTCGAGGAATTCAAGGCGCTCGCCGACAAGAAGAAGGAGCTTTTCGATGGCGACATCGAGGCGCTGGTACTGCGCGCCGAAGGCTCCGCCAGCGGGCCGTGGACCCTGTTGGACCTGAAGACCGTTGCCGACAGCACCTCTCCCGCGGAAGCCATCATCCGACTCCAGCACGCCGACGGCCGGGTCGTGAAGCACAACGCCGAGGGCGATGGTCCGGTGGATGCCGCCTTCAAGGCAATTGAAGCCGCCACGGGCATCAACGTCATGCTTCGGAAATTCGAAGTGCGTGGCGTGTCCGAGGGCGAAGACGCGCAGGGCGAAGCGGTCATCTACGTTGAATACAACCAGCGCAGCTAT
>Ga0268266_10002691_pt1 | contig 18647 bp, 19 predicted proteins | sample KBSS13metaG_FD_190356 | JGI IMG/M metagenome (GOLD analysis project Ga0268266, IMG submission 190356) | Switchgrass rhizosphere microbial communities from Kellogg Biological Station, Michigan, USA - KBS S1-3 metaG (SPAdes) (version 2) | ecosystem: Host-associated > Plants > Roots > Rhizosphere...
GCAGCATGTACGGCCATGTGCAGAAGATCCTCGAAAGCATCAACCTGTGCCACGCCGGCGCCCCCACGTTCGACCCGACCCAACAGGCCGTCACCTTCAACATCTGCGCCCCGGAATACTTCGAACAGTTGATTCTGCCGCGCCTGTTGAAGCGTTTCGACTTCGACGATCTGCCGGTGATGGTCAACATGCACAAGTTTGAAACCGATGTGCCGGCGGATGAGTTGCGCGATGGCAGCCTCGATCTGGTGATCAGTTTCGGCCCCAACTTCCACCGTCATCACACTGACCTGAAATCACGGATGCTGCTGGAGGATGATCTGGTCTGCGTCTTCGACAAGCGCGCCACGCCACTGGAACCGCGCCTGAGCCTGCAAGCCTTCACCGAACGCCGGCACGTGTTCCCGACACCGTGGACGTCAACCACCAACATGGTCGACGGCTGGCTGGCGCGGCAGGCGCAGAAGCGCCAGATCGTCGCGCGCTCGAACAGCTACAGCGCCGCGCTGAAAATGATCACCGGGACAGACTTCATCCTCACCCTGCCCCGCCGTATTCAGCGTTTGCTGACCAACGAAGCGGTGTTCAATCACTGTGAAGCGCCGAACGGCTTGCCCGGTTTTACCCTCGACATGCAGTGGTGCCAGAGCGTTGATCAGGACAGCGCCAATCTGTGGTTGCGCGAGCAGGTGGTCAATGTGTGCAACGAGCTCGAAGCGGCCTGAATCCTACGCGCCAATCGCGGTTTTGCTGTAGGACTCGCGATCCATATCGACCAGCTCGACACACAGCTGCACTTCGACGCCGGCCGGCCATTCGCACAGGTCCTGCAAGACCGCCAACAGGCTTTCTGACAACTGCTTCTTGATCTGCGGCGAACGCCCGCTGAGCAGCGCCAGCTTCACATAGACGAAGGCGCGCTCGGCCATGGCGGTGCCGACCTTGAACGTCTCGACTTTAATCGCACGACTTTTGATATCGAACTCCGCCGCGAACTGACCGGACCCCACCAGGGTGTTGTTGAGCCGGATCAATGCGACGTCGGCGTTCAGCTGCGGCAGGTTGGCGGTGTATTCCATGTGCAGGTGTGGCATTGCAGGTCCCCGGTGGGTTGGCAGAAAGGTCGTACATATAGCACATGCGGCTCATCACCAATCCCTGTAGGAGCTGTCGAGTGAAACGAGGCTGCGATCTTTTGATCGTGAGATTTGAAGATCAAAAGATCGCAGCGTGCCGCAGCTCCTACACGGTGTTATGGCTCAGGATGGGGTCAGTGACCGTTCACTCATGAATTGCTCCAGCCTTGAGCGCAGCCAACGCTCGGCCGGGTCGCTGTCCACATGGCTGAGCCAGACCATCGACAGATCCAGCGTCGGTGTTTTGAATGGAAACGGTTCCTTGAACAGTAACCCGGAGGTGGCCATGGCCGCTGCGGTGTAATCCGGCAGACTGGCGATCAGATCAGTACCGGCCAGCAGCGCTGGTAAAGCACTGTATTGCGGCACCGACAGTACCACTTGGCGCGTGCGCCCCAGCTCCGCCAGCCACTCATCGGCAAAACCACTGACGTTGGCCGTGTGCGAAACCAGTACATGCGGGCGGGCGCAATATTCATCCAGCGTCAGCGGTGTATCGCTGGCGTCGGCGCGCAGAATGCTCGGCTGGATATGCCGCAGCAATTTGCGCTTGGCATTGGCCGGCAGACCACGGGTCTGACTGATGCCGACCGTGATGTCGCCCGCTGCGAGCAGATCGGGAATCCGCCAGTAATCAACGTGTTGCACGACAAACACCACGTTCGGCGCTTCCTGACGCAGCGCACGCAACAGTGGCGGTAGCAGGCCGAATTCGACGTCATCGGACAGGCCGATGCGGAAAGTCATGGTGCTGACGGCCGGATCAAAATCGCGGGTCAGGCTCAACGCCACCGACAGCGAATCCAGCGCCGGCTTGAGATGGCGAAAAATATCTTCGGCGCGGGCGGTCGGCTCCATGCGATGACCGACGCGGATGAACAGCGGATCGTTAAGCATCGTGCGCAAGCGGTTAAGCGCCGAACTGATGGTCGGCTGGCCGAGAAACAGTTTCTCGGCGGCCCGGGTCACGTTGCGTTCGAGCATCAAGGTCTCGAACACCACCATCAGATTGATGTCGGCTTTGCGTAGTTCATTGCGGTTCATCCATTGCCCCCTGCCCCCCGGAATACTGGCAGTGTAGAAAGGCGCAGGCCCCGGCGTCCATCGCCACAGTGCGTCAGTTCACCGTCAAGTGCTTCAAGCCCAGGCCCATGACCCGTGAATCGTCGTTCAATCCCATTTGTTCCGGGCTGATGGCGTCGGGTAATTGCAGCTCGATCGTCAGGCGATCGTTGTCCGCCAACTGCTGGCGGATCGTCGCAGGGATCGGGATTTCCAGATGATTATCCTGAAGTTGCGTCAGCCGCGTGGTCAGCACCTGCTCACCGTTCAAACTGACGATCACTCGCTGCGCCGGGTGTTGCGGGTAAACGAAAGCCAAGGCATCGAGGACGATCGAGCGCGCCTCGGGTGTCAGCCGCAAGTCAATCTGCGCCCGCTGCCCCGCCGACCATGTCCCCCAGCTTTCCGGAGTCGACCAGCCGCTGGTGAGCTGCCGGGTGGTGTGGTTGAACGTCATGACCTGACCGGGGCGCGACAGCGCCAGCCATGACATTCGCCGGCCTTCATCCGGCATGCTCAAGCATTGCGAACAGCGCTTCCAGCCCGGCGCCAGCACCACCAGGCCATCCACTCTGGTCAGCAGATCGGTTTCACTGTCGACGTTTTTCGCGGCGTCGACCAATACGGAATCGTCAAGGATGTACAGCGAGTCAGTGTCGTATTGCCCCGACTCAAGCATGCGCTGTGTTTTTTGCCGAGCCTGCTCCAGCGCTTTCGAACTCATCCGCCCCATATAAACAGCGTCGGTTTTCATGCCATGAGTGGCGGCAAAAGTGGCGATATCCTGCCAGCGTTCAGACTGATTCTGCGGCATCAGGCTGCGGATTTTCGGGTAATGCGCCGCTGCATTTGCCCAGAACGGATCACGCATCGGCGTTGCCCATTCGGCGGACGGTGCGAGCATTTTGCTTTGCCGCAGCCCCATCCAGCCATTACGTGTGTCGACGATCTGAATCGCCAGCGCCAACGCCAGCAGAGCAATGACCGTACGCGGACGGAAACCGCGTACCAACAGAAAAATCACCAGCAGGGTAAGCACATACAACACCGGCCAGAACATCCGGCCCGAGGCGCGAAAAACATTGGCCAGGCCGATCGCAATTTTCGGCAATGGATAGCTGAACGTCTGTGCACCGAAGCCGATCTGATTCGATAACGCGAACACCCACAGCGCGATCAACGCCGCCAGCAACCATGGCCGCGCACGCAACTGGATCTGCAACGGCTGGCGGTTTCTCAGCCAGGCGATAATCGCTACAGGCACCAGCAACAACACCCCCAACCCCAGGTAGTTGAAGCCCTCGTAATCGCCACTGGCCTTTGGCAGATTCGGCAAAATCAACGACCAGCCTGCCGGATCGAATGGCGACAGCAGATTCATCCGGTATAAACCGAAACCGCCGGACTTCACGCCATCGGCAATGGCGAAGTAACCCGTCTGCCAGCAACACAGGCTCACCACGGCGAACAGCAACATGCCTTCTAGCAGGCTCTGACGCCGAGTCAATTGTTGGCTGAAGGTCTTGCCGAGCAGATCAGCGACCCAGATCAACGCAACCATTGCGAGCAGGTACGCATGCACCATCGCCGTCACAGCCAACAACGTGCCCCAGGCCAGGCGCCGCCGATGCAGCTTCGGCAACAACGCCTGGTACAACGCGGCAAGAATCAGAAAATGCCCGGCCAGTGAAAGGTGGCCGCCCATGCGCAGAAACATTGGCGGCGAAAACACCAGTAATCCTGTTCCCAACAGCCGTACCAGCGGATTCGTTGTCATCAGCCCCAGCAGTTTCCAGGCAAACCAGGCTTGCAGAACGAAACACGCCAACAGCCACAGACCGAAGTACTGGAAGGTCGCCGGCAACCAGGCATTGAACGGTTTGAACAGCAGCGCCAGCAGCGGATTGGAGTCGGAAAAAATGATCGAGCTGCCCAATTCCAGACCATAGAACGGGTTGAGCCCGAGCGGAAAGGTCCACGGGGAATGCCGGAAATACGCCCACCCCAGATAATGCGTCGCCGGGTCGCCCTGCTCCAGCCAGGCAATATTTTGCGGATCCAGCGCTTGTGGCCCGATCACGCAGAAGAACGCCAACACGCCGAGCAACACCGGCAAAACGCCCAACGCCGGATGCTTTGCTGAATCCTTCATCGATACGTCCAGAAATTGTGCAAGACAAAGGTGAATGCCGGAATCGTCAGCGCTACCGCGACGATGCCCAGCAAGTAAGGCAACCCGGCAATCTGCGCCGCCCAGGCAACGAACATGGCGAGGAAAAAACCACCCGTGGAAACCAGCAGAAAACGCCGCAGCGTTCGCCCGTGCAGACGGGCAGAAAAACTCCAGGTGGTGTTGATTACGTAGGACACCACCGTCGCCACCGCAAACGCCACACCGTTGGCAAGCGGCGGTTGCGCGGCGATGAAGTTGATGAACAGCACCGCCACTAGCGCATGCAGCGCGGTGACGAACAGACCGGTCACGGCGAAGCGCAAACCGCGCTGAATCAGCGCTGATTTTTCGCCTGAAGTCACGGCTTTTGCGCCAACACAAAAACACTCAAACCGGCGAGACGGTTCATGCCCATCAACGGCAATTCAAGGCTGCACAAGGTCTTGAGTACGCCGTTCACCAACGGATGATGGCGTTTGAGTTGCGAACGCGCCGGCTGGGTTTGGGCGCTTTGCGGCAACAATCGCAACGCCGCCGCAATCGGGAACACCGCACCGAAATAATAGGCACCGCGCTGCACCGTCAAACCGGCATCGCGCGCCAGTGTCTCGAACTGCGCCAGGGTGTAGCGCCGTTTGTGTTCAAGAAAGTCATCGTGGCCGCTCCACAGAAACTGGAATGCCGGCACCGTCATCAGGAAGCGACTGCCCGATGGCACTTTATCGACATACATCTTGAGCAAGCCGAGGTCGTCATCGACATGCTCCAGCACGTCCATCAACAGCACCAGATCGGCATCGATGGTTTCAATTGCGCGACGGTAATGCACCGGTTTGCCGGCGGTGGTCGCGCTGGAGTCGGCGGGATAACTGATATCCACGCACCACGCTTCGCGGGCATCGGTATGCGTCAGCAAATGATGGGAGAAAAATCCCGAGCCAGCGCCGACATCGAGTATTCGACTGATGCGGGCATCGCCCAGCATTCGCCTGGTGGCTGCGGCTTTCGAGCAGTAATACCAATGCTCGCCGATGCTGTCGCCGAGGATGTCGGTTTCCTTGAGATCCATGTGTCAGTCCTTGGGGTCGTAGACGCGACGCACCAGAAAAACCGGCCGGCGTTTGGATTCGATATAGGTGCGGCCCAGGTACTCGCCGAGCACACCGATGCCGATCAATTGCAGTCCGCCGAGAAAGGTCACGGCCACCATCAGCGAGGCATAACCGGGCAAGTCGACACCATGAATCAAGGTGCGCACGACAATGAAAATGGCGAAGGCAAAAGACACCAGCGACACCAGAGCGCCCACGTATGTCCAGACTCGCAGCGGCTCGGTACTGAAACTGGTGATGCCCTCCAGCGCGAAATTCCACAGCCGCCAGCCATTGAACTTGCTCTGCCCCGCTGCGCGCTCCGGGCGCTCGTAATCGACGTGGGTAGTACGAAAGCCGACCCAGGCGAACAGGCCTTTCATGAAGCGCCGGGATTCGGGCAGCGTCAGCAAGGCATCGACCACGCAGCGATCCATCAGGCGAAAATCGCCGACGTTTTCGGGTAAAGGCTGTTCGGCAATTTTGTTGTGCAGGCGGTAGAACCAGTGCGCCGAGGTCTGCTTGGCCCAGGTGTCGCTGCGACGGCTGATGCGGTGACCGAGCACCACTTCAAAGCCTTCACGCCAGCGCTCGATCATTTGCAGAATGACTTCCGGAGGATCCTGCAGGTCAGCATCGATCGGCACCACGATCTGCCCGGTCGCGATCTGCAGACCGGCGGATAGCGCCGCTTCTTTGCCGAAGTTGCGGCTCAGGTCGACGATACGCAGACGCGCATCCTGATGCTGATGTTCGAGCAGGCGTTCGAGCGTGGCATCGGTGCTGCCGTCGTTGACGAACACCAGTTCAAGATCGATTGACGCCTGCATCTGAAAGACGTCATTGATGCGCCGCAGAAAGGTGTCGAGGCTGTCCTCTTCGTTAAATACGGGGACTACCAGCGATAACGTCACCTGCCCCGCCTGTTGCGTTCCGTGCTCAGTCAAAGGAGTGCTCTTTTTATAGTGTTTGTCGGTCGCCGAACGATATTCGACGCCATGAGCCGTCCCGTATTAAGCAGCAGCGTCGACAACGTTGCAAGGAGCAGACGGCGTCATATTGGCCAATCCAGAGGCCTATCCACACGCTCTAGCCCGCGCCCTTCAGAAACATCCGCGAACGATTGGAAACAAATGTCCGATAGCCAAAAAAACCTTCTGCGCTAGGCTTGCGAGCATGCGCCACACAGGCTGTCGCACAAAATCAATCGCATGGAGCGAACTGAATGTATTTCGAGATTTACAGGCAATCCAGAGGCACCCCGAGCACCGGCAAAGGGCAGTGGCGCTGGAGACTGAGGGCGGGCAACCACGAGACCATCGCCAGTGGCGAGTCTTATGTGAACAAGGCGGATTGTTTGCATGTGATCGGTCTGATCAAGGCTGTGCAGGGGGAGACACCGGTTAAGGAGATTTGACCGCATTAGTCTGGTTGGACATTTGCCGTCGCGTATGTCCAATGCAGGGGTAATTTGCATCTGCAGAAATGAGAAAGCCCCACTGGTTTGATTCAGCGGGGCTTTTTTATGCAGGGTGAGACGGGGGTTGATTCGCGAGGATGACACTGGGTTGCGCATCTTCTGGCTTTTGCCCGAAAACAAAAAAGCCCCGTAGATTTTCATCTACGGGGCTTTTTCTATGTAATGGCGGAGAGATAGGGACTCACCATTCGCAACCACGAGACCCAACAAACACCGTATTTACTGGCTATCTCGGAGCCATTACGTAGAATATCTATGTAGAAAAACCGAGAGCGCGATCATGCCAAAGGCCAACAATCTGCAACTGCAAGGCGGCACATATCATGTGCGACTGGACATCCCGAAGGATGTACAGGATGCATTCGGCGGTCGCCGTATCCTGTCACAGACTCTCAAGACCGGATCGCGCTCGGAAGCTCTTCTTCGGCGACACCCAATCCTGCACGAATGGAAGAGACAGATTAAGGAGATACGTAAGGGCAGGCTACTCGGAGACAACTGGCAAGAAGACATCGTGCAGACACTCGAAGATTTGGACGCAATTACACAAGGACAGAAACGAGCGCTTGTCGGTGAGACCGCCCCGCCACTGCCTGATGTTGATCCAACCCTCAAAGCGAAGCTGATGAGCAGTCCTCGGTTCATGGAAGCAGTACGCCTGCTGGTGGGCGACCATCTCAAGGATGGAATCGGCGGGAAAGTACAGATTCAAGATGAACTGAATCGAGGACTCAAGGGAATGCTGCAAAAGCGTCTTGGCACCGAATACAAGCTCACCGCTCAGCAGGGCCAAGAACTGGAAACATTGGTGAAAGATCCGGCCAGCTACAAGGCTCGCTCGCCGATTACGAAGGCACGGTTAGCCTCATTCCGCACCTACAGGCTTGAGCACCATGTCGCCCTCAAGACGATAAATCAGCAGGAGTCGAAGCTGTTGAATCTGTCGGAGCATCTGCAAACGACTGGCAGTAAGCTCGACTTTGACTCGGTGAATGCATGGCTCCACACCATGACGCTCAGCTCCAAAACCAAGCAACAGTATCTGCTTGCTGGTAGCCAGTTCTGGCAATGGGCAATGATGCATGAGCCACAGTGGCGACAAACCTTCAAAGGGCACGTGAACCCTTTCGAGAAACACACGCTACCTACACTCAAAGGCAAGGCCAAGCTTGACGCAAAACGGAAGGCTTTCACCGTTGAGGAAGTCGGCACCCTGTACAAAGCAGCGAGGGAACAGAACCTAGGCGCGCTTGCAGACTTGATCTTATTGGGTGGGTATACCGGCGCTCGCATAGAGGAACTGTGCCAGCTTCGCAAGGAGCATCTGATTACCGTCGATGGGGTGACGATGTTCGATATCGTCGATTCAAAAACCGTCGCGGGGATCAGATCGGTACCAGTGCATCCCAAGCTAACAGCGCTGGTGGATCGTCTCGCCAAAGCGTCCAAAGACGGTTATCTGGTGCCTACCGATAGCAACAACAAATATGGGATTCGGTCGGATGCACTTAGTAAAGCGTTCGGTCGGTTGAAGACCGCCATGGGGTTTGATCACACCCGAGTGTTCCACAGCATCAGGGCAACGTTCGTAACGTCACTGGTGCGGGCAGACGTTCCAGATAGATTGATTCGAGAGCTTGCAGGCCATGAAACCGGCACCGTTACTTTCGACACATACAGTCAGGGATCATCGCCAAAGCAGAAGCTCGCGGCAATCAAGAAGCTTCCCACCCTACTGAATGCGAACAGAACTCAGCTCTAGGTATTGTTGCTGCCCGCGAAAGGTGAGATCAAGGTAGGAGTTACCCCACGGATCTCGGGCAACGCGAATAAGCTCATAATGAAACAGCACATCTAGGGCGGTTCGAGTAGCGATTACAGACAACCCAGAGAGTTGACGTACATTCTCGTGCCCAATTTGGCGACTGTTCTGGATTGCCTCCCCGACGACTGCAAACGCGAGCTTCTGGTCTTCGGATAGTGTTTTCCAAGACGCCGTGCTCTTCTCGAAAAAATTGCTGTATAGGAAGATCAGGAAAAGCAGCAGCAAAAGAAACGAGCCGACACAGAGTAGACTTAACACCCAGAAGGATACGGTGACGTCTCGAACTAACCAGTACCCGAAAGACTGTATTACATTCCAAAATGCCGTGATCGATGGACTAAAAAACGACACATCGTAGTAGCCTTCTACCCACTTTGTGATTGGCACCCCGAAGCCGGGCAGCAGCACCGCTGCACATACAGCCTTCAGCCATGCATACCTAGACTTCTTTGCGACGCCCCGACCCATCTCTTCACCATCATCCGTTTGATCCCGAAATATTATCAGGTATGACGAGATGATGGCACGGTGCCCAATGACCGAAAAGAAGTGATCATTTCCGCCCATCGAAACGAGCACTCATCGCGCCCTTTATATAGAAGGATTTTTGTGAAAGGGTTCGCTTGCGCAAAAAAGACGCATGTCCAGAAACCAGTGACAAAGGGTCAACGCCAGCGGATTGACTGCTTTCTCACTTTCGTTACACAGGGTTATCCACAGGCAGTACGTTGCAACACCCACCAAAAAACACAATATCTTGTGGTCGCCTCCCTACGAAACCCTACATGCTGGGGTTTACGCCTCCTCTGACTCTCATTTTGTGAGAAAACTCTTTTATCGGAGGGGAGAAATTCGCCTCGAAAGACCCTTTTGAGGGCCTCATTAGGGCCTCTTGAAGGGCTATAGGAGCGTTTTTGGCGTCAAGGTCGAATGACGAGGTGGTCAGGCACAGAAAATTGCTCTAAATGCGCTAGAGGGGCTTGCAGAGGGAAATCGAAGTCTATATATTCCACAGGAACGCAGAGACCGCCAATTAAGGCGGTCTCGGCTGAAGATGTTCACGAGCAGTCATGTCACGTTTTCTGAGGACAAAGACGTAACTGCTCGCCCTCTTCCGCATGCGTTAGCACGGTCAAGAGAAGGACGCCATTTAACCGAATTGATGCCACTACGTCAATCGGTGTGTGATCGGTGGTCATTCCGGATCTTGATGTGTGCTCAACCCGTTCACACATATAGGAATGTCCATTATGGATAGTTTTGACCTTAGTAATGTAGGCAAGAAAACCGTCCCTGTCCGTCAGTATCGCCGGTTTCGTTTCGGCGAGTGGGAGGACGTCTGTCACCACCACCGTAGTCCGCCTCGTTAAGGCGTAGCGTTAAGCCACCAAGCTTGCGCTGATTTGGTGGCCCTACCCGCGACATTTCCAGAACCAAGCCCCCGCCAAAATTCACTGAGCACTCTCGCTCAGCTTCTGCGTTTCCGTCTGAAAAATAATGTTGGCTCAGTCTTGCCTGCGCCGTTAAGCGGTGTGCGATAGGGGCTTATCTAAACGCTGGAAAACTAGAAATAACCTGACGCCCTGTAGCGCTCTCAGACGCCGTCAAAGGCACGCAATCCTAGAGACGGCGTGAGCTGACAGATACAACAAAGCCCGCTCAAGCCGGGCTAATAGACCGTGTTAGCGAGTTTATTTCGCGACCCTTTGCACAGTGCTCAATGCACAACCTACAGTCGTCGCAGTCTTGCGTAGGCTCATGCCAGCACCGAGACATTCCTTGATTCTCTGGTGCAGTTTCTCGTCAACTGGACGCCCTGTGTAAGCCCCGGCGACCTTTGCCTTAGCAATCCCTTGGTTAGCACGGCGGCGCCTGTCGTCGTAGTCCTTCCTTGCAACAGCAGCCAGCATATCCATCAGCATCGAGTTGATCGCAGCCAACATACGGCCAGTGAAGTCATCACCGTTTCGGGATGATTGCATGGCGGCGTGAGAGGTGGGCAAATCCAGCGCCACTACCAGCACACCCTTGGTGTCGAGCATCGCACGTAGCTTCTTCCAATCAGCGTCATTCAACCGGGACAACCGGTCTACCTGTTCAATCAACAGGATGTCGCCAGCTTCGCAATCATCCAACAGGCGGAACAACTCAGGACGCTGCAAGGTGGAGCCTGATTCGCTCTCGATATACCAGCTTGCGATGCGCTGTCCGTTGGCAGCAGCGAATTCCTTCAACTGCTCTTTTGCACGTGTAGCGTCTTGTGTGTCTGTCGAAGCTCTCAGGTAGGCACGTACGAACATTTCAAATCCCTCCTATACCTTTTTGCGTGTACCGATTATAGGTGTACCGATAAGGATCTGGAAAGGTATATTTCGGTACGGGTAAAAATGCCCGATTAGCGGTACTGCCTGAGCTATACCCAATTCGGTACGTCTGTGGCCGAGCACAGTCCGTTAGTCCTAACCCTCCACTCACCTTGACATATGGCAGATTGCCGCTATCTGTTCTTATAAGCATGGGACTTTCAGTTCCTATGCTCAATGTGAGTAATCGGACTCGCAACCTGAAAACCAATACGACAAGGACTGTACATGTTTACAGATATCAAGCCCGGCCCCAAACCAGCACGAGAAGATGGCAAGGACGACAGAAGGCGCCATGTAAACCCCGAAACCAAGCCTAAACATCCAACGCTGCCGATACACAAGCCTTCCAAGTAGTACGTCTACACCAACTGCTGCTCGTAGTGGAGCTGCCGAATTCGTTGCAGTAATACGGACTAGGCGGCTCTGCTGCTTGATATGAGGGCAGTTTTCGCTGGAGAGCAAGAATTGCTTTGAACGGATGAAAACTAGCGTTTTCATGCTGATTTTTCGTATTTTGAAAAATATCTAAGAAATGACCGAATGCATGGGGATCGAGCTTATCCATGGATTACGGGAAGGCCCGGAAATGCTGGCTTAGAGGCTGTCCACCTAAGAACTGACGTTCTTATAACCTACTTTGCCAGCACCCTTTTACTCGGGTTTAAGCGGGGTTTTCAACAGGTTTGCGAGGGTTGAACTTGCCTTTTTTATATCCACCATCTTTATAGACAATATACCGTCCAATGGAGTCCTCATTACCAATCTGAGCAACGTAATTTATACGCTCAAGCTTAAGTTCTTTTGCAGCGGCCAACAAAGTCTTTTCGATAGTATCCGCAATCAACTGGATATGTTTTTCATAAGCGTTCGGAAATCGTATAGACCACACCGTATCTACCCTACTAAGCTTCATCCATTTTGCATCAGCCAAATATTTATTAAAATCCGGGCGATCCTTCTTAGCATTGGCAAGATCAAGTGAAACCATTACATGTAACATACAGCGCTTCCTTTCATTGAGTTAAGTTGCGGGAGAAACTTATCTCGAATTAAGCAAAAGAGGTAATTGATTCACGCTATGGCGGGATCAATCGGTAGCGCCGCTAGGAGATTCAGACTGCTTTACGGGTAACCATTTGAGGAATTTTAGCCCGAAATTTGTCCCACCTGCTGAACGCTGGAGACCCTGATACGTAAGGGCTGTAGGGCAACGGGATCAACTTTTACTCGCAGAAAATGTAAAGCACCTTCCGGTGGTATCTGACTTTTTTCAGCACATGAAAAAGCCCCAGCGTGTGAGGCTGAGGCTTGATCATTACAGCGCAGCAAACTGGTCTGGACATTCGAGCCATACCCTTTCAATGAAACTGAGTTCATCGGTGTAACCTGCTTGCCTATCGGCAATCCTATCTAGCCTTGCCTGCTCATCGGCAGTTAGGCCGCGTGGCGGAGATACAACGTTCGGCAAAGGGTCATACACCACTTTCAAACCACAGCGCTCCACGAACCCTTCAAGAAAATGCGTGCTAACCTCTTCCCCGTGCAACATGTCCATGAACATCTGATATTCGTAGCCAATGAAGTCAAATCGCGCATGCCTCCCGTTCACCTGCTCAAACATCGCAATGCCCTTCACTAACGCTTTATGGGCCTCAGCAAGGTCACCGCGATACTTGCTCATGCGTTCTAGCTCATGCACTACCAAGTCAATCAGCGTGCAGCACTTCACGTAAGGCTCAAATGTAACCTTGCCGGTGATGACCTCGTGAATGTGGCGCAAGGCTTGCGACGATGTATTCGAGTCCTTCACTGCCCGTAGATGGCGAGCATGTTCTGGGTTCGATGGATCAAGAAGTCTCTCTAGCGAATCCACCAGCATCTGACGGCCTGCTGGCAGTAGCTTGGCAACCTTGGCAAACTCGTTCCATGTGGCACGACCGATACATTCAATGATCAACTCCATCACCTCTGCATCGGTGAGGTGCTGCTCAAGCTGCCATTTGGCGTGCTCCATGAATCGAGGAATACAACTGCCGTGGCCTAGGTGTGTAGTGCTAAAGCTCCTGTTGTAATTCGCATCGCACACGACAAGATTGTCAGGCGTGAACTTCCCCATACCACCGACCCCCATGACTGCGTGGACGTGAGACAGATGCCCGCCGTAGCTTTTACCGTGTTCGTCGTATCCAGCAGTTTGGCTGAACTGTGTACGAAGCCTCACCATTGCACGAAGCTCATGCAAATGAGCCACTGTATTTCCTTCGAAGATCTCAACAGTCCCTGCGTAACGAGCGGCACGAATCATCGTTACAATCAATTGATTCGTTAACGGGATAGCCTTCGGTTTGCGTTTCGTTCTAACCGGCTTTCTGGCACTGCTGGAACAGGCTGGATGGTATCTTTGACCGGCGTGCGTCGGCGTAAACTTCTTGCCGCAGACACCGCAGCGTCTTCTAGTGTCTTGTTTCTTAGGTTTTGTGGCTGGTGTCGCTAGCGCCATCAAGGAACGCTCCTGTTTCTGGTTTGTTGGTGCCATGGATGGCAACGTATGAATGTCGGCAAGCCGAACCACAAAACGCTGTGGCTTTGAAAGTTAGAAAACCATTACCGCAGTTTCGGCAGTGGCAAGTGCGTTGGTTACGTAGTCCTCGACTCATGCTGTAAGCTCCTGTAGTGCGTTATGGGGATCGCTATCCAACGACACGACCCAGACTGTAACTCCGCGCTTATCTACGCCCATATGGCGCCATACTGGCCGCCTCAGTAGTTTGGACAGCTCGAAGGCAACTTTCATTGCCTCCGCTGCGTTAGTGAAGATTTGTTTCATTTTTTGATTCCGCTCATTTTCTGATTGATACGGAGATCGACGATCTTTTCAACATACTCTTTCATGCCGCTTCTCTCGTCGCTGAACTGGATTTGCAATTGGTTGTATTGCAGTCGTAATGCATTGTCGGTGTAGTCACGTGATAGAACGCTTGCACGATCCAACATGTAAGTGGTGAACACACCCCCCGCCAAGATCTGTAAGACACAGGCGAAGATGATGGTCTGAATAATGGACTTCATCACTCTATCTCCGCCTGGTCAGCACGAACTGTACGCAATACCTTATTGAATTCATCATGGAAGGTCTCAGCCGAAAGCTGCTTCACTTCGGTGGCATCCATACCGCGAGCATCCACATTTACAGAAACGTTCACCTCTGTATGACTCTGGTCGATCTTGCTTTCAGCCGGTTTAACAATCCGCCCATTATTAGGATCATCTGCCGACATCCAGTCACTCGGCAAAGCTGTTTGTTTGCGCTGCTGTTGCGCTGAAGCCTCCATGATGTCTGCTGCTGTATACGCGGGAGGAATACGAAACTGCGTCATCTTTCCATTCTCTGGATCTTTGCCAAGATCTGGAGAGTTAATGCGGAACACATCGAAACTCTCGCGCTGAACTGGGTTGATATGTCCGCCAGCCCAACGCTCTCTGTTGTCCTTCGCTGCTGATTGATCATCTGCAAGAGATGCACCAGTGAATAGACGGCGAATACCATTCAACAATCCCGGTCTTGCACGACCATCCAAACTTGCTTGTTCATTTGGTGATGCTGGTTTCAATCTTGGGCCAAGTGCTGCACCAACTGTACCCGGCAGAGCATTCGGATCTTTCTGCATGGCATTCGGCGTGGAGTTACCATTTGCATCGTGTCCGATTAGCATGCGAATCAACGACGTATTGAACTTGGTCAGTCCTTGGTCGAACTCCATCAGCGTGTTCTTCAAAGGCTGCATTGCCGTATTTAATTCATTCTCTGCTTTGATTCGATCCAGAATCACTGCCTTCAGCTCAGCATTAGTGTTGACTGTGTTGTCATTCAGATAGGCTTGGTTTTCTGAACGCTGTTGATTCGCTGCAATGGAGTTCATCTGTCTTGCGAGAAGATCCCTGTTAGCATTCAGAAAGTTGGTCATACCCTGATCAAAGTCAGCAGCTTTAATCTTTCCATCGGTTACAGACTTCTTGAACCATCCTGCTTGCTCTTCAACTTTGCCTTTGAAGTTGAGACGTGTTGCAGCGGCTTGACGAATTGAAGCAGCCACTACACCACCAACAGCATCGAACAAATCGTTTACATCGGAGCCTTCCGGCTTCCCTTTCGCACGGATCTGGTTGAGCTGGTAAGCAGCGCGCTTCTGAGCTTCCTTATCGAGAGCAGCAGCACGGAAAGTTGCAGACTGGTCTTCGAACATCTTTGTGGCTTGTGTCAAAGTTTTACCAAGCGCCAACTGGCCTTGGATGAACAGTGCGAAAGACTTGGCAGTCTCTATTGACACTTCCTGACCGTACTTGTTAGAGATATCGACAAACTGATCACGAGCAAACTGTTGGTTGTGGATGTTCTTACCACCGGCAGATTGAAGAGCAGAGTTAAAACTCTCGGCTGTACTTGCACTCTCCTGACGCTGTTGAATCCTTTCACTCAAGTAACTGACGCCCTGCACAAGTCCGTACAGCGCTGCTGACGCACTGGAGAGTCCCACAGCCAGACTACCGAAGTTCATTTCCTTGGGGGCGTTAGCGCGATCTTTCCACGCCTGATGTTTCTCAGCGGCGAAGACCATCCGTTGTGCAGCGTGGTCTTGTTTTACCGCCGCTCGGGCTTCACGCACAGCCGCCGCTGCCTTAGACGCTTCGTAACGTTCAGCTTGGCGAATACCACTTGCACGAGCGTTGTTCAGTGCTGTTTCAGAGCGCTGGAACTTGTTCTGAGCCAACACGGCTTGCTGTTGAAGCTGCACTGTTTTGGCTTGTCTCTTTTGCAGAATGTCAGCAAGGCGAGCTTGGCGAAGTGCCGACTGTTCGGCAGCACCTTGCAACTTAGCTTCGCCCAACTTGGTTTTGATAGTCTCCTGTTGCACCTTTTGCAACTTTGCGGCTACAACAGCGCGTTGCACTTGATCCTTGAGTGCAGCACTTTGCAACCAGCTCTCTTGCTTAGTGCCTGCTGCAATCAAACGTTGCTGAGCCAATCCCTCAGCAAACTGTTGACGGCGAAGCTTGGACAACTTGGTTTCAGTGGCGAGTTCTTTGTCCAATGATCTACGGATGTCGGCATTGAGCTTGATTCGCTCTGATCCCAGGCCCTTGCCTGACACCCCGAAAGTCTTATTCAACTGAGCCTGTAGTTGCTGGGCTTCTTTCCCAACACGTGCCATAGCAGTTTCAGCGGTCTTGAGCATTCCGAGAAACTTAGTCAGCGGCGCACTTGAGACTTCGAATACCAGCTTACCGGTTAGGCGTGCGACTTCTTCTTGTAGACTCATTTCGTTTCACCGTAAGCACCGAGACCACATTTCAGCTCCAAGAGCTTGTCGAATGCACGATTGAATGCAACTGAGTTGTTTCCGTATTGAGTTACGGTTGCACTGTTGTAGTAATTGCCTCGATTATTCTCTAGATAATCGGCGAAGACAGTTTGCACACTGCGGGAACCTGACAAGGCGAAGTAGATAGATCCATCCTGAGTTTTAACCCAGCGGTAAGAGTAATCGACGTCGAAGCCATGACATTTACGAAGCCATTGACCCATTGCACAGGCGAAGAGGCGAATCTTAGGACTTGTCATGTGGGTGATGCTGTGGTGTTGCGGAGATTTTTTCAGCTCTTGTTTCGGTGTAGCAGTTTTTGTCATTGCGTTCCTTTGTTCTTCTGGGCTTGTTTGGCCATTTCAACAATCTTATCGGCGCGCTCTCTGGCTGCAAGTAGCTCCAGAGCCGCTTTAAATGCGTTTACGTGCTCTTCCGAAGCTTCTTCATCTGCTGGTAGCGCTTGTTTAACTACCGCCTCTACAGGGGCCTCTGAGGGGATTGTAGCAAGTGTATCTCTGGCAAACTTCTGACGTAGCAGGAGTTCAGTACCTGACAGAGTGGTTGGATCGATTTTATCGGTCACTGTTTGCCTCCAAGCGCTGCCAGCACTTCGGCTTCAACGCGAGCATATTCCTCGGCTTCCTGTGCTGCCTTTGCATCAAACTCGGCTTGTTGTTTCTTACGACGTTCATTGGCAATCAGTGATTCCGTTTCTTTTTTCACAGCTTCGGCTTTAGCCTGTGTTAACTGTGCAAGGTATGTAGCCTCTACGTCAGCCTTGATTTGAGCGATCTCTTTTTCGATTTGTGATTCTGGCTTACGCAACGAGAGGATTACCCAGTCCACTGTTGGCCCTGCAATCAGTTTGGGCAGATGGGCAATCTCGCTGGTTGCGGTGTAATGTTGAACAGTTGTGAGTTCTGCGTACTTGTCGAGGGCTTGTTGCAAGCCTTGCACCTCGAATTCCTGCATGATGCCAAGCTGCTCACGCCCCTGAATGTCACATTGGGTGCGGGTGTTGTACTGACCTACTTCGAAGTCTTGTAGGCGTTTTAGATGCACTGCATCTGGCTGGAACAATTGAGACGGTGTAGCCATTGGTATTACCTCTTGGGTTTGCGATTGTTGTTCTTTCTTTTGTTGTCTGTGGTGGATCAATCGGCAAACTGATGAACAGTAAGCCGCTCTTGCGGTGGAACTGGGGAACTCCCCTTTAGTGCATGACGGGTTGCGACATGCACGCATAACGATACGTGCCATGGAATCTCCTATGGGCGAAGTTATTTGATCAATTAACGGTGAGTGAAACGGAACTGGATGAAACGCAGAAAAAAGGCTGAGCGTTTCAAGGACTCAGCCTAAAAGGGAATGTAGGAGCATTCCCAAAAGTTTCTTTTATTGCGAATCTGGGTCGAGGGCGCGGATCTAACCGACACGCCCTCTCAACTCATGGCTCACCGGAGTTGTCTCGGCGTTGACACTCCCAAGGGGAGGAAGCCAGTTTGACAGAGTGTCTCGACCTATCGCCCCTGTCGGACGACGCACTGGGTTAACAAAGCCCGGTCTAGCAAGAAACGGCCATCGCCTTGCTTATACGACAGAGAGGGTCGTCAGAAACCCTTGGCCTACACGACACACCGAACTCTATGGCAACACAGGTTCGGTGTGGGTGATTCGGAAACGACGAAACCGAACTCAGCTTGGCGGCTGGCCCGGTTGGATGTTCTGGATTTGGTTTGATGCTGGTGTTGCGGAGGGAAGCGCGAAAACAACTGTCCTTCCTATGAGCAGTATACCACGAAAGTGTCAGTTTGCATAGTACCTTTTGTCGGATATGTCAACTACCTTTCATCTGGTGGCGAATTGGAGTTCGAATGTTGCAGGATTTCCTATGGAATTCACCCTCCCGGCTTGTTCAGCACGAGCGGTACAGGCTGCTCCCACGTCGTTCCGCTGAGCACTCCCAGTTCATCCATTGCGCCTACGTAGGGACGCCCTATCGCGCCACAGGTGCGAATAGGCATTCATTCGGGGCGATGGGCAGCACTAAGGGGTAAACGAGCCACAGAAGCGCTCAGGAGGGCAGACGGAGACAGAAATTTTACGTAGAAAGCCTATGTAGAATTTTTCCCACAAAAAAGCTCCGCGACC
>Ga0268266_10002694_pt1 | contig 18641 bp, 9 predicted proteins | sample KBSS13metaG_FD_190356 | JGI IMG/M metagenome (GOLD analysis project Ga0268266, IMG submission 190356) | Switchgrass rhizosphere microbial communities from Kellogg Biological Station, Michigan, USA - KBS S1-3 metaG (SPAdes) (version 2) | ecosystem: Host-associated > Plants > Roots > Rhizosphere >...
CTCGGCAGGGCGTTGTCCACTCCCGTGATCAGCGTGCTGCTGCCGCTGATCGTCGTCGGGCCGTTGTACGTGCTGTTGCCCGTCAACCCCGTCGTCGTCCCGCCGATGTAGTTCACATCCGAATTGGCGCTCGAACCCACAATCGGCCCGCTGATCACATTAAGACCCCCGTTGATGTTGAGCGTCGTCCCGTTCTTGTTGAGCGTGCCGCTCAACGTCAGGACGTTGCCGCCCGTGTTGTTAATGGAAGCGTTGCCCGAGGTAATGGTGATGTTTTGCGCTATCGTCCCGTTACCTCCGGTATACTGCAACGCTGCACCGTTCGCTAGGCTGATCAGGCCGGAGCCCAGTGAACCACCGGAAGCTATGGACAGGATTCCCGAGGATACCGTGGTGCCACCCGTAGAGGAATTGCTACCGCTCAATGTCAACGTGCCCGAGCCGATGTCGTTAATCGTTCCGTTGCCGCTAATCGCATTGGTCAGGTTGTAATTAACATTGAGATCGAACACCAGCGTTCCATTGTTGGAGATCGCACCACCACCAAGGGTTCCAGTGCTTCCACCGTTACCGATTTGTAGCGTGCCGGAAGTGATCGTCGTGCCGCCACTATAGGTGTTCGTGCCCGTCAACACGAGTGTGCCCGCACCTGCCTTCGTCAGCGCAAATCCGCTGCCACTGATATCACCACTCACGGTCAACGTGTTGCCTGCATCCGTCACCGTCCAGGTTTGCGAGGCACCGAGTACGATTGGTGCGCTGATCGTGTCATTAGCTGCGCCTGTAGCCACCGTTATGCCCGTTCCGCTACCAGCGTTGATCGTCAGAGCATTGGCACCACTGAGGATCACGCTCGAAGTCGCCGGCGTACCCGAGCCGGTCAACGTCAGGCTGTTGATCGTAAGCGGTCCCGCATTCAGGTCCGGCGTCAATGCGCTCGTTCCTGTTACGGAAGTGTTCGCCGTGATGAACACATTCGTCGTCGAGCCCGGCGCACCACTGATGGTGCCTCCCGTCGGGCCGCTCACGTAGTTCGACGCCGAAGTCAGGTCGCCATTCGAGGTGCCCGTGAAATAGGCATTGGGCGGCGTACTGCCGTTGGCGAAGGAAACGAGCAGGGCGCCATTGGTACCGGTGACCGTCGCCGTCAAGGAACCGATACCGTTGAAGATAAAGTTCGATGCATTGAACCCCGCGATCGAGCCTGCACCGTTGATCAGGGTGTAGGTGCCGCTAGTCGACAAGGTATTGAGGACACTGGCGGTGAAGTTGAAGGTTGTCGTTCCACTGAAGGTCAGTGTGCCGCCGGTCATGCTGATCAAATCGTTGAACGTGCCGCCCGCCGTGGTGTTGGAGGAGTTAAGGTCATAGTTGAACGCCGTGCCATCGCCGATGGTGAAACCCAGGTTGCCTACGTGAAGGGTGCCCACGGATCCAACCGCAGCCGTCGCACCGGGGGCTATGGTGGCGGTAAAGTGACTTGTCAGTGTATCGGTTGTCGACAATGCACCACTGATCGTGCCCGTACCTGACAAAGTTGTGGCTCCGTATTGAACGGAAGGGGGGTTGGTAAAGACACCGCCATTGCCGCCAACGTTGACCGCGCCCGCTATGCTGCCCGCAACAATGAGAGTACCTTGATTGACGTAAGTCGTGCCCGTACCGGTATTGGTGCCGCTGAGGGTCAAGACACTGGTGCCGTTCTGATTGAGCGCAGCCGATGCATTCAGGACGATGTTGTTGGTTTCGTTGTAGTTGCTCGTGAGGTTGTAATTGAGGGTGCTTGCGTCGCTTGCATTGCTGCCGATGGTGACGGTTGTTCCGCCAAAGGCGTTCAGACTGCCGACCGCTCCGTTATTGCCAACCTGCACGCTCGCCGTATTGACGGTCGTCGAACCGTTGTAGTTATTATTACCAGTCAGGGTGATCAAGCTGCCGCCAGTGGAACCGTAGGTGACATTCGAATTGGCCACGGCACCCGCGATGTTGCCGGTGACATTAATCGGATTTACTTTAAAATAGAGGTTACCGCCATTATTGGTAATGGAACCGCTGACCGTCAAGGCATTCGATCCACTGCTCGTATTATTGGCGATCGTACCGTTGTTACCAGCGGTGATCGTGATATTCTGGGCCATGGTGGCTGCTGCATTCCCCGTATAAGAGATGACGCCATCCGTCGCACTGGCACCAGAGAGGGTAAGCATCCCGCCTTCGCCCAAGGCCTGGGCGGCCCCAATTGAAGCAAACGAGCCGACGTTCAGTTGGCTGCCCGTGATGATGACTCCGCCGGTGAAGGTGTTACTTCCAGTCAAGGTCAACGTGCCTGATCCAGATTTGGTCAGGCTTTTTGTGTAGTTATTACTACCATTTGTAATGATACCCGCAATCGTGGCCCCCACGCTATCGTTAACCGTCAAAACGCGCGTGGTGTTGTCGTTGCCGACATTGGTACCATTGACCACCGCACCGAGATCGATGTTACCCGTAAGATTCCAGTTTACGGCCTGGTTGCCGTTAATCGTCCAATTACCGTTCCATACCTGGGCATTGGTTCCCGTGACAGTCGCCGCGCCGCCCGTTTGATTCAAGCCAAAGCCACTGTTGATGACGATAAGGCCCGTTCCGAAAACATTCCCGCTTATACCTGCACCCGAGCCAAGATTAAGCATGGGCCCACCTGAACCACCGTTCAGGATCGTACCGCCCGAGTAGGTATTGCCGGTGTTGCCAAAATTAAGAACCGCTCCGGCAGCCGAGCCAGGATTAATGGTGACGATGCCTGCTGTACCCGCAACCAACCCTGAGGGATCGACAATCGCATCCGTGAAGGTACCCGTGACTCCAGCCGTAGGACCATTGATAATCAATCCGTGGCCGACGCCGTTGGCACTGCCCAATGTGACAGTTCCACCACTGAAACCATTACCAGCAGAGGCACCCGCACTCAAAGTTGCGGCGGCGTTATTGCCGGATTGAAGCTGAATATTGCGACTCAGGACCACCGCGGTGCCGCCCAACGTAATGGTTGAGGCGGAAGTGCCACCGATATCGCCAAGCAAAACAGTGCTGGTGTTCGACGTACCGAGAGCGTTGGCGTTGCCCACCACCAGCGTACCTGAGCGAACAATCGTGGTGCCCGTAGAAGCCGTGTTGACCGAATTGAGATTTAGAATGCCCGTTGCAGCTGATCCATTCAGGGTCAATCCACCGGAATAATTTTCAGTACCACTGAGCGTCAGGGAGCCCGAACCGGTCGTGAAGACATTGAGACCCGCGCTACCAGTTATCGCCGAGGTAATGGTCCCTCCCACGGTGGTATCGATGAAAATATTTCCTGCGGTGGAGCCGAATGCAAGCGTGCCTCCGAGAACACCGTTCGAGGTGGCAAACAAGAGGGCACCGCTGGATACGGTCGTGGTACCTGTATTGGTGAGATTGCCGCCAGCAATGACTAGGGAGTTAATACTGACAGTGCCGGTCGAGACGTTCGATGTCAGGCGAATGTTATTACCGGTCGTGGCGGCGTTGTTGGTGAATTCATCTGTCGGATTCAAGGGGCGCAAGCCGGTGGTAGTGTCGTAGGTGACAAAGGTGTTGGCGACCCCCGACGCGGTGCTCGTGCCGCCAGTCGTTGCGGTGGCTTCGCCGACGAGATAAGAAATAATGGCGGCATTTTTAATGCTGCTATTGATACCGCCCGTTGTCTGCGTGCTGCTGCCGGCGAAGGTAGGCGTGGAGGTGAAGATGATATTCGCGCCTCCGGCGGTGCCAACAGCGCCTGCGCCCAAGCTGGTGCCGTTGACGAGAGCGCCTGCACCGGCAGTTCCCACCAGGCTGCTGGCGGAGAGTTCAGTCGATTTGGTGAGCGTACCTGATACGGTAAGGGTGCTCAGGCCAGCATTGACCGTCAAAGCGCCGTTGATGAAATCGTTGCTATTAGAAGCCGGAACACCGGTCGTGACGTTCGCAACGGTAACCGTCCCACCATTGAGCGTGACCCCAGCGGCGCGAGTCGTGGAACCTGAGAGAGTGACACCGTTGCTGTCAATCGCGACCTTGCCACCCGCAGCAACCATGATAACGGAATTGGCAAGAGTACCCAGAGTATTTCCGGTCGCCGTGCCAGTAAGATTGAGAACACCAGAATTAACCGTAGTAGCCCCGGTGGTGTTATTGCCGTTCAGAAGAGCTACGGTACCGTTCTGGCCCCAAGTCGAGACCAAGCCAGCATTCACGCCACTGAGGGCAAGAGGTTGCCCCAAGGCACCAATGTTAACGGCATTATTGCTCGTAAGGGCATTGGCGTTGATCAGCTGGAGAATGCTTCCTGTCTTGACGCCACCGCTCAATTCGTACCCATTCGCTCCTGGTGTGATCGTTCCAGAGTAAAGAGTAGTCGTTCCCGAACCTGCGAGCTGAAGCGTATTGTAACCGGTAAAATCGACATTTTCATTGTTCGTCGGACCGCTCAAGTTAATGGCGCCAATCGAGCTCGCAGCAATCTTGCCGCTGGCGAGCCAACCCTGGACCGTGGTGCCCGTTTCCGTCAACGACGCACCGCCATCAATGTAAATGGCCCCAGAACCCGCCGCCGCCAGGCTGTTGAAGGTAACGACACTGTGTAGAGCCGTAGTGCCTCCGCTGAAGGTGTTGCCGGCATTGGTGAAGATGAAGGTCGGAAGCCCGGTTCCAGCAAAGTTAAGTCCGGTCGTAAGGACAAGACCACCATTGCCGACCACACCCGAAAACGTTGCCGTATCATTTACATTACTTGCACCGAGGCCAATCACGCGAGTACTTCCTCCCAAGTTAACTGCACCCGTAAAACTTGTCGTCGAAGCGGTAGTGATGAGATTGGCGTCTGTCTCATTATTAATTTGGAAGTTTGCATTGACCAAAAGAGCATTGGCCAAAGTTCCCGCAAAAGATGCGTTCTGATCGACAATCGTGCCGCCATTGAGCGTAACCGTCCCCACGGCCGTAAGCTTGCTAGTATCAAAAGTGAGCTCGCCATTATTCAGCACGAGTCCTCCGAAACTGCCGCTGCTGTTCGTGCCAGCGATAAAATAAATGGTGTTGGCCGAGCCATTAAAAAAGAGCTGCGCCGAATTGGTGCCTTTAAAGCCATTGTTGAAAGTCACAAAGGTTTGATTGGTGCCAGCAGGGGCATTGATCGTAAGCCCGTTGGCAACATTGACCGGCGCAACAAACTTCACTTGGGACCTGCCTTGGGCAGGGACAACGCTAATGACATTGTTAGTTCCGGAAAAATTCAGCGTCCCACCAATGTTTAGGACACCCGTAGTACCAGCCGACGTGCCAGCAATGCCCAAGTTGAGAATATTCAGCTGAAAGGTGCCGCTACTCGTAAGGTCGTTATTGAAGGTGTTTGTGGCGACACCGGTATAAGTACCCGAGATATTGATCGTCGCAGTAGAACTACCGCCAGTCGGCGGCACGCCCGTACTCCAAGTAGCCGAACTCCAAGTGGAGGTGGTTGTCGTACCGGAATTGGTCGGCAAAACGGTGCTATAAGTCGTTTGCGCGACTGCGCAGGGCGCAGCAAGAACAGCAATCATGGCAGCAGTCAAAAAGGATAGATAGGTGCTTTTCATAAAATTCATTGAAATAGTCTGTTCGTTGGTTGGCCGGAGATTTCGCGGATTTCTTGCAATGTATTACAGTTTTTTAACGAGACGATGGTTTTTCTTCTATCGCTGCCCAGGAATCAAGCGAAGAAAACTCCATAGGGTGAAAGGTTCGAACTGACTATTTGTAAATCTAAAGGACTTCTGTTTCGGTGCATGCGCCTCTGACGACTGATAGCGGGGCTGGATAGGCGTCGGCGACATGCTTACTTTGTACGATGTTTAAGAATCACTGAACAAAGCTTTGTTGCGCTAATTGTTGCGTTGGCACTCTCTCAGAGGTGAATTGGAAACAAAAGCAGCCGTGTTTAGGCGAGTTTTTCACAATCTGCGTTTGTGATTTCTCCATTTTCTTACGATTTTTTAATGTTCAAAGTTTTTTCACCCATTGGCGTTTAAGCAGCAACGACCGGGCAAAAATTTCGGACAGCCATCAAAAATCTACGGATGCCAAGCATTCAATCATCTCGAAGACCGTTTCCCGCAGAGATGTCTCCGGAATTTCCGGGGCTTCGCGCTTACGGAGGCGTAATCGTAAAAGTAACACACAGGCCCTGCACCGGATGCACCAGCTTGATGCCGATGCGCCGCGCTTTCCATTCCATGGAAAGTGTTTCCTCGATGACCTCATCCACCAGGGAGAATGGTTCGCCACCGGTGTCGATTTTGACGATGACCGCACCTTCATTCCATGACACACGCAAAAGGTTTCCGCAGATTTGCTCAAAGGAACCGAGCGTGATCAGGGCCGTCTCGATGTGGACGGGCCGGGAAAGATTGATTTCATCAATCACCGTGAGGGCAGTGGCGCCGGTACGATCCAGAGTGAAGGTACGTTGGACCCGTTCAAGGCCCGGCACAGCATAGGCGGACGTCAGATCGATGACGAAACGATCGGAAGCATCGGTGAAGTCAGCGACGAGGACCCGCGCCTCCGCCTTGCGCCCGACACTTTGCAAGACGCCATCAATGAACGGAACCGGATGACCGTAGGAGTTCAGGATGTTGCTCTCGTATCGCTGGTCGCTGAAAGTACGCAGGTGATATTTCTCCAGGCCGGGATCGACGAGCACGGGATGGCCGTGGCACGTAATCGTGTAGGAACCGACGTCATTGTGATTATGCATCTCGTCGTTGTGACCGCCCTTCGCGGCCATCGCGATGCCCCGGTCGGAAGGAACAGGACGAGAAATGAGAATTCCCGCCTCGGAAAAATAACCGCGGAGCGGAGAATAGTCGGGTATAGGGATACGCGGAGCCGGCTTGACTGCGGGAAGGGAAAGATCGATGTCCTTTAGATATCCAGTGGAACCGCGCATACGGTAGTCCGGCTTGGACGGAATTGCAGAAGTGGGAAGAACCACATGCCGGGCCAGGATGCGGTAAATCCATGGATTCGGCATGGCGCCGAAAGGGCAGTCGGAAAAAGCGGGATAGTGCGATGCGGCGATTTCACACCGGATGGGATAGCTGGCAACCGCTCCAACTTTGGCGGCATGGGCGCGGTAGAGATCAATCTCTCCCCTGGTGGCACGAAGCAGCGTCTCCGCGAGGACGGTAAAATGGCCGAAGCCATAGTTCCAGTAACCGAGACCTTCGCTGATGTAGCCATCGGAAGTGAACCCTTCGAAATAAAGCTCAGTGTGTCGCGCAGCCGAGGCGGTCACCTTGGCTCGGGTCAGCTTGTCCTCGATCAAGGCCATCGTCGCGTAGGCCACGCCGGCATGGCAGACCGAATTCCAGTTGGTCGTCGCAACCACCCACCACCAACCGGGGCTGCGGTCGCTGCCATAAACGTAACCAAGATAGGGATCGATAACGCGTCGTTTGACTTCTTCGCGAATCCGGAGACGGATGTCATCGCCAAGCTGCGCGCCGAGCCATCCATCAATCGTGGCCAGTTCCCCTGCCCTGACCGCCGCTCCGAGGTCGACGTATAGCTGGCCACCTTTGAGACAGAGCCAGCCGTGCGGTCCATCATGCATGGGATAAACCCACGACGGCTCCGAGAGAATCTCGAGGATTGTCTCCCGCAGCGCGGGAAGAAAACGCCCCTTGAATTCGAGACCTTCCGCCAGGGCGAGAGAGGATGCGCGGTCAATCCACTGATTGTAGGGAACCGTGAAAGGCTCACGCTGGCCCGACTCCATGAAATCGAGATAGAGTTCTTCCGTCAATTGGGGAATTGACTGCTTGAGATCGTCTTCAGCGATTTGCACAAACTTGATTTTGTCCAGAGGCAGGGCGTCCCATGTCGCGCGATCCGAGGCAGGAGGCATGAAGACTCGGGGCGTTTTTTCGAGCCATCCCGCGACCTGATCGATGAAATCGGTGGTTACGACCAGCGGATTTTTCGGCGGTGGAACAAAAGAGCGGAACATGATGGCGAAGAATTAGCGGTTCGGACAAAAAGGCCAAGGATATTTGCGGCTGTGGCACAATTTGAACGTGCTTTTCCATTCCGAATGCACCGTGGATCAAGATGCCCGCAGATCGAGTGACATGAAGACGCTGTTTGGATCCTCTATATAGTCAGCAAATGGCGGGCATTTTACGAAACCATGGCTTCTGTAAAGCGCCTGCGCAGGCTCAAAGTATTCCCAAGAGCCCGTCTCCAGGCTGAGGCGCGACATGCCGCTTTCTCGGGCGGTCACGATGATGTGACGCAGCATCGCACTTCCCGCTCCCTTTCGGCGTGCAGACTGAACAGTGTGCATCGACTTGATTTCTCCATGATCGACCGAGAGCTTCTTTAGCGCAGCAACCCCCAGAAGCGTTTTATCATCCCAGATCGACCAAAAGCTGATGTCAGGCGATTGGAGCCCTGTGAGGTCCAACGCGTGTGCGCTACCCGGCGCGGTTTCCGCCCGAGCGATCGCCAGATGGACATGCAAAAGCTCGATCACGTGCGGATCGTTGAAGTCACCTTTTGTAATTCGTATCATGGCTGAAACCTTTTTTAGTATTACTCCGCGTCCGGTTGCTCTGAAAACGGACCGGAGGAATTCCGTGATACTTCTTAAAAACTCGCGAGAAATGGTACGGATCGGAAAAACCAACTCGCACGGCAACCTCTTTGACCGCATATCTTCCTCCCATGAGGTGGGCGGCGGCCTCGTTCATTTTCAGGCGGGTCAGCATCTCATGTGGGCTTTCTCCAACGAAACGGTCAAACAGGCGAGACAGATATGCCGGGTCCAGATGCGTTAGCTCGGCCAACTCCGAGATCGACTGGATGGTGTGAAAATTCCTCTGCAATTCAGCGCGGCAGCGTTCAAAACTTTGCCGAGCGCGGCTATGCTCCTCGGAAGTGACGTTGGCATTTTCCTCCATGCGCAGGGAAAGCAATTCGAGAAGAAGGACGCATTGCCGGGGAGCGAAGCTGGCGTCCTTGTTGCCGGTTTCGAGCATCTGTTCATAGAGATCGTGTATGGGCTGCGAGTGATGGAGGTAGGTCACTCCGTTCGTCCCGAGAATTTTCCGGCTGATAATCTTCCGGGCATCCCGACCGGAAAAATCGATGAAATACTTCACTAGTGGATCGTCTGGATCGGTTTGAATGGAATGGGCGGTGAACGGCTTGTAGGCGAAAACCGAACCGGGTAGGAGATTGTGCTCTACGCCTCCCACCGTCAGGACGCCCTTACCTTGGGCAACATATTCCAAGCCGTAAAATTTGAGATCGGAACGGTCAATTCGGTAATCCGGCGCGCAACGCTCCCACCCGCCACACACAACCGTCAACTTGCTCCGGGGCGAGGGCACAAGGTTCAGGAAAAAATAACGGTACTCCTGAATCTGCCGAGCAATGAAGGGCGGGTGAGGAGGACGATCAGTAAGCGGCTTGCGCATGGCTCAGGTCCTCACGTTGTTGTCTGAGCTGAATAAGTCAAGAATGTCCATCAAAGGGGCAGAAGCGGCCATTGTCGAAAAGCAGAACGGTCGCATGCTTGAGTTTAGTTGCCGGCCGCCTCATTGAAACTCATCTCATGACTCAAGATCTCCTCCCTATCGATCCCACCCACGTTCCCTTTCGCCAGCTATCTTCCGGCGCACGCATGCCCGCAATTGGCCTCGGCACGTTTGGCTCCGACTCTGTCAGAGGTGAAACGATCGCGGAAGCGGTGCTGGAAGCCGGACATCTCGGTTACCGGCACTTTGATTGCGCGGCTGTTTACAGCAACGAGCATCTCATCGGTCCTGCACTCAAAAAGCTCATGGATGATGGCGTGAACAGGGAAGACCTCTGGATCACTTCCAAGTTGTGGAATGACAAGCATGCCGAGAAGGATGTCGTCCCCACGTTTCATAAATCGCTCAAGGATCTCCAGCTCGACTACCTCGATCTTTATCTGATCCACTGGCCTTTTCCTAATTTTCACCCGCCGGGTTGTGATGTGAATTTCCATGACCCCCATGCAAGGCCCTACATTCATGAGAATTACATGAAGACATGGCGGCAGTTGGAGAAGCTGGTCGACGAGGGACTCGTCCGTCATATCGGGACATCAAACATGACGCTTCCCAAACTCAAGCTTCTCCTGCGCGATGCGCAGATTCGTCCGACCTGCAACGAAATGGAGCTTCATCCCCATTTCCAGCAGCCCGAGCTTTTTGCTTACGTCAAGGAGCAAGGCCTTGAGCCGATTGGCTACTGTCCGCTCGGTTCGCCGGGGCGTCCTGAGCGTGATCGCACACCGGAAGACACCTCGCCCATCGAGGATCCCGTCGTCCTGGACATCGCCAAGGCCCGCGGCGTTCATGCGGCGGAAATATGTCTCAAGTGGGCCGTCCAGCGCGGACAGACCCCCATTCCCTTTTCGGCCAAACGCCGCAACTATCTCGCGAACCTTCGCGCGGTAGTGCAGGCCCCGCTCACCGCGACGGAGATGGAGAAAATCGCCAAGCTCGACCGCAATTGCCGCCTGATCAAGGGCCAGGTCTTTTGTTGGAAAGAAAATCAAAACTGGGAAGATCTCTGGGACAGCAACGGCGTCATTACACCGGCTTGATCTCCATCGAATTTATGTCCACCATCACCTTCCCCAATCAGATGCAAGGCGCCATTCTTCCTGGCGATAGCACCGCGAAGCTCGAGTGTTTTTCCGTCCCGACACCGGGACACGGCGAAGTCCTGATCCGGATGAAGGCCTCCACCATCTGCGGTTCCGATATCCGCTGTATTTATCACGAGCACCTCGGCAAAGGCCCGGAAGGCTATCAGCCGGGCATGATTGCCGGCCACGAACCCGCTGGCCAGATCGTCAAGGTCGGCCCCGGTTGCCGTGAATTTAAGGAAAACGACCGCGTCATCGTTTACCACATCTCCGGGTGCGGCATCTGCAACGATTGCCGCCGTGGTTACATGATCTCCTGCACCAGCGAAAAGTACCGTCGTGCCTACGGCTGGCAGCGCGATGGGGGCATGGCTCCCTATCTCCTCGCCGAGGAAAAGGACCTCGTCCACCTGCCCGAGGAACTTTCCTATGCCGATGGCGCCCAGGTCGCCTGCGGTTTCGGCACGGTTTACGAAGGACTCGAAAAAATTGGCATCAGCGGGAATGACGCGGTACTGATCACCGGTCTAGGTCCAGTCGGCCTGGCCACGGCCGCGTTGTGCCGCAAGCTGGGCGCCTCCAAGATTATCGGTATCGACGTGATTGAAGATCGCCTGCACCTCGCCCGCGATTTAGGTCTTTGCGATGAAGTTCTCAAGTCTGGTCTCGACAATGTCGAAGACATACGAAAACTGACCGGAGGCCATGGCGTAGAACGGGCGGTCGATTGCTCCGCCCATCCGGCAGCACGGGCCACGGCGATACGCGCCACCCGCAAGTGGGGCCGCATCGCCCTCATCGGGGAAGGCGGCAAGATCGAGTTCAATCCCTCCCCCGATATGATCCACGATCAAAAGACGCTCTACGGCTCCTGGGTCACTTCCATCTGGCGGATGCAGGAACTGGTCGAACGTCTCGTCCGCTGGAAATTGTATCCCAGTGAACTCGTCACGCATCGCTTTGCACTCGACAAGGTTGCTGATGCCTATGCCCTCATGGCCTCAGGAAAATGCGGCAAAGTCGCGATTTGTTTCGATGAGGAACTTTCCATGAAATAAGCCGGGCGCAAAAGGAACTTCTCCATTTCACCGCCTGGACCAGAAGCCGACCGGCTTTTCAGGACGGTTAATCCCCATTCCCCGTTGAATCTCCCATGCAACCGATCGACTGGATCATCATCTTGGTTTCGCTGGGGATCGTCCTGGCCGCTGGCATCTACACGCAGCAGTATATGCGCAGCGTGGCCGATTTCATGTCGGCGGGACGGGTCGCCCGGCGCTATCTGCTGGCCGTGTCGAAGGATGAGATGTCCGCTGGCGTGGTGGTGTTCGTGGCGTCATGGGAAGTGACGGCCCACGCCGGACTCACGCTGAACTGGTGGGGATCGTTCCTCGCGCCCTTTACCCTGATCATCGCCATCGCGGGGTTTGTGATTTATCGCTATCGCGAAACACGCGCGATGACCCTCGGCCAGTTTTTTGAAATTCGCTACAGCAAACGCTTTCGCCTTTTTACCGGAACCCTGGGCTTTTTCGCGGGGCTGCTGAATTTCGGAATCATTCCCGCCATCGGCGCGCGAGCCATGGTTTACTTCCTGGGCTTTCCATCGGAGCTACATGTGCTGGGCGTCACGGTGCCGACCTTTATTCCCCTGATGGCAACCTTTCTGGCGATCAATGTCTTCATCACATCGGCGGGCGGGCTCATCACGATTATGATGACCAATTGCATCGAAGGGATCCTGTCGCAGCTCTTCTACCTTGTACTCATCTTTGGCCTGTTGAGCATGTTCCATTGGTCCGACATTGTCGCGACCTTGAGCGATCGCCCGCCGCACCAATCGCTGCTAGATCCCTGGGAATCGACCGGGTTGAAGGATTTTAACGTCTGGTATGTGATCATGGCCTGGATTTTTTGGAACTACGGCACGATGACCTGGCAGAATCAGAGCTCGTATCAGTCGGCTCCGCTGAATGCGCACGAGGGGCGGATGGGAACCTTGCTCGGGAACTGGCGCACCATGGGCAAGGGCCCCGTCGTGGCCCTGTTGGCGCTTTGTGCCATGGCTTATCTGCATCAGCCGGATCATCACGCCGCAGTGATGGCCGTGGAGTCGCAAATCACCAACCCCCAGACCCGGGAACAAATGGAAATTCCCATCGCGGTGACGCAAATGTTGCCGGAAGGCCTGAGGGGTGTCCTTTGTGCCGCATTGCTGTTGGGCATTTTTGGCGGCGACTCGACGCATCTTCACTCATGGGGAAGCCTGTTCATCCAGGACGTCGTCCTGCCTCGCCGCAAAAAGCCGCTGACGCCGATGCAGCACATCTGGCTTCTGCGTTTTTCCATTATCGGCGTGGCATCGTTTGCTTTTCTCCTCGGTACACTTTTTAACCTGGCCGATTACGTACAGATGTGGTGGAGCATCACGCAGAGCATTTTCATGAGCGGCGCGGGCGCGGCAACCATCGGTGGCCTTTACTGGAAAAAGGGGACCGCGCCGGCAGCGTGGTCGGCGATGCTGCTGGGATCCTTTCTTTCCCTGACGGGGATCGCGATGAAGCAATTGCCGGGTCGGCATATCGGTTCCTGGGCCCGTGAGTTTTACATGAACCACCTGGGGCCCGTACCCGACTGGGTACTTCACCTTGGCAACGGGATGAAAGACGCCTGTCTCTATATCGCATCCTATAATTCAACCCAGATGGCGTTCTTCACGATGCTGGTCTCGGCAACAACCTATGTGATGATTTCGCTCCTGACGTGCAAACAGGATTTCAACATGGACCGGATGTTACATCGCGGCGCTTATGCGACCATCGCAGCCGAAGTGGGCGAACAAGTACCGCAACCCAAGGGAAGGAAGATCAATTGGGGAAAGATCATCGGCTATGACGCCAATTTCACCCTCGGCGACAAGTGGCTCGCAGGAGGATTGTTTGGCTGGACGCTTTTTTGGACGACAGTGACCATGATTGTCCTCACGTGGGATTATTTCCAGCGCTGGACGATCGCAGGCTGGTCCAATTTTTACTTCGCCACCGTTATCTGCATTCCGGTCTTCATGGCCGTGATGATCGGCATCTGGTTCACCTATGGCGGGATTTCCGATTCACTAGCTTTGTTCAAGAAGTTGCGCGAGGAACAGATCAATCCGTTCGATAATGGCACCGTGGTCAATAACCAGAACCTGGATGAGTCCGTCTTGCCCGACGCAGTATCGCCGAAAGCACCGTAAGGAGATAATATCGCCCCTATCGGCCAGAGCTGACGCCAATTTGGATCGGTTTAGTCGTTACTTTTGAAAATCGGATTCGCAATCCCCTTGCGATAGACATCCACCTGTTCCGGCACCCGTTCGATATTGACCTTCTTGCCCCAATAGAAATAGGTCACCGCCTTCATGTTCGGATAACGCTGCGTACAAAAATCGAAGGTCATCTGCATATGCTGGGCGTCTCCGGGATACGGTTTCGGTGAGTACCATTGTCCCCGCTGCGGCTCGGTCCCCCATTCCGCCAGAATGAGAGGTTTGTTCGGATAAGCCGCGGCAAGATTGTCGATCGCATAGTGGTTCAGGTCATTGTAGAAACTTCCTCCCACCCAGTCGACGTACGCATCCCCGGGATAGTACGCCTTGTAACCATTGATGGCGTCGTAATGCTTGATCACCTTGCCCTGCGCGTCCTTGACGTCGAACGCCCTTCCCTGGACTCCCGGACACCACGCAAACGCTACATTCGCCGCGCCGTTGTCCTGGAATATCTTGTAAATCCGCTGCCAAACCTTGACGAACTTCTCAGCCGTCCAGTCGGTTGGCCCAAAATTCCTCGGCTTGAATATTTCCGAGTACTGAAACCAGTCCCCGTTCATCTCATGATTGATACTTAGAACGAATGGTTTCCCAAATTCCTTCGACATCTGCGCCATGTGGATGAAATACGCATCGTCTTTCCCCGCCAAAATATCATCGGCCTTCATGAAAGGCCCTGAAGGCACCCAGTCGCACGTATAAATCTTCATGAACGGCAAAACATTCGGCACCGTATCGATGGTCTTGAGTCGCTGCAAAAACAATTCCTCCGGCTGCTCAACTCCCTTCGACCATCGCGCATGGAAAGTCCCGATCATCGAAGGCTTTTTCCCCACCAGATCCACATACTGCTTATAGAATTTATCGAACGCCACCTGGTTGTCCGTATAGAGCAGCACCCCGTGATACATCTTGTCCTTCAGTTCAAACTTCGCCAGCGGCCTCTCCGGCGGATGCAAGGGCACCGTCGCGTCCTTCTTGTACGTGAAGAGCGCCTCATTGACGTCGTCTCCATGATCGAACGGCTTGGCTTTCGGATTGGCCGATGGATCATCGGCCTTAAGAGACACCGCGATCGGGATGGCCAGCCAGGCGAGAAGCGCCATCTGTACAATCTTTGACAATTTCCAAGGAGAGGTTTGCATGGGTTGATTTCACGATCCCAAACACTCCCTTGTCCGAAAAGTCGCGAGAGAAGTTTTGTTCCTTCCGTTTGCCTTTCGTTAAAGGCTTTTTTAACGATGAATCAACGTCCCTCCAAGTAGTCAAAATCCATCTCTTCACCTCACAAAATCCCCCCTGAACTCACGCAACAATTAGCGCAAATGATCACCGCAACACATTCCCCAACCTGTCGCGAAAATTCTATTTCGCCGTGGGAAGAACGGGGGCGGGAGGAGGCTGGGCCTCCCCGCCTTGATCGCTGCGGAAGGGAATTGCGGGCAATCCCTCTTTGTTATAGAGGTTTCCGGTCGCGCTCTCGAAAGCATATCGCGCCGCCACAGGCTGAGGAACCTGCGGACTGGATACCACGACGGAATCGCCCTCGATCTTCGCGTCGGCAGGCACCCATTTGTTATCGGTGCCCGCCACAGTAAAACCGATCAGGCTGGTGGTGGGAATCGGAATCGCGTCAGGTGGTGCCCAAGGCGCAGAACCGATGATTAATCCGCCACCCAGTTGAGTGAAACTCACTCGAATCTTGTCGCCGGTCACGGTGATTTTGTCGAAAATAGGGCCTGAATAGACCAGATTTTCTCCATACGCCACATGGCGTGCCACAAGGACGAGACGCTGGCCAACGTCTATTTTGTCTTTGGGATGAATGTCATTCAGGTCGCCAATATCAATTGCGGTAGCCATGCCGGTATTGGGCAATTCGAGGGTCTTGAGCTGGGAATTACGTAATTCCGCCCAATTGGGATTCGGAGCCTTGAACTTGGCCAACTGCACGAAAAGGAACGGAAAATCACCTTGGCCCCAATGTTGCCGCCAATCGGTAATCATATCACCAAAGAGCGAGCGATACTCGACCGGTTGCCCGCCGTTACCTTCGCCCTGGTACCAGATCGCGCCCTTGATGGCGTAGGGAATCAGCGGCGCAATCATTGCATTGAACAGATTCGCCGGCGCGTTTTGCCCACCGTCCGGAGCGACGACCGCCTTCGGAGCCAAAGGAATAGGCCCAGGCTTGGGAGGAAGTGGTTGATTATCGGCCTTCGCTTTCATCGCAGCCTCGTTCCAGGCTCGCAGCTTGTCCTTGAACGGCAGGTTGACTTCGGTCTCCCATTTGTTTCTTTGCGCCTGGTAGGCAGCCAGCGCGGGCTGAAATTCCGCGACGGCCTGGGGGGTATAGCCCGCCATGATTTTATCGTGAGCATCGACGTAGTGCTTCAATACAGGATCTTTCTTCAGGGCGTCGAGACTGGTCCAGGCCTGCGCGACCGTACCGCCCCAATAGGTGCCGATCAGGCCGATTGGTCGGTTCAGATGCGTCCGCAATTCGCGTCCAAAGAAATAACCGACAGCGGAGAATCCCTTCGTGGTCTCGGGCGTGCAAAGCACCCACGTTCCGGATACAGTGGTGAGCGGTTTCAACGAGACCTTACTGGGGACTCGGTAGAACCGCAGTTGGGGGTCATTGGCCTGGGGTAATTCCGTTGTGGCGTTGTGGGCGTCTGCCATCGAAAATCCCATGTTGGATTGTCCGGAGCATACCCAGACATCACCGACAAGGACGTCCTCAAATTTGAGCGTATTCTTACCGGCTACCGTCATGGTCAACGGCGCGGCTCCTACAGGTAAGGGCGCGAGTTTCACCATCCAGTTACCATCCGCGTCGGCGACCGTATTACCGATTGAACTACCTACAGAGACCGTCACTTTCTCCCCGGCTTGGGCGGTGCCCCAGACTGGCAGCTTGGCATCCTGTTGCAGCACCATGTGATCGCCGAATATGCCAGGCATCGTTACGTCCGCCGAAAGAGGAGCAGCACCCACGACAAAAATTGCCGCGATTAAGCGGCCCACAATCTGAAGCTTGTTCATCAGCAGTCTTCAACCCATTAAGCGAGGATTGGTTGCGGAACCTGGGCGCAACTCGCTGGCCGGACCCTCAAAAACGACGGGCCGAGCCTGAGATTTCTCCTTTCAAGCCGATCGCGAAACAATGTTCGTATTTTGAAATCAAGACCGCCCCTGCAAAAACAGCCGGACTCAACCAGAATCAATGCGAATGCACGGGGTTCTCGCCCATAGAGGATTGAGAATCCCGGCCTCTTTTGTCCCGGTGGCGCAGTACTTACGTGCTAAAAGCAAGCTCAGCCAATCTCTAGCTACCGTTCTATAGGCTCCTCTTGATGGAATGAGCTGTGATTTTCAATCCAGTATTCTTTGATGCGATCTCCGAAAAGTTTACCAATTTGTTTACCTATCGGAAAAAAGTTCTCGCACGAAAAAAACACTCGAATGTGCAAAAGCACCCTTCAAATCCGTGTTTCAATAGATTCCTTACATGCTGTGGTGGTGGTAGATACGCCGTTGTCTCTCAAAAGGAGCATTCTTACGGATTACGGCCCCGAATGTTTACTTAAGTATATCTCGCGTTGTGAATGGTAAACTTCACGCGCGCTTTGAATCGCAGGGCTGGGCGAATCATTGCGCGTCAGCGGTCTTCAGCTTGGCTGGCGTTATTTGCCATGCATCGAGAAATCCTTGGGGCAATTCAGCGGCAGGGACATCTCTCCCTCCCTCGGAGTACAAGATGGCTACTTTCGCTCCCGACGCAGGGTTGGCATGGCTGATTCCATTGAGTAGCTTCCCGTCGACGAACACCCAGTCTTTGCCAAAGGCAGCTTCTCCCGTTCCATGATAGGGATCCGGTTCAATCACGGTCGCTGGAGAGGGCTCCGGCGCGATGGGAGCCGACGCTGTGCTCTTCTCCCGGGACATTATCGCGGCCATCGAAGGCCAGATCCGCTGTGTCACCGACGTTGAGATAGTGGGGCTGGCAGCAGCATTGCGCGTAACAGAAAAGCAACTGCTCCCTAGTCGAACCGCGGCTTTGAAGGCCTTGGCCAACTGAGCTTATCATCCCGCAAATTTAGTCGAGATCTTCCGACACAGCGCCAGCGTAACCATTTTGCAACCAATCAGCAAATAAGTGAATGATAGCAGCACATTTACCTCTAAAAATCAAAAGTGGGCCCTATAGGATTCAAACCTACCCGGTTCGCCTCCTACAGAGGCATTTGATACCGTACAAAAATGAATAAAAGTGCATTTGCAGTGTCATTAATCGGCACTTTTCGGCACTAATCTTCTTCTTTTGTCACTTTACGGATTTGCAACTGTTGCAATTGCCAAAGCGGCAATCACTCATACCTGACTAGCGAGAAGCCCGCTGCGACGGACTTCTTCAGCAACGTCGGTCACGGTTTTGCTAGGGTAGCATTTCCGTTGTAGTGGACCTCTAAAGCTTGGGACGCCGGCTTAATCCCTGTTCCCTGTCCGGGTGAAACTAAAACGACTCGGAATGTGCGCTCCTTAATCATTCCCGGGAAATCGCCTTGTCTCGCGCCAATGGACAACTCCTTCCTCGTGTCATCCCAGCTCATGGGA
>Ga0268266_10002695_pt1 | contig 18641 bp, 13 predicted proteins | sample KBSS13metaG_FD_190356 | JGI IMG/M metagenome (GOLD analysis project Ga0268266, IMG submission 190356) | Switchgrass rhizosphere microbial communities from Kellogg Biological Station, Michigan, USA - KBS S1-3 metaG (SPAdes) (version 2) | ecosystem: Host-associated > Plants > Roots > Rhizosphere...
CTTCGGAGGATCCGAGCATCGTCCAGCGCGCGCTCGATTTCGGCGCCTCCGGTTTCATTCCGAAATCGGCCAGCGTCGAAAGCATCGGCCGGTCGTTGCGTACCGTGCTCGACGGCGGCGTATGCGCCCCGACGCTCGCCGCCCGTCCCGCCTCGTCCACGGTGACGACCTCGACCGCGTACAGGTAATCAGCGGCGAGACCGAGCTGGCGGCAGAGAAAGCCGAAGGCGCCGCCGGCCACGTGCCCGCCCATGCCGATCTCCGGGTACTCGCCGAGCGGGATCACCACTCCCCACGTCTCGAACAGCGCCTTGAACGTCTCCCCCACCGTCGCGCCGCACTCCACGGCCACGGCGCCCCGGTCCGCGTCGAAGTACACGCGCTTCATGGGCGAGACGTCGAGGATCACCCGCACCTCGGGATTCGCCACGAATCCCTCGAGGCAGTGGCCGCCGCTGGTCACGGCGAGGCGCCGCCCTTCCCGCACCGCCTCCTCCACGGCCGCTACCACCTGATCGGTCGAGGCGGCCAGCCGGACGTAGTCCGGGCTCGCCTTGAACCGCTTATTGAAACGTTTCTCGATCACTTCGCGATACCGCGGATCGTCGGGGCCGATTCTGACCGTCTGTGGTGTCGACATGAAGTCTCCTCTGGAATCTTCCTGACGTTCAGGGGCGCGCGGGCTCGATGTCCACCTGGATGGCGCGCCACTTCCCCTGGCGGAAGCGGAGCACGCTCAAGGCGCAGCGCATCGCGTGCCCGAGCAGGATCGCCAGCCAGATGTCGGCGGGCCGCAGGCCGCGCGTCGCATCGAGAAAGGCGCAGATCCCGAGCGGGATGGCGATCTGCGACACGAGCGAGATGTACAGCGGGGAACGCGTGTCGCCGGTGCCCTGCAACGCGCCGGTATAGGTGAGCGCCACGGTGATGAACAGCCCGGAGAGGCTCAGGTAGGCGAGCAGTTGGGTGCCGATGCCGACGACGACCGGATCGTGCATCCCGAACAGGGCCAGCAGGCGGTCCGGAATCGTGAGGAAGAGCGCGCCGACGACCGCCGCGACGCCGAGGCCGATCCTGGCGGCGACATGGACGCCTTGCACCGCGCGCTCGGGGCGGCCGGCGCCCAGGTTCTGCCCCGCGACCGCGGCGGCGGCGCCCATCAGCCCCATCGAGGTCCAGGTGATCAGCGAGAACAGCTCGGTGTAGCCCACGGCGTAGGCGGCCTGCGCCTGGGCGCTCTGGTGGAGGGAGCCGATGAAGCGCAGCAGCAGCACGCCGGCGACATTCATCGCGATCCCCTGGATGCCGGTCGGCAGGCCGAAGCGGAACAGGGCGCGGATGGTGTCCCAGTCGGGCCGCCAGCCCATGCTCCGGGACCACGCGACGACCAGGCGTCCGGAGCACAGGAGGTAGACGGCGATCCCGCCCGTCACGATGCCGGCGACCGAGGAGCCGATCGCCGCTCCGGTGGTGCCGAAGGCGGGGATCGGCCCGAGCCCCCGGATGAAGATCACGTTGAGCACCACGTTCAGGGCGGTGAGCGCGATGCCGAGCCGCAGCGGGGTGCGCGCGTCCCCCGCCGAGCGCAGCGCCGCGCCGAGCATGAAGAGCAGCATCATCCCGAAGCTGAAGACGAGCATGATGCGCAGGTACGGCAGCGCCTCGGCGCGGACCTCGGCCGTGGCGTTCACGAGCCGCAGGAGCGCGGGCGAGAGCGCCCAGCCGAGCGGCGCGAGGATGCCGACGCACAGGGCCGCCGAGGCGATGAACGCCTGGTAGACGGTGCGGTTGACCTTCTCCGGCTCGTTGGCCCCCGCGAAGCGGGCGACGAGCACGCTCATGCCGGTGAACAGCGAGTTGAGGAAGACGATGACGACGATGAAGATCTGCAGGGAGACCCCGATGGCGGCGTTGCCGGTGTAGCCGACGAAGTGCCCCACCAGCGCGTGATCCACGAGGCCCTGGAAGCCGCTGATCACGTTCTGGAGCATCGTCGGCCAGGCGAGCCGCCAGACCGCGCGCGCGACCGGGCCGTCGACGAGCGAGCGGTCGAAGGATTTTCCAGAGTGAGGGGAGGCGGCCATGAGGGGCGTAGATGATACAAGAGCCGATCCGCCTCGACAGCCCGGCGATAAATCGCCGGGCTAAGAACAGCGCCCCCTGAAGGGGACTTCAAGCCGGGTTCACCCGGCGCTGTTCCTAGCCCGAGCATTGATGCCCGGGCGGATAGCGGCCAGGTGCAAACTTTCGAGACACCTCACGGGCACGTCGAGAACGCCGACGTGTCCTGGATCGGCTTGAACCCCGTGCCCTGCGGATTCGTGTAGGTCTTCATCGCCCCGGTCATGGTGTCGGTGACGGTGATGTTGACCTGCACGTTGGTCAGGCCGCCGGCGTAGACCCAGAAACGGCTGTTGTAGCCGCAGGCGTTCAGCACCTTGATCACCATCTCGACGTTCGAGGCGTCGAAGAACCAGAAGTAGCCGGTGTCCGCCGTCAGCGGGACGGCCTGGCCATTGCCGGTGCGGCCGTCCGGCGTCTTCCAGGTAACGTCCACGCGGAAACGGCCGCCGCTCAGGCAGAGGCTCGTGGGCCCGGCGGCGCAGGTGGCTTTGTCGAGGATGCTCTCCAGATCCTCCGAGGTCCGCTCCACGATCGCTTCGAACCCGGCCGGAGACTCGGCCTCCTTGGCGCCGCAGCCGCCGAAGGCCGAGGTGTCTTGGATCGGCTGGAACGCCGTGCCCTGCGGGTTGTGGTACGTGCGGACGGTCCCCGTCTTCGTGTCGGTCACCACGATGTCCGCCTGGACGTTGGTCAGGCCCCCCGCGAAGACCCAGAACTTGCCGTTCACCCCGCAGGCGTCGAGCACCTTGAGGACGGCTTCGACGTTGGAGGCGTCGAAGAACCAGAAGTAGCCCGTATCCCCGGTGAGCGCCACCGCCTGCCCCTGGCCGCTCTTGCCGTCGGGCGTTCGCCAGGCCATCTCGACCTTGAATCGGCTGTTGCTGACGCAGAGGTTGGTGGCCCCGGGAAAGCAGACGCCCGAGGAGCCGCCCACCCGCAGGGTGACGCCAGCGTAGTGGCTGTGGGAGTTGAGGCCGACGTAGTACGTCCCCGCTTTCGGCGCTGCGACGGTGACCGACTCGGGGTTGCCGGCATGGATCGAGGCGGCGTCCGACTGCGCCAGCGTCGGCGGCGCGCCGAAGCGGACGTAGAGGTCGACGTCCCCGGTGCCGCCGCTGGTGGAGACCACGAGCGGCGGCGCGCCGGCCCCGACCTGAATCGTCCAGTAGACGAAACCGCCCGTCCGCCGGTCGGCCAGCCCGTCGAGAGGGAATTGCGGATCGAACGCGGCGGCGGCCGCCTGCGAGGCGGTCCAGTTCCCCCCCACCTGCTTGAGGTTGAGGTCCGCCAGCAGCCCCGGCTCGGTGTCGGTCGCCAGGGCATTGAAACGCAGATCGAGACCGCCGTTGTCGTCGAGGCCGGGGAGGGCGCCGAGCTCGAAGGGGACGGGGCCGGTGAACCGGTTGTGGTCCAGCCAGAGCGTCTGCAGGTTGCCGAGGTTGAGGAACGAGCCCGGGATCGTGCCGCCGAGGCGGTTCGAGGAGAGGAGCAGGCCGATGAGCGCGGTGGCGTTGCCCAGCTCGGGAGGGACGGAGCCGCCGAGCTGATTCTTCTCCAGGTTGAGGAACATCAGTTGCGAGAGATTCCCGAGCTCCCGCGGGATGACCCCGGAGAGCTGGTTGTCCGCGAGGCCGAGCTGCTCGAGCGCCGCGAGGCTCCCCAGGGCGGCGGGGATCGCGCCGGAGAGCTGGTTGTCGTCGAGATAGAGCGTCTGGAGGTTCGCCAGCCGGCCCAGCTCGGCGGGAATCGCGCCGCTGAGCTGGTTTCCCGAGAGGTCGAGATAGGTCAGCGACCGCAGATTCCCGAGTTGCGCCGGCAGGCTCCCCGAGATCTGATTCCCCCCGAGACTGAGGAGCTGGAGGCTGGCGAGGTTGCCCAGCTCGACGGGGAGGCTCCCCGTGATCCGGTTGAACGGAAGGTCGAGGATCGCGAGCTTGCTCAAGGTCCCCAACTCGCGGGGGAGCGCGCCGGAGATCTGGTTCAGGGCGAGCTGGAGGCTCTGCAGGTTGGTGAGATTTTTCAGGCTCGCGGGGAGGGCTCCCGCCAGGCCGTTCTCGCTCAGATCGAGGCCGGTGACCGTGGTCCCCTCCGGGTTGCACTGGACGCCCGCCCAGGAGCATTCGCTCCCGGCGGCGCCGAGCCAGCCGGTCCGGTCCGCCCAGCGCGCCCCACCAGTCGCGTTGTAGAGGCCCATGAGAGCCGAGCGCTCGGCCGCGGGAACCGCTCCTTGCGCCGGAGCGGCGAGCGCGAGAAGCGGCAGAGCGGCGAGCAGCCGCGCGACAGACCGGGGAAGCGAAACTACGCCCACGTGACCTCCTGGGCAGGAAGGATCCTGCCGCTACGCCTGGTAAAATCCGCCTTTCGGCGAATGGCCCGATTCGTGCCTACATCGTACCCTGTTCGGGTGAGAGACAGGAACGGAGACCACGATCCAATGCCAGGCGAGCCCGAGAACCCGGAGGATTGCTACGAGATCCGGCTCAAGGAGCGTCTCGACGACCACTGGACGAGCTGGTTCGAGGGCCTGAAGCTCACCGCCGATCCCCAGGGGGAAACGGTGATCTCCGGCCCCGTGCCCGATCAATGCGCCCTCCTCAGCGTGCTGCGCAAGATCCACGACCTCGGGCTGACGCTGATCTCGGTGCAGCGGCGGCTGGGGAAGCGGTAGGGCAGAACACGGACTGACACAGACAATCACGGACGAACAGGGACAGGCGCGCCTCGATCCCGGCGGTCTCCTCGGGTCCGTGATCGTCCGTGTGTGTCCGTGCTCGTCCGTGTGTCCGTGCCCTTCTCCCCCCCTCCCTTGACCTTCCCCGCCCAAGGCGGCAGAGTGGAGCCGTGCACGTGCTCGCCGTTCACTATGCCCCCGGAGCCGGGGACGCCATGGCCGCCTCTCTCGCCGAGGCGCTCGACAAGACGCCCTATGAGACGCGGGCGCGGCTCTCCGATCCGGAGGGGGGGCCGGCCGTGGTCGCTCGCTATGGGGAGATCGAGCCTGCCTGGGCGTGCGCCGGCCGGCTGCGGGCCAACGGCATCTCCCCCATCCTGCTGACCGAGGAGGATGTCGAGACCGACCCCCGGCGCTTCCTCGTCCGCGGTTTCGAGCTCGGCGAGCAGGGGATCACCGCCACCTCGCGGCGGGGGGAGACCGCCGAGATCGCCGCGCGCGACATCGCCCTCCTCCTGCGCGGCGTGCGGATCGACGAGCAGACCGAGTTGAAGACGACCGAGCAGCGCAAGTTCAGCGCCGGCCGCGCCCTGCTGACCCAGGGGCTGATGATGACCAAGACCGTCCGCAAGACCGAGAAGGTGACGACCTCGTCGCGGGAGGAGTTCCTTCACCTCTACGCGGTGGGGCGGCCGCCCCTGGTGTTCCGCTCGGGCGGGCTCGATTACCGGTCGTTCGGGAACGCGCTCCAGCCCTCGGTGCAGGCCAACTTCACGCACTTGGTCGCCGAGATGCGGCGGACTTTTCCGCGGGCCCCCTACAACGAGCGGCTGGCGAACCGCCAGTCCCGGCAGCGGATCCTCGGGCCGGGGCTGACGGACAATCACCTGGACATCGCCGTCTCGCTGCTCTCCCACCTGCTGCTGAGCCAACCTTCCTCCCGCTGACGGTTCCGAGGAGAGCCACGCCGTGCATCTCCCTTCCGTGCTGCTGGGAGCGCTCCTCGCCCTCCAGGCCGCGCCGCCCGCGCCCTTGACCCTGGACGAGGCGATGACGGCCGCCCTCGCGGCCAGCCCCGCCCTGCGCGCGGCGGGGCTGGGGCGAGCGGAGGCGGCCGCGCGCGGAGACCTGGCGCGCCAGCGGCCCAATCCGGAGATCGCGCTCGAGGAGTCGCCGCAGGATTTTCCGCGCGATGCGGCGACGGTCTCGCTGCCGATCGAGAGGGGGGGCAAGCGGCGGTGGCGGATCGAGGTGGCGGAGGCCCAGGCGCGGAGCGGCGAGGCGGAGATCGCGCGCCTGCGGGTCGATGTCCGCAATCAGGTACGCCGGGCCTACTTCGCCCTGTCGGCGGCGCAGCGGCGCCTGGAGGAGACGGCGGAGCTGCGGCAACTGGCCCAGCGCGCCGACGACACCGCTCACGCCCGCTTCGAGTCTGGCGATGTGCCCCGCCTCGACGTGCTCCAGGCGGAGCTGGCGGTGCTCCAGGCCGCGAACGAGACGGACAAGGCTCGCGGCCTCCTGGCGGGCGCCCGCGCCGATCTCAACGCGCTGCTCGGCCGGCCGCTCGACGCGCCGCTCGCGGTGAGCACCACGCTCGACGCCGGACGGGTGCCGCCGCCGGACGAGGCGGTCCGCTTGGCGTTGAGCTCGAGCACCGAGCTCGCGGTGCTCGAGCTCGGGATCGCCCAGCAGAAGGCCCAGGTGGAGCTGGCGCGGGCGGAGGCCGTTCCCGACGTGACCGCCGCCGCCGGGGTCCTCCATCACGCGCCCCCCGATTTCGATTGGGGCTGGCGCGGGGGGATCACCATCCCGCTGCCGATCTTTTCCCGCAACCGGGCCCAGACGCGGCTGGAGGAGGCGACGCTGGCCCGCTTGCAGGCGGAGAGCGCCGCCGCCGCCGCCCGCTTGCGCGGCGAGGTCTACTCCGCCGCCGCCAATGCCGAGGTCCAGCGGCTGGCGTACCTGCGCTACCGCGACGGAATCCTCCCCCGCGCCGCCGAGGTGGAGAGCCTGGCGGAGGACTCCTACCGCTCGGGGCAGACCAACCTCGCGACGCTGCTCCAGACCCTGCAATCCGTGCACGACCTGTACCTCCAGGCGGTGCAGGCGGGGACCGAGTACCAGAACGCGCTCGCCGATCTGGAGCGGGCGATGGGAGCGCCGTTGCCGTGAGAGAAGGCCTTGCAAACCCTGGTACCAGGCGGTGCGGCGTGCCCTCCGAGGCCTCACCCCCGGCCCCTCTCCACGAAGTGGAGAGGGGGGTCGCGAGATCCGGAAGGAGAGGGCCTTGGAAGGTTGATTTCCCCCTCTCCACCCCGTGGAGAGGGGGCCAGGGGGTGAGGCCTCGGAGGGCACGCCGCGCCCAGGGCACCACGCCCTGGATCCTCTCCCTCCTCCTCTTGTCGCTCCCCCTCGCCGCCTGCCACAAAGAATCCCCCGAGGCCGTGGAGACCGCCGAGGCCGTTCCCGTCACCGTCGCCACCGCCCGCTCCGGCCCGATCCGCGCCGTGATCGCCGCCACCGGGCAGGTGAAGCCGGCGGCGGGGGCGGAGCTGCTGGTGATGCCGCCCCAGGAGGCGCGCATCGCCGCGCTGCCGAAGGGGGTGGGCGACCGGGTGCGCCGCGGCGAGATCCTGGTCCGCTTCGAGATCCCCAGCTTGGACGCGGACGCCGCCGCCCGCCGCTCGGATCTGGCGCGGGGGCAGGCCCAGCTCGCGGCGGCGCGGCAGAACGTGGCCCGCCTCTCCGGCCTGTTCCAGCGCGGCATCGCCGCCCGCCGGGAGGTGGAGGACGCCCAGCGCGATCTCGCCCAGGCGGAGGCGACCGTGACCGAGGCCCGGAGCGCCACCGCGGCGGCCGGCCGGCTCGCCGGGCGCGAGGTGGTGCGTGCGCCCTTCGACGGCGTCGTCGCCAGCCGCTCGCATCAGGTGGGGGATCTCGTCGATCCGTCGAGCCCCGAGCCCCTCCTGCGGGTGATCGACCCCTCCCGGTTGCAGGTGGAGGCCGCGGTGCCCACGGGCGATCTCGGCCGGATCGCGGTGGGCAGCCCGGCGCGGGTGCGCGGCGCCGCCTTTCCCGACGAGACAGCCCGCGTCGCTGCCCGGCCGGCGACGGTCGATCCGGCGACCGGGACCGCCCTGGCGCTGCTGGCTTTCGACTCCCCCACGCGCCGGCCGGCGGGCCTGGCGGTGGAGGTCGAGATCTACGGCGAGGAGCGCCCCGCCGCCGTCCTGGTCCCCGCCGAGGCCCTCGTCCAGGAGGGGCCGGAGAGCTTCGTGTTCACGGTGGACGGGCAGAAGAAGGCCCACCGCCGGCAGGTCGAGGTCGGCGTGACGGCGAACGGCCAGGCCGAGATCCTCTCCGGCGTCCAGGCCGGCGAGGCGGTGGTGGTGCGCGGCCAGACGGCGCTGCCGGACGGTGCTCTGGTCGAGATGGCGGAGCCGGCGCCGTGAGCTTCGCCGGTTTCGCCGAGCGCCAGGGGCGCGCGGTGATCCTGGTCACCCTGCTGCTGGCGGGCGCCGGCGCCCTGGTGCTGCCGTCGCTCTCCTCCGACATCTATCCGCCGCTCCAGTTCCCCCGCCTGCTGGTGATCGCCCACAGCGGCTCGCTCCCCGCGCGGTCGATGATGACGTCGGTGACCCGGCCGCTCGAGCAGGCGGCCATGGAGGTCCCCGGCATCCGCCGCGTGCGCTCGCGGACCTTCCGCGGCGCCAGCGAGATCTCGGCCCAGTTCGAGCCCCGCACCGACATGGCGCTGGCGCTGCAGGAGCTCCAGAACCGGGTTGCCGAGGCGCGCCAGGAGCTGCCGGCGGACACCGAGCTCGCCGTCGAGCGCCTGACGGTCTCCGCCTTCCCCATGCTCAGCCTCAACCTCACAGGGGGGCTGCCGACCCCGGACCTGAACGACTACGCCTTCTACGTCATCCGCCCGGCGATGGCGCGGGTGCCGGGCGTCGGGCGGGTCGAGGTCGCCGCCACCGACAGGCGGGAGATCGAGGTGGCGGCGGACCCCGCCCGCCTGCTGGCCGCCGGGCTGACCGTGGACGACGTGGCCGCCGCCCTGCGGGGCGCCAACCGCCTGGCGCCGGTGGGGCGCTACGCGTCCGGCGGGCTGGAGCACCTGGTGCTCGCCTCGGCGCTCTGGGATTCGGCCGCCGAGATCGGCCGCACGCCGGTGGCGGTCCGCAACGGCGCCACCGTGCGGGTGGCCGACGTGGCCCAGGTCTTCCCCGGCGCGCCGGACCGCACCGCCCTGATCGCCGGCAACGGCCGCGAGGCCGCCGTGGTCAGCGTCTCGCAGCAGCCCGGGGCCAGTATCCTGGCGGTCAAGAGGGGGATCGACGAGACGCTCGCCGGGCTCGCCCATACCCTCCCCTCGGGGCTGCGGCTGTCGAAGGTCTACGACCTCGCGGAGTTCGTCGCCACCGCCATCGCCAACGTGCGCGACGCTATCCTGATCGGCGGCGTGCTCGCCGTGCTGGTGCTGCTGCTCTTCCTGCGCGACTGGCGGGTGACCCTGATCGCCGCGATCACCCTGCCGCTCACCGTGCTCTCGACCTTCCTGTTCATGAAGCTGTTCGGCGAGTCGATCAACCTGATGTCGATGGGGGGCCTCGCGGTCGCCATCGGCCTGGTGATCGACGACGCGGTGGTGATGGTGGAGAACATCCACCGGCGGCTGCGCGCGGGCCGGGGGGAGGCGGCGATCGGGGAGGCGACGCGGGAGCTGATCGCGCCGGTGGTGGGCTCCACCCTGACGACGGTGGTGGTGCTCGCCCCGCTCGGCTTCCTCTCCGGCGTGGTGGGGCAGTTCTTCCGCGCCCTGTCGCTCACCCTGTCGGTCTCGGTGTTGATCTCGCTCGTCCTCTCGCTCACCCTGATCCCCCTGCTCTCGCACCTCGCCTACCGTAGCGGCGAACATGCCCGCGAGGAGCGCCCCAGCCGCCTGGAAGGGGCGTACGCGCGGGCGCTCGGCGCCTCGGTGCGCCGCCCCTGGCTGGCGGTGATCGCCGCCCTCGTCCTCGCCGTGGCGGGGTACCTCCTCTATCGCGGCATGCCGAGCGGCTTTCTCCCGCCGATGGATGAAGGGGGCTTCGTGGTCGACTATCTGACGCCGCCGGGCACGGCGCTGATGGAGACCGACGCCCAGGTACACAAGGTCGAGGCTGTGCTGGCCGCCACCCCCGAGGTGGCCGCCTTCTCCCGCCGCACCGGGGCGGAATTGGGGCTCTTCGCCACCCAGCCCAACACCGGCGACATCCTGGTGCGCCTGAAACCGCGGTCGCAACGCCACCGCAGCTCCGAGGAGGTGATCGCCGGCCTGCGCCCGAAGCTCGCCGAGGCCGTGCCCGGCATGGAGCTGGAGTTCGTCCAGCTCCTGCAGGACATGATCGGCGATCTCGAGGGGGCCGCCGAGCCGCTCGAGGTGAAGATCTTCGGCGACGACTCCGCCACGCTCACCGCCCTCGCCGAGCGCGTCGAGAGCGAGCTGGAAGGGGTCCAGGGAGTGGTGGACGTGGTGGGGCCGCAGCAGGGCGCCCCCGAGACCACCTGGCGGATCGACCCGGAGGCCGCCGGCCGCGCTGGGCTCACCGTCGAGCAGGTCGAGGACCAGCTCGCCGCCGCCTGGTCGGGTGAGACCGCGACCCAACTGCAACTGGGGGACCGCAGCATCCCCGTGCGGGTGCGCTATCCGGACCGCGACCGCTTCGATCCCGCGCGCGCGGGCGCCCTCACCCTGAAAACCCCGGACGGCCGGCGGGTGCCGCTCTCCGCCCTGGCCCGGCCGGTGGTGGCCACCGGCGACGGCGAGCTCACCCGCGAGAACCTGCGCCAGGTGGCCCTGGTGACCGGCCGGCTGGAGGGGCGCGACCTGGGCGGCGCCGCCGCCGAGATCCAGGGCCGGCTGCGCCGCCTCAAGCTGCCGGTGGGCTACTCGACGGAGGTGGGCGGCCAGTACGAGTCGCAGCGCCAGGCCTTCCGCGAGCTGCTGCTGGTCTTCGCCACCGCCGCCGCGCTGGTGCTGCTGGTGCTGGTGGTCGAGTTCCGCGCCGTGACCCCGGCGCTGATCCTCCTGCTGGCGGCGCCGCTCTCCTTCGGCGGCTCCTTCCTGCTGCTGCGGCTCGCCGGCTCGGAGCTCGACGTCTCCTCCTCGATGGGGCTGATCCTGCTGGTGGGCCTCACGGTGAAGAACGGCATCGTGATGCTCGACTACGCCCACCATCTGCGCGCCGGGGGCATACCCCTCGTCGAAGCGGTCGCCGCCGCGGCGCGGGTGCGCCTGCGGCCGATCCTGATGACCACCCTCTGCACCCTGTTCGGCCTGCTGCCGCTCGCCCTCGGTCTGGGCGCCGGGGCCGAGCTCCAGAAACCCCTGGCCCTCGCCGTCATCGGCGGCCTCGGCCTCTCCACCCTCGTGACGCTGTTCGCCGTGCCCTCGGCCTACGTGGCCCTGCGGCGGGAGAAATGACGATGAGAAAAACCCTCTGCTTCCTGTCCACGCTGCTTCTCGCCGCCGCGGCGTCCGCGCAGGCGCCGGCCGCCGCGCCCGCCGCCCCGCCACCGGTCCCTACTCTGACGGCCGAGCCCCTCCCCCTCCCCGGCGGCGAAGGGGGGATCGGGCTCGACGACCTCACCTTCGTCGCCAGCCTGGGGCAGGTCGTGGTGCCGGCGGGCCGCACCGGCCGGCTCGTCCTCTTCGATCCGGAAACCCGGAAGTCGCGCGAGATCGGCGGCTTCAAGACGGCGGCGCCTGCCGAAGGCGGACACGGCGCCGGCCCCACCTCGGTGGACGAAGGGCAGGGCTACCTCTTCGCCATCGACCGCACGGGCCTGCGCCTGGAGGTCGTGGATCCGGCTCAAGGAAAGATCGTCGCCGGCGCGCCGCTCACCGGCAGTCCTGATTACGTGCGCTACGTCGCCGCCACCCACGAGGTCTGGGTGACCGAGCCGGACAAGGACGGCATCGAGATCTTCTCTCTCTCGGAAGCCAAGCCGCCGGTGCCCACCCACAAGGCGTTCCTCGCCATCCCGGGCGGGCCGGAATCGCTGGTGATCGACAACGGCGCCAAGGTGGGCTACGCCAACCTGTGGAAGAACTCCACCGTGCTGATCGACCTCGCGGGCGCGAAGGTCATAAGGACCCTGCCCAACGGCTGCCTGGGCTCCCGCGGGCTGGCGCTGGACGCGCGCCACGGGCTCCTCTTCGTCGGCTGCGCCGAAGGGGGCGCGGACCTCCTCGACCTCGGCCACAAGGGGGCCATCCGCGACCGCTTCCGCTTCGGCGCCGGCACCGACATCGTCGCCTACAACCCCAGCCTCCGCCATCTCTACGTGCCGGCCTCGAAGACCGGGCAGATGGCCATCGTCGGCCTCACGAAGGACGGGGAGCTGAAGCTGATCGGCACCGTCGCCACCGCCGTCGGCGCCCACTGCGTCGTCACCGACGATCACAAGCAGGCCTGGGTCTGCGATCCGAAGGGCGGGCGGGTGCTGGTGGTGCGGGATACGCTGCCGTAGAGACTCAATCTGGCTCCCGGCGCCTCCGACGCCCGGGCCTGAAGACCCGGGCTACGCTTCAAACGAAAAGCCTCCTGAAGGAGGCTCGAAAGATTCCTCCAGCCGCTTTTCGAGCCGGCTTCAGCCGGCTTTTCGTTGGAAGCGTAGCCCGGGTCTTCAGGCCCGGGCGTCGGCGCCGGAGAGGCTCCGGCTACGCCACCGGAATCACCATCACCGGCACCTTCACCCGGTGGCGCAGGCGCTCGACCGAGGTGCCGTGGACGATGTCGCCCATGCGGCGGTGGCCGTGGCTGCCGAGCAGGATCAGGTCCGGCTTGTGCTGCTCGACCAGCTTGGCGAGCGCCTCGGGGGGATCGCCGAAGCCGAGGTCGTACTCCACCTCCACGTCCAGCTCCCTCAATTGCTTGGCGTAGAGCTCAAGGCGCTCCTGGTCGGCCTGGGCCTCGCGGTCGTGGGACTCGCCGCCCATCACCAGGGCGCCACCCGACTCGACGACGTGGAAGAGCAGCACCTTGGCGCCGCGGCCACCGGCGTGGGCGAGCGTCACCGCGTAGGAGACCACCCCCTTGTCGGCCGCCGAGAAGTCGAGCGCCGCCGCGATCAGGCGAGGCGAGCGCGGCGGCACGATCTCCGGGATGGTGCTCGGCCCGTGGACGCCGACCAGCGCGCCCACCGGCAGGTTGCGCCGGCGCTCCAGCAGCGGCACGATGATCACGTAGCCCAGCAGCCAGATCAGCCCGAGGACGGCGGGGATCGCCGTCATCCAGACCAGCCAGGTGTACTTCCCCGCCCCGGTCAGCCACTCCAGCACCGCGTCGAAGACCAGCTTCAGGTTGAGCGCGGCGATCACCCCGGCCACCAGCCAGCCGGCGGCCTGCAGCCACTTGTTGATGACGTACTGCCCCATCCAGCGGCGGTCGGAGGCGACCTGGATCAGCGGGATCACCGCGAAGGAGAGCTGCAGCGAGAGCACCACCTGCGAGAGCACCAGCAGGGTCCCCGTCGCCCGCTCGCCGACGAGCACGATGGTCAGCACGGCGGGGACGATCGCGATCACGCGGGTGAGCAGCCGCCGCACCAGCGGGCGCAGGCGGATGTGGACGAACCCCTCCATCACCACCTGCCCGGCGAGGGTGCCGGTGATCGTCGACGACTGCCCGGCGGCGATCAGCGCGATGGCGAAGGCGATCGGCGCGATGTGATGCCCCAGCAGCGGCTCGAGCAGCTTGTGGGCGTCCTGGATCTCCGCGACGTTGAACATCCCCGCCTTGAAGAAGGCGGCGCCGGCCAGCACCAGCAGGGCGGCGTTGACCAGCAGCGCCCCATTGAGCGCGATCACCGAGTCGATGACGTTGAAGCGGATCCCCTGGCGGATGCCGGCCGGCGTGTGCTTCACCCGGCGCGACTGCACCAGCGCCGAATGCAGGTAGAGGTTGTGCGGCATCACCGTGGCGCCGAGGATGCCGATGGCGAGGAAGAGCGCCCCCTCCCCCGGCAGCGACGGCGCGAGGCCGGCCGCCATCGCCCCCCACTCCGGTTTCGAGAGGAAGACCTCGATCGCCAGGCAGACGCCGATCGTCAGCACCAGGGTGAGGATGAACGCCTCCATCAGCCGCACGCCCCGGTGATGCAGGAGGAGAAGCACGAAGGTGTCGAGGGCGGTCACGAAGACGGCGAGCAGCAGCGGCATGCCGAAGAGGAGCTGCAGGCCGATCGCCGAGCCCAACACCTCGGCGAGGTCGCAGGCGGCGATGGCGACCTCGGCGAGGATCCAGAGCGCCCACGAGACCTTGCGGGAGAACATGGCGCGGCAGGCCTGCGCCAGGTCCATGCCGGTGACGATGCCGATGCGGGCCGAGAAGCTCTGGAGGAGGATGGCCATGATGTTGGACATCACCAGCACCCAGAGCAGGCGGTAGCCGAACTTCGAGCCGGCCGCGATGTCGGTCGCCCAGTTGCCCGGGTCCATGTAGCCGACGCTGATCAGATAGGCCGGGCCGCTGAAGGCGAAGAAGCGGCGCCAGAAGGAGAGCTGCCGCGGGATTTCGACGGAGCCGTGAACCTCGGAGAGCGAGGGAGTGGAAGGAGAATCGAGGCTCATGGGCCTCAGCATTAAGAAACGGGCTGAAGCTGTCAAGCGGACCCTGAGCAGTCGCGTCCCAACGTTTCCTGGTTTTGCTTACCGGTTACCGCCGGCCCAGCGTTGACCCTCATCACCCCGGCCCTCTTCTCCCGGCCTCCCCCCCGGCCGCCGGGAGAAGAGGGAGTGGTTGGTCAAAAGCAACAACTTTTTCTTCTGAGCCCCCTCTCTCCCGGCGGAAGGGGGGGAGGCCGGGAGAGAGGGGGTTGGGGGAGTGAGGGTCCGCCCCGAAGGGGCGCGGACGTGCATAACCGGCTCGCGTTTTGTAAGGTGTAGCCGCGAGAGGCAGGTTGGAGGAGCCATGAAGAGGATCGCCGTCTTGACCAGTGGGGGTGACGCCCCCGGAATGAACGCCGCCATCCGGGCCGTGGTGCGCGCCGGGATCTACGAGGGCCTGCAGGTCTTCGGGGTCCGGCGCGGCTTCAGCGGGCTGATCGCCGGCAACTTCACCAACCTCGAGGTGCGCGACGTCGGGGGGATCGTCCAGCAGGCGGGCACCATGCTGGGGAGCGCCCGCTGCCCGGAGTTTCGCAACGAGGACGGCCGCATCAACGCCCTGCGCCAGCTCGGCGCCCACGGCATCGACGCGCTGGTGGTGATCGGCGGCAACGGCTCGCAGACCGGCGCTCATCAGCTCTCCGAGATGGGGCTGCCGGTGGTCGGCGTCGCCTCGACGATCGACAACGACCTCTACGGCTCGGAGATCACGATCGGCGTCGACACCGCGCTCAACATCGCCCTGGAGGCGATCGACCGCCTGAAGGTGACGGCCTCCTCCCACCAGCGGGCCTTCCTGGTGGAGGTGATGGGGCGCGACTGCGGCTATCTGGCGCTGGCGGCGGCGGTGGCGGGAGGGGCCGAGGCGGTGATCATCCCCGAGATGGAGATCGATCCGGAGGCGCTCGCCGCCGAGCTGCGGGGGGCCTATCAGCGCGGCAAGCCGCACGCCCTGGTGGTGGTGGCGGAGGGGTCGAAGTTCAACGCCGAGCGGCTGATCAAGCACTTCTCCGAGCACCGCCAGCGGCTGGGCTTCGAGCTGCGGGCGACAATCCTGGGGCACGTCCAGCGCGGCGGCACGCCGGGAGCCGCCGACCGCCTGCTCGCCACGAGGCTCGGCGCCGCCGCCGTCCAGCGGCTGGCCCAGGGGGAGCACGGGGTCCTGGTGGGGATCGGCAGCGGCGAGATCGTCACCACCCCGCTCGCCGAGGTGGTCGCCAACAGGAGGCCGCTCGATCTGAGTTTGTTCGAGCTGGCGAAGGTGTTGTCGCGGTAGATCCGAAGGTCGCCCGCCAGGGCGGAATCTATCCAGCCTGGGGTGTCAACCCCAGGTACGAGGCCCACAACTCCCAAGCCCCCCGAAGGGGCCGGCAGACCCGTGGCGCATGAATCTGCCGGCCCCTTCGGGGGGCTTGGATCATTGCGGCCCGCCTACCTGGGGTTGACACCCCAGGCTGGATAAATACCGCCCTGGCGGGCGGTAAGGCGGGGCTACACCGGCGGCGGGCTCTGCGGTTCCTCGACCTCGTCCGCCTTGCCGTCCTTCCCGAAAAAATAGTCGAAGGCGTTCACGGGCTTGCGTGGCGCCGCTTCCTCCTTCTTCTCTTCGGGGACCGGCTGTGACGCCTGGCCGAAGAAGTAACGGAAGGCATCCCCCTTGGGCTCCTCCGCCTTCGGCGGTTCCGGGGCCGGAGCCGGGGGCGCCGCGAGTTGGGGCTGGGCGACCCTCGCGGGCTCGGGACGGACCTCGGAAGGCGCGGCCGGCGCCGGTTCGACGACGGGCGCCGGAGCCGGCGCCACAGGCTCCACGGATTTCTCCGGGACGGCTTCAGGAATCCTCGCGGGCACCGGCTCGGGCTTCGCTGGAGCTTTCACGGCGGCCGGTGTCTTGGCTTCGGGAGCCTTCTGAGCTTCCGGTTCCTTCTTCTTCTCGTTCTCGTCTCTCTTCTTGCCGAAGAAATACTGGAAGGCGTCTGGCTTCTTCTCCGGCGCCTGCTGGGCGGGTTGCGCCTCGGTGGGCGGCTTGGACTCCTGCGCCAGCAGCGTGGACGGGAGAAGGAGAGCGGAGAGCGCGAAGGGGAGCAGGCGTTTCGGCATTAGGTGTCCTCGGGATGCCGACATTCTACTCTCACTCCATTCCCAGAAATAGGGAGGGGGGGTATACTGTTCTCATGAGTGAGGAGGAAGTCACACCATGGAACATCTGAACCTGAAGATCGACGGCATGAGCTGCGGACACTGTGTGGCCCGCGTCGAAAAGACCCTGAAGAAGCTGGACGGGGTGACCCTCAACCGGGTCGACGTCGGCTCGGCCGATCTCTTCTATGACCCGGCAAAGGCCTCCTTCGCGAAGATCCGCGAGGCTCTCGACGACGCCGGCTACACGGCCTCTCCGGTGGAGAGGGCCGAGAGGCTGGCGTGAGCCCCTCCGATTGGGCGGTCGTCCTCGCGGGGATCGCGGCGATCGCCTGGGTCAACTGGTACTTCTTCCTCGCCAAGCGCACGGCGGTCACCGCGACCGCCGGCGCGGGGGGCGCGCAGGAGGTCACCATCACCGTCCACGGGGGCTACGAGCCCGCCGAGGTCAAGGTGAGGCAGGGGCAGCCCGTGCGCCTGATCTTCGACCGCCAGGAGGATTCCAGTTGCTCGGAGGAGGTCGTGATCCCCGAGTTCGGCATCCGCAAGTTCCTCCCCGCCTTCCAGAAGACGCCCGTCGAGCTGACGCCCGGGAAGGCGGGGGCGTTCGACATTACCTGCGGCATGAGCATGCTGCACGGCAAGCTCATCGTGGAGGGGTGAAGGAGATCCCATGGCGATTCCGACGACCGAGAAAAAGACCGGCGCGAAGGTCGACATCCCTGTCCAGGGCATGACCTGTGCCGCCTGTCAGGCGAGCGTCCAGAAGGCGCTCCAGCGTCAGCCCGGCGTGGTCGACGCCTCGGTGAATCTGATGATGAAGAACGCGGCCGTGACCTACGATCCGGCCGTCACCCGTCCGGAGGCGCTGGTCGAGGCGATCCGCGACACCGGCTACGAGGCGGAGCTGCCGCGGCCGGAGCAGACCGCCTTCGAGGAGCAGGAGGCGCGCGACCGCGCCAACGAGGAGGAATTCCGGAACCTCCGGCGCAAGGCCCTGGTGAGCGGCGCTGTCGGCGTTGTCGCGATGATCGTCTCGATGCCGCTGATGGCCTCGGGCGTCCACCATGGACCGGTGGCCGATCCGTTCATGCGCTGGGCCATGGAGTCGCTGACCCCGGCCCTGCGCGCCGCCATGCCCTGGCTCTACCGGATCGAGCCGGCCGTGCTCTCCTGGAGCCTGCTCGCCCTGACCCTCGGGGTGATGGCCTGGGCCGGCCGGCATTTCTACGTTCGCGCCTGGTCCGGCTTCCGCCACCACTCGGCGGACATGAACACGCTCGTCGCCGTGGGCACCGGCGCGGCGTTCCTCTACTCCGCGCTGGCCACGGTGGCGCCCGGCTTCTTCCTCTCGCGGGGGGTGGCGCCGGACGTCTATTACGAGGCGGTGGTGATCATCATCGCCCTGATCCTCACCGGCAATGCCTTCGAGGCGCGGGCCAAGAGCCGCACCTCGGCCGCCCTGCGCGGGCTGGTCGCCCTGCAGCCGAAGACGGCCCGGGTGCTGCGCGAGGAGCAGGAGGTGGACGTCCCGGTCGAGCAGGTGAAGAGCGGCGATACGGTGGCGGTCCGCCCCGGCGAGCGGATCCCGGTGGACGGCGAGGTGCTCTCGGGCGCCAGCGCCGTCGACGAGTCGATGCTCACGGGCGAGTCGATGCCGGTCGAGAAGCAGGCGGGGGACCGGGTGATCGGCGGCACGATCAATCGCACGGGCGCCTTCCGCTACCGGGCGACGACGCTCGGATCGGACAGCGTGCTCGCCCAGATCGTCAAGCTGATGCGCGACGCCCAGGGGTCGCGGGCGCCGATCCAGCGGCTGGCGGACCGCGTCAGCGGCATCTTCGTGCCGGTGGTGCTGTCGCTCGCCATCGCCACTTTCGTCGCCTGGTACGTGGCGGACGGCTCGGCCGTGCGCGCCTTCGCGGCGGCGGTCGCGGTGCTGATCATCGCCTGCCCCTGCGCCATGGGGCTGGCGGTGCCGACGGCGGTGATGGTGGCGACCGGCAAGGGGGCCGAACTCGGCACCCTGATCAAGGGGGGCGAGGCGCTCCAGCG
>Ga0268266_10002697_pt1 | contig 18634 bp, 18 predicted proteins | sample KBSS13metaG_FD_190356 | JGI IMG/M metagenome (GOLD analysis project Ga0268266, IMG submission 190356) | Switchgrass rhizosphere microbial communities from Kellogg Biological Station, Michigan, USA - KBS S1-3 metaG (SPAdes) (version 2) | ecosystem: Host-associated > Plants > Roots > Rhizosphere...
ATGCTGCCGATGCCGCCATTGATGACAACAGGCACATCGGGTAGCGCCGCCTTCAGCCGGTAGACCCTGTCGTAATCGAGCGGCGGGATGTCGCGGTTTTCCTTTGGCGACAAGCCGTTGAGCCAGGCTTTCCGGGCATGCACGATCAATGCATCAGAGCCTGCTGCGATCACGCCCCGCGCCAGAACGTCGAGCGCCACTTCCGGATCCTGGTCGTCGATACCGATCCGGCATTTGACCGTGACGGGAATTTTCACCGCACGCTTCATGGCCGCAACGCCATCGGCGACCAGCGCCGGCTCTGCCATCAGGCACGCGCCGAAGCGGCCGTCCTTCACCCGGTCGGACGGACAGCCGACATTGAGATTGATTTCGTCGTAGCCAAAGTCTTCGCCGATCTTCGCGGCGGTGGCGAGATCAGCCGGGTCCGAGCCGCCAAGCTGCAGCGCCACCGGATGCTCGCTTCGATCGAAGCCAAGCAGCCGCTTGCGGTCGCCGTGAATTATGGCGCCCGTCGTCAGCATCTCCGTATAAAGCCGCGCGCGCCGGCTCATCAGACGGTGGAAGACACGGCAATGCCGGTCGGTCCAGTCCATCATCGGGGCGACGCTAAATTTGTGCGATAACATATTGATGTTATTACGCTTTATCATCTCGCACGGTATAGCTGATTTTTGGGCCAGTTCAAGTACTTAATCAGACCCCTATTGTTCTGCGCAGCCGAGAATTGGCCGAGAAACCGGAAGCACGGCGCATATGTAATTGATGAAATGTGCCTTCCTCTTTCATGTGACGGGACGCTCCGGTGAGGACCACGATCACCTTCCGCCGCGACATCGTCTCCACGACTGAGAACTCGTATCGAGGTCGCACCTCAAACCACCTTTGATTCGTTCGGAATTTCCTGCGGCACGAAGCTTGAGGCGGATATTCTCGAGTTTGCAAGTTCGGCAAAGATCAGAGCGAGTATCGCCAGCGCTGCGCCGATCAGCCCGAGATAGTGAGCGCCGACAGTGTGAATTCCCAATGCGCCGATGACACCACCGAGTGACATGCCGAAGTAGGAGCATGCCGAATTCAGGGCCATCAATATCGGTGCGATCGATGGGGCCAAGGCAACGAGGCGATATTGTTGCGGCACCAGCTGACCCCAGCTGCACGCACCCCATATCAGGATAACCGGCGCCGCGATCCACAATTGCGCGCCAATCCAGGGCAACACCGCGCTGACGGCTGCAAGCAGGATGAGTATTGTGACAATCACCTTCCGCGAACCCACGACATCGACCACGCGTCCGCCAAAGAGATTCGAGACGGTACCTCCGATGCCCCAGAGGACGAGAAGGCATCCCAGAACGACCGCGTCGCCTCCGATCGTGCGGTCAAAAACCACGGCAAAATAAGTGTAAACAGTGAAGATGCCGCTCAGAGCGATCAATGTGGTCGCAAGAGTCAGAACGACGCGGCCATCCATGAGAGGCTCAAGGCGCTTTGCCAACGTCACCTTCGGCGGCAGCGGCACTTCCGGCAAGAAAATAGCGATACCTCCAACCGACAGAACGCCAAGCGCGGCAACAAATCCCATCGTCCAGTGCCAATCGCCAAGCCCGCCGATGACGCCACCTATTGGCGTACCCAATGCCGTGGAGACGGTAAGGCCGGCTACCACCACCGAGAGCGCGGAACCTCTGTGTTCGGGGCGAACCAGCATCACCGCGGCCCCGGTCGCAGTCGGGGAGAACGTAGCCGCGCCGACGCCGGCGACGGTTCGGCTCAGGAGCGCGAGCTCGAATGTAGGCGCCATCACCGTTCCGAGATTCGCAAGAACGAAAACTATACCGCCGCAGAGCAACAAGCGCTTCCGTGGTATCGTCGCAGCCAATGCGGCTATCGGCGGCGACAACAGAGCGAAGGTCATGGAATAGACCGATGCCATTTGCCCCGCCGCACCAATACTTACGTCAAACGCTCTGGATATCTCGGGAAGCACCGCGGCGACCACGAAACTGTCGGTACCAAGCGCGAACATCCCTACGGCGAGTACAAGCAAGCGGCGGTCCATGGCTATTTCTCTCAACGATTTCAGAACAAAAGATCAGCGCGGAGATTGAGTCCCCGCCGCTGTTCCTCAAACAGTGCGAACGCTAGACGACGTTCAACTTCGACAGATGATCGAAACCGACGCCAGAGATGAGTTGACCCTGAATGGGCTGGATGGCCGAATTGGCAAAGTCAGCACCGAACGCCGCACCGACGATCACGCGGTCCGGGCGCTGGCCGGCAGGCGTTTCGATCAACCTGACGAGGGCCGTCGCCACATCGTGCGGGTCCGGCGCGTTGGCTCCGCTGAACACGCCCTGGAGAAATTCAGCGAACTTGCCCGGAAGAGCAGCTACATCGCCATACCTGTCCGCACGACCGGCATCCGCAGGCTCCTGGATCGCCGTATACAATCCGGTCGGATACGGGCCCGGCTGGATCAGCACCACATCGATACCCAGCTGCGAAAGCTCGTATCGATAGCTGTCAGTCATCGCCTCCACGGCATGCTTGGACGCGCCATAGAGACCCAGGAACGGAATAGTCACGCGACCCAGGATCGAACCGATGTTGACGATCAGGCCAGACTTGTTCTTCTGCATTTCCGGCAGCGCGGCGCGGATCACGCGCTGGACACCAAATACGTTGACGTCGAACATGTCGCGGACCTGCTCGGGAGTGAACGTCTCCGAAAGGCCCGCCGATGCCATCCCGGCGTTGTTTATGAGAACGTCGAGCTTGCCGCCGGTCTTCTCGGCTAAATTCCGGAAGGCCGCTTCGACGCTCGCGTTGCTCGTGACGTCGAGTTCAAGCGTTTCGATACCCCTGGACTGCAGCGCTTTCGCAGCATCGCGATGACGTCCGTCTATATCGCGCATCGTCGCGAAGACACGATGTCCGGCGGCGCCGAGAGTTTTCGCTACATCGTTGCCGAAGCCGTTCGAAGTTCCAGTGATAAGGATTATTTTGGACATAGCCTTTTTTCTTTCACAGTTGATCAGTTGCCTTGGACGTACCGTCGAGATGGCCCAGCTGCCCTTGCGGGCGTCAACGGCCGTTCGCCGTCGACCTGCTGGTCGACCACGTTGATATCGCTCCGGTGTTTTGGCTGCGGTCAGAGACGGAGGCGATACGCTCTGTCGCGGGTTAGAAAATGCGTCAGGCCGCCATCTTCATGCGTTTGATGGTCTCTTCAGTCGTCCACACGGCGTTGGCCATGAAACGCCAGTTGATCATCGCCGCCTCATAGCCATTGCCTTCTTCGTTCACGGCGGCAGCGACAGCGTCGCGGACCATCGCGACTTCGATGCCAGCCTCGATGATGTCGCGCATGTGGGATTCGAGGCAGATGTTGGCCACAGGACCTGCCATGATTACTTTCCCGACCTTGCGCATGTGCAATTGCTTGATCACGTCGTTCGCCTCACACCCGAAGTGCTTGTGCGGCGCCGTCGTGCAGGTGTGGCCATCCATCAGGTACTTCTTGAAGGGCTCGTAGTAGTCGGCCCTGGATCCATGGAAACCCTCGAGGTCGACTGGATCCTTGCGACCGCAGAACCCGATCGACCTGAGATAGTCCCCAATCGCGCCGGGAGCCACGACCCACTGGCCATCCGTGGGGTAGTACCAATGCGGCGAGTGGATGACGAAGTAGCCGAGTTCCTGCGCCGTCTTGAGCAGCGCATCGAGGTTTGCGATCACGTTGCGCTTTTTCAGGGCGTCTTCGACCAACGCGTAATATCGAGGCTGCTCACCAGGTTGCAGAAATTCGTTCTGTATGTCCGTCAATACCAAGGCGGTGTGGTTCTTATCGAGCTTCATCTCGGGATTGCGATGGGTAAACGTGAACATCAAAGGCTCCTCGGAAATCCGTGGCTGATCCTGTAATGGGTACGTCCACCGGATGTCGCAAACGATGGATTTGCGAGCTCAGTTTAGCTGGGCTAAATTGAGCGTATGATCAGACGATTTGCCCTTCTGCAAACCTTCGTTGCCGTCGCCCGCACTCAGAGGATGAAAGAGGCTGCGGATGTGCTCGCTGTCACGCCGGGAGCCGTGAGCCAGCGCATCCGACAACTCGAGGAAATTGTAGGTCAGCCGCTTTTCACACGGACCCGCGAGGGTGTTGAGTTGACGGCCAGCGGTACGGAGATGTTCGCCGCACTCGCGCAACCGTTCGCGGCGATCGAGGCGATTGACCGCGACCTTGACTCCGGCAGCACGCGAAAACGCGTGGTGGTCAACACCATGCCATCGCTGGCCGCGACCTGGCTTGTACCTCGACTCAACGGCTTTACCCGCCTCAATCCCAACATCGAGGTTGTTATCGAGACTTCCAACAAGCTTATCGATCTCAAGCGCGATCCCGTAGATCTGGCCATCCGCCACGGATTGGGAAGATACGACGGCCTCGACAGCGCCTGGCTGATGACACTTGAGTACGTCATCGTCGCGAGCCCCGGCCTTTTGCGAGGCAAGGCCCCGATGAAAATGCCGCTCGACTGCCTGAATTATCCGAGGCTTCACGGTGTGCAAAGAAGAGATTGGGCTATGTGGTTCGAGGCCCAAGGCATTCAAAACCCAGAAGTGAAGAAAGGTCACGCCTTCTCCGACGTGCAACTGATCGTCGCCGCAGCCATCGCCGGGCAAGGCCTGGCGCTGCTTCGCGACGCCTACGTCCTGGAGGCACTTCGAACGGGCGAACTGGTCAAAGCCTATGAGGGCTCCTGGCCGGCACAATTTGGCTATTACGCCGTCGGCACGTCCGAATCGCTCCAAAGGCCGGCCGTACGTCGTTTCCGCGACTGGCTTGTCGACGAAGGTCAGCGCGATACGAAAGATGCTCCTTTGCAAGCTGCGCCGTCCATCGAGGCCCCGCGTCGAAGGTCCACGTCCTGAACGGACCGACGTGAAACCTCCCCCTGATCTACGGCTTCCGGTTGGAAATACTGGCGATCAGGTCGGCGAACACGCGGCCGCCGAACAGCACGTGTTCGCGCATCGTCTGCTGCGCCAGCACTTCGTCGCCGCTCTTGATGGCCTCCATGACGCGCGCATGTTCCTGGAACGACGCTTTCAGCCGGGCCGGCTGATAGAGGCTGCTACGGTGATAGAAGCGCATACGCAGCCGTGTTGTCCTGATCTGCTCCGCCAGAAATTCGTTGCGGGCGCCGTCGTAGATCGCCGCGTGAAACGCCGCGTTGTTCTTGATGTAGGCCGGGCTGTCGAGCCGCTTCACCGCCGCCTGTGATGCCAGATGCAGTTTGGTGAGCAGCACCTTCTCGGCCGCTGACATCCGTCGCGCGGCCAATCCCGCGGCCTCGGCTTCCAGCGCCGTCAGCACCTCCACCATTCCGATCGCCAGTTGCGGCGACACGCTGGAAACCACCGCTCCCTGCCGCGGCACCAGCCGCACGATTCCGGCCGCCGCCAATTGCAGCAGGGCTTCCCGTGCCGGCGTGCGCGACACGTCGAACCGCGTCGCCAGCGTCTGCTCGTCGAGCTTATCGCCCGGCGACAGCCGCCCGTGCGCGATATCGTTCTCGAGCTCCTTGCGTAGAGCATCGCTGGTTCTGGCGCGCATGGCTGCTCCTCTTATGTATACATAGAAGAACATTGCGCACACATAAAATCAATGTTGAAATAGTCCGTGTCAGACGCCCGAGAGCGTCGGCTGCCAGGGAGAAACCATGCCGATCGACCGAAGAAGCTTTCTCACCGGGAGCGCCGTCGCGCTGATGGGCCTGCGCCCCGCGACCGCGCAGGCCGACTACATCGCCGAGCTCTACGCCAAGGCCAAGCAGGAAGGTGAGCTGACGTGGTACAGCGTGTATTGGCCGTCGGACCGTTCCGAGAAGCATGCGGCGATCTTCACCAACGCGTTCCCCGGCGTGAAGGTCAACGTGGTGCGGGCGACCGCGCAGGTCGCCTATCAGCGGCTCAGCCAGGACATCCAGGCCGGCGCGGCCAACTGCGACGTGTTCGCTTCCACCGACATGGGGCAATTCGTTTCGCTGAAGGAACGCGGCCTGACCCTGCCCTACAAGATGAGGTCCATCGATGCGATCGATGCGCGCTTCCACAATGTCGATCCCCACGACGCCTATCAGATCGTCAACGCCACCACGGTTGGTCTCGCTTACAACACCAACAAGGTAAAGCCGGAGCAAGCGCCGAAGAGCTGGAAGGAATTCATCGATCCGAAGTGGAAGGGCCAGTCCGTGGTCGGCCATCCCGGGTTCAGCGGTTTCGTCGGCACCTGGGTAGTGCAGATGACCAAGCTGTACGGCTGGGACTATTTCGAGCAGCTGGCGAAACTGAAGCCGCATGTCGGCCGCTCGATTATCGACACCGTCACCGTGCTGGTATCGGGCGAGCGGAGCATCGGCGCCAGCCCCTCTGCCCTGGTACTTCGCAACGCCTCCCAGGGTAATCCGGTCGCGGTGTCCTATCCCGAGGAAGGCTCGGTGCTGATGATTTCGGGATCGGCAATCATGAAGAATAGCAAGCATCCCAACGCCGCAAAGCTGTTCATGGAATTCCTCTATTCCAAGGAAGATGCCGCCGAGGAGATCGAGGAATTCGGAACGCCGTTGCGCACGGATACCGTCTATCCCGCGGGCTACAAGAAGCTCGACGATCTCAAGACGATTCGCCCGACGATTGCTGAAATCATCAAGGGCATTCCCGAACTCACTGAAAAGTGGCGCGACACCTTCGGCGTCTAGGCGCGCTCAAGAACAATCCAGGGAGTTTTCATGTTTATCCTTCACCACGGCTGGCGTTCGAGCGCATCGCGCCGGGTGCGGCTCTGCCTGGAGGAAAAGGGCATTGCATATGAAGGCCATGTCGTCGACATGGCCAGGATGGAGCATCATTCGCCGGAATATTTGAAGATCAACCCGCTCGGCGTGATCCCGACGCTGATCCATGACGGCCGGCCGCTGCATGAGAGCGGCACGATCTGCGAGTATCTCGACGAGACCTTCCCCGACCCGCCGCTGCGGCCCGACGCGCCTTATGCGCGCGCCGAGATGCGCAACTGGATCCGGCATATCGACGGGCTGATCGGCAATCTCATCATCTTCAACTGGCAGCACCATCTGGCAAAGACGGCGTCGCAATGGTCGGACCAGGAACTGGCCGAAAAGCTCAAGAACATTCCGAGCAAGGAGCGCCAGGAGGCCTGGATACGGGCCGCGCGCAAGCCCTACACCGAGGAAGAGCGCGGCGCCGCGCGCGCCAAGCTGGTCGTGCTGCTAGACAAGATGGAAGAGGCCCTGAAACCTTCCGGCTGGCTGGTCGGCAAGGCCTACTCGATCGCGGACATTGCCGCCGCGCCGTTCGTGAAGCGCATCGACGAGGAGATTGCGCCGGACGAAGTCAGCGCAAGGAAACATACCCGCGTCCACGAATGGTGGACAAAGCTGCAGGCGCGGCCGGCCTATGTCCGCGCCGATTTCGGCCCCTTCATCGACTCCTGAAACCAGACTGGAACCCACCCGATGCTAGACGTTGCCAAAACCGCCGAAAAATCCCATGCCGATGGCAAGATCCTGCAGAGCGTCAGCGACGGCGTCGGTGTCATCACCTTCAACAATCCCGAGAAGCGCAACGCGATGTCGCTGGAGATGTGGGAAGGGCTCGGCAGCGCGCTGACCGAGCTACGCGACGATCCCGACGTCCGCGTCGTGATCCTGACCGGCGCCGGAGACAAGGCTTTTGTTTCAGGCGCCGATATCAGCCAGTTCGAAAAGACCCGGCACAACGCGCAGGCCTCGGAGGAATATTCCAGACGTAGCGAGGCGCAACGCGCGCTGCTGGCGAACTACCCGAAACCGACGATTGCCTGCATCCGCGGCTTCTGCCTCGGCGGCGGCATGCAGGTCGCGATGCTGACCGACATCCGGCTTGCCGCCGATAACAGCCAGTTCGGCATTCCCGCCGCGAAGCTCGGGATCGCCTATGGCTATGACGGACTCAAGCATCTGGTGTCGCTGGTCGGACCGTCCTGGGCCCGGCTCATCATGTACACGGGCATGCGGATCGACTCCGCCGAAGCGTTGCGGATCGGGCTTGTCGACCGCGTGCTGCCGGGCGCCGAATTGTGGGATTCAACCATGGAAATCGCGCGCACGATCTCGGGGAACGCACCACTGGCGATCAAGGCCGCCAAGATCACCATCGCGCAAGTGTTGAAGGACCCCGACAAGCGCGACATGGATTCAATCAAGGACATCGGCAACGCCTGCATGGATAGCGAGGATTTCCGCGAAGGCCGCCGCGCTTTCATGGAAAAGCGCAAACCGAACTTCAGCGGGAAATAATGGCCGAACTCGGAATAGCACGGAATCGCGACGCAGCGCCGGCCGGGTTCGGGGCAGCGGTCCGCAACGCGCTCAGCCCGACGACGCTGGTGGCGCTGTTGCTGGCGGCGGTGCTGGTGTTCCTGGTGGCCAATCCGCTGTTCCAGCTGGTCAAGGACAGTTTTACCCGGGCTTCCGACCATAGCTTCACCTTTGCCAATTACGTCACGGCGTTCGGCCGGCCGCGTTATGTCCAGGCGCTGATCAATTCGGTTGAACTCGGAGCCGCGGCGGCCATCTTCGCCAGCATCATCGCAGTCCCGCTCGCTTGGGGCGTCTCGCGCACCGACATGCCCGGCCGCGGTTTCGTCCACGTCATGGTGCTCGCCTCCTTCCTGATTCCGCCGTTTGTCGGAGCGATCGGCTGGATCCTTCTCGGCGGCCCCAATGCCGGCTGGATCAACAAGGCGTGGATCGCCCTCACCGGCGCGTCGGCAGGGCCGTTCAACATCTTCACGTTCTGGGGGCTGGCGCTGGTCACCGCGCTCTATTCGTTTCCGCTGATCTACATTTTCACCAAGTCGGCACTTGACCTGATCTCGACCGAAATGGAGGAAGCCGCCGCCATCTTGGGCGCAGGCCCGGTGCAGACTACCTTCCGCGTTACCCTGCCGCTGGCGTTGCCGGCGATCATCGGTTCGGTGTTTCTGGTCTTCCTCGAAGTGCTCGGGCTCTACGGCACCCCGGCCCTGATTGCGATTCCTGCGGGCTTCAACGTCGTTACGACACAACTCGCGGCGTTCTTCGAAAACCCGGTCAGGATCGAGGTGGCCGCCGCGTTCTCGATGCCGATGGTGGGCATCACCATTGCGCTATTGTGGGTGCAGCGCCGCCTTCTGGCGCGCAAGAGCTATGTCACCGTTGGAGGCAAGGGTGGCCATCGCGAGCCGATGGCGCTCGGCACCTTCCGCTGGGTACTGTTCGGATACGCCATGGCCGTCGCCAGCCTGACCGTCTTCATGCCACTCATCATCATTCTGCAGACCTCGCTCAGCAAGGCCTGGGCGCTGCCGATGTCAGCGGCCAACTTCACCTTGAAGAATTTTCAGCAGGTGCTGTTCGACCAGGTCACGGTACGTCAGGCGCTCGTCAACACGTTCCAATACGCCATCATCACCGCGACGATCTGCACTTTCCTCGGTTTTGCGATCGCTTACATCTCGCAACGTCGGCTCCTTCCCTGGTCCCAGCTGCTTGCCAACATCACGCTGGCCCCGTTCGCGGTGCCCGGCATCGTGCTGGCGATCTGCTTTTACGCCGCCTATGCGCCGCCGCCCTTCTCGCTCTACGGCCTCGGCGCGCTGGTGGTGATCGCTTTCGTTACCCGCTTCCTGCCGATCTCCTTCACCAATTCCAACTCGGCGATCCAGGGCCTGCATCCCGAACTCGAGGAAGCCGTGCGGATCGCCGGCGGCAACCAGGCGCGCGCGCTATGGTCGGTCGTGCTGCCGATCCTGAAGAAGTCGCTGTTTGGAAGCTGGCTGTTGATCTTCATCATCGGCACACGGGAACTATCGACCGCGATGTTCCTGTCGGGACCGCAGACCCGCGTGGTCTCCGTGCTGACGCTGGAACTGAGCGAACAGGGCCAATACGAAATGCTCTCTGCGATCTCGGTTCTGCTGCTGGTCGTCACCGGCGTCCTGACCCTGCTCGGGACCACCATCCTTGGCCGCGATTTCATGCTGAGACGAAACTGATGGACAAGCTGAACCTCAAGAGCCTGACCAAGCGGTTCGGCGACCTTACGGTCGTGGACAATCTCAATCTCACGCTGCGTTCGGGGGAATTCGTCTCGCTGCTCGGGCCTTCCGGCTGCGGCAAGACCACGACGCTGCGCATGATTGCGGGTTTTGTCACCCCCACGGCGGGCGCCGTCGAGATGGACGGCAGGCAGTTGTCGTCGGCATCCACCTCGCTGCCGCCTGAGAAGCGGCGAATGTCGATGATCTTCCAGAGCTATGCGCTGTGGCCGAACATGACGGTGGAACAGAACGTCGCCTTTGGCCTAAAGATGCGAAAAGTGGCCCGGGACGAGCAGACCCGCCGGGTCGGACAAATCCTCGACGTGGTGCAGCTTCGCCATCTCGCCGCGCGCTATCCGAACGAATTGTCCGGCGGCCAGCAGCAGAGGGTGTCGTTGGCGCGGGCGCTGGTGGTGCAACCGGAAATCCTGCTGCTGGACGAGCCGCTGTCCAATCTCGACGCTAATCTGCGCGAGGAAATGCGCGGCGAAATCCGTCGCCTGCACGATGAATTCGGCATCACTTCGATCTATGTCACGCACGACCAGGCCGAAGCGATGACGACGTCGGATCGCATCGCGGTCATGAACAAGGGCCGGATCGAGCAGATCGACGATCCCCTGACGCTCTACACCAGGCCGAAGACGCGCTATGTGGCCGAATTCATCGGGCGCTCGAATATCCTCGAAGGCAGGCCGAACGGCTCCAGTGTCGCCTTTGACGGCTTCGAGGTAGCCTTGGCACGGCTGGGCACAGGTGGCCCCATTCACACAAACGAGTTCTCGCTACGCTCGCAGAACGTCGCGCTGCATGCCGCCTGCCCAAGTGGCGACGCCGTGATCGTACCTGGCAACATCACCGAGCGGGCCTTCCTCGGCGAGACCTGGGACTACGCGTTTCGCGCCGACGCCTGCGGCCTCAAGGTGCGCGTCACGTCGCCGCCGCTGAACATCTTCGCCGTCGGCCAGAAGGTCTGGCTCGAGATCAACCCATCGCACATCGTTCCGATCCAGGAAGATCACCATGCATAAACCCGTTGACGCGACCAACCCGACGACAACGCACACGGAGCCTGCGCGGCTGCCGCTGTCGCGTTTCAAGGTGATCGACCTAACGCTGGCGCGCGCCGGACCGTCCTGCGTGCGTACGCTGGCCGACTGGGGCGCCGACGTGATCCGCATCGAGCCACCGCCGAGCGATGCCGATGCCAGCGAACTGGTCGGAAGGCGCGATGGCTCGGATTTCCAGAACCTGCATCGCAACAAGCGCGCGATCACGCTGAACCTGAAATCCGACGCTGGCCGCGAGGTGTTCATGCGGCTCGCGGAACAGGCCGACGTCATCATCGAGAACATGCGGCCCGGTGTCACCAAACGTCTTGGCGTCGACTTCGCGTCGGTGAAGCAGCGCAACCCCCGTATCGTCTATGGCAGCATCTCCGGTTTCGGCCAGTATGGCCCCTACACGTCGCGCCCCTCGATCGACCAGATCGCGCAGGGCATGAGCGGCATCATGTCGGTGACCGGTCTTCCCGGCCAGGGTCCGGTCCGCGTCGGCGTCGCCGTCACCGACATCATGGCCGGCGCATTCCTCGCGCAAGGCGTCCTGATCGCGCTGCTCGACCGTGAGGTCTCAGGCGAAGGACGCTGGGTGCAAACCTCGCTGATCGAGGCCGGCCTCAATCTGCTCGACTTCCAGGCCACGCGCTGGACGATGGACAAGAAGGTGCCGCCGCAAGAAGGCAACTTTCATCCCACCAACACGCCTATGGGGCTCTATCCGACCGCCGACGGCTTTCTCAACCTTTCGGCCACCGGCAACAAGAATTTCAGCACGTTCTGCAGGCTGATCGGGCGCGAGAAGATGGCGAGCGATCCGCGCTTTACGTCGTCCGCCCTGCGTGCGCGGAACAAGGAGGCGCTGAACGAGCTGATCGCCAGCGCCTTGCGCACCAGGACCAGCCGCGACTGGTTCGAAATGATGGTCGAGGCCGGCCTGCCCTGCGGCCCCGTCTACAACATCAAGGACGCGTTCGCCGACCCACAGGTCGAGGCACTGCGGATCAGGCGAACCGTCACGCATCCACGACTTGGCGACGTCGATCTGATCGCGCAGCCCTGCGAGATGACGGGCTTCGACCGCTCGATCCGCACGGCAACACCGGATCTCGGCGAACACAACGACGAGATCCTGCGGTCGCTGGGTTATGACACGGAGGCGATTGAACGGCTGAAGGCGGAGCGCGTGATATGAGACTGCAGTGAAAACGCGATTACGTTGAGCCACGGCGCTTTACTGTTGCGAAAGCAGCCGGGAACGAGACGGCGAACGTCCAGCTCAATCGCGCTTCAATCCAATTGACCTGATGAGCGGAGCTAAACGCTCCAGCTCGTCTTCGACCAGTCGTTGAAATCTGTCTGGACTGGAATCGATGTCAGGCTCCATGCCTTGAGAACGATAGGTCTCCTGCAGGGCTGGATCCGCCATCGCGATGCCGGTCGCCGAAGCGATCCGCTCGACGATCCTGTCCGGAGTGGCTTTTGGCGCAAACAGGCCAAACCACCCGGCATATCTGAGATCCGGCATGCCGGATTCGATCGCTGTCGGAATTGCAGGCGCGCCGGCCAGACGCTTTTCACTCGTTACCGCAAGTATCCGCAACGTTCCGGCTGCGTTCAGTTGCAGCAGCTGCCCGGACATGACCGCGATCATCATCGTGATCTGGCCGCCGATCAGATCGTTGGTGGCCGGACCCATCCCCCGATAGGGGATGTGGACGATGTCCATGGCGCCCGACTGCCGCTTGAACATTTCGCCCACGAGATGATTGCCGGTGCCCACTCCCGGCGTCCCGTAGGAAAGCTTTCCGGGATTGGCCTTCGCGTAGGCGATCAACGCCTGCAAACTGGTGACCTGCAGCGACGGGGCAACCACGAAGGCCAGCGCGCTGGTGATCAGGCGATATATCGCCCGAAAATCTCGCACGGTATCGTAGGGAGCATTTGCCAACGTCAACGGGACGATGACCTTGGTGCTGCCATTGCCAAGAAGCAGTGAATAGCCATCCGGCGCGCTTTGCGCGACGGCCGAACAACCGAGCGCGCCGCCAGCGCCGCCGATATTCTCGACATAGGTCGGTCCGAGCAGCGACGCCATCCTGTCTGCCCATGGCCGGCCGATCTGGTCCCCCGATCCGCCGGCGGCGTAGGGGATCACCAGCCGGATCGGGCGCGACGGATATTCATCGGCGGACGCGGCTCGCGAAAATGCACCCGCCGCGACTCCAGCCGTCGTCTGCAGAATCTGGCGGCGTGAGAACAGGGGCATGCCGACCCGGGGAGAAATGACGCACATAAGCGAAACGGATGTACCACATGTCTCCGGGCAGCGCTCGTGCTCACGCTCTTCAGAAAGCTCCCGAAGATCTCATGCCGCCTCGCCCAGCGCCGCTCCGAGAATTGTCTTCTGGTACGCTGCAAGCATTTTGGGCTCTTCGATCGATCCGTGGTGATGCAGCTGGCGCCAGGCACCTCCTCGCCGCGTGAACCATCGCGTGGTGCGGAATCGAACGTCCATCTTCATGTCGGAAGTGACGCACGTGCCTTTTTCCCGGCCGACAAACAGATGCCAGTCGTCGCCACCCTGGCTGGTGAAATCGTGGAAGGTGACGTGGACGATCGCGGGCCCTCCGAACAATTTCAGATAGCCCTCGCTGATGGACTGCCAACCTCGCCGGATGCCGCCCATGGGGTTATCCATGCTGGGCGCGTCTCCCTGCTCCCAGTTCGCGGCAAGTCCGTCCAGGTCTTGCGCATTGAACGCGCGATAAAACTCGATCAATGCATCGAGCGCACTCCCGTCGCCGCTTGGCGCCTCGCGTCCCGTGATCTCTGTCAGTTGTTCCGTCATGAGTTTTCTCCTGACTGTGGTGCGGCTTGCGCGCGTGGATCGTCGTGCTCGTCGTGATATTCGAGGCCGAGCGGGCCGATCGCGGAAACCTGGGTGACGTATTCGCCTGATTTCGCCCAGTGGAAGTGCCAGGTCTCACCGGGCAGCACGATGACGCTGCCGGGCGGATAGGCCGTCACCCGGTCGCCATCGAAGGTTTCCCCGAGTCCGATGTAGAAGACGCCGGACATGACCGTGTAGATGCGGTCCTCCGGATGTTTGTGTGGCATCAGCCTCGTGCCGCCCGGCACCTTGACGCGGACCACGTAGGGTCCGGGCTCCGCGGGATACCCAACCATGACAGCGAGACGCGCGCCGGGCGGAAATGCAGGAAACGGCTTCCACTCGATATCCTCAGGCAGAACCGCTCTGAACCTGGCTTGATCGGGTTGATGATTGCGGGCCATAGCGCCGCCTCCTGATGGTCAACTAGACGAGCTTCGCGTCCAACGTAATCGTGGCATTGAGCGCTTTCGAAACCGGGCAGTTCTTTTCGGCTTCCCCTGCGATGCGCGCGAAGCCAGCGTCGTCGAGGCCTGGCACCTTGCCTCGCAAGGTGAGAGCAGACTTTCCGATCTTGAATCCCTGGCCGTCCGGATCCAGCGTGACCGCGGCTTCCGTCGCAAGCTCCGTCGGGTTGAAGCCCGCCGCCTGGAGGCCGAACGCCAGCGCCATGGTGAAACATCCCGCATGCGCCGCGGCAATCAATTCCTCGGGATTTGTGCCCTTCTCGCTCTCGAAGCGGGTCTTGAAGGAATACGGCGTATTGTCGAGCACACCTGAATCGCTGGTGAGCTGGCCGCTCCCCGCGCGCCCCGTACCGTGCCAGACTGCCTTTGCCTTGCGGATCATTGTTCTTCTCCTTGATATTCCTGTGATCAGCCCGCACGGAATTGTGCGGGGCAGCCGATTGTTCCGGCTACGCCGGTTGCTTCAGCAAGTTGCTGTCGACCGGCATCTTGCGCAGCCGCTTGCCGGTCGCTGCGAAGATCGCGTTCGCGATCGCGGGCACGATCAATGAGGTCCCGGTCTCGCCCATTCCCCCGGGCGGCTCCGCACTCTTCACGATGTGGACATCAATCGCCGGCGCCTCGTTCATCCGAAGCATCTGATAGCTGTCGAAATTGCTCTGTTCGACTCGCCCATCCTTCAGCGTGATCTCGCCATAGAGTGCAGCGGTCGCGCCGAAGATGACGCCGCTCTGGAGTTGCGCCTGCACCGTGTCTGGATTGACGACGGTGCCGCAATCCATCGAGCAGACCACCCGGCGAACCCGGACAGTGCCGTCCCTGGAAACCTCGACCTCGGCCACCTGCGCCATGTAGCTGCCGAACACGAACTGCAGCGCGACGCCGCGGCCGCTACCCTTGGGCAACGCCTGACCCCAGCCGGATTTTTCCGCGGCAAGGTCGAGCACGGCCCTGGCACGCGGATTGCGGTCCAGCAGCTTCCGGCGATACGCGACGGCGTCCTGCCCGGCCGCTGACGAAAGCTCATCGACAAAGCTCTCGGTGACGAAGACATTGTGCGATGGCCCGACGCTCCGCCAGAATGCCGTGGGAATGCCGGGTGGCTCCACACGCACGAACTCCACGTGGAAATTCGGCAGGTCGTAGACCAGATCGATGGCGCCTTCGGTCGAGTCGGGATCAAGACCGTCCTTGAACGCGGGCGGCAGCCATCGCGCGATCACCGAGGGTCCTGCGAAGCGATTCTTCCAGGCAACCGGCCTGCCCTGCGCGTCGAGGCCGGCGGATAGGCGGTCGAACCAGTACGGCCGATACATGCCGTGCTGAATGTCCTCCTCCCGGGTCCAGACCACCTTGACCGGGCCATCAACGTGTTTGGCGATCTCGACCGCGCGAACCGCACCGTCGGCCTCCAGCCGCCGGCCAAAGCCGCCGCCGATCAGGTGATTGTGAACGATGACCTTCTCGGTCGGCAAACCGGCAGCCTTGGCGGCCATCGCCTGCACCCGCGCCACGGCCTGGCTTCCGATCCAGATCTCGCATTCATCCTTGCGAACATGCACCGTGCAATTCATCGGCTCCATGGTGGCGTGGGCCAGGAAGGGAAGCTGGTATTTCGCCTCCACTTTGGTAGCGGCGCCTGCCAGCGCCTTGTCGGCATCGCCGACCTTTTGAGCCACCGTACCTGAACCGAGCGTGGCCTGTTCGAGCTCCTGGGCGATTTGCGCCGTGGCCAACCCGGCATGCGGGCCGTCGTCCCATTCGATCTTGAGCGCCTCGAGGCCTTTCTTGGCCGCTCCCATGTGGTCCGCCACCACAGCAACAGCGTCATCGAGCTGGACGATCTGACGCACGCCCTTCACAGCCCGTGCAGCCGCATCGTCCAGGCTCTTCAGGCGACCGCCGAACACCGGTGATTGCGTCAGCGTGGCGATCTTCACACCCGGCGGGCGGGCGTCGATACCGTAGCGGGCCGTGCCGTTGACCTTGCCGGGCGCGTCGAGGCGTTTGGCGGGTGTGCCGATCAGTTTGAACGCTTCGGGCCGTTTCAACGAAACATTCTCCGGCACCGCCATTTGCGCCGCCTCTCCCGCAAGCTCGCCGTATTTCAGGCGCCGCCCTGTCGCGTCATGGATCACCTCGCCATCCCGGGCGCGACAGGTTTTCGAATCCACACCCCAGCGCTTGGCTGCCGCGGCGACCAGCATCACCCGCGCCGTGGCGCCGACCTCACGCAACGGCTTCCAAGCTCCGCGCATCGCGTTCGAATTTCCGGTCGCCTGCACCCCCAGCAACGGATTGGCATACAGCTTTTCGTTCGGTGGCGCGTGCTCAAGGCGCACCTGTTTCAAGTTTACCTCGAGTTCTTCGGCGATCAGCATCGGGATTGAAGTATAGGTACCCTGCCCCATTTCGACGTAAGGCATGGTCAGGACCACCTGGCCGTCGCTGCCGATCCGGATGAAGGCGTTCGGCGCGAAGTCTCCGGACGTCGCGGCGTCGCTGCGACCAAACGGCAGGCTGAGGCTCAGTACCAAGCCTCCGCCCGCGCCGGCGGCACCGGCGAGGAAACCCCGACGCGACAGGTTGATGTCGTTGAAACGTGACGCCATGTGGTCGAGTGTCATGTCAGCCTCCCTTTGCATTCGACTGCGCGGCAAGCTTGATCGCTTCCCGGATGCGTACATAGGTCCCGCAGCGGCAGATGTTTCCACTCATGGCATCATCGATGTCAGCGTCCGTCGGATGCGGATTGCTCGCGAGCAACGCCGACGCCGACATGATCTGACCGGACTGGCAGTAGCCGCACTGGACGACTTCGTGGTCGAGCCATGCCTTCTGGATCTTTGCCCCGGCATCAGTCGCACCGACGACTTCGATCGTCGTGACGGCCGACTTTCCGATGCTATCGACCGGCGTGACGCACGAGCGCGTGGCGACGCCATCGATATGCACCGTGCAGGCCCCGCACAGCGCGGCGCCGCAACCGAATTTCGTGCCGGTCATGCCGAGTACGTCACGCAAGACCCACAGCAGCGGCGTATCCCCGTCCACGTCTATGTCATGCCCGCTTCCGTTGATGTTTATCGTGATTGCCATGGTGTCCTCTCCTTCAGATGCATAGTCGCCTGCGCGATATCGCAGGCGACGATGGGGTCCCAAACAGTTCAACCGCTCAATTGGCCGACGTGGAATCCCAGGCGATTTTCAACGTCGCCGGGGCGATGGAAGCCGCGTTCGAGCAGGGTCTTGATCCGCTTCTGGCTGGCGGGTCGTTGAACGGAGGCAAGGAATGCATCCCATTCCGGCGTGATCTCCGCATCCGACGGTAAGCTTGCCACGTTGACGAGCCGCTTGGTCTCGGCGATCGCCTGCTTGTCGAACGAGGCGATCCGCATTGCCAGTGCCTCGACGAAGCCATCCAGTTCGGAGTCCGGCAAGCTGCGATTGACGTAGCCATAGCGCTCGGCGAGTTCGCCGTTGATGTCATCCGCACTGAGGAGCACTTCCAGCGCGCGGCCCCGGCCGATCAGGCGTGGCAACCGGGCCAGCGGCCCGCCGCCCGGCACGAGGCCGGCTCCGACCTCCCATTGCGACAGAATTGCCTTCTCCCGGCTTGCGAACCGCATGTCGCTCGCCAGCGCCAGCTCGCTTCCTACGCCCGTTGCGCGGCCGCGGATCGAGGCGATCGACGCCACCGGTGCACGACTGAGACGGGCCAGCATGTCCGGAAGCGCTTGCAGGCCAGTCGGACCGGGAGGCAGACGCGTCGATTCTTCCAGCGGCGCAAAGAAGTCATAATGCGTCAGGAAAAATCCATTCACCGCGCTGTCGAATACGACGACCTTGACCTGCGGGTCGGTCTCCAGCGCTGTAATAATTTCGTCAAGCTGCGGAATCGTATCCGGGCCGAAGATATTGAGCGGCGGATGGTCGAACGTCACCCGCCAGTAGGACGGCAGTCGCCGCTCGAGGTGAATTTGCGTGGCGGTAAATGTCTTCTCGGGACGGTTCATCGGAGGCACTCCTTTCATTTGAGGGGCATGGGACGCGCGCCCGGTGCGCG